>Ga0185299_10000071_pt1 | contig 312546 bp, 263 predicted proteins | sample PaiPotPPA55metaG_FD_128002 | JGI IMG/M metagenome (GOLD analysis project Ga0185299, IMG submission 128002) | Iron sulfur acid spring bacterial and archeal communities from Banff, Canada, to study Microbial Dark Matter (Phase II) - Paint Pots PPA... ...
CGACGTCAGCCAAAAAGACCGCTTAGTACGCGAGTAAGATCCTGAGATCGCGGAGATTATTGCCCGTGGGCCCGGTGACGATGGCATCACCCAGCGCTTCGAACAATGGGTAAGTATTGAAGGCGCTGAGGTGAGCTGCAGCATCGAGTCCGTGGGCTTTTGCTCGTTCCAGAGTTGATCCGTCCGCAATCGCGCCCGCCGCGGAGCTGTTGCCGTCTATCCCATCAGAACCGGTGCTAAGCACGGAGATATTTTCTCCGCTGATTTTCGTCGCGCAGTACAACCCAAATTGCTGATTGCGACCGCCCACGCCGCCATTCTCAACGTGCACCGTAACTTCCCCGCCGGAGAGCAGACACACACGCTCATGCTTTAGGCGCAATTCTCTTACCCTCTCTAATAAGTAGTCCGCCGCTCTCGCGTAATCCCAGTCATCGCAGGAATTATCAATTTCGACGGAAAATCCCTGCTGCCTGGCTTCCCTTTCGGCAGCCTGAAGCAGAGCGGAGTTCGAGAGAACCGTCCACCAGCGTGCATGCACGAACGCCGGATCGTCGGACTTCGGCGTTTCTTCTAGAGCGTGCCGCTCGAACAATTCCCGGACCGATGGAGGGAATTGGTCAACGAGGCCGCCCCACCCTTTGCGGTTTTCAAAGGATGGGGGGAAACGATGTTTGGTGCCGATTGCATAACTATCTTCGACGGTGGTTGAATCCGGCATGGTCGGCCCAGAGGCGAGAGCATCAGGTGTGTTGTCTGGGACGTCAGAAACAAGAATGGAAACCTGCCGCGCCGGATACGCCGCTTGCGCCAGGCGTCCGCCCTTCACCGCAGAGAGATGTTTTCGTATCGAGTTGATCTCGCTAATCGAAGCGCCAGAGTGGACCAGAACCCGATAAGTAGTGATCAAATCAGGCAGCGAGATCTCACCGTCAATTGGCTTTTCGACGGTGGCCGAGCCGCCCCCACTAATTAAATAAATTACCAGCGACGCTTCGTTCTGCACGTTCAACGACTTGAGCATGGCTTCGGCAGCGCGAATGGATTCTTCATTGGGCAGTGGATGTCCGCCGTTAAAATAACGAAAGCCGCGCACATGAAACTCGGGCGCGACTGAACTAGCGACGATCCCTTCGAAGCGTTCCCCCGTCTGCTCGTGCAATGCGGTCAGCATCGAATGCGCTGCTTTACCAATTGAGATCACGAACCGACGGCTATAGGAATTCAGATCGTAGAGGTCGTCGCAAATCCGGAGAACGCCGCGATCGCAGTGCACGTGCCGCGAAAACGCCCGGCTGATGCTGGATTCGCGCATTGCGTGGTCGAAGATGTGGCGTGCAATTTCTTTCATCCTCATCGAATCCAATTCTCAAGAGTGCCAGATGCGGTCCCGAGGGATATCTGAAATCGGCTGTCCCGGTAGGGACATACGATAATAGACCGCCACTTCAGTGGCGGATTCCTGCGGAGCACAAATGTGAATGCCGTAGGCACGACTGAAAATTCAGCCGTCCCTAACGGGACTCGAGATGCAGGGACGGATCACTGGCGCCGACCGGCAAGGGCACAACTCTAAGTCGTGCCAATTCTCTACGACCGTGAGGGCACGACTTTACTCGTGCCAATTCTGGCCGCATAAGTCCCGGCTTTAGCCCCTGGGGGAAACATGCAAAACCTCAGAGCAGAAGCTAGTCCCTTCGCGATTGCGCAACCAAAACTGACTTCACTTCAAAACACTCCCTTTGATCTAGGCTTCGATGACCTCTCGCATTTCGCGCAGCCTGCCTTCAAAGAAATGATCTGCGCTATCGATTACGACCAACTTTTTCGGCTGCGGCACAGAATCGACAAAAGTCTCTAATTGGGCCCTCGGCCCAAACTGGTCGCGACTACCACTGACGAAAAGTTTAGGCTTGGCGCAGGAGCGCAAAAAGCCCAAGTCATAGATGCGGTCATCAACCGGCGCCACCGGAGTCCCCAGCCCGATAAGCGCTTTCATGCGATTATCGGCGCAGGCGACCCCTAAACCAATGGCCGCTCCAAAGGAAAATCCGGCGAATATCAAAGGCAAGTGAAACTCGCGGTCGAGCCAGTCAAGCGCGACCCGCACATCTTCGGTTTCGCCGCGTCCATGATCGTGCTCGCCATGGCTTAATCCAGCGCCGCGAAAATTGAAGCGGAGCACCGGAAAACCAAAACTGTTCAGCGCCTTCATGGCATGAAAGACAACCTTGTTGTGCATGGTCCCGCCAAACAGCGGATGCGGATGACAGACCAGCGCCGCGTGCGTAGCATTCTCGGCGCCCGAATTAAGCAGTGCCTCGAGCTGCCCAGCGGGACCATCGAGGAAGAGGGACCGAATAGCGCCAGATTGTGTTGCCATTCTCAGTGAGTATATCCGGCTCGCTCGGAAGACGTTATCTCCGAACTCTGTGGCGCTCAGTGCACTCTGTGTTTAAAGGTTTTTCGCAACAAGCAGCAAACAATTAAACAGCAAAGATCGTCAGGAAATCCCGCTCAGGTCGTAAAGGCCCTCGGGCTAGAGCTTTCAGCCTAGCTTTCCTTCGTGTACCCTCGTGTCCTTCGTGGTTTATGCTTTTTTTGATCCTTTATGGACATTGTCGCTCTCACCCGCCAGCTGGTTGATATTGAATCCGTCACTGGCAACGAAGGCCCGGTCGGGCATTTTCTCGTGCAGGAGCTCCGCCGGCTCGGCTACAACGTCCAGCAGATGGTCGCGGAGGACGAGCGCGCCAACGTCTATGCCACTGCCCCGCAGCAGCCCAATCCAGCAATCGTGTTTTCCACGCACATGGACACAGTGCCTCCCTTCATTCCTTCTTCCGAAGATAACGGGCGAATCTATGGCCGCGGCTCTTGCGATGCGAAAGGAATCATCGCTGCGCAAATTGCGGCCGCAGAACGCCTGCGCCAGGAAGGAATTCACGTTGGCCTTCTGTTCCTTGTCGGCGAGGAACGTGACAGCCTGGGCGCGAAGGTTGCAAATCAGCAGACCAACGCGTGCAAGTTTCTCATCAACGGCGAGCCCACCGAGAACAGAATCGCAGTTGCTTCCAAAGGCGCCCTGCGCGTCGAACTGACGGCGACTGGACGCATGGCGCATTCGGCGTATCCGGAGCTGGGAGAATCGGCAATAGACAAACTGGTCGAGGCGCTTCACCGGCTGCTTGCCATGGAACTTCCTTCGGATCCCGAGGTCGGGCCGTGCACCCTGAACATCGGAACCGTCGAAGGCGGCCGCGCGCCAAACGTAATTTCGGACAAAGCCCGAGCGCTTCTACTCTACCGATTAATCGGCCCGTCGGAGAATCTCCGCCGCGAAATCACGCAGACGATCGGCGATCTGGCCAAAGTCGAATTCACCCTGGAAATTCCGTTCGTCCGCTTGCGCACCTTCGAAAATCTGCCGACCATGGTTGCGGCATTCACCACCGACATTCCCGCCCTGAGCAATTGGGGCCAGCCTCTGCTAGTCGGACCGGGCTCAATACATGTGGCGCACACCGAAGGCGAATATGTGGAAAAAAAGCAGCTGCATCAGGCCGTAGAATTGTATTGCGCCCTCGCCAAGCAAAATCTTCCGCCCAGATCATGAGCTGAATCGAGATTTCCGACCGCCATGCAACTGCAAAACCCTATCGAGCATGTGGTCATTATCGTTAAGGAAAACCACAGCTTCGACAACTATTTTGGTACCTTCCCCGGCGCAAATGGCGCAACCCTTCCAGCGGCGCAGGACCCGCCCGTCGGTGGCGACCCCCCGCACGATCATGCAGCCTGGCTGCGGCGGGCGACAAATGCGGTAAAGCTGCAATACTCCGAAAAAGATATTCCTGCATACTTCTCGCTCGCGAGACAGTTCACGCTCTGCGACAACTACTTTACCGAAGTCGCCAGCCAGTCCGAACCTAACCATCTGATGCTGATCGCGGCCAGCTCCCCGATTATCGATAATGCGAGCAAGACTCGAACCTACCAGCCGCAGGAACCTTTCAACATCCCCACTCTCCCGAAAGCTCTGGAGAAATATCAGCTGACCTGGGCTACCTATGGCGATTCGAGTTTTAGTTACTTCCAGAAAATTGTCGAGCTGAAAGGCAGCAAAAACATTCAGCCGTGGACGAACTTCGACTCAGACGTCGCGGCCGGGAAATTGCCGAACGTCTCTTGGCTTTATGCGCCGAGCAGTCCCGTGGAGCTTTCCGAGCATCCGCCATACGGGAAAAACGCCGGGCAGCAGACGGTAAAGCTGGGCAGCCAGTGGACGGCCGATCGCGTGCACAACCTCGGTCAGAGCCAGCTTTGGACGAAGTCTGTGATCTTCATTACTTGGGATGACTGGGGCGGCTGGTATGACCATGTCGATCCACCACCGCAGAAAGACAAATGGACCGGAGGCGGGCCATCCACTGGGCCCAGCTATACGAATACCCAATTCAGTTACGGTACTCGGGTTGGGTGCCTGGTGATCAGCCCTTACTCGAAGCGTGGAATTTCCAAGGTATTCCACTCGCATGTGAGCCTGGTGAAGTTCTGCGAAGTCACATTTGGGCTAAACCCACTAAACGATCGAGACAGAGCTTCCGACGATATGTCCGACTGCTTTGACTTCACGCAACAACCGCTGCCACCCCCGAGTTAGCGATTTGACCCGTGCAGATGCCGCGATTACGTCGTTAAGAAGTTGATGTGAAGCTAGACGGCAGTTTCAAGACGAATCCCTTCTAGCGGCGTTACACTGGTCTGGTGTCCACCGCCGCCCTCAACTCCCTCTCCCACGCCTCTTCCTCTTACCTGCGGTCCGCCATGCACCAGCCGGTTCAGTGGCACGAGTGGGGCGAAGAGGCATTCGAAAAAGCCAAGCGCGAGAACAAGCCCATCCTGCTCGACATTGGCGCGGTGTGGTGCCACTGGTGCCACGTCATGGACCGCGAATCGTACGAAGATCCCGAAGTTGCGCAAATCGTCAATGAGCGCTTCGTCGCGATCAAAGTAGACCGCGATGAGCGGCCCGACATCGACAGCCGTTATCAGGTCGCGGTGCAGGCCATCAGCGGACAAGGCGGCTGGCCGCTTACCGGCTTCCTAACGCCTGACGGCCGTCCATTTTACGGCGGCACTTACTTCCCTCCTTACGACATGCAGGGGCGCCCAAGCTTTCGCCGCGTGCTGCTCGCCATCTCTGACGCCTTCCGCGAGAAAAATGGCGATGTGATGGAGCAGGCAAAAATGGTCGAGGGGGCGCTTGCGCATGCGGAGTCATTCGATGGCAAAACCAGTGAGTTTTCCCCGAAGGTAATTCAGGAGATTATCGATGCCTCGCTGCGGATGTTCGACGAGACCAACGGGGGCTTCGGCAGCGCGCCCAAATTTCCCCATCCTTCGATTCTGGATCTGCTCATCGACCAATACATGCGTTCAGGGGACGAGCAACTCCGCAAAGTATTCGCCACCACTCTCGACAAAATGGCCCGCGGTGGCGTGTACGACCAGCTTGCCGGCGGCTTTCACCGCTATTCCGTCGATGAGCGCTGGATCGTGCCCCACTTCGAAAAAATGTCCTACGACAACTCGGAGCTGCTCAAAAATTACGTGCACGCATATCAGGCAACTGGTGATCAGTTTTTTGCCGGTGTCGCCCGAGACATCATCCGCTGGATCGACGAATGGCTGAGCGATCGCAAGCACGGCGGCTTTTATGCGTCTCAGGATGCCGACATTTCGCTTGACGATGATGGCGATTACTTCACCTGGACTTTGGACGAAGCGAAGGCGGTGCTGAACGAAGAGGAGGCCCAGGTTGCAACCCTGCACTATGACATCAACGAAATCGGCGAGATGCAGCACGACCCGATGAAGAACGTACTCTACCAACGGGCTTCGATTGATGAAATCGTGGCGCGTCTGAGACTGTCGCCCGAGCGAGTACGCGAACTTCTGCAATCAGCAAAACAAAAAATGTATGTCGCGCGTTTGAAGCGGCCAACGCCATACATCGACAAGACAATTTATGTGAATTGGAATTCGCTTTTCGTTTCCGCGTACTTGAAGGCCGCAGCCGCACTTGCCCTGGAAGAGGCGCGGAGGTTCGCTCTGCGATCGTTGGACCGCATATTGGCGGAAGCATGGAACCCGGAGTCCGGCCTCAAGCATGTGGTCGCCTATTCGGACGCCGCTTCCGGCAAGCGCGACACTGAAGGCTTCCTCGATGATTACGCGTTCACCGCAAATGCGTGCCTGGACGCGTACGAATCGACTGCCGTGCTTACCTATTTCCGCGAAGCTCAACAGATCACCAACAGAATGATTGAAAAGTTTTACGATTCGACTTCCGGCGGGTTCTTCGACAGTGCTCCGAAACCCAACTCTCCTGGCGTGCTGGCCACACCGCGCAAGCCGTTCCAGGACTCGCCCACGCCCGCCGGTAATCCCGTGGCCGCCATTGCCTTGCTCCGCATGCACGGCTACACCGGAGAAGACAGTTACCGTGAAAAGGTGGAGCATACATTGAACCTGCTCGCAGGGGCTGGCGGGCAGTATGGCCTATTCGCCGCGACCTATGGCATTGCAGCCGTGTATGCGTCCTATCCGCACAGTCAGGTCATCGTTGTTGGCGAAGATGAAACGGCGTCGCAGCTTTACTCCCAAGCGATTTCTTCGCCAGCTTTCGGACGGTCGGCGATCCAGCTGAAGTTCAGCCAGGCAGTGGCGCAGAATCTGCCTCCAGCATTGGCAGCGACGGTCCCTGAATTACCCGGAGTTAAGGCAGGAAGAACCACAGCAGTCGTATGTTCCGGATTCAGTTGCAAGCCGCCGGTGAATACCTCCGAGCAATTGAAGCAACTTTTGAGCATTGAGTCTTCCGCAGCGTAACGTGGCGACAAATAATTGAGAAATGAAGGGTGCGCTTCCGCAAATGAATAAGGCCTCGGGTGAGTTCAAGGCAACTCGCCCCGAGGCCTTCGTAGACGGGTGGAATTAGTACATCATTTCCCGCATGCCTACAATCCTATAAGGCATCTGCATAGCAAATGAATTGGCCCAGCAACTGCTGTAATTTATCTGCGCGTTGCCGCCGCCGTTCCAGTTTATAGTAGGCGAGCCAGGGGCTCCAGATGTGATCAATTGATTGCTGGAGTTGTACAGATTGGCTACCAATAAAGATCCATTCATGACCCCGTTGCCGCCTCCGCCCTTATTTACTACGCCCTTACCTATCACGAGGATCAGGCCATCATAACTGGGGTTTCCCTGAAGGGTTAAAGTTCCCTCCACAAGCAAAATGCCTGATCCAGTGAGTCCACCGCTCATGGTCAAGTCGCCTGTAATGACATTAATTACGGGCGCGCCATCGGTCCCCCAGTTAGTGACACCTGTGACATTTGAGTTATAGATGTTCGCTGAAGACGCGGCTGAGGTGACAGTGCTTACCAATGCATTCAAGCCTTCGACCGTACCTAATACGCCGAGTGAGGAGTTTACGTTTCCGACGCTTGAACTGCCGGTATATTGGCTGGAGGTGCCGTTGGAAGTTATGGTGGCCGTCAACGTGGCCTGGGAAACAGTGTTGTAAGCGCCCAAAGCTGCCTGATTGTACGTGCTTGGGCAAGCGGGAGCGCCGGCATAGGTCGGGCCAGTACCTTGGTCAACACCGGAAACACCGAACGCAGCCGAAGAGGGAGCACCGTAAGTGGGATTAGGGCCGTCGAAAATCATCGCGCCAGGAAAAGTCGGGAACGAGTACGCAGCTTCGGCCTGCACCATGCGGCGCGAGCCACTGCTGGTTACTCCTAAACTGGTGAGCGCATATACGGGAACGTAACCGTCAGCGTTACAGGTTCCGTAGGTTGTGGGGAGTGCCACCTCGGTAGAATTATTCCAGCAGACAAGCTGGTTGTTGTCACTCGTGCTGCCATCCACGGTGTTGTTGGACGCCGTTCCCGACGAGGTCTTGTTAGTCTTTACTGTGACCCGAGTCCATTTCCAGGCCAGGGCTGGGCTGGCCGCGTAGGTGGAGCTTGCACTTGCAGTGTTGTACCAGTTGAGAGAAGGTAGCGGTCTGATCGGATTGGCATTACATTGGCCGCCCATACTAGTCATTTCGGAGCAGATTTCATCATCCGGATAGTAGTTTCCACCGATGCTCCATGGTGTATCGGTCTCGCCATTCAACGGATTTGTGACATACAAGATCCCGCCTGTCTGGCCCGGCAGCGGAGGGGCACTGCTGGGAGCGGACGCACCCGGTAGCGAGCTGCCGAGACTATCGGTTGCAGTATTTCGCATGCGATCGCGCACCTCTTCAATTCCGGCCTTGGCGCCAAAGAATGCCGCCTGCTCGTCGCGGAAGTTAGAGCTGATATTGGTATCGGTGTTGGTCAGCATAATCATGCCGGCCGCGATCGCCGTAATCAGCAACAACGTAAAGATCGCAATAAACAAAGCAACGCCGCGTTCAGAGCGGCGACCTTCTTTTTTGTGAAATCTAATCACGTGCTGCCCCCCTCATTTCGCACTGATTCTCGCGGGAAGTGACTGCTCGTCGGCGCTTAGTCTGCTGTCACCGGTATTCCAGGAGCTTGTAACGCCCCATTACTGGCAAACTAAGTCGCGCTCAGTACATCATTTCCCGTACCCCGACGATCCTGTACGGTAACGACTGGCTCAAACTGTTGACCATGCAACTGTCATAGTTAATCGACGCATTGCCGCCGCCGTTCCAATCGATGTAAGGCGAACCCGGAGTCTGCCCGGTGGCATTCACGGTATTAGCTGCGAGTATCGCGCCGTTGAATGTGCCGCCGCCGCCGCCATTTTTCGTGATTGAGCCCGTACCTATGACCAGGATTAGCCCGTCATAGTTGAAGTTGCCACTCATGGTCAGATTGCCTTCGACCAAAAGGATGCCTGCTCCGGAACCGGGACCGACTGAGGCATTGCCAGTAAACACGTTGACAACGGGCGCAGCATCTGTGCCCAGGTTGACGGTAGTTGGGTTGATATTTCCGGGCGCCGCGGCTGCGGTGACCATGGCTACGAGCGAGTTCAATCCGTTAACCGTCGTTAGGCTACCCATTGCCGAATTCACGTTTGAAATAGCTGGCGTCGCCGTGCTGCCACTGGTGTAGCTACCCGGACGATTAACCCCTGTCGCCAAGCTAGACGCCGAGGCACTGTCAAACGTGCCGATTGCGGGTTGGTTTGTGGCGGTAGCGGAGCATCCGACCCCGTTGTTGAGCCCCTTGTTTTGGTCAGTGCCGCTCACACCGAAAGCTGCCGAATGTGGGTCGTTGTAAGTTGGTGTAGCGCCATCGAAAACCATTGCTCCAGGAATGTTCGGTAGCACCGTGCTGACGGAGTCCGCTTGGACCATTCGGCGTGAGCCACTGGTCGTTACCGCCAGCGAAGTAAGCATGTACACTTGCGTATAAGTCTGCGATCCTGCCGGCGTTGCCGCGGCGCAGGTCGTTGTATTCGCAATAGCGACTTCATTGGCGCCGTTCCAGCACACCAGGTAATTTCTGTTGGTCGTGCCCGTGGTTCCGTTTACTGAAGAGAGCGAACTCGCACCCGACGAAGAAAGATTTGTCTTTACGGTGACGCGAGTCCATTTCCACGACAGCACGGGGCTGGCGGCATAGGTTGCGCTGGCGGTCGCTGTTGCGTACAACGACGAGCTAAGGGGACTAGCCGGGCAAGAAGTACCCAGGTTCACAATTTCGGTGCAGATTTCGTCATCGGGGTATGCGCTTCCGGTGTAATTCCACGGCGTGTCAGTCTCGCTGTTTAGTGGATTGGTCACGTACAGTATTCCACCAGCTGCGCCAGGCAACGGAGGAGGACTATTCGGCGCGGACGCGCCTGGAAGCACGGTGCTTAGGCTGTTGGTCGCACTCGGCCGCAGACGGTCGCGAACTTCCTCGAATCCTGCCTTCGCGCCAAAAAATGCCGTCTGCTCATCGCGAAAGTTGGAGCTGATATTGGTATCGGTGTTAGTCAGCATAATCATGCCGGCCGCAATTCCGGTGATCAGCAACAACGTAAAGATCGCGATAAACAGAGCGATGCCGCGTTCAGAATGCCGGCGCGAATTGTTTTGAATACGAATCATATGCACACCCTTTATTGGCAACTTATGCCGGTCCCAGTAGCAGCCATTGAACAATTGTTGAGCGACACCTCGCCTTCAAAAGCGGTTTGAATTGGTTGCCTCGTCTTCGGATCCAGCACCGCGCTGTTTTGAATCGTCAGGCTGATGTGAATCGTTTTGATTGTTGCCAAAGTTGAACCGTTGCTGTCGATATCTGCAGGTAGCGTGGTCATCGCGTTGCCATTAGTATCGTAGTAGGCAAAGATGGGGGTGCTGATTACGTCGTTAACTTCAGTTCCCCAACTGGTTGCCTGGGACTCAGGATCAGTGCCGCTTACCTTAGCCACCTGACTGCGCTGTAGACACAGCGTGCAGCTTCCAGAGCCGTTGATCTTATATTGGACGCTCTGCACGACGCCGGTCCCGTTTACGTCTCCCTCAAACCATATGGCGTTGGAGTCGATTTTTACTAGTCCTACGGCGACGCGACTATCATTTATGAGTGGGGTAAAACTGACCATTCGTCCGTTGGGATATCCGATCTGATTAATGTCACGAAAGAACTGATCGACAAAGTCGCGAGCTTCGTCGAAGTTGTCGACTTTGACCTGCTCAGTGTTGATGCGCTGTTGGGCGGTGTCGAGCTGCAGAAAAATTCCACCTGTAACCGTGGCTAGAACGGCAATCACGATTAACATCTCTATAAGGGTGAAGCCACCCTCATGGACGGCGCGGCGATTGGAATGATTTTTCATGCTCTAGGTCCCCTGCCCAATTACAGTGCGAATGGTCACCACCGGCGCGAAAACGGCCCCGCTGTTCCCGCGAGTTCCGGTAGTTCTCAAGCGCGCCGAGACGGTCAGCAGCTTGGCATAACTGGATAGACTCTGAACGTACCAACGCACGTCGTAAGTAGCCGCCCTTCCCGCTGTGGCACAATCTGTATAAGGCATGTAATAGTTCGTCACCGTTGCTTGTGTGAAGTCCACATCGCCTGATGAAGTCAAAGTCGCTCCACCCGCCGTGGTGCTCACGTTGTAACTGGTATTCGTGCAGTCGGTTATGGTAACAGTGGTCGAGCTACTGGCGGCTACAGCCATGATTCGTTCCGTCACCATCTGCGCCAGCGCGGTGGACGTGCTTTGCTGCCTGCTGCGAGTGTCGCCAGTCATCGCCATGATCACCAGAGACATCGAGCCGAGAATTCCTACCGCCAGCACGACCATCGCGATCATCAGCTCGATGATAGTCAGGCCGTCCTGTTTACGGGTCGCAGGGTTATTTTTCTTGCGAAAGATCAGTCCCATGACACTCCGTTCCATATCAGCGTCTTAGTTCTTCCGCTTCTAGTCACGACTACTGCCGCCCACGCGGTGTAGCCAGGTCTCGCGTCATTCAAGTAGTAAACAAAGTAGCCGGCCGCAGGGGTACTGCAAGTCGCGCTAACGTAAGCACACGGTAAACCGCGAGGCGAGAAGGCCAGAGTTGTTGCATTGTCGTAATTTGTGGTGCTGTTATCCCCGGCCAATATATAAGCGCTAGGCTGTCCACCACTTCCGGTGGGAGCACCCGCGGCTGGCGTGATTGTAGGCCCGAACACAACCAGGGGCTCACCCGTACCGCATGTGGAATTCAGGTTCGTGTCGACACATGCGACTTCCGCACCGTTGATTGCAGTGTAAGCAATCCCGTAAGTGGCATTGTTTTTTGCTGCAAGAATCCTGGCGCGCTGCATCACGCCCGAGACATCATTCGCCGCCGACTTCAGGCGTATGTTGTAGGAAATTCTCAAGAATGCAGGCGTCGCTATGGCTGCCAGAAATAGCGCTACAGCGCAAACAATAACAAGCTCCAGAATACTGAAGCCGCCGGAACCGGCAATGCCTCTTGAACGCTTTGTGGACTCTTCTCTCATCGTTACTCAATGATAGGCATAATAAGAGGGCCCACCCACATACCTAAAGTACTTTCCCGAAAGTAACCAAGGGCAAGAGAAAGGTCGAGTTATTGGAAGGAGACTTGCGGTGGCGCTCTAACTATCGGCGAATCTAAGCGCTACCCAGGTCTTGAGTCGGCAGGAGTGCAAATCGGAGAGTGTAATCTCTACCCGACTCTCAGGGCTGTTGGTAAATGGGGCTGTTTGGGGCAGGTGGTTCGTAATCCATTCCAAATTTGTTCTTGTGCGCTGTGGAAACCACGCCAGCGGTAATCTGCAAAACACCCAGGCTGGAGCTGTTGTCGGACACGGTAACTTCCCTGGTTAGCGCATTCAGATTCTCGGGCAAAGCGGTCTCAGCCCAGGTTCGCAAGGTGTAATGCCCGGCTGGAACTCGCGGGATAACAACCTCGCCCTTGCGGTTAGAGATGCCGTAGTAAGGAGTATCCAGCGCGACCACGATGGCGCTCATCTCGGCGTGAATATTGCAAAAGATGAAAGAGATTCCAGGACGATCGAAACTAACGTTACGAACGGTGCCGGCTTCGTAAAGGCCGAGGTCGAATCTCTTGCCTTCAAAAAGCGAAAACACATTATGAAAAAACGGGTCGCGATTGGGAAACTGGACAACGGCACCTACCGGAACCACGAGTAGATGCGGCTCAAAGCTCTTGTGGTGCTGCATCAAGACCAATGGCTGTTTGGGGACGAACTTATCGGTTAGTTGCGTGCCAACGGGGGTTAGCCAGACCACGACATTTTCCGCGTGCAACGATTCTGAGTTGCGGGCGTTGTCGATAACTTTGACGCTAGCTGAAACTGTGACCTTCTGGGCTTGCGCGCAAGCGGACAGCAAACTCACGATACAAATTACTACTCTGCACATTGCACGACTCATCAGAACAAAACTCCCATCATCAAATTTATCTGGTCGGCGCTGTAGTAATTAAGGGTCTGCGAAGTGCGCAGATGACGGTACTCTCCCGAGAACAGCAGATCAGAGCGCGGCCGATATATAAAATTCATCATTTCGCTCCGATTGGCTGTAAGCAGGGTTGTGTACACGCCTACCGGGGACGGAACGGCACGAATATCTGCCGCGAAGGGTCTATCCGTTCCAAACACACCATTGAATTCCAGGCGCGAAGTCGCGGAAAACTTGAGTTGCGACCACCCACCCGCGGAATTCAGCGGCCGGAAACCAGGAAAGGGATTCGTAGCGCTGGTGTTAAAAAGAACCGATTGACCGATTCCTCCTCCTATTCCGCCTACCGCCTTGCCTCTGTAAAACTCGCCAGAAAATTCAAATCTGGAAATAGGAATGCGCCAATCGCCAATCGCGGCCCAACCGTTAGTGGTCCAACCCGGACCCCAGTTTTGCGGCGAATAATATCCACTCGCGCCTAGTGTGAGCGGTTTTCCATTTACGTTCCTCGTCCATGCAGTCCGCGCGGCATAGGCAGGCTGCCCAGACGCTTCTCCCGCCTGCGGCAGACGATGGGAGCCGTAAGAAGGCTCGCCGGTCACGTTGTCCAGAATACCGGCCTGGACAGAAATATTCTGATTGTCGGCAAAGTTGAATTTGTGTTCCACGCGTACTTGCGGAGTCCATGCCCAGAGATTGCCCGAGTACCCAAAGCTGGGAACCAGCAGCGAAGCAAAAGACGTAGGCGAATTCGGCGAAATGAAAAGACCGTCCTGCCCCGCGATGATGGAAGTGTTCTCCCAATCAAGACGCATGTTGGCAGTGCGCAGCCGCACTATCCCGGTATTGATGCCGTCGAGGGCGCCTGCCGGGAAGCCTCCTCCGAAGTCGAATTGAACTTCGCCGCGAGTTTTCGCTCCTGCCAGCTCAGGGCCAAAAACTTCAAGCCCTAATTCAGATTGCCGCAGGGTGGCGCCGAATCCGGGAGTTACGCCGTACGGCCCGGTCGAGGAGGCGTAAGTCGGAACATCGAGATTGTCGACTTCACCGCGATTATGGAACAAATTCAGTAGCACCAATCCCGAGAGGCGGACGCGATATTTCGAAGCACTCTCAACTTTGGTCTGGTAAAGAGTGCGGAGCTCGCTTTGCAGCATCTGGCTTGTCTCCTCCAAAGAGGAAACGCGCTGCTCGGTAGGAGAATTCGAAACCGCGTTCTGACCCGCTGCAGAATTCTCCGCCGGTGGGGGTTGTGCCGGATTTGAACCGGCGCGGATACTTTCGAGCTCTTTGCGCAACTCCTCGTTTTCCGCATGGTACTGAGCGGCTTCAGATTTCACTTCAGACACGGCGCTGCGCAGCTCTTGAATCTGTTCGCGCAATTGGCGAATGGAATCCGCCAGATCGGGGTCCGAGGGAGGACCCGCAGTCTGCTGGGCTGAGGCCAGAAACGTCGAAGCACCAAAGATAATAACTGCGAGAAGGAATTTCTCAGAACGGGTGAAAAAGACGTTTCGCGGTTTCAAGTTCCCCTCCCAAAGAGCTGCGTTCCCAGGTGAGACGGATTTAGATTAAATCCGTTTCATCGAGTTTACGCCGGCGGCCGAAACGGAATCCTCACCCGTTCCCTGCTCGCTGACCGCCGCGGTGGGTACGGGGCGTGGAAGGGTGATGCGGAAGACTGTGCCTTCGGGCGAAGTGCGCTCAACCGCGACCTCACCGCCATGATCTTGAACGATTTTCTGTACCACCGTCAGTCCAAGTCCGGTACCGTTCTCTTTACCCTGGCTGACAAAAGGTTCGAACAGGGTAGCGCGGATTGCGCCCGGCACGCCGCGGCCATTATCGGAAATTGTGATTTCAATCCCTTCGATCATCTCCGAGATCGATACGTCGATTCTTCCCAGCCGTCGATCGACCGATTCGCAAGCGTTAAGGAAAAGATTGAAAAACGCTCGCTCCAGTTTGCGGTGATCAAACCATCCTTCCAGGTTCCCACTCTCGTGGATAGCGATTGGAATTTCGCGGAACTGCGGATTAGACCGCAAATTCTCGATGGCGGCATCGACCGTGTCTCGCAGACTTCCGTAAGTTGGGCGCAACGAAGCCCGAGTGCGGGAGAACTCAAGCAGCGAGTCGATCAGCTCAGTCATGCGACTGACAGCGGCGCGGACCTCTTGATACAACTCATCCCGCTGATCGGGCGAAAGTTGCGGTTCGCAAAGAAATTCGGCATTGGCCACAATTGCGGCCAGCGAGTGCCGCAGGTCATGAGAAATCGAACTAGCCATGCGGCCGATGGTGGCCAGCCGCTCGGATTCGAGCAGATTTTGCTGAGTTCGGGCCAGACTCTCTCGCATGCGATCGAAGGCGCGTGTCAGTTCGGCGACTTCATCTCCGCCTCTGGCATCCAGCGCGTAAGTGAAATCGCCGCGCTCCAAAGCTGAAACTCCAGCGAGCAGGCTGGAAAGGGGCCGCGTGAAGGTGTGCGATATGAAAAACACCAACGCGCTTCCGACCAGCCCCGCGAGTAGCCCCAGTGCCAGCAGGAGACGATTGATTCTCTGCAGAAAAGCAGTGGCTTCATCGTACGATCTGAGCACTGTCAACCGAACGCTAGGGCTTCCCGATGACGACAGATCCAGAGTGGTAGCGAGAAAGCGCTCGCGTCCGAGTTCCAGGGAGACGGGTTGTGAGCTCCGGCTGCCGGGCAATTTCTGCTTCATCAGTTCCGAACTATTGGCAGGGGTCAGAGTGCTGGTAACGATCGCGTCGCCGTAGTAGAACGCAACTCGGCTGCTGGCCACGCGCCCAATTTGAGCGGCTACCCGCTGATCGATCTCGCGGCCGATCACCAGAAAGCCTAGCAGCCGACCCGCTGATGCAGGCCCGAAATAAATCGGCTTCAAAAAAATCTCATAGAGGTGTTTGGCTCCGAACCACCAGCGTTCAGGCCGCTCTGACTCCAAACAAGAGGTCAACGAACTCTGCGCCATTTCCCTGGTGAAGCCTGGCATGTTGGTATGCAGCGCCACTACCTTCCCGCCTCTATTTGCTAGTACAAAAAGATCGCTGCCAGCGAGCTCCCACAAGGGCGTTGAGCCATCTTGAATTGTGGCTTCGTGATTGGTTGTCATCAGAGCCCGGAGGTTCGGCAGGTCTGCCAATAGGTCCGCTGAATGACTGAGTGTAATTTCCTGCTCTTGCCGAAAGCTCTCGAAGGTGCTGACGGAGTTGCGGAGGTCGGAAAAAATCTCCTGCCGGACTTGCGACTGCACCTTCTGCCGAACTAACAGAAGGCTCAGCGAAGTTAATCCCGCGGAGATTAGAACCATGGAAAGCAGAAATTTGGTTCTGAGCCGGATTGTTACCATACGGTCCCTGTTGTGCGGGTATATATCAGGCCACGAACTTATAGCCTACACCGTGAATAGTGCGAAAATGCACTGGATTCGCAGGGTCCTTCTCCAGCTTCTGGCGCAGCTTGAGGATGTGGTTGTCGACGGTGCGGGTGGAGGGGTAATTGTGGTATCCCCAGACTTCGTTTAGCAGTTCGTCGCGGGTAATCACCCGCTCCGGATTCTGGACCATAAATTTCAGTGTCTTGAATTCCTGCGCGGTCAACGCCAGAGGCTTGCCTTCGCGAATAACTTCCATTTTGGTGAAGTCTACAAAGATATCGTCGAATGAGAATTTCTCAGTCGCGACCGGGCGGACGTTTCTTCGCAAGGCGGCGCGCACTCTCGCCAGCAGCTCGCGCGGACTGAATGGCTTGGTCACGTAGTCGTCGGCGCCGAGCTCAAGCAGCAGGACCTTATCGGAAACATCGCTGGTCGCGCTGAGCACGATGATGGGCACGGCCGGCGAATTCTGTTTGAATTCGCGACACACTTCACGGCCACTCAAGCCGGGCAGCCGCAGATCCAGCACCACAGCTGATGGCGCCGAGGTTTTGAAGGTGTCGACCGCGGCATTGCCGTCGGGGGCGATTTGCACCGCGTATCCTTCTGCCTCAAATAGTCGCCGCAGAGCTTTCTGCACCGCATGATCGTCTTCAACGACCAGAATTCGCTCCGACGGAGATACATTCACACGTTGCTGGAACTTCTGCGGGTTACCTTGGAAGGATGGTGGTGTCAGGTTCTCTGCTGCGCGCAGCATTTCTGCCCCTCTTGTCCGCCTGGAAGAATCAGGAGAACTGAATTAAGGGTACTACTACTTGCCCGGTCTTTAGCGTACGCTGGCCTACGCTTGACAATCTTTTTACATGTGAAAACACGTGCGCCGGGAGGTTTTCACAGGCGCAGCAATAAGTGCAGTGAGTTCGAGCCGTGGTCAGCCCGACTAAACGATAGGTTCTCGAAACCAGGCAGGATCCAGTCTGCACCAGCCTCTTCCAGCTCGGAATCCGGGGACGTCGTGGGCAAGGCAATCGCAAGAGCTCCTGCGGCCTTTCCAGCGCGGATGCCGGCAGGGGCGTCTTCAAACACCACGCATTTAGCTGCGGGAACACCCAGCAGGGCCGCACCCTTTATATAAGGCTCAGGATCGGGTTTGCCGTTGCGCACATCGTCGCAGGTCACCATGTTGCGAGGCATAGGCAAACCTGCGACCCGCAGCCGCACTTCCGCGAGCGGACGCGCGCAGGAGGTCACGAGTGCCCACTGATGCTCTGGCAGCGAGCTTAGCAGTTCGCGCGCGCCAGGCAGCGGGATAACACCCTCTGTGTCCTCGATCTCGCCGCGAAGAATGACTTCATTTTCCTTTTCAAAGTCTGCCCCCGGAAGAATGTCGCGGACGGTGGCTATGCTCGGCCGTCCGTGCGCTTGCCGGACGGTTTCCTCGGGATCAAATCCGTGCGCGATTGCCCATTTCGTCCACACGCGGGCGACGGCCGGGGTCGAATCGACCAGCACGCCATCGAGATCAAAAAGCAATCCACTGCACGTCACCTCAACCATAATTAACCATAACAAATGGTTGCAGCTTATGCGCTCGACTTCATCCGGGCAAACAGCGGCTTGAGCGCGGGATAAAGCCGGCGGAAATTTTCGTACTGGATGCTCAGCGTCTTTACAGCATCGGGATCGGGGCGAACCCGCTGCTGTACTTTGACGACAGCATCACAGGCTTCGTCGACTGACGGCCAATACTTCGCACCAACTCCTGCGAGCAGAGCAGCCCCGTAAGCAGCGCCTTCTTCCGCGGCCAATATTTCCACTTCGTGACCGTAAACGTCTGCCTGGATCTGCCTCCAAAGCAGCGAACGCGCTCCTCCGCCTCCGAGCCGAACATTGCGGACCGGAACTCGCATTTCATCGAAAAGCGAAAATGTGTCCTTGAGGCTAAAAGCGACCCCTTCGAGAACGGCCCGCGTGACGTGGGCCCGCGTATGGCTGGCAGCCAGCCCGGTGAGGGTTCCGCGCGCGTTGGGATCAAGATGCGGCGTGCGCTCGCCCATAAGATACGGCGCCCACAGCACACCATTGGAACCGGGAGAAACGGTGGCAGCTTCGCGAGTGAGATCGTCATAAGAAAAATTCAAATTTGAAGAAGAGCCGCGCAACAAATCTCGAAACCAGCGGAACGATAGTCCTGCCGCCTGGGTTACGCCCATCACGTGCCATCGCCCTGGCACTGCGTGACAGAACGTATGCACGCGGCCCTTGGGATCCATGCTAGGGGAATCCGTGGCAGCAAACACAACGCCCGAGGTACCGATAGTCGCGCTAACCGTTCCGGCACGAACAATTCCCATGCCTACCGCTCCCCCAGCCTGATCACCCGCGCCTGCGACAACCGGCGTACCGGCTTTCAAACCGGTTTGCATGGCTCCGGCTTGCGAGATACGACTGCAAATTTCCGGTGATTCGTAGAGTTTCGGCAAACAGCTCATCGGAACCCCGACCGCTGACATCATTTCCTCCGACCAGCGGCGATGCGCTACATCCAACATCAACGTGCCGGAAGCATCTGCGACATCCATTGCGTGCTCGCCCGTAAGCCGGAAACGCACGTAATCTTTCGGAAGCAACACCCGGCGGAATCTTTTCCAGATTTCGGGCTCGTTGTCCCGCACCCACAGCAGTTTGGTCAACGTGAAATTGGTGAGCGCAGGATTGCACGTAAGCTCGATAATCTTCCGCTCGCCCAGTTTCGCGTTGAGCCAGTCGCATTGCGCTTGCGTACGTTGGTCGCACCAGATCAATGCAGGCCGCAAAACTTCGTCGTTCTCATCCAATAGCACGGCCCCATGCATCTGCCCGGCAAGGCCTACCGCGGAAATATCTGCGGAATTAATTCCAGCGGTGGCGATGGCCTGCTTCACCGCCGATCCAGTGGCCTGAAACCAATCGTGTGGGTCCTGTTCGGCCCAACCAATTTTGGGAGACGCGAACGGCACGTGCTCGCAGGTCGCGGAGCCCACAAGTTCACCGCTGCGGTCCGTGAGCACGGCGCGCGTCCCACCGGTGCCGACATCGATTCCCAGCAGGTAATTCATGGTCTTGAAGTACGCAGAGCGAGACAGTGTAGCAGACGTACGAGCCAGCTATGCGAATTCCACAGCGGCCGAGCAACCCGCGCGTGAGCAGCACCGTCTCATTCGCCGTCCAAATCAAGGACTGGAGGAAACATGCGCAATCGAGTCATTGCTGTGCTTAGCACGTTAACGCTTTTGGCGGGAATTGGGTTGTATGCTCAGAATGCTGAGATGGCTCGCCGTGAGCCACACATGAGCGCGGCCCTCGGGCATCTGGAGCAAGCCAAAGCCGAACTGGAGAGGGCTGCGCCGAACAAGGGCGGCCACCGGGAAAAGGCTATGGAACTGGTAAATCAAGCGATTCAGCAAGTGCACGAGGGCGAGAAGTATTATCTGGAGCACGGGGGAAAGTAGGCTGGAGTCCGGAGGGGTCGTTTTTCTTTCACAGTTTGCGCCGGCTAATTAAGGGGATGGAGCGGATGCCTCCGATTAGCCGGCGCCGGATACCAGAGGCAAATTGGAAGTCCAGGAAAGCCTCGGCGGCATTCGCCATCGGGACGCCGTAGCGGTACCACCACGGTTTCGCAATCCGAGGCAGCAGATCTACGTCGAGATATTTCTCGCGAACCATCTCCTCGAGCCCAAGCCTTCCGTGGGTGCGTCCGATTCCGCTTGATTTAATTCCGCCGTGCGGCGCCTCGCTGATTCCATAGCAGGAGACTGCATCGTTCACCATCACCGTTCCGGCCTTGATTTGGCGGGCAATTCTTTCGCCGCGTGCTCGGTCGCGGGTCCACACGCTGGCCGCGAGTCCGTATTCGGAATCGTTGGCCAGCCGGATGGCTTCGTCATCGGACTCGAATGGCATGATCGGCAGCACCGGGCCGAACGTCTCTTCGCGCATTATCAGCATTTGGTGGTTAACATCGGCCAGAACTGTCGGCGCATAGAAGTTCGGCCCGAACGAAGGAAGCCGGTTGCCGCCCGTCATTACCCGTGCTCCGCGAGAGCGCGCGGCTTCGACATGTCGCTCGACGATGCGAAGCTGTCGATCATGGATCAATGAACCGACATCGGTATTGGGATCCATGCCATCACCCACGCGAAGCTGTTTTGCCTTTTCAGCACATAAAGCCACGAAGGAATCATAAATACGGTGATGAACGTAGCAGCGCTCGACCGACAGGCACGCTTGTCCGGCGTTGACGAATGCTGCCCACACCGCCCCACTGGAAGCGACCTCGAGGTCGGCGTCGTCGAGCACGATCATCGGATCTTTGCCGCCTAACTCAAGCACCACCGGAAGCAGCTTCTCGGCGGCTATTTGCGCAATACGCTTACCCGTCGCCACACTCCCCGTAAAGGTCAGCTTGTCGATCTGCGATTGCGCGAGCGCTGCGCCAGTCGAGCCATTGCCGAGAACCAGCTGAAAAGCATTTTCAGGAATTCCTGCCTCGCGCTGTAGCTTTGCCAGCTCCAATGCGGAAAGCGGCGTCAGCTCTGAGGGTTTTAAGACGACGACATTTCCCGTAACCAGTGCCGCAAGCGACTGGCTTGCCGGAATTGAGAATGGATAATTCCATGGCGAAATGATTCCGATCACGCCGTAAGGTTCGCGCACCAACCGGCCACGTTTCGTTTTGGTAGCAAGGCTCCCATGTAGAATTGGTTTCTCCCGCAAAAACTCAAAGCTCTCGGCGAGAAGAAAATGCGCCGTATCGAGCGCGACCAGTATCTCGGTGAGCAGGGCCTCGACATAAGGTTTGCCGCTCTCAGCGGTAATGACGCGGGCAATCTGCTGTTTGCGTTCACTGAGCAGTCGCTGGAATTTTCGGACAACCTCCAGCCGCTTCTTCAGTGGGGTCTCCGCCCACGCGGGTTGCGCCAACCGCGCACGTTTGACTGCCTCGGCTACATCGGCAGGAGTTGCGCATTCGAACTCCCGCAGCAACTCCCCGGTAGCGGGATTCGCCACTCGAATAATGCGCGCGCCGATTTGAACCTCGGTTGCCATTTGTTTTCGAGCGTCAGTATTCCACGTTTACCAGATACAATCCGCTCGCCGGAACAGTCGCGCCCGCTACGGAACGGTCGCGTGATTTGAGAATTGTACTTATGTCCGCTGGCTTCAGCGTTCCCTTCCCTCCCAGCACGAACGTCCCAACCAGATTGCGCACCATGTGGTGAAGAAAACCATCGCCCCGTACTTCATAGATTAGTTCGGACAACTCTCGTCGCCACTGTGAAGAAAATATGCGCCGCACATTTGAAACATTTTTCCGACCCCGCTCGGGATCGACCGCGGCGAATGAAGTGAAGTCGTGTTCCCCTTCAACCAGCGGCGCGGCCTCTCGCATAGCGTTTTCGTCCAGTGGATAAGGATAATGCCAAACATACCGCGCTAGAAGGGGTGGGCAAATCGCGTCCCGATAAATCCGGTAACGATAAGTTTTGGCGCGCGCCGATTTGCGCGGGTGGAAATCGGGCCCGACCTCCTCGACCGCGTGCACTCGGATCGAGGCCGGCAGAATATCGTTGAGCGCCACTACAAAATTCGCGGCCGGAATCACCGAGTCAGTCTGAAGCGTCGCTACCTGCGCCAGAGCGTGCACTCCGGCATCGGTCCTTCCGGAACCCTGGGGCAGTACTTTTTCTCCCATGATGCGTCCAATTGCTGAGGCGAGAGTTCCCTGAATGGTTGCGGCGTCGGGCTGGATCTGCCATCCGGCGAAATCGGTACCGTCATAGGCCAGGGTCAATTTGAGATTGCGCATGCAGAAATCGAATCTTCAGAAATGAAGCTGCATCCAAGACTACAACCATTGTGTATCACGGCTGGGCGTGTCGGTTCGCGCCGAACTGCTCGGCTATACTGGTGCATTCTTTTTCACGCTAAGACTTATCGATAACGTCACGCCCGATTTTGCTCACGCGGGTTGCGAAACTAACAGGCAGAAACCTGGAACATCGAGAAGGCTTTTGTCGTAATAAGCAGTGACCATGATTTCGTAGAATTTTGTACCCAACCGGAATCCAGAGTCTACTTGTACAGCAGTTCAGAAATGATGGAGAAAATCGAATGTCTTTGTCTTGGTTGAATTGTGCTTTCCAACGTGTAATCACGGTATTCTTACTGGTCGTTTTCCCACTAGGCCTCTGGGCGCAAGACGCGCAGAGTGCTGGTGCCCAGGCGCAAAGCACTCCTTCTCAGCAATCGTCTTCGCAAGCGCTTCCTCAGACGCCGTCATCGACCCAGCACGAATTCGTGGTGAAGGATTATTCCAAGCCAAAACGCGCCTTCCCGAACGTAATCGCGCCCTACACTCCGCAGAACGTGCCGCCACCCGATTTGTCCAACACACCGCGGATCGAACAGCTGATGCGCGACGGCAAAATTTATTTATCTATGGACGATGCGGTGGCGCTGACACTTGAGAACAATCTTGATATCGGAATTGCGCGCTACAACCTGAATATAGCCGACACCGATGTTCTCCGCGCGAAAGCGGGGGTGAATCAGCTATTTGGCGTCAACACCGGCGTTGTGCAGAACACCCCAGGCGGCGGGGTCGGTGGGTTGAGTGGAAACGTTGGCTCAGGTCCGGGCGGAACTTCTCCTGCAGCTGGCGGTATTGGGGCCGGAACGTCTGGAATTGTGAATACTACAGAAGGCTTGGGATCCATTATTACCAGTTTTGATCCTATTGTTGGCGGCACATTGCAGTGGGATCACGCGCGCTTCATTCCTACTAGTCCTTTCAGCGGTACCGCTCAAAATACCACCACCGGAAATTTCAATTATCAGCAAGGGTTCCAATCGGGCACCAATATGTTGGTCGGATTCACAAACTCGCGTACGACTTCAAACAATCCCTTCCAAACCGTTAGCCCCGCGCTGAGTTCGGGTTTTCAATTCAAGCTTACGCAGCACCTGCTGCAGGGTTTTGGTTTTCTGGCCAATGACCGTCTAATCCGCATTTCGAAGAACAACCGTGAGATTACAGATGTTGCATTCCGCCTCCAGATCATCACTACCGTTGACCAAATCGAGAACCTTTACTGGAATCTGGTGTATGCGTACGAAAACGTGAGGGTCCAACAGGAGGCCATCGCTTTTGCCCAGAAGACTCTCTCTGATACCCAGAAACAAGTGCAGATCGGCAGCCTTGCGCCAATTGAGGTAGTACGGGCGCAGAACACGGTTGCAGGGGACGAGCAGAGCCTTGTCCAGGCGCAAACTAATCTTGATTTACAGCAACTCTTAATGAAAAACGCACTCAGCCGCACCTTGCAGGATCCGCGCCTTGCCAGCGCGGAAGTAATTCCCACCACGACCATGGCTCTCCCTCAGCAGGAACCAGTAGTTCCGACCGAGGATTTGGTTAATGAAGCCCTGCAACATCGCCCCGACTTGACTGAGTCTCGTATCGACCTGGTCAATCGCGACATCAGCGCACGTGCAATTAAGAATTCGCTGTTGCCGAGCTTGGATCTTTTCGCCTACTACGGCGGATCGGGAACAGGCGGATCTCAGAACCCAAATTACATCTGCGAGACTCAACCAGCCTCCACGTTTTGCCCGGGCTTTGTGCCGGCACGGCCCATTTCATATGGAGCGACCCTTAACGATCTGGTCGACTCCTCTGCTCCTGACAAGGGAGTTGGCGCGACCTTGATCATTCCAATCCGTAATCGCCAAGCTCAGGCCCTTCAGGTGCGCAGTCAACTCGAATATCGGCAGGCACAAATGCGCTTGCAGCAAATCGAAAACCAGATCCGCATTGAAGTTCGCAATGCGCAGTTTACGGTCACGCAAAACCACGCGTCTGTGCAAGCGGCCCAGGCTGCGGTTGAACTCGCGAAGCAATCGCTCGATGCCGAGCAGAAAAAATTCAGGCTGGGAGCGTCTACGGGAACCAATGTGCTGAATTACCAATCGCAGCTCGCCACAGCGGAATCGCAACTGGTCTCCGCCGAAGCAGCTTATGAGAAAGCGGAAGTTGAGCTAGATCGTTCTACCGGTCTCTTGCTGGAGCACGCGGGCATCGTGATGGACGATGCGGTAAAAGGTCAAGTCACACACATGCCAAAAATTCCGTATGTCGCGCCACGACAGGACGTCGATTCCGTCATGTCTCCCCAGCAGCCACAAACGCAGCAGCCAGCGCCGCCTCCGCAGTAGACCGAGCATAAGCTTATCGCTGGGTTCCCCATCCTTCTCGCATTGTTTGCGAGAGGGTGGGGCTTTTGATGTTCCTATTCGCTTTGGTTAGCGACAACCACTCAGCTTGCTCCTTCGCTTGACTTCGCTCCATCCTTCAGATAACCTCCGCCCTGCTCTGGCATTGGGGCCAGAGCGTCCGCGTAAATCTCTCCGCATGTTCAGCAGTATCAATTTCTGACTCCGAGGAGGGTCACGTCTATGAAGAGCATCGCAAGTTGTCTGTTGGGAGCAATTCTTTTGAGCGCAGGCGTCAGTATGGCCGTAGCGCAGGAAATGCCTGAAGGAACCACGCCTCCGCCTAAGATACTGGTGATCGACCGCGAATTTCTGAAGCCGGGCAAAGGCGGTGCGGCCCACGAAAAGACTGAGAGCGCATTTGTTCAGGCGTTCGCCCGAGCCAAGTGGCCCACGCATTATTTCGCGGCCAATTCCCTCACCGGCAAAAACCGCACTCTGTTTTTCATCCCCTACCCATCGTTTGAGGCTTGGGAGAAAGACGGTCTGGCGCAGCAAAAGAACGCCGCGCTCTCAGCGGCAATCGACCGAGCCACCTTCGCCGATGGTGAATTACTCAGCGAAACCGACGCCGGCGTATTTATGTACAACGAAGAGCAAAGTCTACGTGGGCCAGTTGATATTGCCCACATGCGCTACTTTGAGATTGATCTGTACCGCGTCCGGCCGGGACATCGCAAAGAGTGGGGCGACATCCTCAAGCTGGTAAAAGCGGCTTACGACAAAATCCCCGATGCGCATTGGGCAGTGTATGAAGCTGCCTATGGGCAGGAGGACGTAACCTACCTGGTCATTATCCCCATGAAGTCGGCGGCCGAGATCGACAAAAACATGGAACAGGACAAACAGTTCGTCGAGGCGATGGGAGAAGATGGCATGAAGAAGCTCAGCGAGCTGGAGTCGTCAGCGGTTGAGTTCACCCAGAGTAACCTCTTCCTGTTCAGCCCTGCGATGAGCTATCCCCCAGATGCCTGGGTCAAAGCCGACCCAGACTTCTGGAAGCCGAAAGCGGCAGCGCCGACAAAGGGGACGGCAAAACCCAAGGCCGAAGAAAAACCTGCTGCTAACCAGTAACCTCGCGGACAACAAATCAAAAAGGACAGCGGACAATTGCTGTCCCTTTTTTTGCCGCAGAAACTCCACGGCCCTTGGTCTATTGCTTATCTGCCGTCCAGTCAGCAGTTGTGTTGTGCAGTCTGTCGTCGACGTGGAGCTTCATTGTCTTTCCATCAACCGTCATGCGGGCGACGGTGATCGTCTTGCCGTTCCGCTTGTCGGTTTCTTCAATCGTACTGTCATCAATTTTCTTCAACGATACGCTGGTAGTTCCCGGGTCTCCTTTATACGGGTAGTCCTTTCCGTCAAATTTTGCCGTGTAGGAATCGCCAGTCGGGTCGCTCATGGAGATCACGTCGGCTGTGACCTTATAGGTAAACGTCGTGACAGTGTCGGAGGCATCATCGAACTTGTTCGCATGCCATTCACCCGAGACTTTGTTTGCTCCAGCCGGTGCATCTCCCACTCGCTCAGAGGTGACCTTCCCGCTGCCCTCCTTGCCGCTCTCGGAAATAAAACTCCATTCGGTTGTCAGCGTCTTTCCGTCATCGGACGCAATCAATTTCATCTTGCCCGAGGGCTTTCTATCCTTTTTGCTGCTGATATCGACGGTGTGATCATTCACCACGGTGACATTTGTCGTGTCCGTGTAAGGCGAGCCGGTCACTTTGTGGTCCTGACCATCTGCCTTGACAGCAATTTTCGGAACACACGTTTCGCAGCGATACATGCCGTTTTGCAGTGAGTACTTGTCATTGCCTTTGAACTGCGCACTTTGCGTATTCAAACGCCAAGTACCATCGAATGCGGTCTGTCCAAATGCCGAAGCCGCCCCCAGGGTCAGGAGCGCGAACAATAGCTTTTTCATTTCACAGCCTCCTTTTTCGGGCGCAGGCATTCTGAGCCTGAAGTTTGGGGAAGTCAAGCTATTAACTTTAGCTCTTTAGCCTTTAGCGAAATCGGTTGGCCTTCGTTGCTCGGCGCGCATCCATTCGCAAGAAATCCTTTAAAATTTGATAAAGGTAAAGCCTAGGAGCTAAGAGCTGCCTTATGACTGACAAAATCGCTAAATCTGAATCGGAATGGCAGAAGCAGTTATCGCCGGAGCAGTACCAGGTCACGCGCAAAGCGGGAACGGAGCCGGCGTTCACGGGAAAATACAATAAGACCAAAGATCCTGGGATGTACACCTGCGTCTGCTGCGGACAACCGCTGTTCAGCTCGGAAACGAAATTCGATTCCGGCACCGGCTGGCCTAGTTTCTACAAGCCGGCATCGGAGGGCGCCGTAGAAGAGAAGACCGATGTCTCACATGGCATGCGGCGAACTGAAGTTCGGTGTTCGCGCTGTGAGGCGCACTTGGGGCACGTGTTCGCGGACGGTCCTCGTCCTACGGGCCTCCGCTATTGCATGAACTCCGCGGCGCTGGAGTTGAAGCCAGAGGAAAAGAAGTAAATTTCGCAGGGGCTAAAGCCCATCCATTTTGAATGCATGACGCGGCGCTAAAGCGCCGCACTTCCACGGTAGCGCAAGATGCTCATACGAAACGGCGCCGCGAGCTGCAGACTTTTACTCCCACTTCTCGCAACGAAGGCGAGAAGTGGGGCACTCCACGCCGCAGTTTAACTTCTGTCTATTTCGAAAAAGTCAAGTTTGCCCTTCCCGCTCCGCTGGTTTAACGTAGCAATCGCGAAAAATGGCTTCCGAAACATCTATTCTAGCCAGTCGAGTTGATCCCACATCCGCGGGCTCTGCAGCTCGTGTCCCGTGTTGATGGTTGTAGCTGTATGCATCATTGTCACGTGGATCATCTGCGCCGTAGTTCTCGTGGGCATAGGCTCGATCGTCCTGCGCGGCGTAACCCCAGCATTCAGTCTTACGGATGCCTTCTGGATTGGTCTGGCAGCGTCGGTGGTCTTCCTGGAAATCTGGAGCCTGGCTTTTGCGGTGAACCCCACTGCGGACTACCTGTTGGCTTTCGCGGGGCTAGCAGGGTTGTGCGTCAATTGGGATTGGCTGGCGCAAAAGCTGGTAGATACACGTTCCTTAAGCAAGTCCAAAACCGCTATCTACGCTGTCATCGTCTTCATCATTGCGCTCCGGGCAGCGGGACCGTGCGAGCATTACGATACCGGCCTTTATGGTGCGCAAGCAGTACGATGGATCACCAACTATCCTGCAGTATTCGGCCTTGCCAACCTTCACGCTCGGCTGGGATTCAACACTTCAGTCTTCCTTTTCCATGCTGCACTGAATCAGGGGCCATGGAAAGATATGTACTTCCGTTTGTTCCCAGGCTTGCTGATCTGCGCCCTGTGGGTCCCCATTCTTGGGGCCGTCTCGCGTGTTATTCAACGCGATTCGGCGCGCACATCGGTTTGGTTCTACACGATTCTGCTAGTTCCAACAACTTGGTGGTCGACGCGTGGATTTGTAGTCGGAACGACGACCGACGAGCCTACCGCGATACTGGCTCTAGTTGCCTCGGGGATTTTGTTTGAGTGGTTTGAGGACCGCAACCGGGAACCAGTTAGGAGTGGAGATTGGGACTCAAGGCTCTTCGTCGCAGCGACATTATTGGCGCTATCCATCACCTTCAAACTGTCTATTGTGGTGTTCGCGATTTTCTCACTCGGAATTGTCGTCGTTATCGTCTGGCAACTGAAAGGACGATCTCGATTTCTGACATCGATGTGTGTGGCTTTTGTCCTTGTGTTACTTCCCTGGCTAGGGCGTGGGATCGTAACTAGCGGGTATCCCTTGTTTCCAAGTACTGCCCTCGGCTTTCCTGTCGAATGGCGAGTGCCGACAAGATACGCCGAAATAAACGCCCTATGGATTCAATCCATGGCTCGACTTCCGAATGTGCTGCCACCGCAGACGCGAGGTCTTGCCTGGTTGCACCCCTGGCTGCACGCTGTAATGCGAAATAGGCTACTCTTTCAGCTCCCGGTTGCAATCACCCTGCTTGGCTCCACTGCGATTCTTATGCTCTTTTCCCGTTGCCTCCAGCCAACATGCCTACATGCCTTGTGGCTTTTGTTTCCTTCAATCGGTGGTCTTTCCTTTTGGTTTTGGGAAGCCCCTGACCTCAGATTTGCATTGCCGATGATATGGACAGTAGCTGCAACTCTGGGAGCTGTCGGCCTTGCGATTTTGAGAGACGCCCGAAAGCCTATGCCGCCTCGAGCAATCTTAGCGGGCATTCTCCTGGCAACTCTATACTGTGGGTTCGGCTGGCCCCGTTCATACAAGATCCTCAAGTCGGTCCATGGCTTCGACCAATTGCCTGTGGCCTCGGTCGCAGCACGATCGACACAATCTGGCCTGGTGGTTTATGTACCGACTCAAGGAAATCAGTGCTGGAATGCGACAATCCCATGCACACCCTATTTCAGCCAAACTCTCAGGTTGCGCGATCCTTCCGACTTCCGTCGGGGCTTTAGGTCCGATGGACTCCCTCCTGAACTAGGTCCGTAATTGTCCGTGTTATTCGAACTATCATGAATGGTGCAGAAGCCTCAGTTAAAAGTGCACGGCATTCTCAATTCCCAGACCGAAGCAAGACCTTCACATTTAGCGATAATCGTTTTCAAGTTTGCGCCTTTCTGCCCTACTGGTTTAACGTAGCAATCGCGAAACATGGCTTCGGAAACGTCTATCCTCACCACTAAGGTTGATCCCACTTCGGCGCGCTTCGAGGCCAACATGCGCTTCCTCGCCGATCTGGTCTCCGGCATACGCAACGAAGAGGAGCAGATTTGCGAGGGCGGCGGGCAAAAGGCGATTGAAAACCAACATTCCAAAAGTCGCTTGACCGCACGGGAGCGCATTCAGAAGTTGGTAGATCCGGGAAGCTTTTTCGAGTTAGGGCTGTTCGCCGCCTACCGCATGTACGAAGAATGGGGCGGAGCGCCGGCCGCCGGAGTGATCACAGGCCTGGCACGAATTGAAAGCCGCATGGTGATGATCATTGCGAATGACGCTACGGTAAAAGCGGGCGCGTTCTTTCCCATGACTTCCAAGAAAGTCATTCGCGCACAAAACATCTCAATTGAGAACCGGATTCCCGTCATTTACCTGGTCGATTCGGCAGGTATTTTCCTGCCGCTGCAGGAAGACGTGTTTCCCGACACCGACGACTTCGGACGAGTCTTCCGAAACAATGCCGTCATGTCGGCGATGGGGATTCCGCAGATTGCCGCCATCATGGGGATGTGCGTGGCGGGCGGCGGATATTTGCCGGTCATGTGTGACCACGTTCTGATGACAGATGGCAGCGGACTCTTTCTGGCTGGTCCGGCATTAGTGCAGGCGGCAATTGGGCAGAAAATTTCCGCCGAGGAACTGGGCGGAGCGGCGATGCATTCGGCGATCAGCGGAACAGTTGATTTCCGGGAGCCCAACGACGAGGCGTGCCTGAGGCGGATCCGATCGATTATCGAAAAATGGGGATACCGCAGACAATCGCCCTGGGACCGCAAGAAGCCGGTGCCTCCGGCGCTGGCTGCGGAAGAAATTTACGGAATATATGATTCTTCGCCAGCTCGACCGTACGACGTACGCGAAGTAATCGCGCGCATCACCGATGCCAGCAAGTTCGACGAATACAAAGCTGAATATGGCAAGACGCTGGTTTGCGCCTATGCGCGCATCGGCGGATTTGCTGTCGGAATTGTTGCCAATCAGAAACTGCATGCGCAGGCCACCGATCACGAGGGACGGAAACGGACGGAGTTTGGGGGCGTGATTTATACCGAGTCGGCGGAAAAGGCCGCGCGCTTCATCATGGACTGCAACCAGAATCTAATCCCGCTCATTTTTCTGCACGATGTGAACGGATTCATGGTGGGCCGGGACGCGGAGTGGAGCGGGATTATCAAAGCTGGCGCAAAGATGGTGAATGCGGTTTCGAATTCTGTAGTGCCAAAAATCACCGTGATTCTGGGCGGATCATTTGGCGCGGGACATTACGCGATGTGCGGCAAAGCTTATGATCCGCGCTTTATGTTTGCGTGGCCGACGGCCAGATATGCGGTCATGAGCGGAGATTCCGCAGCTGGTACGCTGGTAGAAATTAAAATCCGGCAACTGGAGCGCGGGGGAAAGCAGCTGAGCGAAGAAGATAAGAAACAACTGTACGAATCGGTCAAAAGTAGTTATGACGAGCAGACCGATCCTCGTTATGGCGCGGCGAGACTTTGGATCGACAAAATCATTGATCCGGTGGACACGCGCGAAGCCATCACCACGGCGCTCGAAGCGGCGGCCCTGAATCCGGACGTGCCGGAATTTAAGGTGGGAGTGCTGCAGACCTAGAGTTATTGAGCCATTGAATCATTGCCGAACGACGATCCTGTGCGATGATTTTCAATGATCCAATCCCTTACTGACTCAATGATTCAATCGTTCGACGACCTCCCTGTTTCTCTCGTGACTTCCTACACGGAACTCGGGATTGTCACTCTTGACCTGCTGTGCTAGGGTAAGTAGCAACTCACGCCTTTCTGTCTCCATACAGCGCGCCGCTTTTGTTGTGGGGCCGCAATTTGAGCGTGTCGGCAGGTGATGTCATGAAGGAAACAACTCCAGCCGTGGCCGGTGACCGTCCTGCTGACAAGGACGGATTTGCCAGCCGCAAGCTGATTCGGCCTTTGCTGAACCACACCAACCATTCTGGCCCCAGTCACCCGGTGCAAAACGGTGGAGAACGCCGGGAACGTTCAGATCGCTCTCAGGAGCGATCGAATGGCGCCCGCAAGGCCCCGCCCCCCGACCAGACCAACGCAGAAAATTTCTATTATCAGAAACAGATGCAGTCGAAAACGTCGATGGTGATCGTGCTCACCGACGGTGAGGAAGTTCACGGCTGCATTGAGTGGTACGACAAAGCGTGCATCAAGGTAAACCGCGCAGGCGGCCCGAACCTGATGATCTACAAGCCTTCGATCAAATACATATATAAGGAAGGCGAAGGAAGAAAGTAGATATCAAGTTTCAGGGTTTTCGAAGGTTTCAAGGTTTCAAGGTTTCAAGTACCGAGTCTAAAAGTAATTTTCGGTCCGACCAAGAACGATAGCCAACGACGGCTTTCTATAACTTCGGCAGCACAATTCCCTTCTGTGCCTGATATTTCCCCTTACGATCTGCGTAACTGGTTTCGCAAACTTCATCGGACTGGAAGAAAATAATCTGGCACAGACCTTCGTTGGCGTACACGCGAGCAGGCAGCGGCGTAGTGTTCGAGATCTCCAGCGTGACAAAGCCTTCCCACTCCGGCTCAAATGGGGTGACGTTCACGATGATTCCGCAACGGGCATAGGTTGATTTGCCGACGCAGATGGTCAGCACGTCGCGCGGAATCTTGAAATATTCAACTGAACGTGCCAGCGCGAAAGAGTTCGGCGGGATGAGAGCGGCATCGCAGCGGACGGTAACGAACGATTTCTCGTCGAATTGCTTGGGATCGACAGTGGAGCAATTCACGTTGGTAAAAATTTTGAATTCGTCGGCAACGCGCAGGTCGTAACCATAAGAAGAAAGCCCGTACGAGACCACGCCTTCGCGCACCTGCTTCTCCGAAAAGGGATTGATCATCCCGTGCTCGAGGGCCATTTTGCGAATCCAGCGATCGCTTTTAAGCATGAAGCTCCTTAAAGAATTTTGTAATCGAGTAATTTTGAAATTTGGTAATTTTCGGTCGTGGGGACAAATTACACAATTACCCGATTACCAAATTACAAAATTTCCTAGGCCGGAGACGATTGCTGGCGGATGTGTTCATCTTACGAGACAAAGCTGTCAATTGACAATCTTCCATATCTCTCTTAGCATCAAGCACTTGAGGCACCCCCAGACTCCCACGCGATGAGGCACCTGTGATCAAGCTCGACATTATCAATGAAGTAGTGAACCGGACAGGTATCACTAAAACCAAAGCTGAAATGGCGGTAGAAACCGTGTTTGAGAGCATGAAACGCTCTCTGGCCAATGGCGATCGCATTGAGCTGCGGGGCTTTGGCGTGTTCAACGTACGGCCACGCAAAACTGGAATCGGGCGCAACCCGCGCACCGGAGCCGAGGTCTCAATTCCGCCGGGTAAAGCTGTACGATTCAAGCCCGGCAAAGAACTACAGACGATACAATAATCTCAGGGTCTCCGGTACAGGTTCGTCTGGGGCGGACGGCCTGTGCGGGGCGCGAAATTGTGCTCTCCTTCGAGTGAAAGATGTCGACTCAGAATTCCCCTGAAGTTTATGTACCCAGCGAAATCTACGCCCCGGACGGCGCAGAAGTGTCGCCTGCTCCGCCAGTAAAGCATAGATATTGGTTGCATCTTCTGCTTCTGGCTTTGACGTTTTTTACGACTTTGGTGGTGGGAGCGCGCCTGGAGTGGAATTTTCTAGTAGGGCGGCCGCCCTTTACGCTCGACAACAACGAGCTTTTCCCGTCGCTCACCTGGGCGCTGCAAGGTTCGCACTTGCTGCTGGGTCTTCCGTTCTCGCTTACCCTGATGTTGATTCTGCTGGCGCACGAGATGGGACATTATCTCTTCTGTGTGCGCTACGGGGTTTCGGCGACGCTGCCGTTTTTCATTCCGTTTCCCACGCTGATAGGAACTCTCGGCGCATTCATCCGAATTAAATCTCCGCTACGCTCGCGCGCGATACTTTTTGATATTGGAATCGCGGGCCCAATTGCCGGATTTGTAGTTGCTCTGGCGGTGCTGTTTTTCTCTCTCGGACTTTCGCGGGTTGCACCTTTGGGGGCTCTTCCACCGGATATCCAGCTGGGGTATCCGCTGGTGTTTCATCTGGTCCGCAGAATTCTGAATGGGCTTGGCTACGCCCAAGGCATCGCAGCTGTGCCGCTCAGCCGGCTCTACTTGCATCCGGTGGCGATTGCCGCATGGGTGGGGATGTTTGCCACCTCTTTGAACCTGCTTCCTGGCGGCCAACTCGACGGCGGGCATATCGTGTTCGCGATTTCTCCGCGTGCGCATAAAACAATTTCGCGGCTAACGATACTCGCTCTGATTCCACTTGCGCTTTTTTACTGGACGGGATGGCTAGTATGGGCCGTGCTGCTTCGGTTGAGTGGAATGCGGCATCCTTCAGTTCCCGTCTGGCCGGAGATCACTACCGGACGGCGCTGGCTTGCGGTTTGTGCTCTGCTGATGTTGGCGCTCACCTTTGCATACGTTCCCATTTCGCCTGCGGGTCCTCCGCAATCGGTGCTGGAGTATGCGCGGCTATTTACCGAATATATTCGGCACTGGCACTTCGCACACTAATTGACAGCCCGCGATTGTGACAGGATTGGAAGTCTCGGGGCGATACGACACTTCCGGAGTCTCTCGGAGGATGCCACGTGGCCAATTCGTCCGTGTACGTTCACGCACCCCAGTTGGCCAGTGGCTACCTGATGCTGACCTTCCGTGATGAGAGTTATGGCCGGTAGCGCGATATGCTTGGTGGACTAAAGATTATAGCTTTCTCATATGCAGTGCCCAAATTGCCAGAGCCAACTCAGTCCGTATGCAGCGCAGTGTGATCGCTGCGGTGAGGATATCCCGGCCGGCCAGCATCTGCTGGAGGAATCTGGGGTGGTGTCCGCACCAGCGGCAGAGCCTAAATCCGCGGCGTCGGCTCGAGCCGGGAGCAATGGCGATTATCGTTTCGCAAGTTTAGGCGACCGGTTTATAGCTTTAGCGCTCGACACCGCGCTGCTCTTTGGCCTGTTCGCCATTGTGGATGCGTGGGCGTTTATGCGATGGGGCGCGGTCGAGGGAGCGGAACTGCAGCTTACAACCGCGGCATTACTCATGGCGATAACGCTGAATACCACCATACTTTTTCTCTACGGCTGGCTGTTCGAGGCGGGATGCGGCGCCACGCTGGGCAAAGCCCTGGTGGGGATTCGGGTGGTGGGAAGCGATGGGCGGGGCATCTTCTCGTCGTGCGCGGTGCGCAATGCCCTACGCGTTGTCGACGGAATTGGCTTCTATTTCGTGGGAGCTCTGGTGGCCGGCTGCTCGGGTATCCGGCAACGGATTGGCGATGTGTTTGCGCAGACGGCGGTAGTCGAAGAAAGCTACGGGCTCGGCATCAGGGCGATGGCGCTCATTGTGCTGATGGCGACCCTGGCTGGGGCCGGGTACGCTGTTCCGCGAATTTGTTCAGTCGATAGGTCGGTACATAGCCGCCATCTCAATCAGGTTGTGGTTCGCGTGGGCAAGACCGGGAACTCTGCTTATTTCAGGGTCGCTCGTTACAGCGTGGACGTACAGGCGTCAGCCGTGCCGCAATAAAGGACCGAGGTATAATCTCAGCGAGGTGCGGCGGTGTTGACGCGTACTCTCATTTGCGTCTCTCTTCTGTTTCTTCTCGTGCCTTGCCGCGCAGTTTGTCCACCTAAGTCTGTTGATTCGGAGGGTCTGAAGGTCAAGGTCCTGCGCCTACAGATCAAAACCCCCGTTCCGCTGACGCCGCCAGAGCGCCAGAAGTTAATCGCAAGTCTTCGGAGATATGGCTGGAAGTTTTCGCAAGAACAGTCCTCCGAGTTCACCAAGGATACGGCCGAAGAACTTGCGAGAGAGGCCTATCAAGACAAAGGCTACATTAAAGCCGACGTTTCTACGGAATTGGTCCCCATCCGAGCTCAGGGCACTAACGCAGTGGCCTTAGTCCTCAAGGTCCGTCCCGGAACCCAGTACCATCTCACCAGTGTTTCGTGGCAAGGTATGACCCTGTTTTCAGAATCTGAATTGGCGAAGCTGATTCCATTTAGTGCCGGGGAACTCTTCAACAGAACGAAGATTGCAAACGGCCTGGAAGCAGTCCGGAATCTTTACGATTCGCGAGGCTATATCAATTTTACTTCGGTTCCGACTCCGCAAATCGATGACGAAGCTGAAACCGTTGCCTTCGTTATCGATGTTGACGAAGGTGGACAATTTCACTTCGGAGACCTTGAAGTCGCAGGGATGCAGGAGGAGCACCGACGCATACTGTTATCTGCATGGGAAGGGTTGCGTGGCCAGACTTACAGGGCCGGAGATGCCGAGAAATTCTTTAGGCGGTTTTTCAGGTCCCCTTTGCCCAATATAACGCCGGGCGATTATACAATTCGCAACGTTGACGAACGCAATCATTCAGTTAGTTATTCGCTGGTATTGACGCCTTCCTTGCGCTACCACTGAGAGATGCTCGATTTGTCCTGAGCGCACAATCGCGCATTCGCCGCGGCACTTACCGTGTTGTCACCCGGGGAATCCAATACGATGCACCAGTTGCTGGAACCGCGCATCGTGACGCAAGGGCTCGAACCTTCGGCCCGGCACTTTGACATACGTAAGTTCAGGGTCACGCTCGTCGTAAGCCTTATCCAGCCAGGCGAAGGCCTGGTTCAAGTCACCCAGCGCGCCGTAGAGAATCGCGATTGAACCGGATGGTACCAGCCCCTGCTGGCGTAGTTCCTTCAGCTTCGCGAGTATCTTGCGCGCCTGCTCTTGGTTGCCCGCTGCAGCATACGCAAAACCGAGATCCAGCATGATGTCCGTATCATCGGTCCCGGAGAGTTTTAGCGCCTGTTGGAACTCTTGAATGGCCTCTTCGTGCTTTCCCTTATTCAGGTACGCCCAGCCAAGAGTCTGGTGGGCTGGCGCAAAATGGGGATTCATTTCCAAAGTTTCCCGCAATTGCTGCAGAGCCTCATCGACGCGACCGGCTACGAGCAACCTGCCCGCCAGGGCATTGTTAACCGGCAAAGACAGCGGATCGAGGTCGCGGGCACGCCTGGCCTCGGCGATTCCCTCATCAAATCGGCCTACATACATCAAATAGCCCGCGTACCAGTGGTGCGTGCGGGCGTCGCCCGGGTTGAGTTCGAGAGCGCGCTTGTATTCCCGCTCGGCTTTCGCCCAATCCCACTCGTAAGTCTCAGCGATGAATGCAAGAGAGGCATGGGGTTCGCCAAGAGTGTCATCCAGTTCGATGGCTTTTAGGGCCGCTGCCTTCGCCCGCGAAAGCGCGTCTTTTGACGGAACACCACCGCGAAATCCGAGCAGCGCGTACGCGTCAGCCAGACCGCAATCAGCTAAGGCGTAGCTCGGGTCTTTGGCGATCGCCTGTTGGAAGTATGCGACGCTCTTGTTCAGCGAGTCTTCAGTTCGCTGGTTGAAGTAATAGCGACCTTTCAAGTAGCTCTCGAGGACCTGGGGATCGACCACTCGTGCGCCTGCGAGGTCCACTTGCTCCTGAGGTGTGAGACTGATCTCGATGTGCTGAGCGATTGTGCGCGCAACGTCTTCCTGGATGACGAGAATGCTTTGATATTCTCGCTCGTATTCTCCTGCCCAAATGTGCTCGTCAGTCGCGCCGCGAATTAACTGCGCGTGTACACGGACTTGACTGCCCTCTCGTATTACCGATCCTTCCACAATGGCGTCCGCCCCGAGCGTTTTTGCAATTTCTGGCACCGAGAGCTGGGTGTTCTTGAAGTGCATCGCCGAGGTGCGGGAGATAACGCGGAGGCCATGGATTTTAGAGAGCTGCCCGATGAGCTCCTCGGTCATGCCATCGGCGAAATATTCCTGCGACGGGTCCGCGCTTAAATTTTGCAGCGGAAGCACAGCCAGCGAACGAATCACGGGGCCGACAGGAGTTGTCGGGCGTCGCCGCCAATAAAACCAACCCAAGCCGACAACGGCGACGGTGAACAGTGCGAGCGCGCCAGTGAGCCACAACCTGCGACCATGGAGTCCTGCTGTCACCCCCGCAGCCGATGGAATCAAAATGGGCGCGTGATCTTCATCGCCAGCAGTGACGTCATTTACCGGCGCAACGAAGCGGTAGCCTCGGCGTGCCAGGGTCTCAATGTAACGCGGATGATCAGCCGAGTCATTTAATGCGGCACGCAGGCGTTTGACTGCCGCGTTAAGGCTGTGCTCGAAATCTACAAAGGTGTCTCCCGTCCAGAGCTTTTTCTGCAGCTCCTCGCGTGTTATTAGTTCACCCGGCCGTTCCAGCAGCATTTTCAGGATGGCAAGCGGCTGGCCCTCCAGGCGAACACGTATTCCTTCCCTGCGCAATTCCCCTGCGTAGGGTTCAAACTCGTATTGTCCAAAGCGAACAACACATCTGACTGGACTAGCCACTTTTATCAGAACTCCTGGTGCGGCCAAGTATATCCCGCTTCCGACGCTTCGCCGCCGGCATGTCACTACCGATCCGAAAGCCTCGTCTATCAACAGCTTCGGCTGTCACCTAGGTTTCATCCGGGTTGCATTGACCGTACGAGAGGCCTCGGTGATTCTAGCTGCCACACGACTGCAGGAGGAGCTATGACAAACTTAATAGCATCACAATTTCGCTCAACTTTCCGTCGATGCGTCGTAATGACCACGCTGCTTCTTCCGCTGCCAGCCATGGCTAGCACGTGGCTATTACAGGTAGGCGCGCAGACCGGTGACAAAGCACATCAGGCGCTAGCCTTCTTACCCAATGAGATTTGGGTTCACTCCGGCGACAGCATCACTTGGACATTCCCGACGAACGAGGTCCACACCGTCACTTTTCTGGTGCCATTGCAGATGCGTCCGAACCGCTTCACCGGATGCTCCGGTGGCGGGCCGCCAGACGGTAGAACGCCGGATTTCTCCGTTTATTACGGCACCGTGTGTGTAAACAGTGGGGTTTTGTCGAACAGCAGCGCGTTACCGAATGCGCCAACCTACTCCGTAGTTTTTCCTGTGACCGGCAATTTCAAGTTAGTTTGCCTGGCTCATCCCAATATGACGGCCACCATCCATGTGCTGGACTCGTCCACGCCGTTGCCCCACGATCAATCCTTTTACGACAAACAAGCCGACCGGCAACGCGCCGACCTGCTTTCCGACGCTATGGCGTCCGCCCACGACCATCCCGACTCGAACGATGTAACCGCCGGCGTGGGACATATTATGGGCAACGGCGGGGGAACTCAAACCGCCTCGGTCATGCGCTTCATGGACGCAACGAAGGTGATCCATGTTGGCGAAACCGTGCAGTGGACCACCGCAGAGGGCGTAACGAACCATACCATCACGTTTGGCCCAGAGCCCGACCCTCTTAACCAGATTCTGCCTTCTGCCAACGTCACGTTGGATCCTGATGGCGCACGCCACGCCGTCATAAGCTCGCCGTCTGACGCCGTGCACTCAGGATTTATTACCGAGTCGCCGCAAGACCGTACTGGCCTGGCACAGGCCCCGCTGAGCGCTACCCACTTTCGCGTGACCTTCACCCAACCGGGTGTTTACCAGTACAAGTGCGTACTGCACGATGAATTGGGAATGGTCGGACAAGTCATCGTCCTGCCGTGACGAAACGTAACTCAAAACTTGGAGGAGTCCTTCATGAAGAGCAAAGCTTTTTGGTTGGTGGCACAGATCGGGGTCCTGCTGGCGATAAGCATCGGCGCGCTGGCGCAAGCTCCGACTCCCGTGAAGTTGAGTGGGTTGTTTAATGACTTTACGCCCGCCGGCGCAAGTGGCGCGTGGGAGGTCCGCGGCGAGTGGTCATTAAAGGTGAAGGGTGACTTGGGGACCGCCGATTTTTCGGCAGCCCTAACCATGGGATTGAATACACTTGCAGCACGCAACGCGCATACCCACCACATCACGCTTGTGGATGGAGTAGTTACACCTCTTACGAATGGTTTTCGTGTGACCGGCACGGCCACGATTACAGGAAATGGAAACTTCCCGCCGCCCTTTGGGGGATCGTCCACGGTGCAGATAGATATCACGGGCGGAAACACCGTTGCCTTTTCAAACATTCAGTTGACTTTCGGGGGTAACGCGGTTGCACACTTCGGACCTCAACCCGTAAACGGCGTAGTTAGGACCGTCAGGCAACCTGAGTCGGATGAAGACTGATGAGGGGCACATAGACCTCGTAAACGCCGCAGTCTCAGTCAGTCGTATCGCGATTGGCACCATGGAACCAAATCACGAGAATTCTTCGAGTGGCTGACGAGCCGGATTTGACCGGGTTGGTCAACACTGCTCCGTTTATCCGACACGCGAGGATTCGGCTCCTGCCAACCTGAAAGATCGCGAAGCGAGCTTCAGTCAGCAGCATTGCGATTCTATCTCTCGTGTTGCAAGTCCCAGCGAAACCCAAACGTATATGTCGGTTTGTAGTACTCGCGCTGCACCACATATTGAGGACTTCCGTTGTAGAAGCCAAAAACGTCATTGTTCAGATTCAGACCCGCCGCGATAAAGGTGAGGCCTTTGCCGAGATAGAAGCTACCCTGCGCGTCAACCTGGAAATGTGCGTAGAGATAATTGTCGCCACCTGGCCCCTTGGTGCCGCCGGGCTGCGGGTTGGGAATGATCTTGCCAGGGTTGTTGGGGTCGAGCTGGAGGTCGTGATACTGGTACTGGAAGATATTCGGACCGTTGTAAGCGAGACCCAGGCGAAGCGAAAGGCGCTTGCGATCGTAAGTGGGACTGAAGTTCCAGGTGTTCGGCGCCTGCCGAAGAAGCGCGGGATTGTCGGTGCGAAACGCGTCCACCTTTGTCGTTCCCGACGTTGTGTAGCTGTAGTTTGCAGAGAGGCCAAGACCACTTAGCAGACTCGGAAGATAGGTGAAGTGCTGTTGGAAGGCAAACTCGACACCGGTAATGTATGCGGTGCCAGCATTTGCAGGCGTCGCAACATAAAAGCCTGCGTACGGTCCCGTGCTCGGAAGAGTCACATTGATCACAATGGGATCGCTAATGCTTTTGTAAAAGAAACCCGCCTGGAACAGGCCTAGCGGGGTAAGGTATCGCTCATAGAGAAGGTCGTAGTTGTTGGCATGCTCTGGATTCAATACCGCGCCGACATCGTACGTGGTGGGAACCGTGCTGGTGTCGGTTTGGACCGCGGTTGTCAATTGCGAAGGGAGTGGACGCGATAGGCCGCGGCCATAGACAAGGCGAAGCCCCGAGTTATCGTCGAGACGCATGCGCAGGGAGGCACTCGGTAAGACGTCGATGTAGGACCCGGAGGCCAGGACGCAAAGGCCTACACACGGATTGACCGTTGTCGCGTTAACGCTGGCGCTGTGAAACTGGGTACCTTCGAAACGGACGCCGGTATACAGCGAGAACCGGCCAAAATCAATCGTATTCATGAGATAACCGGCGGTAACGCGCTCGACCAGGTCAAAGTTGGCCGGATTAGTCCCATAAGTATTGCCACCGCCGCTGTTGAAGTAATTTGCCGGATTGGCGTGGAAATTTTGCAGGATCTTGTCCCAGCTAGCTAGAGGTCCTAACGGGTAGTTTCCGCCATAATAGTTCTTATCTGTAAGTCCCGTAGGAAACGCTGCGATGGTGAGGGTCGTGGGATCAACTGCAGCAGTTGGCGAATAGAAGTTTTCGAACGAATCGTCAAACTTGTGGGCATTGCGAATCCTGAAGCCGGTTTCGAACCGTCCGGCATGAGAGCCAATGTTATAAAGTCTGCCCACCGATACTTGCCCCTGCAAATTCAGTTGGCTCGCCTGTCCGTGAGCGGCGTCTTCGATTGTTCCCCCTTGCGAGAGCGTGAAATTGTTTGGGTTGTAGGCTTCCGCGTAGCAGATCGGGGCCCATTGCGGGTCATGAATGTTCTTGCCATTGGGAACATTCACGCACTGGCTCGTAGGTCCGGTGTATGAAAAGGTATCGATCGACTCTCCACCATTGATTGGATTAAAGACTCGGGAACGTGAAGCGGCGAGTCCCCAGTTCCCGTAGTACTTGGAAAAGACGTGGTTACCTCCTAACAGAACGCTTTCAACCTGATAGTGGGCAGCGCGGATTTCGGTGTTGAAACCCGGAGCAGTTCCGGCACCTGCCGCGTTAACGTCGTTTAGGGTATAGGCCCACCTGCGGCCGGAGTCCTTGAAGTCAGAAAACAGGCCGCGGACATAAACTACTGAGGATTCTCCAAGTTTGTAATCCACGTTTCCGCCGAGACCGTAACGGTTTCGGTTGTACTTGTACTCGCGAATATCCATGCTGGTGTAGGCGGGAGTAAAGTCGGTTGGCGAGACAGTAGTCGGAACCGGTTCAATGTCGTTGATGCCGCGGCCGTTGTAGTCATAAGAGCCGCTAACCAGCACGCCCAAGCGATGGTCGGTGCCGAAACGCTGGCCTGCAGTCAAACCACCCTCAGCAACTGGGACAGTGTTGATGATAGGCGTGAAACCGCCATTTCCGAACGCCGAGAGCGTAGGCCGCTCACCCGCGGTTTTGGTCACAAGGTTCACTGTCCCGCCGATGGCGTCGGCATCCTGATTTGCCTGCAGCGTCTTGTCGATCTGGACCATCTCGATCATCTCGGTCGGAACAACGTCCAGCTTCACTTGACGTATGCCGCCTTCTGGCGAAGGAACCTCGACGCCGTCAATGGTGAGATTACTCAGACGGGGTTCGGTGCCGCGGATCTGAACGTATTTGCCTTCTCCCTCGTCGCGCTCCAGCGTTACTCCAGGCAAACGGCCGACGGCATCGGCGATGTTTGCGTTGGGGAGGCTAGTGATCACTTCGGCCGGCAGAACATTGAGAATGTTGTCTGACGTCCGCGACTCATTAATGGCCTCGGCTTCGCCACGGGCGCGTCCTGCGGTCACAATAACGACATCGTTTTGGGAGCTCACATTCAGAAGGATATTTACGCGCACAGTCTGGCCGGCGGTCACCGTAACCGTCGTCGTGGAAGGCGCGAATCCGACATAGTTGACCGTTGCAGTGTAGGCGCCTGGAGCAACGTTTGTAATAGTGAATTGCCCTTGGCCATCGGATACCCCCGAGGGTCCGTGCTCCAGGTCGATTCGCGCACCCGGCAATGCTGCACCGCTGGAGTCGTTGATTGTCCCCGTGACCTCACCAACTTGGGCAATGGCAGGAAGTGAACTTAGCAAGGTAATAATGAGAGCAAGAAGAAAACGAGAGGGGAGAAATGAACGCATATCGTACGGCCTCCGCATTCGAGAAAATTGTGCAACTGCGATTCGCGATCGACGAGGGCGAACCGCGCAGCATTAGAAAGGTCGCGGTCTATGAATTAGTGGGTCGAATGAAGTGTACGGAGAAGAGATTTATGCAACGTTAAGAGAGGATTACGGGAAAGTTAATCCCTGGAGGTCGGATCAAGATCTAGATGCCTAGTTGTAATTACTGAGGCCGATGGAAAGTCCGCTTTGCCGCGGTCAGCAGATTTATTCGCTGCCATGTTTTGGGCAACCGCCCATGCGGCAGCCGTGATTGCCCACGAGATGAAGAACGCTGTCCATGGCAATCGCGCCTTCGGTGAGCCCAGAATCGCTGGGCCCCAGACCAGAAGCGTAAACAAGCTCAACATTCCCGCTTCTGCGGCCGCAGCAAAGCGCGGAAAGATCGAGAACAGCACGCCGAGGCCGCACGCCATCTGGCCGACGCCGGTCAAGTAAGCCCAGCCGGTTCGAAAAGGAAGCCACTCAGGCACAAAGGCTGCGGTCTCTTTCACATAAAGAATGTGGGAGAGCCCAATCGGTATTAGAGAAACTGCAAAGAGGATCCGCGCAACGCGGACGCCGCTTTCTCCCGTGGCGAATCGCAAGATCGATCCATCTCCAATCCCGGCAAGCACGGCAAATAGAGTCCATCCTCCCGCCAGAAGCACGGCAAGCTCGCCGGCGCCGAGCCAGACAGCCTCAATTTGAGGAGCGACCACGAGGGCGGGCACCTTCAGCAGCAGCCACACAATGAGATATGGAAATAGAACTCGTATCGACACTTGCGCGGTGGGTTTGAAAAGTAGACTCGCGCCACCTAGCAGCATGATGAGACCTGAAGCGTAGGCGAGAATGGTTCGCCCCGGGACCCATGGGGCAACCGGCTGCCAGACTAACGCGAAGTCGCCATAGACTAGAGCCAGGATGCCGAGGCCAATCATTCCAACGGCAAAGAGTGTCAACGCAGGTTGTTGGGTCCGAGTCATTGATTAGCTGTGGATTTTAGTCTGTTCTTAGCCAAATGGCGATCTTACTGCAACGACATTTGCTATCGGGGAAAGCTGGTCTGTGCGGGGCATGGCGAGAGCAGCCCTGGGTACTGGATCACAATCGGGTTGTTGTGCAAAGCGCAAGGGATGGTTGGAGTTGTCCAGCCAGCGGATTGCAACTTTCAGAACTCTGTCGAAGGTTTAACGCGATTTATTAACCCTTCAACCCTGCACTTGGTCCTATCAAGGGGCGCATTGCTACTTTTTCGATCTTAGATTTTCCTGCCGGGGATCGAAGCCAAAACTCGACGACGAGTGTGTTGATCGAGAAACCAGCCCAGAACGCGATACCGAAGAACTGCGCAGGTGAAAGATGGGTGAGGCGACTGGTGGCGAAAAATATTCCCATCACCGGGCGGGTGGTTGCGATGCCGAGAAGGATTGCAATTGCGCGTGTCATCCACCGCAGGGATAGCATGGGATGGTTACGCAGACGCCATGCACGAAATAGCGAGAATAAAAACAGACTATTGAACAAGAAAACAGCCGAGCGCTCCACCCAACCACCAACGGAATACTTGCTCATGGCATAGGCTGTTACACTCACCACCAACCCGAGTGGAAACAGAAAGCGGGTGGGCCACTCTGTATCAGCAAACCGGCGAAGGTAGACAAATGGAGCCAGCAAGACAAAGGCCAATGCCGGGATGATATGCGCCAAGGTGAGAGCCGCGTGTGACGCAAATGCCGCGTCGAGTTGTGCCAACTGTGGTGGCGCAGCTTGTGCTGGGTGGGCAAGGGCGACTATTCGCCGCAGCACCACGGCGACGGAAATCACAATGCAGATCCAAAAACCTATGCGCAGCCAGCGCACGGAAGGTTGCGTGTCTGGCAAAGCAGTTTTGGTCTTTCCGATCCCGGCGTCCGTATTCACAGCCCTACTCCCTGAACTTAGAAATGGTACGCCTCATTGAGGATGTTGTGATTGCCATCGTCCGAAACTCCCACTCCTCGAAAATCACGAAGTGCCTGCCCTGAGCGCAGCCGAAGGGGTTGGGCACGCTCAGTTTTGGCTGCTCACGGACGGGGCCGTTTCATCACGTTTATCATCGGAGAATGCCGGAACCAGCAACTACCGCGGCCGTTGAGGTAGTCGACTACGATCCGGAGTGGCCCGAAATGTTCCAAAAGCTTAAAGACCGGATTTGGCCTTTCCTTTGTGATGCGGCAGTCGCGATCGAGCATGTAGGAAGCACCTCAGTTATCGGGATGGCTGCCAAACCGGTAATAGACGCGGACATCGTCATAGCATCCACCGCTGACTTGCCTGTGCTGATTGTGCGCCTGGAAAACTTAGGCTACAAACACCGCGGTAATCTTGGCATTGATGGGCGGGACGCATTCGCCACACCTAAGGATCAACCCGCCCACCACCTGTACGTGTGCATACAGAACAGCCTTGCACTTCGAAACCACATTGCAGTGCGGGACTATCTTCGAACTCATCGATCTCAGGCAATGGCCTATTCCGATCTTAAGAAGCAACTGGCGAAACAGTTCGCCAGCGAACGACTGCGTTATCAAGAGGGCAAGACAGACTTCATCTTGTCAATCTTAGAGCAGTGCGGATTCTCTACTGATGAGATGGAGTCAATCCGGCGCGCGAACCAAATGTAATGCGCGTTCGCCGCACCTGATTCCTGGTTCGGTCAGGATTGTTTGTGGCGAAGTAATATCTCTTCTCCTTGCCCCAGCGTAGAGCTCTTGCCTGGTGCAGTAATCTACGCGCTCGTGCTTCTGTTTGATAATTTCTTTCCCACACGGTGATAGCGTGCTTCCGGGTGCGATCGCCGTCCCCGCGCCGCACAAGTCGATCATTGTGGGAGCCGCAATTCAGCACATCGCGTTGGCCCCAATTTTCATCTGTGTAAAATCGAGCGATGTACCACTGCCTCTCGACACGATTTACGAGGGGGAACTTCGGATGGTATCCCAATGAACTTGCCCGGTTGATGATAAGTTTTGCACGGAGGGAAGAACCGTCACAAGGTTCTGTTGATAACAGGCTCTTACACTCACGGCTTGTTCCTGCGTAGCACAGCTATTACGCGTTCGCCGCGCTGGCCTTGACGACATCTTTTGCCAACTCATCTGTTGTTTCGCCTGCGCCATCGAGCATGCGTACGCGTCGGGCCGCGATGTTCACGGGTTCAAGGCGGAGAACTTCTCCGTGGCTGACATGAATCTGAAAGCGGAACCAGTCGGTGCGGAAGAGACGTCCTGAAGCATAGAAAGTCATGGAGGCTGCGATCTGGCCCTGGTAGTCGTCTCCGGTGCAGCCGTAGAGATTCTTGTCCAGATCGTGGGTCCAGGTAGTGCCCCCGACCAGAGGTTCATTCAGGATGGTACGGAGAGACGGGACGCCCATTGCCAGCCGTCGCAACTGCACCATCTGCAACAGCACAGAAATTTTTGCCAAGTTGGTGACGACGATTCTCGCCTGACGAGAGGAGACCTTCTCCAGCTTGATGTGCAGTTCGGGTGACCATTGCCGCTCGAATTCTTCGCGGGCAAGCGCAAGGCTCTTGTCACTGGCCTCCGCATAGCGCAACGTGGCGCGGGCCAGCACCATGCTAAGGATCGTGGTGGTGACAGTCGCAACCAGCGGAATATAAGCGACGATCAGGTTAAATAAGACGCTGTGCTGACTGAACCATTGCAAGTGCATCGCAGGCTGGTCCTCTCTTTAAGTCTGTAATTGTGTTTCTGGCTCCATTTCAGTTCGTCTGTCGCCGTCGTCTTACGAAACGGGGCCTTCAGGGGGGATTTGGATAAGTCTAGCGATGCCGCGTGAAGCGCGACAGTTCCTAAGGTCTAGAGTCAGAACCGGGACGCGGGCTAAGCCTATAGTCACTTTGAAGGGTATTGTCGGATGGGAGCGTCCGGCTCTTAGGTTCATGCCTAAAATTTTATCCTTGCTTCATGAACGTTGTGGGCATATCTATTTATCGGTATCCGGGCTGGGCAATCTTGATCCTGGCCGGTTTAGCGGGAATGAGGGTCTAAGACCCCCGGGTTTAGGTCGAACCGGCATCCAAGGACTGCGAGTATTGAGTATGGAGTCCCTTTCGGAACGGCTCAAAGCGGCCACCAATGAGCTACAAGAACTGGAGAAGCTTGTTTTGTCGGGCGATTTTTCTCCGCGGGTCCTCAGCGACTTCCGCACTGCGGTCGACAATATCCGCCAGACCGCATGGGCGGTGCAACAATGGACGGAGTTGCAGCAGCAGCATCGTGATCCGTACGCCGTGTTGGGAATACTGTCCCAGGAGCGTGTCCGCCGTGCGACGCAGATCACGAAAGATTTGACGCTGGATCTCGAGTCATTGGAGTTGGGTTTGGAAACTCAAGGCATGGCCGACCTATTCCATGCCATTGAAGGCCTGCGCGAGCGGCTGTCGCCGCTGTTCAAGAAAAGGTGAGTTCAAAGCGCTTCGACACCAGTTGGCGAGTCAGCTCGCCCGGAACCTGCGACTTTCCTCAAGGCAGGACAGCCGAGGGCGGCTGTCCCCACGTGAGGGCCAGAGGTGCTCACGTGGGACTGCTCGGGTGATCTTAGGCCTTCTTTGGTGTTTTCTTGCTATCCGTCGCTGTCTTCTTAGACGAAGATTTGCTCGTCTTGGACTTTGGTTGAGCCTTCTTGCCGCTGATCGCCTTGGTTGAGACTGGCTTTACCTGCGCCGTCTTGGTCGACTTCTGTGCGGTTTTCGAAGGTGTCTTTTTGGACGCCGCCTTGGCGCTCTTGGCTGGCTTCGCGCTCTTGTCGGTCTTATTGTGGCGCCAGAATGCGGCTTTTGACATCTTGCTATGGTGCTGCTGATCGGCCGCCTTTTTGGTGGTCTTGGTGCTTGGCGTATTGGTCTTGGTATTGGTATTGGTTGTGCCGCTGGCCTGTGCCATGGTGATTGCACTGAGCAATAACACGCTGAGGACGAGGGTCAGGGCAGTTCTGAGTGCTTTGTTCATAGAGCCTCCCGGTTTCGGCAATTGTGCCGCGCTTCATGAGGCCCAACAAGTAACGAAAGGGTATGGGTCGCGGGTATTTGGTGACCTAGTTATAGAATCTTAACCGCCGCGAAGTCGCGATTTCACCATAACTGACATCTGGTGAGTCTCTGGCTAAGCCTTCTTGCCGTTCTGCACCATGTCCACGAACGCCTGGTGAATGCGAGGATCCTCGGTCAACTCGGGATGGAAGGTGGCGGCCATTGTCTTGCCCTGGCGCACGACGACCGGGTCCTTCCCTTGTGTAGCGAGCACTTCAACCTGTGGCCCCAGACGCTCAATTTTTGGGGCGCGGATGAATACCATCTCAATCGGCGAGCCGCGGAAAAGACCTTCGCGGATGGAGCTTTCGAGTTGGCGACCGTAGGCGTTGCGGCGGATTCCGATGTCGAGTGCGCCGAGTCCGGTTTGTGCAGGATTTTCGACTTCTTTGGCGAGAAGGATCGCGCCTGCGCAGGTGCCGAAAGTTGGCTTCATGCGGACAAATTCTTTCAACTCCGCGAATCCGGCTTTGCCGAGGAGTTTCAGGAATGTGCTTGATTCGCCGCCGGGGATGACGAGGCCGTCGATTTCGAGCAACTGACTGGGCTTCTTGACAAGCACGACTTCGGCACCCAGCTCCCCGAGCCGTTTGCGGTGCGCATCGAAATCGCCTTGAAGAGCAAGGACCCCGATTTTCATAGAGCCAGCAGCCGTCAGGTCTCATTGTAATTCGTAAGAGTCCGCTCCCCTCGGTCGCGTTTTATCCAAAAGGCGAATGATTTTGGCACGGCTAAAGCCGTGCCCTGATAGGACCTCCGTTTGTGTCCGCACCGCCTTGTTGTTCTAAAAGACCTTGTCGGACAAGAGTGTCCGACCCACACGGGCATGGCAGGTTCTATCAACGCGTGGTTTTGATTTCTTCGTAGAGTTCCGGCAGGCGGGAGGCGTCTTCGGCGGAGTTGCCAAAGCGGGCACGTTCGTAGTGCTCGGTGAAATCCGAGATGCGCCGTTGGATTTTTTGATCGCTGATAGCTGAGGCGAATTCCCCTGGGGTTTGCGTTGGAGATTTTTTCCAGCCGCGTTTGGCCGTCTGGCGCAACATGCGTTCGTACCAGATGCTGGCGGCGAGTTGCGGCGCCTGGCGCGGGCGGCGGGCCAGACGAATTTTCTGCAACAGCAGGAGCAATCGCGGAAGGCTGATCATCAACAGAATCAAAGCGGCCGCCACGACAGTTCGCATTCCCCACTTCACGCTGGAAGCGCCGGCGCGGTCCTGAACGCGGCGCGCCCATGCCAGCATTCTCTGATACTCACTACGCCCCCAGGATTGTGCATGACCAACGATGGCACGGCTGCCGTGAGTTGCGTCCTGGCTGAGGCGGAGTTGGTGGGCAAGATCGTAGTTGACGACCCATTCGCGCCAGAACGAGGACATTGCGTCCATGTAAAGCATGAGCCGGCTCCACTCCGAATGAGATTGCGCGTTGCCGGCGGGCGTGGGATCGAATGCGAGCCATCCCTCGCCGGGAATGTAGGCTTCGACCCAGGAGTGCGCGTCGCTGGCGCGAATGACGTATTGCGAAGTGATGTCATTGAACTCGCCGCCGGCAAATCCGTTGACCACGCGCGAAGGAACTCCGACAGTGCGAAGCATGATGGCCATGACGGAGGAAAAATATTCACAGTGTCCACGGCGGCGTACGAACAGGAAGTCAGCGATGGGATCGGGCGGCGTGGCACTGGGGAGTTGCAGAGTGTATCCGTAATGAGTTCGCAGATAGGTTTCGATTACAGTGGCGCGGTCGTAAGGAGTTTTAACACCGGCGACAATTTTGTCGGTCAAAGGCCGGATGCGCGGATCGAGAGGCGGCAGTTGCAGATAGTCGTCCTGGTCGAGATTAGAGTCGCTGGTGGACTGAAAGCGGGCGGCGATTGGAGTCGGAATTCGCGAATCCGCTTCGTAGCGAGTAACCGGATGCTCGTTGTCGAGATTGAAGACAGAACCATCGGGATCTTCGGAGACGGCGCGATAGTTGCCTTCGAGAGATTGCGGCGTCGCGAGAAGAAAAAAGACCTCGCTGACAAATGGCTCCATGGTGACGCGGTAGTGGATACTGCGGCCGCGAGTGCGAGCGGCCCGTGAGCTGCGGAAATCAAGGTTGAAGCGGCCGTCCGATCCACGCAACACAGTTTGCTTGCCGCTCGCGTTTGACCAGGTGCGGCCATCGAAGTTGTTCAGGGCAACGCCGCGCAACTTTGGGGCGAAGGCGCCGAATGAGTCGCCGTCGATGGCCACGTGCATGATAACGGTCTTCGATTGCTGAATCTGGCCAATGCGCCCGAGCTCAACCCGGTTCGAGAAGCCGGTGGTGATGTCATTGGCGCCGGTTTCGGTGCTCATGAATCCGGCGGAAACCCGGGGCAGAAGAAAAAAGATACCGGCACCGCCGACGAAAATGAGAATCAGCAGCAGGGGGGCAACAGCGACGATGGCAAAGGACAGTCTGCGGTGCGCATTATGTACCCGCGGATCACGGGCCAGCACCGGAGACTTTTTCAGCGAGTGCATCATTTCCATCAGGATGAAGGCGGCGACGGCGAGCAGAACAAAGCCGGCGAGAGCAATCAGAAAAGTACTGTCGACGGTGAGCACCGCGGCAGCGAGCACCATCAGAAACGAAAGTACAGCCAGGAAATAATGATCGCGATCGCGCTGCGCGGAGAACAAGCGCACTAGCATGACGAATAGCACGAGGTGCACGGTTGCGCCCAAGAATGCATGGGAGATCAAAAGATCGTCGGCGACATAGAACCCTACGCAGGCGACGGTCAGGATATTGGTCCAGCGCTCCGAGAGCAGCACCTGGCGGCGGCGAGCGAGGGCGTATCCGCGATAAAGCAGCGCCGAAGTCACGATCAAGACAGTCGCTAGATCAAGCCGGCCGGTCGAAGCCAGAGTTCCGAATCCGGTAAAGATCAAAAGGTAGAGCACCACATCGAAGTAGCGGCGGATGGCGGCTGCGAGGGTGATCTCTTCCGTGAACGGGAGCATGTAATCTCTCAGTTTAATTGTTGCGGAATCTCGCGCGAAGGTAAAGGGTACTGAAGAGTGCTGCGTGCGCTACGGCGAGCGGTTGGAAAGCCTTTGCTAGAATTGAGGGGTCAGGCATCGGTCCCGCGCGACGCCTTCCCGCCAACCCCGCCAGGTCCGGAAGGAAGCAACGGTAACGGGCTCTTGCGTGTGCAGTGGGTCGCCGGTGCCTGGCTAAAACCCTCCTTGTTTCGGTCGCAATTGACTTTCAATATGCGCTTCGGTTGGAGTTTCCAGACCCTCTGCGTACAATGATCGTTCACTCTTCAAGTAGGAGATCGCTTCGATTGAATAAGGCGGCGCGCGCGAAAATTACGGCCCTGGGGACTTATGTGCCTCCCCGGGTCATGACCAACCGGGACTTCGAGAAGATCGTCGAGACTTCGGATGAATGGATCACCAGCCGCACCGGGATCCGCGAGCGGCATGTCGTGGGCAAAGGCGTGGCTACGAGCGACCTGGCAACTGAGGCAGCAAAGCTTGCCTTAGCGGAACGTGGCATCGACGCCGGCGAAATTGAGGCCATTGTAGTTGCGACGGTCACTCCCGACATGCTCTTCCCTTCTACCGCGTGTTTGGTGCAGCACAAGTTAGGGGCGAAGGGAGCGTGGGGATTCGATTTGTCGGCGGCATGCTCGGCGTTTCTTTATGCGTTGCAGACGGGCGCGCAATTTATACAGACCGGCGCGCACAAGAAGGTATTGGTAATCGGCGCCGACGTGATGTCGTCGATTCTGGATTACACCGACCGGGCCACGTGCATTCTGTTTGGCGATGGAGCGGGAGCCGTAATTTTGGAGCGCTCGGAAGACGGTTCGGGATTGATCGACTTCGTGCATGAGGTTGATGGCTCGGGGGCATGCTCCTTATATATGCCGGGCGGAGGCAGCTTGCATCCGGCGACGCATGAAACCGTAGAAAAGAAAATGCACTTTGTCCATCAGGATGGGCAGGCAGTGTTTAAGTTTGCGGTCAGGAAAATGGCGGACGTTTGCGAGACGCTGTTGCAGCGAAATGGTGTGAAGGCTAGCGATATCGACTGCTTCATTCCGCACCAGGCGAACCAGCGCATCATTAATGCGACGGCGGAGCGGCTGGGGTTGAAGCCGGAAAGTGTGGTCATCAATATCGATCGCTACGGAAATACCACGGCGGGTACGATTCCGCTGGCAATGCAAACCGCGCGCGAGGACGGAAGGCTCAAGAAGGGCAACCTGGTGTTGCTGGCTTCGGTGGGCGCCGGATTCACAGTTGGCGCAACGTTATTGCGCTGGACGATTTAAATTTCTTGCGTCTTAAATCTTTAGCCTCCACTCGTCTCTGGCATTTTTCCGCCAAACCTTGAAGGATCGCTCATGCCGTTCGACGATCATCTGCGGATCACCGGGAGCGCACTTAAGAACTGGGCGATTGCACAGATTCAGGATTCGCTCGCGGTAGGAGTGCTGTGGCTGGCTGGACTCTATTTTCTGCACGTTCCGTTTTATCCTGTGTGGGCAGTATTAGCGGCGTTGCTGCAGATCGTGCCACATCTAGGTCCGGTGCTGAGTTTGCTGGGCCCGCTATTTACCGCCGTCGTTACATTTAGAGATTGGCAACATCCCGCGAGTGTTCTGGCCCTGTACGCGATCATCGCCGTGGTCGACGGATTCCTGCTTCAACCATTCATTATGAGGAGAACAGCCAAGGTGCCCATCTGGGCGTCGATACTTACTCCGATTGTGCTCGGAATAGTCTGGCCGTTCTGGGGCGTGCTGGTGGCGGCACCGCTCCTTGCGGTCGTGTACGCGTATAAGGCGAGGATGTTGAGTCGGGATTAGTCGGACTTTGAGGACAGCTGTGCGGCTGCCCACACACGGGCTAGGGAGTCGGACAAGAATGTCCGACCCACGCGGACAATGCCGGCGACAAAGCCGGACAGCCGAGGACGGCTGTCCCCACGAAACCCTCGCCATGGCAGTCTCTTCACGAAACTCCTCTGCGAACGCCCACAAGTTTCTTTCCGGCGAACAATTTAGAATGTCCATAGATGGCTTCTGGTCACGAAGAAGAAGTTCTAGGCAAAGCGTACGACAGCCGACTGATGCAGCGGATACTGCGGTATTTGCGCAGCTACCGGTGGCAGGTCACGGTGGCGCTTGTCTCAATTGTCTTGAAGGCTGGTGCGGATGCCCTAGGACCGTTTTTGACTCTGGTGGCAACCGATCGTTATCTGGTGCCTGTACACCAGCAACCTGCGTGGCTCACGAACTGGCTGAGTCCGCGGCCGCTTACGGGCATAGCAGAGATTGCGGGAATTTACGTTGGGTTGACGCTTATCAGCTTCATGCTCGAATATCTGCAGACCTATTTCATGCAATGGGTCGGACAGATGGTGATGTTCGATCTGCGCAGCGAAATCTTCCGGCACTTGCAGCGCATGCACATTGGGTTTTATGACAAGAATCCGGTGGGGCGGCTGGTCACGCGAGTTACGACTGACGTGGACGCGCTGAATGAAATGTTCACTTCGGGTGTGGTCTCGATATTCGAAGACATCTTTGTCCTCGCTGGAATTATGGCCATTATGCTTTCGGTGAACTGGAAGCTGGCCTTGATCACGTTTTCGGTGCTTCCGTTTATTGCCTTTGCGACCAAACTTTTTCGCGACCGTGTGCGCGATTCGTACCGTCGGATTCGCGTGGCGATTGCGAGGATCAACGCGCACCTGCAGGAGCACGTGAGCGGCATGGTAGTGCTCCAACTCTTCAATCGCGAAAAGAAGGCGTTCAAGACTTTCTCTGACGTGAATGCGCAACACATGGATGCGTACAAAGACGCGATCATGGCGCACGCGGTTTACTACCCAGTAGTCGAAATTCTATCGTCCATCGCAATCGCATCCGTTATCTGGTTCGGCGCGCACGGTGTGGTTCGGAACTTGACCACACTTGGCGTACTCATTGCATTCATGCAGTACGCACAGCGTTTCTTTAGGCCAATCCAAGACTTCAGTGAAAAGTACAACATCCTGCAGTCGGCTATGGCGGCGTCGGAGAGAGTTTTCAAGCTGCTCGATACTCCGGCAGAAATCAACGAAGTGGCGGTCACTAAGATGCCGCAAGGGCCGGGCAGGATTGAGTTCGACCGGGTGTGGTTTGCGTACAGAAATGTGGAGAAGACCGAGATGGACGGCAACAGCGACCACGCGTCGAGCGAGGCTCGACTGGACCCCTCGGCTTCGCTCAGGGCAGGCTCACGTGGAAGCCCGCCCCTCCATGAACATATTCCCGGGGAGCCGGAGTGGGTGCTTCGAGATGTGAGTTTCACGATTGAACCTGGTGAGACGGCGGCGATCGTTGGTCACACCGGAGCTGGTAAAACTACGATCATTTCTCTGCTGCTGCGCTTTTACGACGTGCAGCGGGGCGCGATTCGGATCGACGGCATCGATATAAAAGACATGCCGCTGACAGATCTGCGGCGTAGGTTCGGCGTGGTGCTGCAAGACCCATTTTTATTTACGGGAACGGTTGAGGGCAATATCCGGTTAGGAACAGAGTCGATCAGCGACGAGCAGGTACGGCAGGCGGCGGAGGATGTGAACCTGGCGGACTTCATTCATCAGCTGCCAAATACTTATAAAGAAGAGGTGCGGGAGCGGGGCACGACGCTTTCGACTGGGCAGAAGCAGTTGATTTCGTTCGCGCGAGCACTGGCGCATTCTCCGAAGATTCTGGTCCTGGACGAAGCAACTTCTAGCGTAGACACGGAGACGGAATTCAAGGTCCGCGACGCACTGAACAAAATGGTTGAAGGACGAACCTCGATCATCATTGCGCACCGGCTTTCGACGGTGCAGCGCGCGGACAAAATTATCGTGATGCATAAAGCGCAGTTGCGCGAGATGGGTACGCACCAGCAGTTGCTTACGCAGCGCGGCATTTACTACAAGCTCTATCAGCTGCAATATAAAGATCAGGAAGTTTCGGTACCGACCGGGACCCCGGAGATCACGGCGAATGCGGATGATTAGGCGGGCCAGTATCTTTTCACCTACCCTACGAAAACCGCGTAGGGTGGCGCACCCTGAGGTCTTTTTACCCGTTTCTTGGGAGTATCATTTTTCCCGGCGGATGATGTGTTGGGGATTGAACGTCGAATCAAAAGAGCCGGAGACGGAGATCTGCTGGGTCTTCTCAAACGGGATACCCTCGATTCCGACAGCCATCAAGTGAATAGTGAAATCGCCGGGATGGGTGAAGGTATGCTTCACTTCGGCTCCTGAAGAGCTTGTACCGTCGCCGAAATCCCAGTGAAAATCAATGGCCGGAACACCTTCCGCTTTCGTTTCGGCAGAGAACTCGATAGGCTGGCCTACTCCGGCGTGTTCCGGAACATGCGTGTTAACCTGCGGCGCGGCGGCGGGAATCGAGCTGTCAATGATTTTAAGCATGCGAACCGAGCGCGGAGAAAGGGTCAACGAGATCGTCGTGGCCTCTTGCTGGACGGGTGTTTTGTCGCCAAGCAGATCGGAGACCTGAAGACTTCCGGTCGATTGCAAACTGAGGTCAGAAAACTGCAATTGATGCTGACGTTCTTTTTCGGTCCAGTTGAATACCGTAACAATCGCTTGCCGCTTGCTTTCATGCAATATGAAGATGCTGGGCATAGTGTCTTCGGCGGCATAGGTCATCAGGTCGACGGGGATCGATGCGCGGCCCAGGCGGGCCATGTTGATGAGATCGCGGTTTTCGACCAGGGCCATGCGATCGTCATCGGCGAACAGCGTGGGGAGGTCGTCGCCAATTTCGAACATACCCCCTGCCACGGCCGACAGCGCGATCGAGACGCGCGCTTCGTCGAGGGTGAGCGGACGCTTGCCGCCATGCCACTCCTGCTCATCGACAGTTTGGCGGGAGACGGTGAACGCGTCGGGATCGCTCACGTAAAAATTACGATTCATGTAATAGCGCGCGGCGATGCCGGTGGCAGCATCGTGGCTGGATTCGAAAGTATGGCCGGTGTCCTGTGAAATGCGGCCAGAATCGACCAGGCCAACGGGATTCAACATCGCGCTGCCGTCTTTATCCAAAATCACATCTTCGCCGACGGCCTCGCGAATCACTTGCAAACCAATTCGCTGCGCTTCCATGGCTGTGGTGTTGGGGTGGTAGCGGCGGCCTTCGATGGCCGAATCATCCATGAAGTCGAGCTTGATATAGCGAATGCCCCACTCGTGCGCCATCGTGCCGTAGGTTTGGCGAAGGTAATTTTGCGCGCCAGGGTTGGTGGTGTCGAGCATGTAAAGGGCGTCGAGTTGCCGCTCACGTTCAGGGTCGTTGATTACGAAGCCGGCGTGGATAGGCTGATCTTTGGCGTTGCGCACCAGCCAATCTTTGTGATGTTGATAAACCCACGAACGTTCTGAAACTTCAAAAGGTGCGGTCCAAATACCGGGTGTGAGGCCGAGATGCTGGACCTTGGCTTCAAAAGCTTTCATGCCGTCCGGGAAAGTCGTCGCGTTTTCGGTGGTGTATTCACCGCGAGCGTATTGATAACCCTCGTCGATGTGGAAGAAGTTGTAGCCGAAATCTTTCAGGTGCTCGGCCAATAATTGCGCGTTGGTTAAAGCTGCTCCTTGATTGAGCCCAAAATAATAAGCTGTCCAGCTCCACCAACCGATTAGCGTTGGCAGACCCACTCGGGCGTGATGCAGGCCGCGGATAATTCTTCCGTATGCTTCCAGCTGAGCGTGATAATCGGAACCCAACGCCAGCATGACGTTTTCGGAAGAAATGGTTGATCCCGGCGCCACCTGCAGGCTGAGTTCGATTCGGTCTTCCGGCGAAGAAGTTTGCAAGGAATTGTCGATTTCGAGTTCAGTGGTGCCCGCCGATTCAACTTCGTAGGCGGCGAGCTTCGCCTGCGGCGCGTGCAACCGGAGAATGGTGAGCCAACGTTCTGACGCCAAGGCTCCGACGAAAAAACTTTGTTTGCTCTGGCGATTGTAGAGAAGCTGGCTGCCGACACCGCGATACAAGCCGGCAGGATCGTCGCCGAAATCGTGGATGGCCATGGCCGGACGATCTTCGCTGAAACTATCGGGGAGAATGCGCAGAGCAGATGCGGGACCGCCGAGCTCGAGCAGGCGAGGCTCGCGGATTTCCAGCGCACGAATTCCCTGCACTTCTATGGGCTGCTTCGCTATATTGCGGACGGTGACGCCGATTTCGGCGTAAGCGGGATCGGAATGCAGGCGCACGGCGCACACGATGTCCGGTTGCCCTGCTAAACCTGAATGCGTAACGGTGAGCTGTGGAGTCTGATCGGCTTCTGCGGGCGACGACGAAACCGCGTGCTTGGGATAATCGCTGGAACGGAGCCAGCGACCGTTGACCTTTGCCGCGACGTCGCCTGTAAGATGCGCCGGGCCGCCTTTTTCGCGCAACGTGTAGGCGCCGGTTTTCGGGTTGGCGACAACCAGCAGCGCAGAATTTTCAATCTGCTTGGGAGGGGCTTGAGCTCCCAAAGCCACCACAGGTACAAATATCAGCACTACGGCGGTTATGCTGCGTTTTTCGGTGATGCTTCGCATAAGCTCGGTGCTTAAAATTCGCTTCCCGCTGTGAACAAAGGGGGCAGTTGCGGTATATTCCGAACGATTACTTTTACTTTCGTTTGTCGGGGTTGTCAACCGCGCATTTGCCAAACAGGAGAAGCTTGTCATGAAAAGCAGAATAATTATTCCTTTGTTGTGGCTGTGTGGGATTGGGCTTTGGGCGGCAGTTCATTCGGCACGGGGCCAGCAAACTGAGCCAAAAGCTCATGTCGGCTATCGCGCTGCCGCGGATGCCGACCAGAAGAAGACGCTTCTGCTAAAAGATTTTCATCCGGTTTCCATGCTGCATGCTCCCGCGCACAACATAGATAAGGCGAAGTATTACGTGATCGATGTCCACAATCACGTCAATGATGCGATGGGTATTGACGAGCACATGCCGCCGGAACGAGTGGTACAGATTATGGACAACACCAACGTGAAGACGGTAGTGATCCTGACCGGCATGTGGGGCGACAAGCTGCAACATGTGATCGACGAAATGGTGAAGCCGTATCCGGGACGCTTCATAGTTTTTTCGCAAATTGACTTCAGCAAAATCGATGACCCGAACTTCAGTCAGGAGATGGTTGCACAGCTTGATGATGCAGTTAGGCGCGGCGCACGCGGGTTGAAGCAGTTAAAAGATCTGGGCCTGACGGACCGTGACAAGTCGGGAAAGCTGATTGCGATTGACGATCCGCGCCTTGATCCAATATGGGAAGAGGCGGGGCGACTGGGAATTCCAGTGTCGATTCACACCAGCGATCCAGAGGCGTTTTTTCATCCCATCGACAGCACTAATGAGCGCTACGAGGAATTGACAGAGCATCCCGACTGGAGTTTTTACGGCCCGCAATTTCCCAGCAAGGAGGAACTGCTGGCGCAGCGCGACCGTATGTTTGCGAAACATCCGCACACGACTTTTGTGGCGCTGCACGTGGCGAACTGGCCGGAAAATCTGGACTACGTTTCGCAGCTGCTGGACAGGTTGCCAAATGTAATGACTGAGTTCGGAGCACGCGAGGCGGAACTCGGACGACAGCCGAGGCGTGCACGCGAATTTTTCCTCAAGTATCAGGACCGGATCATGTTTGGGACCGACAACGGAATGGATGACGCCATGTATCGCAATCATTTCCGCTGGTTGGAAACTGCCGACGAGTATTTCGATTACTGGGGAGCGCCGGGGCAAGGACGGTGGAAGATTTCTGGCATGGAGCTGCCGGACGCGGTGCTGGAAAAGATTTATCACAAGAATGCGGAGCGCATGTTCGGGCAATTTCGCCGAGTTGGGGCAATACGGGCGAGCAAATAACTACGACTAAACCAGCGTGACTTGCATACCGGTTTTTTTCAGAGCGGCCAAATCATGTTTCGATATTCCGCGGTCAGAGATAAGGTGATGGATTTCAGAAACCGGCGCAATAGATGACAAACTGCGTTTGCCGAATTTACTGGAATCGCACACGGCAACCGTGACTCTGGCCACGTCCATCATCGCACGATTGACTTTGGCCTCGAGCAGATTGGGCGTGCTGAGGCCGTAGTGCAGATCGAATCCATCGACTCCCAGAAATAGAATATCGGCGTTCAGGCGATGCAGTGTCTCTTCAGCTATGGGGCCAACCAGAGAGAATGAATTCTTTCGCAAGCTGCCGCCAGTTAAGATCACTTCCACCGAGGACCCTGACAATTCAGCTGCGATATTAACCGCATTTGTAATCACAGTCAGATTTTCGAAGTCGCGCAGCGCGCGGGCGATGGCGGTGGTGGTTGTGCCCGAATCAAGGATTACCACCTGACCTTCGTTCACCATGCGGGACGCCGCACGGGCGATTTGCAGTTTCTCCTTACTGTGCAGCTTCTCTTTTTCGCGCAGAGTGGGATCTTCAAGAACCCTGGTCTGTGCCGGCAAGGCGCCACCATGACTGCGGTGAATTTGTCCTTGCGCCTGCAGAAGGTCGAGGTCTTTGCGGATGGTGACCTGAGAGGTGCGGAAATGTTTGGCTAAACTGCCAACCAGCACACGTCCATCGTGTTTCACCATTTCCACAATCAGGCGGCGCCGTTCTTCATTAAGCACAAGTTCTCCAATTGGTTGAGGTGTGGAAGCGAATCCGAAATTCGGGTGCCACGAGATCAGATTCGCGGCCCGGGGTGAAATTCGCATTTTATACTTGACAACTTCCAATAACGAAACTAAAAGTTATCAAACGTAATGATACGAAAGCCGCCGGAAACAACTGGCCGACCTCGGCTAAGCCCTTCCCCGCTGAATTCGAGGCTGGCAATCCGTGGATCGTGTCTTCTGCTTGCGCTGCTCGGGTGGGTAGTGCCCAGTCTTGCTTCTGGCGCTGAAGAGCAGGACTGGACACATTTTGTCCGTATCGGCGCGTATGGCCTGAATGGCAACAATGCCGCCGCGATTGTTGAAAATGCACAGCGCGACGGCGTAGCGGGCATTGAAGTGGACAACGATATTGAAGGCCGGTACGAGAGTTTTCTGGATCCTACGGCGAAACTGAAGGCTATTCGGGAGGTCGCCGCGAGGGCCCACGCAGCGGGAAACCACGCATTTGTTTATATCGCCGGGACGGAGTGCATTACGGCCGCCGCCGATAAGGCTGCACACACGCTGGCAAAAGACCATCCCGACTGGCTGCAGCGCAAGCTCACAGGAGAACCGGCAGTCTTCGGTGGTGGAACCGCGTTCTGGATAAAAGAAGGTGACGAAGACGTATGGGTGAGCCCATACGCGCCGAATTGGCGCAAGACCTATATGGAGCGGGTAAAGCAGATCGCGGGGACTGGAATTGATGGGATTTATATCGATATTCCTTATTGGATGACCCACTTCGAGGGTTGGGAGAACACCTGGGCCAGTTTTGACGATTACACGGTAGAGGCGTTCCGCAAGCAGACAGGATTGAACGCGAAGAAAGACTTAAAGCTCGGGGATTTTGGTGACCCTAATTTTCGCAAGTGGGTGGATTTCCGAATCCAGACATTTACGGATTTCATACAGGAGATTGGGCGTGAGGCGAAGTCGGTGAATCCGGAGATTAAAGTGATTCCGGAAATTTATCCTGGTATTGAAGAAGCGGCGGTGCGCGTGGGCGCAGATGTTTACAGCCTTTACGCCGTGGTGGATGCGGTTGCCCACGAATACGAATATGGCGAAGGCGACCACATGGCGGCGTCGAGGAATCCGCTGGATTGGTTTAACTACCAGGTGGGAATGCATTCGTTTCGAGCGTTTGCGCAAGATAAGGCAACATGGATATTGAATTACTCGTGGGACGGCAACAAGAAAGTCGACCGCCGCGAGGCGATGAAGAATCTGGCGATGTCACAGGTTATGGCGGGTGCGAATTTTTGGGACGCCCCCGGACATTCGATGGCGGGGTCAAACGACTATCCGACGCGCCGGGAAATATTCTCCTGGATCAAGGCGCATGAAAATACTTTCTACCGGCCGCGGACGCCGATTTCGCCGGTAGGCGTGTACTTCTCGCCGCAGACTCGCAACTACTTCGCCGATGAGTTCATCACTTCGTATCGCGGGATTTTGATTCTGTTGATGCAAAAGCACTTGGAGTTTCAGGTGGTGACGCCGCGAACGCTGACCGAATTTCAGGGTAGAACGTTGATCCTTCCCGACGTGCGGGTACTGAGCGATGCCGAGAAATCGTCGCTGCGAAAGTATGTTGACGGCGGCAGGACTCTGATCATCACTGGTCAAGATGCGACAGAACTTGAACGGTTGGACGGCCGGGGGCGGCTGTCCCCACAAAGCCCCCATGCACAAAACATTGTTCGCTTCGAGAAATGTCAGGGAGCGGAATACTTTGCAGCGTTGAAAAAGAATTTTGACACAACCACGCCGGAGTTGGAGCGGGCATTTTTGGAGACATTCAACTCCCAGAGTTCAGTGCGGGTGTTTGCCTCGCCGGCGGTCGCGACTTCGATCGCGCGGGTGGATGGGTTACCGCACATCTTTTTCGCAAGCTTCGCGGGACTCCGCGGAGGGGTAAATCCGGTAGAGATTCCACAAAAGGGTGTGCGGGTTGAGGTCGCGGGAATCAGCAAGGGGCAAGGATTCTTTTTGCCGTTTCTGGGGGAAGTTTTAACTGTCGAGGGTGTCGCGGGAAAGGCAAAGGTCACGTTCACTTTGCCTCCGATTGAGAAGGGCGCGGCGTTCTGGTGGAAGCCGTGATCGCTAAAACGGGACTGCTTACAACCTAACTTCATTAACCACGAAGGGCACTAAGGTACACGAAGGAAGAGCCAAAGACACGCGAGCGGCGATCTGAAACCACGAAGGCAAAAAGGAGTTCAGGAAATTGAACGAGCTTTCGCAATTATTGGGATTACCAGAGGCGGAAAAGGCAAAGCGAGGCCTGGTCCATACGCCGGCGGAAATTGCACAGCAGCCTGACACGTGGGGTGCGACTTTTGAATTGTTTCGCAGTGAACGGGACCGCATTCAATATTTTCTATCTGCTGCCGGCATGACGGACGCTGGCGCGTCCCAAGTAATTGTTTATCTGGTTGGGGCGGGTACGTCCGATTACACAGCGCAGGCGGTCAGCCACTTGCTGCGGAGGCTGTGGCGCTGTGAGGCGATAGCTGTGCCAAGCACAGATCTGCTCACGCAAATGGATGAGTTGATCCTGCCGGGTCGCAAGTATTTATGGATTTCATTTTCGCGATCAGGTGACAGTTCAGAAGGGGTGGCGGTGTTAGCCAGGGCGCGCGAAAGGTATCCCGACATTCATCACATTGTGATTTCGTGCAATCCGAACGGCCGCATGCTGAAAGAGACCGCTGAAAATCCGAAGGTGCTTGGCATTTGTTTGAACGACGAGGTGAACGACCGCGGATTGGCTATGACCAGTTCGTTTTCCAACATGGTGATTTTCGGGCAATGCCTGGCACACATACAACGCCCTGAGACTTACGAACCGGTGTTGCGGAAATTAGTCGCGGCGGGTAAAAGTTTCCTGCCGCGGGCTGCTGACTGCGCGGCAGGAATCGCGAAACAGGGATACACGAAAGCGTTTTTCGTGGGATCAGGGCCGCTGCGAGCGGTGGCGAAGGAATCCGCTCTGAAAGTCTTGGAGTTGACGGCGGGAAAGATGCTGACGATGACGGAATCGGCACTGGGACTACGTCATGGGCCGATGGCTGCGCTCGACCGGGAGAGCCTTTTTGTTTGTTTTCTCTCCGGCGACAAGCGTGTCCAGCCATACGAACGAGATCTATTGCGGGAGATCGGAGCGAAAAGACTGGCGAAGCGCAGGGTGGTGGTAGGCAACAGTGAACTTGTCACTGATTCTTATGCCGACGATTATCTTGCGCCAGAGGTGGGTGGCATCGCGGACGAATACCGCGCGCCGGTGGATGTGATGTTCGGCCAATTGCTTGGACTTTTCAGTTCACTTCGCTGGAATCTGATGCCGGACTCGCCCAGTCCCGACGGGGTAATTAGCCGCGTGGTAGAGAACGTAAGTATTCACTTGTAAAGCGGAGATGGCTTCAGTTCCCTTAGCAGTTCTTCGCGAAGAAATGAGGTTGCCGTGATCAGGAAGAAGACAGCGAAAATCTCTCGTTTAGTCCTGGCAGCATGTGTGTTTGGCGGCTCTGGCGTTTTGCTTATGGCCCAGGGGAGTTACCAAGCCCAAGTCCGTGGCGTGGTAGAAGACGCGAGCGGCGCCGTGTTGCGCAATGCGAAGGTCACCATAACGGACGTTGGCACAAATATTACGAGCTCGTCTCACACAAACGATAAGGGCGAATACTTCTTCACTGGGTTGCGGCCTTCTGCCTACTCCGTGAAGGCTGAGGCGCAAGGATTTCGAAGCGAGGAAAAAACCGGAGTGGTGCTGGCTGTGGATCAACAGACGACACTCAACTTCACCATGATGCCCGGCGCGGTGACCACCAACGTTCAAGTGAGCTCATCTGCGCCATTGCTGGATACTGAGAGCCCGACGCTGGGAACTGAAGTGACCAGCGAGTACATTAAAAATATTCCTTTGCCCGGCCGTGACTTTTTTAACCTGACTTTTCTCTCGGGCGGCATTACAGAAACCGCGGGCTCCGGGGCACAGGACAATTATCCCGAAGGAACTAACTTCGTTTCGAACGGGCAGCGGAATGCGACCGCCGAAGTGCGTATCGATGGCGCGCTGATCAGCGCCCCGGAGCAAGGCGAAGGCGCAACCAGCAATGTGTATTACGAGCCGTCGGTCGAGGTGATTCAGGAGTTCAAAATCCAGAACAACAGTTTCTCGGCGGAATTTGGAAACAATGGCGGCACCGTCGTAAACATGGCATTGAAAAGCGGGACCAATAATTTCCACGGAAGCGGCTGGTATTTCATGCAGCGTGCGGGCACCGATGCGCGGGACTTTTTCAATCCTGAGCCGGGGCAAAAGCCCAGTCATAAGCGCGATCAATATGGATTTTCCATAGGTGGACCGATCAAAAAAGGAAAAACATTTTTCTTCGCCGACCTCGAGAAAGTGCGCGACAACGAGCCTATTAACATTCTGGCCACGGTGCCTACATTGGTGGAGCGGACGGGAGATTTTAGAGGAACTCAAAACCCGATATTCGACCCGTTGCAGATCAAGTGCACACAACCCCCGAACTCGATTTGTACGAGGCCCCAGGTCGGAGCATCAGCCGGCGGGACTCTTAATGTAATTCCTGCCGGCGAGATCGACGCGGTCGGCCGAAAGATGATAAATCTCTATCCCAAGCCAAACCTTCCCGGCGAGTTTAATAACTTTCGTGTGAGTACTTTGTCGCACTCGCCGGGCTACCAATTCGACATTAAGCTCGACCACCAGATTTCAGACAAACAGCGATTGAGCGGACGATACAGCCGACTGCATAACAATGCGACAACTCCAACAATCCTCGCAGACGGTAGCGATGCGACGGGCGATAACGGCGGAATTACGAATGCTCCTCTCGCCGTGCAGAACGGCTCACTAGAATACACGTGGACACTGAACCCGAAGATCGTCTGGACGAGTCGTTTCGGCATCGATCGGGCAGCACAGGCTAGCACCACGAATATCCCGAGCCTGACCAGCGTAGGACTGCCATCATACCTGGGAGCTAACGGGATTGATCGAATGCCGACGATTCAAATGTCGGGCGCGTCGCCGTGGAGCAGCCTCTACGACCAGTGCTGCGTGAATACGACATTCGCGCATACGCTCTACAGCTATTCGTCGCAGCTAGTGATTGCCAAAGGGACACATTTGATGAAGCTCGGCGGCGAGCAGCGGATATTTTTCAACAATTTTTTCCAGCCGCCTAATCCGACAGGACTTTTCAACTTTACCGATGACGTCACTTCTGACACTCCCAATAGCGGTGCGGAAGGCGGCACACAGGGGAATCCCTTCGCCAGCCTGCTCTTCGGATATCCCGACAACAGCAGCGTGATCAACATCTACCCGTCGGTGGCCAACAAATCAAAAGAGACCGGATTCTACTTTCAGGATGACTGGAAAATCACTCCGAGGCTCACTCTGAATCTTGGGTTGCGTTATGAGTGGAGCACGCCTTATACGGAACGATTCAACCGGGTCCAATTCAGCGATTTCACCGGGGCCAGTGGCATGTCAATCGACCTGAGCGCCGGGGGCCAAAACCCGGGACTGGGAACCAAGCAACTGACCGGCATTACTTTTTTTCCCAACACATCCGGAATGAGGAGTGTTCCAGTTGATCGCAACAACTTCGGCCCGCGATTGGGTTTTGCCTACCAGTTGAATTCGAACACGGTGGTTCGCGGCGGTGCTGGCGCCTACTACGGTATGAGTGTGGCCACGAACTTCCAATATCCAGGGACTGCATTTCGCAAGAGCGCAACTATGTTTTTCACCACGGACAACTTCAAGACACGCGCTGCAACTTTGGCCAATCCATTTCCTAACGGATTGACCGGACCCCAAAACCAGCAATACGGGAAGCTTGCAGAGTGGGGTTACGCGAATGCGAATGATTTAGGAACAACCCAGGCGCAGAATGCCGATATTTATCAGTGGAATTTGGGAGTCGAACACTTGCTGCCTAGCCAGATCACGCTCGGCGTCGACTATTCTGCGAACCGAAGCGTTCACCTTCCATTCGGGGGATACTCCAGCACGCGCAATCGCGACTTTATAAACTCCGGGTTGCTGGCGAAAATTTCTGCCCAGCAGCACGCACTCGATCCGAATTGTGATTCTGACGGCTGCGTAAGTAATTACCTGGGAACGCCGGTTACGAATCCATTCTGCACATTATTCAGCGGAAGTCAGTGTACCTACAACGCCGGGACGCCAATCTTCAACGAACCTGACTCTCAATACCACAATGCAACGTTACCGCTGGTGAATTTGCTTCGCCCGTATCCGCAGTTTGATGGCGACTTCGAGGGATTGCCGCGACTGGAAGCGCAGTCCTGGTATAACTCGATACAGATTCGCTTTCAGAAGCGCACGACGCATCACATCAGCTTCGAAGGCAACTACACCATCTCCAAACTGACCGACAATTCGTCGGTGGGTGCAAATGCATTCGTGGGAACGCTCAACAACGGGAACCCGCAGCAATTGGATAATCTGCGGGCTGAACACAGCATCAGTGCGAACGACACACCGCAACGGCTGGCGGCGGCGGTGGTAGTTGATTTGCCGATCGGTCGCGACCGGTGGATTGGGAACGGCATGAACCGCGTTCTGGAAGCAGCCATTGGAGGATGGGCAGTCTCCACACTGGTAACGGAGCAATCCGGCCAACCGCTGCCGATATACATGGCCAGTGGGCGTTTACAAGACGGGAACCAGCGACCCAATGTGGTGTGCAGCGGCGGTATGGGAATCAACTCGAATCGCGCGGCAGTCCAACAGATTCCTTACCTGAACGCGAACTGCTTTGCGGATCCTGGCGACCAGATACCGGGCAATGCGCCGCGGTATTTTTCCGGTTTGCGCGCAGACGGAATTCATAACTTCGATGCGAACCTCTACAAGGAATTTGTGCCGCGCGAAGGCATGACTCTGCAGTTGCGCGCCGAAGTATTTAACACGATGAACACGCCGCGCTTCGCACCTCCCGATACACTTTTTGCGCCGGGAAATACGCAGTTCGGCCTTATCACTTCGACTGCAGCCGGATACACACCGCGGAGAATTCAGTTCGGATTGCGTTTTGAGTTTTAGCCAGGCGTACGAACCGCCTTGGTCTCGAACCACAAAATCTTTCTTCACAATCGCTGCCGAACGAGTGGGGACGCAATGCGCTCCGGCGAAGCGGTTGTCACCTCCGGTAGGCCCACCGCCTGCGTCTCTTGTCGAGCAACCGACTTCTTAAAAGACGAGTCAATCTCAACACGGTAGCATCCAATTGGGCAAAGTGGTATCTGGGAAGAGGAACACTCATGAAAGTCGGATTTATTGGACTGGGCAATATGGGGTCCGGAATGGCTGCGAATTTGATCAAGGCGGGGCACGAGGTCACTGTTTATAACCGTACACCGGAAAAAGCGAAGGCCTTGGTCGAGCAAGGCGCGAAGCGCGCTGCAACAGTGGCGGACGCGTGCAAGGGCGATGCGGTAATCACAATGCTCGCCGATGACAGTGCGGTCGAGGGCGTGGTATTCGGCGACGGCGGAATACTCAGCAGCCTGGGTAAAGGCTCGATTCACATTTCATCGAGCACGATCAGTGTGGCGCTATCAGAGAGGCTTACCGCGGAACACACGAAACGGGGACAACGATTTGTGGCGGCTCCAGTGTTCGGACGTCCCGAAGCCGCTGCCGCGGCGAAATTATTTGTTGTTGTGGCGGGCGGGGAGGATGCCGTAGACACATGCATGCCACTCTTCGAAGCTATGGGGCAGAGGACTTCTCGCTTCGGCGAGAAGCCTTCGAGCGCGAATCTGGTGAAGATCAGCGGGAATTTCCTGATCGCCTCCACTATCGAGACGCTTGCCGAAGCCATGGCGCTGGTGGCGAAGGGTGGGTTGGACCAACATCAGTACTTGGACTTCCTCACGTCCACGCTGTTCACGGCGCCGATTTACAAGACATATGGCACATTGATCGCGGACAAGAAGTTTAAGCCGGCGGGATTCTCTGCTCCGCTGGGATTGAAGGATGCACGCCTGGCGCTGGCCGCGGGAGACGCGCTACGGGTCCCGCTGCCGCTGGCGAGCTTGGTGCGCGATCGGTTTTTGAGATTACTGGCGCGAGGTGATGAAGGGCTTGACTGGTCAGCGATCTCGCAACTATCAGCGGAGGATGCCGGGCTGGGAAGATGAAACGAACATAGGTTTCAAAGTTTCAGGTTTCAAAGTTTGGTTAAGCCGTGCTTCCCTTCCCATGAGGGCCGGGTTTGGGTCACGAGTATATACTTCGACAGCAATGATACTGACTCTCGTCATAATCGCGTTTGCGGGTCTCTGCCTGCGGCTTGTTATTTGGATGAAGCGCACCAGGGACCGAGATGACCTGGAACGGCACAGCATTACGGCAGAGGAGCTTCATTCCTTGCTCGAGTCGAAGCAGGAGCTGCTGATTTTCGATGTGCGGCAGCCGCTCGACTTATTGGCATATCCAGAGATTATTCCCTCGGCGCAGCGAATTCCACCCGATGAAGTGCTCGCGAAGCCCGCCCTGATTCCACGGGAACAAGATACAGTGGTTTACTGCACGTGTCCCAGCGATAAGACCAGCCGGGAAGTTCTGCGCCGTGCTTTGGCTTTGCGCTTCTTCCGCGTCAAGTTTCTCAAGGGCGGGCTGGAGGCGTGGAAGAAGAATGGCTATCCGGTCGAACCATATCGCGAATCGTTTCACCTTTACGATTCCACCCTGAGAAGCTCACCTGCGAAAGGTTGAGCAATGTCAGGATGATCCGGTTTCACAGAAACTTTAGCAAAGCATCAGTTGTGCCCTTTGGATTTTCCTCTAGAATCCAGTGTCCAGTGTCTTTCAGCACGACTACGGTTGCATCTATTGCGACCAGCTTCGTTTGCGCCCCGAGAGCTTCTCCCAATGATTTATCGCCACCAATGCTGAGTACGGGCATCGTCAGCCTGGTCTGGGAGAGTTGAGCAAAGTCGTCGGCGGCTCTCAAGAAGGAAACGAAATACTCCCATCCGGCGTGCATACGTCCCGGACGCGAATAAGCCGCGACGTAGGCTGCACGCGCCGCTTCCGGAATGGAATGATTTTTGTTGGCCGCAAAGTCATTCCAGAAATAATCGAAGTAGGTTCGTTCGCGGCCCTTGACCAGGGCTTCGGGGGTCGGCCCATTGAAGCGGAAGTGCCATATGTGGGGATTGTTATAGACGGGCTCCCACCCGGGCACGCCGGGAAGGAACGCGTCCATCAGGACGAGCTTTGTCACCTCCGCCGGAAACTGCGCAGCGTAGGCGTAAGCGACCATGAGGCCGATATCGTGTCCTACCACTTCAGCTTTCTGCACGCCGAGCGACTTGGCAAGATCATGAATGCGTATAGCAGCGCTCTTCATATCCAGACCACTGGTCGGAATGTCGGAGTCTCCGATGCCGGGGAGATCGGGGGCGATCACGGTGAAGAGTTGAGCGAGCGTTGGAATGATGGGCTTCCACATTAGCGAAGTTTCCGCGTAGCCGTGGAGCAAAATCAGTGCCGGGCCGTGGCCGGCAGTCATGTAGTGCAATCTGGCGCCGTCGACCTCGACGTCGTGAGTGGCAATGGACTCCTCCGCGTAGGTTTCGGTAACGAATGGCGTCGAAAGAAAGAGTAGCGCGAGTGCGACTGACGATACAGCTCGCTTCATAGGAAAGCTCCTTAGTTGAGGTAATTCGGACTATACAGTCATTGCTGAGGGTTTGTGTACTCGCGTTCGCAATCGACGCAGGCGGCGGAGTTGGACTACAAAGAACTCTAACCACAGAGGACACAGAGGTCACAGAGGAAAATCACAGAGGGGAATTACATAGTGTGATATCGCCGTATTCACCTCCCTGAATAGGGTTACTGAGGTGCGCTCCGAACCAGGGCGGTTATGTCTCCCTGGCAAAAGGCACGTGGTATACTGCTTTCAGACGCTATTTGCCACGGTTTGCTCGTGACGCGGTGGTCCCACGTTGGATCAGATTCATCTCCGCATTTCCTGCCCGCCGTTTAATTAGGCGCCAAATTAAAAAATCAAAAAGTGAGCGGCTGACACAGTCTAAGTGTGTGTCCAAGTGTGACAGACCAAATGTGTGACAAACCAGCCCCTCGAGAAAGAAACAAATCGAATGACCACATTTACCGAACTGCCCCTATCTTCTGTACTGCAAAAGAAACTGGCGGCAGCTCAATTTATTAACCTCACACCTATCCAGGAGGGTGCAATTCCTCCTGCCCTAGAAGGCCGAGACGTTATCGGCACGGCCCAGACGGGCACCGGCAAGACCCTGGCGTTTCTGATTCCAGTGATTGAAATGCTGAATCGGGAACCTGCTGTGCATAAGACGCTTGCCCTGGTGCTATTACCTACGCGTGAACTGGCCATGCAGGTCCACGAAGTGTACGAGCGGCTGCGCGCGAAAACCATGCATAAAGCCGCGCTGATCATCGGCGGAGTTTCAGAGCAGACGCAAATCCGTAGTCTGCGGTCCGGCGCTGGCCTGGTAATTGCCACGCCCGGGCGGTTGCAAGACTTGCTGACTCGCAAGTTCGCCGACCTGCAGCACGTAAAAATTCTGGTGCTCGACGAAGCCGATCGCATGCTGGATATGGGATTTCTTCCCGCGATACGGCGTATTCTTTCAATACTTCCCCAGCGCAGGCAGACCTTATGCTTCTCAGCTACGCTGGAACAATCTGTCGCTGGCCTGGTCTATGACTACATGCGCGATCCCGTGCGAGTGGCTTTGGGATCGGTGCTCAAACCGGCGGAGAGCGTGGAGCTTAATGCTTACGAAGTTCGACCGGGACAGAAAATGGACCTTCTTCGCCAACTGCTTTACGCGGAAAAGGGACAAACCCTGATCTTCAGCCGAACCAAGCGGGGTACGGAACGCATTGCCAAGGAATTGGTGCGCGATGGTTTCAACGCTGCCATGATTCACGGCGATCGTTCGCAGTCGCAACGCAACGGCGCCTTGAATGGGTTCCAGGAAGGCCGCTATCAGGTATTGGTAGCGACCGACATCGCGTCACGCGGATTGCACATTGACGACGTGGCCCACGTCATCAACTACGACGTGCCAAAGATGGCTGAGGATTTCATACATCGTGTGGGACGCACAGGCCGCGCTGGATTTCAGGGACGCGCATCCACGCTGGTTGCAGGCGCCGAAGTTCTGGAACTGCGAACGATCGAGCGAACTCTTAAGTTGAAGATCGAGCGCAAGCAGATTGAGGCTACGACAGAACAGCCGAGGCGGTTCATCCAGAACACCTTGGTTTCACGGACTCTGACGAAATTGCCGGGCGAGGTATTCGTTTAAAACGAAATCAAGTCGCCGACAGCTTAAAGGCCTCGGCGACTTGAACGTAATGCGATTCGATCTGTGCGGGTTTTACCGTTCGGATTCGTCAGCGCCGTTTTCGTCAGAGTCTTCTACGCCTACGTTGAACAAGGCTGCCTGAGCAGCGGCGTGCTCGCGCAATTCGGCCATCTCATCCACATTACTTTCAACGGGCTTTTCCTGTTTCCGCTGGGTCCTGCGTTCGGCTTTTTCCCGTTGTTTTTGTTGACGTGTTTGTTCCTTCTGTCGCTTCGTAAAAGTTGATCGGCCCCGTGGCATACCTCATCTCCCAATGTGTTGGTGGTTGATCGCAGGCCGATGATCTAGCGACCGGCCGCGAGAACTCTTAATGTGCTGTTAACAGTTTACCAGCGCGGCTCCCGCGGTTGGCGCGCATGGCCGCGGTAATCATCGCGGTTTCGTCCGCCGCCGCCCCCGCCGCCAAAGCGCTGTCCGGTCTTCGGACGATCGGTCTTGGGCTTGGCTTCATTGATGGTCAGGGTGCGGCCGCCCAGTTCGGTCCCGTTCAGCGCGGCGATTGCCTTGTCGGCTTCACTGGGATTAGTCATCTCCACAAAAGCGAAACCGCGCGAGCGGCCGGTTTCACGGTCGGTTACCAGGCTGACTTTCTCAACTGCACCATGTGCCTCAAAAACTCCGCGCAGTTCAGCTTCGGTCGTGCTGTGGGGCAGATTACCCACGTAAAGGTTCTTCATTGCATTTCCTCTCTTAGTAGATCATCTAAGCTTGGCGGTTCGTCCGCGGAGCGCTTGCCGTGCCGCATTTCCAGATCGCGCTGCGGCGCCGGACGTTCACGCATCGCCTTGGTGCGAGCATTAGAGGCGGAGCGGACCGCGGATATTCTACGCGAAGCTTCCATGATTCCCCAGCGCTGCGAAAGATCTGCGAGGTCAACGGACAACGCGGTTTTAACCACCCCGATCAGCATGTCATCGTGCGTATCGGAAACGGCCAGCGCTCCGTCGACACCAGGAACGGCGGCGAGGTACTCGGGTTTGCCGACCAGAAATGCCAGTTGCTGGCGCGGTGTAGCGCTGCGAATGTCGTCGCAGAATTTATCGCGATGCCCTGCTCCCTTATCGACGTTGATCAATACCAAGTCGTACAAATCGGCGCGCCACCAGGAACGAGCTTCAGAGATGTCGGCGGCGCAGTCCACATCCATGCCAAGCTTTCGCATGACGTCGGCACGCAAATCACGTTTGGCGGCAGAGGTATCAACCAGCAGCACCCGCTTCTTCTTGAGACCGCCGGGGATCGGCGCGCACAATGGCGGCGTAAAGGTGGTGGTGGTCATGCTGACACCGTTGTTTGTTTGACACTTTTTGCTGCGCTTCGAGCTTTCGATTTAGGCTGAACAGCCGCCATATTCAGCAGCTCACGGGTGCGTTTGCGGCGTGCGATCTTCTGTTTTCGCTCGCGGTGAAATCTTGACTTGTCGCCATTTATCGCGGACATAATCAGCTCCTGTCATCTGGACCGGTTAGGGAGCGGCAGGTGAATTGCCGTCCTGGTTGTCGCGTCGCAATGACCGTCATGAGCGAGTCAAGACGCACATCTTCGAGTGCAAGCGCGTTCTATGGGAGCCTGGAGTGAACTGAACAGGAGCGACGGCAGAAGCAAGAAAGCGCCTCACAATCTCTCAATCACGAAGGCGCAGCCTCAGTCGCGTGTCTTCGAGGTCAAGCAATTCGAGTATACGCTGTTTGCGGGTATTCTGCTGTCGACTGGCCTTCTCACAAAAAGCTTGCTAATTGCACCAGTTCCGGGTAGGATTTCGCTGTGCGTTAGACAGAATCGGTCGTGAGCAGTTCTCGCTTCAACAGCTAGTAACTTGCGCAAGTTTTTCTTCCGACTCCTTCCAGCGTAAATCAATCAAAAAAGGAACACGTAACATCATGGCAGAACAAGGAACAGTAAAGTGGTTTAATGACGCCAAGGGCTACGGCTTTATCAGCCGTCAGAATGGCGAAGACGTTTTTGTGCACTTCTCAGCGATCCAGGCGGGCGGCTTTAAGAGCCTGCAGGAGGGCCAGACGGTGCAGTTCGACGTGACCAAGGGCCCCAAGGGCTGGCAAGCTGAAAACGTCCAGGCACTCTAAGCCAGGCGAATCTTGCAAAAGGCGATCTCTTCGGAGGTCGCCTTTTCAGTTCTAGAGGGGAAATCGGAAAGTTGGAAACCAAGCTCTCTCGGAGATTCCGAGCACACCTATCCACGAGACTCGCGTGGAAGCTAGCTGATGCGCTGCGGACCCGATAATGTAAGCAGTGCGCGAACGGCAGAATCGCAATTCGGACAAAATGGCACTGAAATCTGCCATGTTTTTTCGGTGCCGTAAAGCCAGAAGTGGCCAACCAGAAAACGTGTGGGCGACTGGCAATCCCGGCAACTGCGAGGTTTGTGCCGCTCACCCTCGAGGGCGAAGAACGCGTTAAGCGCGTTAATAATTTCCGGCTGAGACGCCAGGGGCGACAGCACCGAGGGTTGCTTTCCCTCCAGCGGTTTCTGTATACCGGACGCCGCCTGTTCATCATAAGCTGGCTCCTCGCCGACTCCGAGAAACAGCGAATTTGCGGTGTTTCCATTCGTGCCGTCGACCGCTTTGGAGCGGAGCCAGCTTTGCAGTTCGTCCTTAAATGCAAACACCGGAGAAGAAGATCCGCTACCTAATCTGTGCACCGGAAGCCCAAGAGTTCGCTCCCAGCGCTGCACGGTCCTGAGGCTGCGATCCAGTTCCGTAGCGATCTCCTTCCATCCTTGCAGAATGATGCGCTGTACTGAGGCGACTCTCGATTCGCGAGGTTCATCTGTGAATCTCATTCGATCGGGTTTGGTCACGTCTTGAAATTGGCGGGCAGCGGCGGTTCTCATGACGATCCCCTCGGTGTTGATATCTCACTAACCGACGTGAGCGCAAAAACCGCGATGGAAAAACTTTGCGATTAGGGAGACACGACTAGTGTCTTCGCGGGGGTGGGGAGTGTCAGTCCGGTTCTGTGCTTGTGAATGTCCGCTAACGCACATTCAGTAATTTTGAGTCGTTATGCCAGCGCTGGGACTGCCGCTGCATCAGTCCGTAGCAGTCACAGGCCGCGTCTTCCAGCTTTCGCCGGTCAACAATCCTTACATCGCCGCGGTTGTAAGCGATCATTCCCGCCTTCTGCAAAATCCCAGCCGCGACCGTCACGCTGGAGCGACGTGTGCCTAACATCTGCCCTAAAAATTCCTGGGTCAAGGGCAGTTCATTCGATTTAATGCGATCGGCACACATCAGTAACCAGCGGGCCAGCCGCTCTTCAACGTCATGAAGGCGATTGCAAGCTGCCACCTGAGTGATCTCCATAGTGAAGACCAGTGAGTATTGCTGCAGGCTTCGCTCAAGTACGGGAGACTTGGGCAAGAGGGCCATCAAAGCCTCGCCGTCTACCCGAAACGCGGTGGCATCAATTTGCGAGATTGCCCGGGTGGGAGCTGTGTGAAAACCAACGAGCAGCGGAAGGCCCACGACGCCTTCTTTCCCGACTAGCCCAACCTCGACGCTTTTTCCATCAGGAAAGACGCTCAGAATCGAAATCATCCCGCTGTTGCAGAAGTAGACGGATTTCAAAGCGTCGCCAGGTTCGTGCAGCAGGTGGTGGACTTTGAGCCGCACTAATTCCAATTTCGAAAACAGGGCTTCGCTTTCCCCGTTGGAAAGCCTCAGCAGGATTTCATTATGAATGTGGTTGCCGTAGCCGTCTGTCACTGATGTTCTCGGGGCCGAGGCTTTCGGCGAAGTTGAGGACAGACCTGGTCTTCTGGTCATAAGAGTTTTAATGGAGAAAAATTGTTGCGCCCGAAAAATCAGACGCAAGGACTGCTTAGTCTCATAGAGGAAAGATTATCTGTCAGTTCGCTTCTGGACTCGTAAGCGTCTGCCAGCGTACACTTCGGGCTATTGCGAGCCGTTTCGCCACTCACTGGCCTGCCGCTCCATGAGCGCGTAGCAGTCGCAGGCGACGTCTTCTAGTTTTTGCCGGTCAGTAATTTTCACGCCGCCACGGCTGGTAGTAATGATTCCGGCTTCCTGCAAAATTCCAGCTGCCACAGTAACGCTCGAGCGGCGAGTACCCAGCATTTGTCCGAGAAATTCCTGGGTCAAGGCCAGATCGTTCGAGGAGATGCGATCGGAGCACATCAAGAGCCAGCGCGCCAGGCGCTCATGCACCTCATGGAGCCGGTTGCAGGCGGCGATCTGCGTGACCTGCATAGCGGACATTTGTGAATACTGCAGCAGCCGGTGCTCGAGTTTGGGACAGTGCGACAGGAGCGCGATCAGAACCTCGCCATTCACCCGGAAACCGGTGGCATCGAGTTGAGCTACCGCCCGCGTGGAAGCAGTCTGGAAACCAACAAGCAAAGGCAGGCCAATGAAGCCCTCTTTGCCGACTAAACCTACTTCTACGCTTTTGCCATCTGGGAAAACGCTCAGGCAGGATGGATATCATGCCAGAGTTGCAAAAATAGACGGACTTCAAAGCGTCACCAGGCTCGTACAAAACGTGATGCACTTTCAACCGGACGTATTCAAGCTTTGAAAACAGTCCCCCGCACTCGGTATCTGAAAGCCCCAACAGGAGTTCGTTATGGATCTGGTTGCCGCGGCTGTCGATCGGGGGCGGTCTCGGAGTGGCGGATGGACGTCTGGTCTTAGGCATAACGACTCCTTGCGTGATAATTTGCGGGTCTGATTTTGCAAGGAACCGTCGCCCGGTGGGCGCGGCGGAAGGATGCTAGAGGAGGATTTCCAGCCCGGCACCAGCGCGGATGCAGACGTTACGGAACTTTCCAATCTCGCATTGGCCGATCTGAAACGTCTGCCTCCGGGAACCTTGCCGCCAGTAGTTTTGAAGTTCGACGCGTCCAGTCTTCCAGTGTGTCTAGTAACGCTTAAAGGGGAAGGATTGAGCCAGACGCAACTGCATGATATTGGGCAATTCGCAATTCGAAATCAGATTGCGGTTGTAAAGGGCGCGGAAATTCCTCCCCCGTTCGGAGGAAAGTACAGGCAAGTCATGGTTTATGTGGATCCGTATAAGTTGGCCTCACGGCAACTGAGTCCGATGGACGTGGTGGATGCGGTGAACAACTCAAACCTGATTTTGCCGGCAGGCGATGTGAAGATGGGGCCGTTTGACTATTACGTCTATTCCAACAGCCTGGTCGACAACATGGACCAACTGGGTAATATCCCGTTGAAAACGGACGGCACTTCATGGGTGACCATCAACGACGTTGGCGAGGCGAAGGACGCAAACCAAATCCAATACAACTTAGTTCGAGTTGACGGACAACGCTCGGTCTATTTGCCCATCATGAAGCAAGGAGGCGACACCAACACGATCGAGGTGGTGAACGGGATTCGCGACATGCTTCCCAAGCTCTTCGATATTCCCAAGCAGCTGATGACAAGCGTTGTATTCGATCAGTCAGTCTTCGTGAAGGAAGCGATCAAGACATTGCTGCACGAGGGCGCTCTGGGGCTGCTGCTCACGAGCATCATGATTCTGATTTTTCTGGGCAGCTTCCGCGCCACTTCGGCAGTGTTTCTGTCCATTCCACTTTCCGCCTTAGCCACGTTCGTCGTGCTCAATATGATGGGCAGCACGCTCAACACCATGATCCTCGGAGGGCTGGCGCTTGCGTTTTCGCGAATCATTGACAACTCGGTCATTTCTCTTGAAAACATTTATCGCCATCTAGAAGAAGGCGCGCCACCGATGGTTGCGGCGGAGCGTGGCGGGTCGGAAGTCAGCTTGGCGGTATTGGCGGCTACGCTTACGACTGTGGTCGTATTCTTTCCGGTGACGTTCTTGTTCGGGGTGAGCAAGTTTCTGTTCTCAGCATTGGCGCTGGCAGTTGCTATTTCGCTTTTCGCATCTTACGTGGTCGCAATGACAATTATTCCGCTGTTCTGTTCGCGGTTCCTCAAGGCTGTCCCGCACCCACATCATCACGAACTGCCGGAATACGAAATAGAGCCGACGGCAGCTGAACACAATTCGAAATGGGAAAAGTTCACAGCTAACTTCAATCGCCACTTTAATTGGCTCCTGGACTATTACGAATATTGGGTGAAACGCGCTCTACTGCGGCCCGGGCTTACGGTCGCAGCTCTGATAGGCGTATTTGTTGTGAGCATCGCGATTTATCCACTGCTGGGTCTGGCATTTTTCCCACGTACAGATGCCGGCCAATTCACCATCAACCTGAAAGTTCCTACCGGCACTCGTATTGAAATGACGGAACAATACGTAGCCAAAGTAGAGGACCTGATCCGTAACCAGATTGGCAAGCACGATTTGAAGATGGTGGTTTCAAACATCGGCGTGGTGCCGGACTTCTCTTCCCTGTACACAACGAATGCCGGAGCCTACACGGCGACGGTCCAGGTGCAGCTGAACGACGATCACAGCCACAGTAGTTTTGAGTACATGGACCGGATACGAAGAGCGCTGGACAGCGACTATCCCGAGATACGCACGTTCTTTTCAAGTGGCTCGATGGTCGACGCGATCCTAAACATGGGAATGCCGGCGCCCCTTGATGTGCAGGTAAGTGGAAAACATTTGGATCAGACCTACGATGTTGCCGAGGAACTGGCGAACAAAATCCGCGCGCTGCCGGGCGTCGGCGAGGTTTATATCCCGCAAGACATGAATTATCCCGGTGTGCGACTCAATGTCAATCGCGTACATGCAGGAGAGCTCGGCCTGACCCAGAAGCAGATCGTCGACAACGTCATCACCGCACTCAACTCCAACACCATGATCGCTCCCAATTATTGGGTGGACCACAACACCGGGAACGATTATTTCCTTACCGTCCAGTATTACGAGCACGGCCCGGCTGCGATTCACAACTTGGACGATCTGACCAATATTCCTATTCGCGCGCCAAATCTGAAGCAGCCGACCACGCTGGACACGGTTGTGAAGCTGCAGAACATTCAGACACCTACTGAAATTGACCATTATCAGATTCAGCGGGTGACGGACCTGTACGTAAGTCCACGGGGCGAGGACCTGGGCAAAGTCGCCTCAGAGGTCCAGAACACGGTGAATAATTCCAAGTTGCCAGAGAACACTCGCGTAGCTATTCGAGGAATGGTGCAAGGCATGTTTGCTTCTTTCCGAAGCTTTGCCATCGGACTCTCGCTCTCCGTGGTTCTCCTGTATTTGATCCTGGTGGCTCAGTTCCGTTCGTTCGTTGATCCGTTGCTCATCATGCTGGCGATTCCTATGGGTTTCATTGGAGTACTGATCATTCTGCCGCTGACCGGCACCACCCTGAACGTGATGTCTTTGATGGGGGTGCTCATGCTGGTGGGCATCTCGGCCTCGAACAGCATCCTGATCGTGGAATTTGCGCACCGGCTGGAAGAACAAGGGCGCTCGGTTGCTGATGCGGTGATTACGTCCTGCCGAGTGCGGTTGCGGCCGATCCTGATGACCTCGCTGGCAACGATTATCGGCATGGTGCCGATGGCGCTCAAACTGGGAACCGGCAGCGAACAGTATGCGCCGCTGGCACGAGCAATTATCGGAGGGCTGACGATTTCGGTGCTGCTTACGGTATTTATTGTGCCCGCCGCTTATCTCTTGGTTTATGGGCGGCGCGATAAAAGCACCGCAGACGCCGTTCCGGAGGCGGCGCAATGAGGAAGCTAAGTCTGTCCGCTATGCATCTCGTGCTGAATTTTGGTTGCGAGTTTGGGCACACGGCCAGAGTGGCGACCGGCGGTTTGGCTCTGTTCATGATGATGTTACCGATTACGGCACCGGCGCAGAGTACGGTTGCAGTCACCACGTCTCAGAACTTACCGTCAGCGCCGGTGCCAACGCAGCAGTCTGTGGCAATCCCGGCTCCGCCGATGCCGGTGCCGCAAACAGCGCAAACAACTCCCACGCAGCCGAGCGCCAGCAACGCTCCGACTCTGACCCTGCAACAAGCCCAGGCGCTGGCAACCAGAAACAATCCGCAAATCTCCGTGGCTCACTTAGTGGCGTTGGCGTCGCATCAGGCAACCCGCGAAGACCGATCGAACTTGTGGCCCACTGCCGCCGTGAATGTAACCGGGGTAGATGCAGAATCTGGCACGCGCATCACGGCTGGCGCTCTGAACAATCCAATCATCTACGAACGCGCTGCGGCCGGGGCATCGGTCAGCCAGTTGATTTACGACTTCGGCCGCACCAGCAATCTAATCGCCAGCGCCAACTTAGCCGAAAAAGCCGAGGACCAGAACGCGGTCGCGACAAGAGAACAGATTTTGCTTGCGGTAAGCCAGGCCTTCTACAACGCGCTCCAAGCTCAGGCTGTTGTCACGGTTGCGGAGCAAACCGTAAACGAACGGCAAATCGTTGCCAGCCAAATAAACGAACTCTTCAAGAACAAGTTGAAATCGGAACTTGACCTGAGTTTCGCCAACGTAAATCTTGCACAAGCCAAGCTGCTGTTGTTGGACGCGCAAAATAGCGACAGCGCAGCGCGAGCCACGCTTTCGATGGTGATGGGATTCTCAAATCTTCAAAATTATCAGCTGGTCCAGGACCAAACACAGCCTACACAACCACCGGCTAACATTGATGACCTGATTATGACCGCGTTCGCCATGCGTCCGGAAATTCTAGCGTTGCAATTCCAAGCGCAGTCGGCAAACAAATTTCGAGTTGCCGAACGGGATCTTCTATTTCCGAATATTCGCGCTCTGGGCGTGATCGGAGACGCCCCATTCGGCAATGCAGCAGTTGCGAATACGTGGTACGGCGCGGTCGGCGCGAACATGGAAATCCCGGTCTTTAATGGCTTTCTTTACACCGCGAGAGCTCACGAAGCGCGGCTGAGGGCGGAAGCCTCCGATGAACGTTTGCGCGACATGCGCAACCAGATTGCCCGTGACGTACGCACCAGTTGGCTGAACGCGAATGCGGCTTACCAGCGTTTGGACGTGACCCAGCAACTGCTGCAGCAGGCAAACCTGGGACTGAGTCTGGCGAAAACGCGCTACCACATGGGGCTAAGCTCGATTGTGGAACTCAGCCAGGCACAACTGCAGCAGACGCAGGCGGAGATCAGCTCCGTTCAGGCGAGCTACGATTACCAGCTCGCCCTGGCTACGCTCACATATGAGACTAAGGGACTTTAAGTTTCTACCTGCCGGAGCCGGAACTGCAATAAAAAATGCGGCTCCGCTGCCGTCAAACTCATCCCAAAGAGAAGCACACGTCTATTCGTTAGTTCACTTATCAGCCGGTCCGATCTTCACAACCAAGCGGAAGGAGAATTCGCATGCCGTTCATCACTGTAGGAAAGGAAAACTCCGGCAACATCGATCTTTATTATGAGGACCATGGTTCGGGCAAGCCGATTGTCCTGATTCATGGCTATCCCCTCAGCGGCGCTTCGTGGGAAAAGCAACTGCCCGTTCTACTGGACGCGGGACACCGAGTAATCACCTACGACCGAAGAGGTTTTGGCAACTCCAGCCGGCCAACCGAGGGCTATAACTACGATACTTTCGCGCAGGACCTGCGGCAGATTGTTAGCCATCTGAAGCTCAAGGACTTTGCGCTGGTCGGCTTCTCAATGGGCGGAGGCGAGGTCGCGCGATACCTTGGCAAATACGGCTCAGAAGGCGTCAGTAAGGCTGTGTTCATCAGCTCAGTTCCGCCGTACCTGTTGAAGACTTCAGACAATCCTGAGGGCGTGGACGGCAGTGTGTTCAAGGGAATCGAAAAGGCGGTAGCAACGGACCGCTATGCGTTCTTTACTGATTTCTTCAAGAATTTCTACAACGCGGACGTTCTTTTGGGCAAGCGGATCAGTGAGCAAGCTCTTCAGGCAAGCTTCAACGTTGCGGCGTCGGCTTCGGCAACTGCCAGCCTGGCTTGCGTCCCAACATGGCATGAAGATTTTCGTCAGGACGTGGCGCGCATCGACGTTCCCACGCTTGTCTTTCACGGCGATGCAGACCGAATTGTGCCGATTAACGCAGCCGGAGCCCGGACTGCAAAGCTGATCAAGGGGGCGCGCCTGGTGGTGGTGAAAGACGGGCCGCACGCCATCAACTGGACGCATGCGGATGAAGTCAACACTGAACTGGTGAATTTCCTGGGCAAAGCGCAGGCTGGACGCGCTGGCTCAGCCGCACCAAAAGAAGCTGTTGCTTAACAGAGCGGGCACGGTATCTGTGAGGGGTGCCGTCAATAACGGCACCCACTTATTTTCATACTGCGACGGAGGAAGCTATGGAGCAATGTACGCACTTAGACCAAATCAGTATTACCAGCACCGACACGCACGTTTGCGGAGAGTGCGTAAAGATGGGGGACAGATGGGTGCATTTGCGGCTGTGCCTGGAGTGTGGTCACGTGGGCTGCTGCGACTCGTCTAAGAACAAGCATGCGACCAAGCATTTCCATCGCTCGAAGCATCCGCTGATCCGATCAATTGAACCCGGAGAAGCATGGGTCTGGTGTTATGTGGATGAGGTGGAGCCCGGGGAATTGATAGGGGGGAAACTCGTGCCGCTCGCAGGCTGATAATCGATAGCCAATTCCCTTCCCGGCATCGGACGATCGGTATCTCCTGCCGCGGCAATTGCGTTCCGGGCTCACTACAAGTAAAACGTGAGGGGTTTCTACAGCAAGCACTGTACAGCCTTGTTGCTGATTTCGTGATACGAATTACGTCAGGCCGAAGGAAAGCTCTCGCTTGGCCTATAAAAGAGGCGAGAGCAGACCCAGGCCTGGACCCGCACGCGTGACCGCGTCGGCGCCGAAATCGGAAGCGCCGCCGATTTCTGAAAGACGCCACTTCTCTCGTGATACGCACACCGACAAAACATACGGGACTGGTAGTTTGGCCGGGTAGGCCTTATCCATTGGGGGCTACCTGGGACGGCGAAGGCGTCAACTTCGCGCTATTTTCCGAGCGGGCCGAAAAAGTAGAGCTGTGTCTGTTCGATCCGTCTGGCAGGCGCGAAACCTTTCGCGTTTTGATGCCGGAATATACCGACCAGGTATGGCACTGCTATCTGCCCGAAGCGCGGCCTGGTTTTTTATATGGGTATCGCGTGCACGGCCCCTACGATCCGGCCAAAGGCCTGCGGTTCAATCGCAATAAGCTTCTATTGGATCCTTATGCCAAGCAAATTCAAAATGGCATGAGGTGGCACGACTCGCTTTTCGGTTACAGAATCGGACATCGCAACGAAGACCTCTCATTCGACCGCCGGGACAGCGCCCCGGGAATGCTGAAAGGGACCGTAATTGATCCAGCATTCACCTGGGGAGCGGACACTCCGCCGCGGACGCCATGGCATCGCACTGTGATTTATGAAACGCACGTAAAGGGTTTCACCATTCAGCACCCCGATGTGCCGCCGCCGCTGCGAGGAACCTATGCCGGTCTTGCTACGGCGCCGGTCGTCGATTACTTAAAACAGCTCGGGGTGACCGCAGTAGAACTGATGCCGGTCCACACCTTTGTGGATGATCGACAGCTGATAGAGAGAGGTCTGCGCAATTACTGGGGATACAACTCGATCGGATTTTTTGCTCCCGAGCCCCGCTATTGCGCGGGCAGCAGCATTAACGAGTTCAAGACCATGGTCAAGGTGCTGCACTCGGCGGGAATCGAAGTGATTCTCGACGTGGTCTACAACCATACGGCCGAAGGCAACCACCTGGGGCCAACACTGTCGTTCCGCGGCATCGATAACGAGGCATATTATCGGCTGGTCCCCGACAATCCGCGCTACTACACCGACTACACCGGCACCGGAAACACTTTGAATATGCAGCACCCGCGCGTGTTGCAGCTCATCATGGATAGTTTGCGCTATTGGGTACTGGAGATGCACGTGGACGGCTTCCGCTTTGATCTGGCGGCCACGCTGGCGCGCGAGTTACATGAAGTGGACCGCTTGGGAGCATTTCTTGACATCATTCATCAAGATCCAGTGCTCTCACAAGTGAAGCTCATTGCCGAGCCGTGGGACCTGGGTGAAGGCGGTTACCAAGTCGGAAAATTTCCGGTGGGCTGGGCGGAGTGGAACGACAAATATCGCGATGCAGTGCGATCGTACTGGAAGGGCGACGGCGGCCTAATCGGAGAGCTGGCTTATCGCATCACCGGATCGAGTGATTTGTACGCGCGGAGCGGCCGCAAACCCTACGCCAGCATAAATTTTATAACGGCGCACGATGGGTTCACCCTGCAGGATCTGGTCAGCTATAACTCCAAGCATAATGAGGCCAATGGCGAAGACAATCGCGACGGCACCGACAATAACCGGAGTTGGGATTGTGGGGTTGAAGGTCCGACTGACGATCCTGAAGTCAATCAGATTCGAGCACGCCAGAAGCGCAATTTTGTGGCAACGCTGTTGTTTTCTCAAGGCGTGCCTATGTTCCTGGCGGGCGACGCGATTGGCCACACGCAAAATGGAAATAACAACGCGTATTGCCAGGACAACGAGATCAGCTGGCTCGACTGGAACCCGGAGCATATAGATCACGAGTTCCTGGAATTTGTTCAAAAAGTGATAGCTTTGCGCGAGGAACACCCAGTGTTCCGACGACGGAACTTTTTCCAGGGGCGAAATATCCGAGGAAAAGGAATCAAGGATATTGTGTGGCTAAAACCTGACGGCCAGGAAATGACGGATGAAGAATGGAACCAGGAGTTCGCGCGCAGCCTGGGTGTCAGCTTGGCCGGCGAGGCAGTTGATGATGTCGACGAGCGTGGGCAACGCATTCGCGACGACAATTTTCTGCTCCTCATGAACGCGCATCATGAAGAGATCCCATTCACCCTGGTGACACCGCCGTCGGGCCAGGGCTGGTATGTTCTGCTGGATACCTCCTGCCAAACATCTCGCCAGGCGAGCAGTTTCTATCAAGGTGGGGATTCATATCCGTTGCAGCCGCGATCGCTGGCCCTGCTGGTAGAGCGCGCTGCAAACCGCGTTCGCGGAAGCGAACGGAGACGACCCCCGGCGGAATGAAGCGCAAGCACGAGATGCCGTTCGGCGCAGAGCGTCGCGACGATGGGACTGTCAGGTTCAGTCTGTGGGCGCCGAAGGCCTTATCAATAACACTCGAACTAAGCGATTGCGAGCGCGGCCTGCCGATGTCGAGAACTGACGAAGGCTGGTTCGAACTGGTGACCGAAGCTCGCGTCGGCGCTGAATACGCTTTCAAGATTGACGATCAGCAAGTGGTGCCTGACCCGGCTTCGCGCTTCCAACCTTCTGGCGTGCATGGACGAAGTCAAGTGATCGATCCATTCACCTACGAATGGCGAGATTCCAATTGGACAGGCCGGTCCTGGGATGACGCAGTGATTTACGAACTGCATGTGGGGACGTTTTCTTCCGAAGGAACTTTTGCCGGAGCTGAAACAAAATTGGATTATTTGGCTGATCTGGGAGTTAGTGCAATTGAAATCATGCCTCTCGCAAGTTTTCCCGGTGATCGCAATTGGGGATACGATGGCGTTCTGCCGTATGCACCGGCACCGTGTTACGGATGCCCGGAAGATCTGAAGCGCTTGATTGACGCGGCACACGCAAGAAACTTGATGGTCTTTCTAGATGTGGTCTATAACCACTTTGGGCCGGAAGGCAATTATCTCGGACTGTACGCACCCGAGTTTTTCACCGATCGCCATCGTACTCCCTGGGGAGAGGCGATCAACTTTGACGGACCGGGCAGCCGAACTGTGCGTGATTTTTTCATTCACAACGCACTGTACTGGCTGGAGGAGTATCACTTCGATGGACTTCGCTTTGACGCGGTTCACGCGATTGCGGACGATTCGCGGCCTGACATTCTTACCGAGTTGGCGGAAACGGTTCGCACAAAGCTCAGCGCTGAACGGCATATTCACCTCGTTCTAGAAAATGACAACAATGCGGCACACTATTTGTGTCGTGACAATAAGGCGCGTGCTCGTTTATATAACGCGCAGTGGAACGACGACATTCATCATGCGCTGCACGTGCTGGTGACCGGCGAAAAGGACGGCTATTACTCCGACTATGCTAGAAGTCCGCTGTGGCACTTGGGAAGATGTCTTGCCGAAGGCTTCAGCTTTCAGGGTGAGAAGTCTGCTTTCCGCGATGGCGCACGACGCGGAGAACCAACCCGTGATCTTCCGCCGACGTGCTTCGTTTCGTTCCTGCAGAATCACGATCAAGTGGGAAATCGTGCGCTGGGTGAGCGGATCACCCAGCTAGCGGACGCGGATACAGTGAAATTGGCAATGGCAATTCTGCTGCTCGCGCCTTCTCCCCCGCTGTTATTCATGGGTGAGGAATTTGCCGCGGCAAGTCCATTTTTATTTTTTTGCGATTTCGGCGGCGACCTTGCGTCGAAAGTAACTGAAGGAAGGCGATCCGAATTCGCAAAATTCCAGCAGTTCAGCTCTCCGGAGGCGCAGAATCAAATTCCTGATCCCAATAACGAGGCAGCGTTTTTGCGATCCAAACTTGATTGGGACTCGGCGAGACGGGAGCCGCATAGTAACTGGTTGGGGTTTTATCAAAATGTACTAAAGTGCCGACGCGCGAAGGTGGTTCCGCTCATCAAAGACGTTGCACCAGGTCAGGCGGAGTTTGAGGTTCTAGCTCCGCTGGGCCTGAGTGTCCATTGGCCATTTCGAAAATCCGGCAGTTTGCAACTGATTGCGAATTTTGACCGAGGCCCACTCGGGCTCCGCAACAAACCGGAAGGCACTCTACTTTACGTAACAAGTGAAGATTATGACCCGGTACGGAAGGAGATACCCCCGCTGACGGCGGCATGGTTCCTGAACGGATGAAAGCGCGCTCGATTCCTCTTTCCACCTACCGCCTGCAGTTCAACCGCAGCTTCACATTTTCACAAGCTGCCGATCTTGTTCCCTATTTGGCTGAACTTGGCATTTCGCATTGCTACGCGTCGCCATATCTGCGCGCGCGACCCGGCAGCATGCATGGCTACGACATCATTGACCACCATCACCTCAATCCCGAGATCGGCACGCCTGAAGATTACGAACGTTTTGTGGCCGCATTGCACGAACATGGAATGGGGCAAATTCTCGACGTTGTTCCCAATCACATGGGGATCCTGAGCGCGGACAATGCCTGGTGGCTGGAGGTATTGGAGAACGGCGAAGCGTCGACCTATGCGGACTTCTTCGACATAGACTGGTATCCGCTCAAGGATGAGCTGCAGGGAAAAGTTTTGGTTCCGGTGCTGGGAGATCAGTACGGAACGGTGCTCGACCGGGGCGAATTGAAGTTGACGCTCGACGTAGAAAAGGGCGAGTTTAGCATTTTTTACTTCAAGCACCGATTTCCGGTCAATCCTCGCGAGTATCCACGCATTCTGGGCTACGAGCCCGAGGCGTTGCAGCAAAGGCTCGGAGCCGATAACGAAAATCTTTTGGAGCTTCAAAGCCTAATTTCTGCGTTCAATCATCTGCCAGGTCGCGAGGAGGCAGCTCCGGAAAAACGGGCGGAACGCCTGCGTGACAAAGAAATTCATAAGCGACGGCTCGCGGCTCTTTGCGCGCGATCGCCTGAGGTCACGCAGTCCATCGAACACAACGTCAGAAAAATAAACGGCACTCCGGGGGATAGCGCCTCGTTCGATGCGCTTCATGAATTGATCAAGGCGCAGGCGTACCGGCTGGCATATTGGCGAGTAGCGGCCGATGACATTAACTATCGAAGATTCTTTGATGTAAACGATCTCGCGGGACTAAGGCAGGAAAACGAAGCCGTTTTTTTCCAGACGCATGAGTTTGTTTTGCAGCTGTTGCGGGAAGGCAAGATCGATGGGTTGCGCGTGGACCACCCCGATGGCTTGTACGACCCAAAGCAGTACTTCGAACGTGTGCAGAGCAGCGGCGCACAGGGCGCCGACGAAAGGCGTGAAGCTAAATCGTGCTATTTGGTCGCGGAAAAGATCCTAACCGGCGACGAGCAGCTACCGGAGGATTGGCCGATCCACGGAACGACAGGTTACAACTTCTCGAATCTGGTGAACGGATTATTTGTCGATCCGGCGAACGAACGTAAATTGGACCGAATTTACCGCGCGTTCATCGGGCGACATGCAAACTTCAAAGACATGGTTTACCAATGCAAGCAGTTGGTGATGGACCAGTTGCTGAACAGCGAGTTGAATGTATTGGCAAACCATCTCAGCCGCATTGCGCTGGCCGACCGGCACACCTGCGACTTCACATTGAAAAGTCTGCGAGACGCACTGACAGAAATTGTGGCGTGCTTCCCGGTGTATCGAACGTATGTGACAGAGCAAGTAGTATCAGCCAGAGACCGGACCTACATCAACGAAGCTGTGGATTGCGCCAAAGAAAGAAGCACCACGGCCGAATTGTCGGTGTATGACTTTATCCGCGAAGTTCTGCTCACTAGCCAGGCCGAGGGGCATCCGCAGTTCTATCAGCGTTCGGTGGTGCATTTTGCGATGAAGTTCCAGCAGTACACCAGCGCGCTTATGGCTAAGGGAGTTGAAGATACCAGCTTCTATCGGTATAACCGGCTGGTCTCGCTGAATGATGTCGGCGGAGACCCCATGCGGTTTGGAGTTACGCCCGAGGAGTTCCATCGTGAAATCGCGCAGCGAAGCACCATTTGGCCGCATGAAATGGTTGCAACGTCTACGCACGACTCTAAGCGTTCGGAGGATGTGCGCGCGCGGATTAATGTGCTTTCTGAAATTCCGCTGGAGTGGCATCGGAAGGTGCGGGCCTGGCGCGAGATGAACAGCGACAAGAAAAGTCTCTGCGACGGGGTCGAGGGACCGACTTCGAATGACGAGTACCTTTTTTATCAGAGCCTTATTGGCGCGTGGCCTACCGGCGACGAAGCCCAGAATCCTCCTGAAAGCTTTGTCGAGAGAATGCGCGATTACATGATCAAAGCAATCCGTGAGGCCAAAGAGAAGACGAGCTGGGCAAACCAGAATGGGGACTATGAGCGCACGGTTACAACATTTGTGGACGGTGTTCTTGAATCGCAAAACTTTCGCAACGACTTTGTGCCGTTTCAGAGACGCATTTCGCACTTTGGGATGTTGAACAGCATCGCGCAGACATTGATCAAGCTAACCGTCTCTGGCGTCCCTGACACCTACCAGGGGAATGAATTGTGGGAGTTTAACCTGGTCGACCCGGACAACCGGCGGGTGGTGGAATATGAAGTTCGTCGCCGGGCATTGCGCGAATTCAGGCAGCTTCACGATAAGACCTGTGATCAGGTTGCAACCTTCGCTCGCGGACTGGCGAACGATCCGGGTGATGGCCGGATCAAGTTGTATCTCATCTGGAAGGTTCTGAACCTGCGAAAACAGCGGCCGGAATTATTTCAAAGCGGCGAATACATTCCGCTTGAGATTGCGGGCGAACGAGGGAAGCACTTGTTCACATTTGCCCGTCGACATGAGGCGGAAACCCTCATTGTCGCAGTGCCGCGCTTGTGCGCTCAGTTGGTGGGAGGCGAGCCGCGCATGCCGTTCGGCGAAGAGATTTGGCAGGATACGAAAATCGAGATCCCCGATCACGCTCGTTTTCGCAATTTATTGACCTGTGAATCCCTGGCAGCCGACAAACACGGCGCGTTTTTCGCAAAACACCTCTTCCAGAACTTTCCGGTTGCATTGTTGGTCTCAGAGAAATCCGCCTCGCTCAAATGACCACGCCGCTGCGGTATGATGATCTGCTTCTTCTGAGGCCGACCATGACAAAACAAGTTCTTCTTGCATTGGCAGTTGCTGTCTTCGTCCAGTTCCCCACTGCGGTGTTCGCGCAATCGAGCCCGGTGTCTGCAAGACTTGCCTTAACGCCACCGATGGGCTGGAACACCTGGAACAAATTTGGCTGCAATGTAAGCGAAGAACTGGTGCGTGCCATGGCCGACGCAATAGTCAAGTCGGGCATGAAGGATGCCGGCTATCAATATGTGGTGATTGATGATTGCTGGCAGGTTGCGCGCGATTCGAAGGCGAACATAGTAGCCGATCCACAGCGCTTTCCACGTGGCATAAAGGCAGTTGCGGATTACGTGCACTCGCTCGGACTCAAGTTTGGAATTTATTCCGATGCCGGTTCGAAAACGTGCGCAGGCCGTCCAGCTGGACTTGGACATGAATATCAAGATGCGCTGATGTATGCGTCGTGGGGAGTTGATTACCTAAAGTACGACTGGTGCAACACGCTCCCGGGCCAGGATGCGAGAGCTTCCTACGCGAACATCCGCGGGGCACTTGATGCCAGCGGGCGACCAATTGTCCTCAGCATTTGCGAATGGGGCAAGAACCAGCCGTGGCTTTGGGGCAAAGAGGTGGGCGGAAACTTGTGGCGCACGACGGGCGATATTCAGGACCGATGGGCCGGCCAGCAAAAATGGGGCGACGGGACCTGTTGCTCGAACGGAATGCTCGACATCGTAGATCAACAAGTGGGAATTGGCTCATATGCGGGGCCGGGACACTGGAACGATCCCGATATGCTGGAAGTGGGCAACGGCGGCATGAATACGATGGAGTATCGTTCACACTTCAGTTTGTGGGCCATTCTGGCTGCACCCCTGATCGCGGGAAATGATTTGCGAACCATGCCGCCGGAGATTCGCGACATCCTCACTAACAAGGAAGTGATCGCGGTGGACCAAGACCCGTTGGGACGCGAGGGTCGGCGGGTGGCGAAGGATGGCGACTTGGAGATCTGGGCGAAACAGATGAAGGACGGAAGCCGCGCCGTGGTGCTGCTGAACCGCGGAAGCTCTCAGCGCGAGATCACAGTAAATTGGGACGAAATCGGATATCCAGATCACCTGAGTGCGGGGGTAAGGGATTTGTGGGCGCACAAGGATTTGGGAAATTTCACGGGTAAGTTCTCCGCGCCGGTTGAGAGCCACGGAGTAGTAACGGTTACGATCAGGCCATGAAATCATCGGTTCACACGCCTGAGTCGAGCGCGCCGCTGCGCTAACACCAGCTTAGATTGCATCAAATCTGGAGTGACTCAAAGTCTTCATTGTCGGCTTGACAGCTTCTTGGGATAATTGTCTGGCTCTGGTGTAAATCGCGCTTGCTGTCGGGGTGTGGGAAAACGGTTCGTGACGGACCTTCGCGGACAAGAGTGTCCGCGCCACACGAGCTTTGCCACACGACCTGCGCTGCTTATGAAGATCATCGCGCGAATTTTTAATCCGACGAACAACCGGCGGCTGAACGAGCTGCTTGGGTTCCTGCTGTGCGTCTCCGCGCTCCTCGTTTTCCTGGCGCTGGCTTCGTATTCTCCGCTCGACCCTTCTTTCAATAGTGCCTCGGTATTGACCGGCTCGCGAGTGGCGCGAAACTGGATCGGTATTGTTGGCGCCTATGGTGCGGATGTATTGCTGCAGTCTTTCGGGATCAGCGCATTTTTGTTGCCGGTATTTGCCATAGGGATGGGGACTCGCTGGTTCCGTTCACGCAAAGTGGTCTCTCCTATCGCGAAGCTACTGGGCGGATTATGGCTGCTGATGTTCGTCCCAGCGCTGCTGGCACTTTTGCCGGGGCCCTTGCGTTGGCTGGGTGCGGTGCCGCTTGAAGGAGTAGTGGGACGAGTTCTCGGCGATACGCTGATTCATTATTTCAATCTTGCCGGGGCATACATTGTTTCGACCAGCATGCTGGCAGTAGCGCTATATTTCTGCACCGCATTTTCGTTCTCCCAAGCAAGCCTGTGGGGGACAACACGTTTCTCGTTCGTGGTTGCATTGCGCGATCGGTGGAAAGATTGGCAGGATCAGCGGCTTCGGACGAAACTTCAGAAAGAACTCGATAAGCGGCGGGCATCGAAAACGGCGATACAAAGTCAGATGATCCAGGCGCGGACCGTGGCACCGCCGGTCGAGCATCAGCGCTCGGAGCCACGCCGAACTGGAATTGAGCGGTTCGCGGAGGAGCACGAGGGGCAGCCTACAGATCAGGTTTCGCCACCGGAGCCGACCGTGGAAGTTACGGAGCGCGCGGATAGTTCCACGAAACCCAAGACCACGATGCCGCGAGTGACTGCAGGTGGGTACAAGTTGCCTCCGAGCAGCCTCCTGCATCGTGCGGACGAACAGCAGGCAGTCGATGCCGATGAGCTCAAGTTGTTGGCGCAAGTGCTCACGGAAAAATATGCCGAATTCGATGTGCATGGGCAGATCACGCAGATCAATCCCGGGCCGGTGGTCACGACTTTTGAGTTCAAGCCTGAGGCTGGAATCAAGTACAGCCGCATTACTAGCCTGACGGACGACCTGTGCCTGGCGCTGAAAGCGGAAAGCATTCTCATTGAGCGCATGGCAGGCAAGAGCACCGTGGGGATTCAGGTGCCGAACCGCGAGCGCGAAATTATCTGGCTGCGGGAAAATATCGAGTCGTCGGAGTTCATCGGTTCAAGGTCGAAGATCACGCTGGCGCTGGGCAAAGACATTAACGGGCGAATCGTAACCGCGGAATTGTCCGGAATGCCTCACCTTCTCATAGCTGGATCGACTGGCGCGGGCAAGAGCGTGGCCATCAACGCCATGATCATGTCGATTCTCTACAAGGCAACGCCGGACCAGGTGCGATTGATTCTGGTTGATCCGAAGCGGCTGGAATTGGGCAACTACGAAGGCGTTCCGCATCTCTACACGCCCATCATTACGGAGCCGAAGCTGGCGGCGAATGCACTGCGTAACGCAGTCCGCGAGATGGAGCACCGGCTGAAACTTCTTGCCGAAAAAGGCGTGCGCAATCTGGAGCAGTACAACCGCTTGTTTGACGATGCTGACACACCGAGCCTGTTCGGTGATTCAGGTGAGGAGCGGCCAATTCCATACATCGTTATCATCATCGACGAACTCGCCGATCTGATGATGCTCGACGGCGGAAATGTGGAGGAATCGATCACACGTCTGGCGCAAATGGCGCGTGCGGTAGGAATTCACCTGGTACTGGCCACGCAGCGTCCGTCGGTGGATGTCATCACCGGGTTGATCAAGGCGAATTTCCCGGCGCGTATTTCGTTCCGGGTAGCCACAAAAGTGGATTCGCGGACCATTCTCGACGCCAACGGCGCAGAAGCGTTGCTGGGGCGCGGCGACATGCTTTACCTGCCATCAGGATCGGCGAGATTGCATCGCTTGCACGCTCCGTTTGTCACCGAGAAGGAAATTGCTTCGGTTGTGGAATTCTGGAGAACGCAGGGCACCGCGGAATACGACCAGAAATTCCTCGAAGCTCCGAAAGAAGAACGGGAAGGCATTGCAGCGGGAGGCGATGAGGAAGGCGGAGGCAGCGGCGAGCACGATCCTCTGTTTGAAGATGCGGTACGTCTGGTGATTGAGTTTGGGAAAGCTTCCACTTCTCTGCTGCAGCGACGTCTGAGAATTGGTTATGGACGCGCTGCACACCTGATTGATCTAATGGAGCGCGACGGGATCGTAGGAGCGGCCGATGGTCCGAAGCCACGCGAAGTTCTGAAACGTCCGAGCTGGATTTCGGAAGTCGAAGAATCGATGCGATAGGTTGGCTACAGAGAAATAAAATTGGGCCGGTTGCGAAACAGCACCGGCCCATTCTTCCAACCGACCCGTTTATCTCCATCAGAACCTATTCGCCGTCTGTGTCAGAGAACGAGAATGGCGGTGTTAGCCCGGTGTAATCATCGATGACTTTGGCATCGTAGGGCGCATTCAGCTCGTCGAAGGTTCGTCCGACCACTCCAATCATTCCTTGAGCGAATACGATATCCTTCGCCGGATTCACCTCAATCACTTGATCGTCAAATTGATTGCTGATTAGCGTATTGCCATTCCTCAGGCGGACTGCTCGCGTGGGCAGAGGTTGAGAGATGCTGCCGGGCTGCAGGTTCGTGAAATACTGCCACGCGATACCACCGCCGTGAGTTACTTCGACGATGCGGCTGTTATTTGAATCGGTGATGAGCGTGTGGCCATTCGGAAGACGGCTGGCGAAAGCTGCTCCGCTGATCGGAGACGAACTTAAGCAAGTACCATAGCTCCACACAATTTTGTGGTCGCGGGTTACTTCGATTACGCGATTATTGTTCTCATCGGCGATGAGAATGTGGCCGTTGGGCAGGAGCTCGGCGCTGTTGGGGCTGTTCAGCTGGTCGGCTCCGCATCCGGAGACGCCAGTCATTCCGTATTGCCATACGATTTTCTTGCTCAGAGTCACTTCAATGACCCGCTGATTGCCTTGGTCCGTAATCAGCACGTGAAAGCTGGGCAAGAATGTATTCTGCACGGGAGTGTTCAGTTCGTCCGCTCCGGCTCCAGTGACACCCGCCTTCCCGTATTGCCAAACAATGTTGCCGTTTTGGTCGACCAACATGACGCGATTGTCGTTGCACCCATTCGGGCATGTGGGCTCGGTTCCTGGAGGCGCGCCGGTACCTGCAATCAGCGTCAGCGGCCCAACACGTTGGGCATCATTGGTACCGACAACCGAGTGCGGCCCGGCAACACTGGATCCATTTCCGAAGTGCCAGACAATCCTGTGGTTCTCCGGATTGATTTCGATGACGCGGTTGTTGAATTGGTCGGCTATGAGGATATTACCGCTGGTATTGAATTGATTTCCCTGCGCAAGGGCTGTACCGCACGCGAGCAGGAAGGACAGAGCTGAAATAGAGAGGCGGATTGGCGCTGAGACCTTCATTTGACTTTCTCCTAAAGCGAAAATGCCCCGCAGCGTTAGCTGAGCGCACACCACATGCAGTGTAAGCATAGGAAAAGCGGAGGAGTCGGATTGTCAGGATGTTGTGAAGAAATTGTCGCGATTTCGTAAACCAAGAGGGAGAATGTATTTCCCGTTTATCCTATGCGCGGGATGGATCTGTGGACGCCTGAGTCTTGCCTGATGGGAACTTGATCCAATTGCGCTGGTACGCGAAGGAGATCGCCAGCAGCAGAATGCCGAGAACTACGAAACTCATAATGCGGTAAATGCGATCAAGCTCCGAGGTGTCGTAGACAAACACCTTCACCGTCGTCAGCGCAATGAGCACTAGCGCCTGCCAGCGCACGAATGCCGAAGCGCGCCAGAATCCGATGATCATAAGCAGGGCGCCATACGCCATCCACAAAGCGGAGTAGGTGAAATCTCTCGCGATAAGGATCGAGCGCCTTTGCAATAGAGCTGCCGGGCTCCAATAATTTCCGAACGTGACCGGCATCTGTCGCGCGTAGTAATCGGTGACTTCCAAGCTCAAGCCTCGCAGTGCTACTACGTTCAGCATGATGAGGGCCACGGCTGCGGCGGTTCTCCGCGTTTCGTTTTCATGTCGTGCGTTCTGAAATGCAGCGTAGCCAAGCACCGCGATGGCGATGGCGTACGCGGCCATGCGGCTATTGAAAAGGAGCGTCAAAGGTTCGAAATTATCGATGAAAAGAAGGCGCGCGAGGCCGAGAACCAAAGCTGCGAGCGCGAACGCATTCAGCAGATCAGATTTCAGACGACCTCCGACCCATAGCAACGCCGCCGACTCTACAAGCCAGCCAATAGTGATGGCGTGAGCTTCGAGGCGAATAGGGATGGCGATCGTGATCAGACCGATCGCCAGAGCCAGGTGCATCAAGCGCAGGCTATTCTCGGCGACGGCATCGGACGCTCCCGGATTGATGCGAACCAACAGCAGATAAACCGTGGCCAGCAGAAGTGCAAACCAGGCCGTCTTGGTAGAGCTGATGGCGTTGAGCATCACGTAGCCTTGCAGGAAATACGTGACGCCGTTCGCGAAGGCGAGAGCCAGAGGAATGGTACGGGATGCATTCTGCCGCAAAATCAGGAACGGCGCCGCGGCAAAAATCGCGAAAAACAGGGTAGCAAAGATCAGAGTAGGGGTGAGTTGGGTGCGATCGTAGAAATTGTTGTACCAGCCGATGTAGTAAATCAGGGTGCCGATTAACCCCAGGACCGCGATGCGGCGCCATGGCTTTGCGATCGCGAGAACGAGGAGTGCGAGATCGAGTAAAGCCAGATAAGAGAAGAGTACTATCTCGTGGTTCTCACCGGTGGAAAGCAGCGCGGGGGTGGCGAATCCGCCAGCTATGGCAAAAATTGCAAGGACCTCAGCGCTTTGCGCAACGGCTAGGGCACAGGTGGATCCGGTAACTACAATCATCGCTGCGAAGACCAGATTCGAGGGCAGAAGGTGATAAACCTGAAACGAAGCCCAAAGAGAGAGATACAGAACGCCGATGCCGACGGCTTTCAGTGAATACGAAAAAATGTCGTATCCGCGTTTGCGAAAACGCTCGCTCCAAAGAACCACGGCGATCCCGGCGAACAGACCGATGACAACCCGCGCCGAAGGACCGATCCAGTTATTTTCGAACGCGTAATCCAGAAAGAAAGAGACACCGATGAGTACCGCCGCGATTCCAACACGGTTCAGCCAGTGAGAGCCGATGCGGGATTCTAGATCGCCGGCGTTAGGCAGTGGCTTGGAGCGCAAAGGTGGCGAGTACACGGGTGGCGGAGGTGGAATTGGAGGCGGTTGAAGTAGAGGCTTGGCTTCGCGCGTTTGTGAGGGCGCAGCAGGGGCCGCGGTAGGTGCCGTCGAAGATTGAACGCCCACAAGTTCCTCTAGACGAAAAACACGGGCCGTCAGCTCCCGAATTTGCCGAAGCAGTTGCTCGAATTCCAACTCAGATATCTGCACAGCGCGTTAGTCCCCAGTCTTTTGTGCCCACTTCCAGGCCGTGGAAATAATTTCATCGAGAGAGCGCTTGGCTTTCCAGTTAAGCAACTTCTCGGAAAGCGCAGGATCGGCCACAAGTTCAGGTGGGTCGCCTGGCCGCCGATCGGCAATGTGGGTGGGAACCTTGCGTCCAGTAATGCGCTCCACTGCGGCAACGACGTCCTTCACCGAATAGCCTTCGCCGGTTCCGAGATTCATTGCTGCCGATTCGCCTTTTGCGAGATATTCGAGCCCGGCCACGTGGGCTTCGGCTAGATCGGTGACGTGAATATAATCGCGAATGCAAGTGCCATCGGCTGTGGGGTAGTCGTCGCCAAAAATATCCAGCGCAGCACGCTTGCCTTGGGCGGCTTGAAAGATGAGTGGGATCAGGTGGGTCTCCGGCTCATGACTCTCGCCAATTTTCCCGCTCTCATCTGCGCCAGCAGCATTGAAATACCGGAAAGAAACGAAGCGAAGGCCGTATGCCCGGCCGTAGGCTTCGAGCGCATTCTCGAAGGCCAATTTGGTTGCGCCGTACGGATTCACCGGCTGGCGTGGATTGCTTTCCGTGATCGGCACCTTCACGGGATTACCGTAAACCGCGCATGTGGAGGAAAAAATAAATTTCCGCACACGCGACTCGATGACTGCGTCGAGCAGAGTCAGGGCCGCCGTCACGTTGTTGTGAAAATATTTTTTTGGGTTCTGAACAGATTCGCCAACGTAGGCGTGGGCCGCGAAATGCATTACGGAATCGCAGCGGCTGAGAACTTTCCCAAGCTTGGCCGAATCGGCAATATCGCCGACGATGAGTTCAAATCCTTCTGCCAGGTTCTTGTGACCTGTGGAAAGATTGTCGTAGATGATGACCTCGTAGCCCTTACGACGTAAAACATGAGCAGCGTGGCTGCCGATGTATCCGGCACCCCCAACCACCAGAACAGCCAAGTTTCCCTCCTGGAACTCAGCTTGATCTTAATTGAGGAGGCGCAATTGTGGGAGTTGACAGTAAGGCGCTCGCCTACAAAATGACGCAACCATTTATTGTGCGATTAGCGTTTTCTCGCTGGCAAACGCTGCGCGACGTAAGGTGGTTTGTCGGGAGCGAAGTTTGTACTGAAATATTCAACCAGCCTGTCACGATCGGATGGGTCGACTATCGCTCCCCATTTGATCATCTTGTCCACTTCTTTTCCCCAAGCTGTTTTGCTCAGCCTCTGTTGCACAATGATGTGCGCATCGTGACAAGTGGTGCACGCGGTACGCGCTTTGTTCTGTATTGCTCCGGGAGGGAGTTCGGGGGCGGTTGCAGACTTGTCGGCGGCAAAAGCTCCGCGGTAAGCGATGAGGATATACAAGGCGAGAACTCTAAGCTTGAACATAGACATTCACTCGGTCGATGGCGTTATAAAGATACCCGCTCGGATTCCAGTCCGCGGAATCAGGCTGCACACGACCCTGGCTGTCCGTGGCGCGTGACAAGATCGTGTATTGGTCACTTTTGGCCGGCTTCCATGTGTAGCTCCACAAGCGCCAGGCATAATGCTTGTGTTCCGTTCCCAACAGTGCTGCTTTCCAGGTCTGGCCTGCATCGGTTGAGACTTCGACCTTCACGATGTCGGCTTCACCAGCCCAGGCAGCGCCGTAAACGTGAACCGGCCCAGCTTTTAATTTCGAACCATCACCTGGACCGCCAATGATGGACTTCACCGTCAAGGCAGTGAGTGGATGCGTGTCGTCGGGATTCACCGCCGCCCCCGGAGCGACGGGATGATTAGGGTATCTATATCCCGGCTTCATGAAATTACCCTCGTATTCTTTCTCGAGAATCTTGATTTCAGTCAGCCATTTGCAGGAAGCGGCTCCTACCCATCCGGGGACCAGGGCGCGCGCTGGGAAGCCATGGTGAGTGGTGAGCGGGACGCCGTCCATGTGGGTCGCAATCAGAGTGTCAGCGTCGAGGGCCTTCTCGATAGGAATGCTGCGAATGAATGGCGGCACATTGCCGGGAACTTCGTCGAGCCCGCGAAACATGATGTGCTTGCCCGAAGGCTTCACTCCTGCTCGCTGCAGCAGATCGGCAAGGCGCGGACCGGCGAAGCGAGCGTTGCCTACCGCGCCCCGCTGCCATTGGATACCAGCAACTTTAGGATTCTGAAACGCACGGCCGTTGCCCGCGCACTCCAGAGTGTTGGTGACCGAGTGCTGCTCGATTCTCGCCAAGTCGGTCAATGCCAAGGTGAGGGGCTTCTCGACTTCGCCGCCGATCGTTACTTTCCACTGTGCGGCATCTACCTTGGCAGGCTCGAACATGTGATTGCGAACGTAAAAGTGCGGTCCAGGCGTAAGCCAGGAACTCGCGAACTCGGGCGGCATCTCCAGGTCGAGGAAGCGCACAGACCTGATGATCATGCCGTCTGCTCCCGACACGACCGGCGCGATATGCTCGGCAGCCGACGGGTTAGCAGCCCACCCCAACAAAGGATGCGCAGCCACGGAGGCAGTAACTGCCGCAGCGTGTTTCAAAAAATTACGGCGCGAGTTCATACTTGCTCCGTTCGAAATTAGGCTACTCCCGGACGCTCCGAATTCGACTCGCGATTCCAAAAATGGTGCGCGAAACAATCGCAGGTGTGTTATTGCTGGTCGGCGGCCTTACAGTGTTTTGCCACAATGCGCATATCCTTGTCGATATCCTTCACTTCTAAGGGCACGCCGTCGACGCCATGGACAGTGTCGCTGGGATTGCTGCCGGCCTTTTCGGGTCGTACCCCGGTTTTGACGCTTCCGGGTTTAGCCTCGCCGGTGACTTCCACTTCTTTACGCAGAAAACTTTGGAGTTTGTTGCCAACCCCCTGCAGGGCGTAGACCATGCCGGTCCTGTTCTCGATCAAGATGTAATTGCCGCGCTCACTGCGAACGCAGCCACGTACAGTGATCTTGCTTGATTCCTGGCTGCCTTGGTCCGACGCTGAGTTCTGTTGAGCAATCGCGCTCGTTGACAACACCAATGCGATCACTAGTGCGCTAATATTGCGGTTATTGCGGTGCATAAATCCTCCGTTCAGAGTGGCGCAACATCCGGCCATTAGTAAGTGTAGATCAGGTCAAACTGGAAACGATTTAGCCAGGGTTCCTGCTGGCCCGGTGCCGAGATCGTGCTCTTTCCTACAACAGCGGCGTTACTAACGAATCCGCCCCAGTTGTTGAAGAGAGCAGCATTATTCTCCAAGTTCGTATTCAAGGTCCGACCGTACCACCAAGTGAAGCTGGCGAGAGTGTTAGAACGCACCTTCCAGTTCGCGTAGGCACGGTTCTGAAGAATGTTCGTGGGCGCGCGTTGATCACTTTCTGCGATGGTGGCGAGAACCGAATCTTGCTCCTGCCGCAACCATGCGTATCCAAACAGAAGGTCATTTCTACGCACGGCACGACCTACGCTGAAATCGGCGGTGTAGGCCTTGTTCTGGCTACCGAGGTTTGTCAATACGGGATTGTTTTTTGCGGCGGATAGCGGATGCGTGGACGCGTCCAGGTTTTGTTCGTATTCGAGAATCAAATTGATTGGGAACTTATTGGCCCCTGTCTGGATTTGGTTATTGAGAATGAAATCCAGCAGATCAAACCCAGAATAGAAATGCGGCTTGCCTGCAGCATCGACAAATGTAGCGTTAGTCATCCCATTGGGGGCAAACGCGCAGGGCGCGAACTTAGGTAGATTGCCATTCGTCGAGCAACCCTGGCCTTCGCCCGGCACCGGAAAAGATCCGGCAGTGGAGGACCCCGTGGTGGTGGCGCCGACTTCAAATGCGGTTGCCTGAAGCAGAGCATCCGGACGATTCCAGTGCTGATTTAGAACCGATGCTGTTGCTGTCCATGGACCGGCTTTCAGACGCGCCTGTGCCTGCGCGCCGAGAACGTAGGAGTCCTGTCCAGTCGAGCTCTCGTTATACAGGAGCTCCAGGACTTGGACTGTGAAATTCTGCAGAAAGCCATTGTGATTTAATGAAACTTTCTGGTCGAAGCCTTCGGGGTTAAGGTCTGGATCTCCGGTCACCGAAGTTCTCTGCCAGAGATATGGGAATTTTCCTCCGGTCAGCGATAGCCAGGAATGCGCCACAGGGCTATATGTGATGTAGCCCCGATCCAGCGCAATCGTCTTGCGATCGAAAGCATTGGTCAGGGTCTCATTCGTTGTCGTCGGATCACCGATCGATCCCGTCGCCAAAGCGATGCTGCCCACGAAATCCTCGTTGAGCTGTCCATCCAGCCCTAAGCGAACGCGGACACGGGCGCGGTTGCGGTCCTGAGTTCCGTCTTGGGTGAAATTCTCTCCGCGCATGCGGATGTCGCCAGACAAACGAAAGCGACCAAGAACATTTTGAAAAGCTTCGAGTTTGGTCTGCTCGGCTTTCGCTTGGTTCTGAAGCAAGCTGGTAGCGGAGGTGGCGGAAACCGCGGCTGATGTGGCCTCCGCGGCTGCGTGTTGAGCGTCGGCTGCAGACTGTTGGGCCTGGGCGGCGGTAGCTTGCGCTTGCTCGGCGCCGCTTTGCAGTTTCTGTGCAGTTGCGTTCGACTGCTGGACCGCGTCCAGCACTTCGTGCAGTTGGTCCTGCAATTGACGCACCTGCTGGTTCTGGGCCTCAAGCTGTTTTTGCTGCGCCATTACCAGATCACGAAGTGACAGCACGTCCTCCTGTGATGCAGCTGGAACCGCCGAAGCAGCGGCCGGTTTAGCGCGCTTCTTTTTTGGCGGCGTGGTAGTGGTAGTTTGCGCCAAAAGCGATCCGTTCAGCGCAAGCGCGATAGCGAAAATCCCCAACCAACGAAAACTCTGCCTCATTGCTAGTGCTCTCCTTGGGCGCGGGTGGCCCGCGCGAGATGATTGCATACCCAGTATCCTTACTAACTTAGTGGACTTTGCTATCAAAAAAACTCCGTGCAATACTGCGCAATTCTTATGCGGTTGCCAATCCCCAGCGTTGCTGCAGCCGCCTTTCGAGCGTCTTGAAGATCACGCCGTCGACGACGTAACCAAGAGCAATGATGAGAATCATGACGGCAACCACCTGGCTCATATCATTCAAATCTCGTCCCATCATCAGCAGCTGGCCTAGGCCGAGGGTCACAAAAATCATTTCCCCTGAAATGAGTGACCGCCAGGCGAATGCCCACCCCTGCTTCAAGCCTGTCACGATGTAGGGCAAGCTGGCGGGCAAGGTCACGTGCCAAAACAACCGGACTCCGCGCGCGCCCAGATTACGCCCTGCCATGCTGTAAATTTTGGGAAGCTGCTTGCGACCGGTTTCCATGCTGATGGTGACGGACAGTAGCGATCCCATCACCACGACGAAAAGAATTGCTTTTTCCGTCAGTCCGAACCACAACACCGCAATCGGAAGCCAGCAAATGCTCGGCAGGCTCTGCAAGCTGACCAGAAGTCCGCCAATGGTTTGTTCGAGGAACTTGCTGCTAGCTATTCCAAGGCCAAGGATTAGACCGAGCACGACTGAAATCCCGTAGCCGATCAGCATACGTCTCATGCTGACGCCAATCGCAATCCAGAAACTGTGATCTGAAAATCCCGACCGGAGGGTCTCGGCAACGCCCCATGGCGTCGGAAAGACGTAAGGCGGCCAAACTTGCAACTTCGCCAGCAGGGCCCACAATCCGATCAGTGCGGAGTAGAAGAGGATATAGCTAAGCGTTCGCCTCAAGCCCGTACTCCTCCTCAATGGATTTGTTGATTTCTTCCCGCAGATCGTTCAGGATTTCGCGTGCGCTGCCGGCAACGTGCACGTCTTCCAAGTGACGCGGGCGTTCGAGATCAATTCGGTATTCGCGTTTGACCTGACCGGGACGGAACGTCAGCAGGACAACTCGGTCGCCCAGCCTTACTGCTTCACGAACGTTATGAGTGACAAACAAAATAGTGCGGCGGGTCTCAGCCCAGATACGCTCCAGTTCATCGTGAAGCAGATCACGCGTCTGTGCGTCGAGCGCGGCGAAGGGTTCGTCCATCAGCAAAACGTCGGGTTCGGTCGCAAGCGCTCGGGCCAGTGCAACACGCTGCCTCATGCCCCCTGAAAGCTGATGAATGTAGCTGTCCTTGAATTGGTACAGATGAACCAGACGGAGATAGTCACGGACGTTGGCTTGACGCTGCGATTTCGGGATCGCTTTCATCCGCATGCCGAATTCCACGTTCTGGGAGACGGTAAGCCACGGAAAAAGCCCGAGCTCCTGAAAAATAAGAATTCGATCCGTGCCTGGTCCTTGCACCGGATTGTTATCGACGAGCACATCGCCGGAAGATTGCTGATGAAGACCTGCAATGAGGTGAAGCAACGTGGATTTTCCGCAGCCAGAGGGGCCGACAATGCATAGAAACTCTCCAGGCTGGACCTGTAGATTAATGTTCTTAAGCGCTATCAGCCGATTGTTCGCGTTTGTCGCATAGCTTAATGACACGCCTCTGAGCGCTAACTTTGGAATTTGAGGCGGACGCTCAAGCGATGAAATCACGCCCAGCTCTTCCCGGTGCGAAGCACCCGGCCTACGGGGAGCGCGATGTTCAACGGGAACAGTTACCACGGATTTGCGAAGCGGGCTGGTCATTGAATCGGCTTCTTCCCTTCCTCGGACAATACTTGGTTGAATAGCGTTAAGTCGTAGATACGTGACAAGTCGGGCATTTGCCGTCCGAGAAATCCAGCGTCAAAGGCCAGTTGTGCCGCTCGCAAGAGCGATCGGCGAAGGGGGTCGTAAGTTATTTGCAGATGGCCAAAAGAATCGTCTAAAACCGTCGACGCGAGCGCTTTTCCGGTCTCTTTCTGTATCTGCTGATTCAGAATCTGCTTGGCCTCAGGGACGTGACCGTTGATCCAATCTGTGAGTTCGACGTGGGCCTGCAGCCATTTCTTGACCAAATCTGGATGTGATTGGAGGAACTTGGTACTTACAACCAGCTCGGTTGTGACGAACTGTCCATTCGGCCAAAGAGTGCGCTCATCCAGAAAAATTCTTCCGTTGGCTTCGTGTACCAGGCGAGATGCCCAAGGCTCGGGGGCCCACGCTGCGTCGATATCTTTCTTTAGAAATAATGTGAGCTGATCGGGATTGCCAATAGGCATGACTTCCACATCGCCACCTTTGTCCCGGGTCTTGAGTCCTTGCGATTTCAGCCAGGCCCGAAGCGCGACGTCCTGGGTGTTGCCCATTTGTGGTGACGCAATACGCTTCCCGTGAAAGTCTTCCGGCTGGTTGATTCCGGAATCGCTTCTAACAACCAGAGCCGATCCGCCGCTGGTTGCGCCCGCGATGATGCGGAGCGCTTCCCCGTTCGAGCGTACGTAACCGTTGATTGCAGGATTGGGACCGACATATGTCATATCAATCGCGCCGGCGAACAGGGCCTCAATTGCCGAAGGGCCTGCGTTAAAGCTACGCCACTCGATTTTCACGGTCGGTCCCATGGCCTTTTCGAACCAGCCATTGGCTTTGCCGATCATCGGCTGGGCGTGGGTGATGTTGGGAAAAGCGCCCACCCGGATTACAGTCTGCGCATTGAGCGCGACTGACACTGAGAGAACGAGCTCGACCAAAATCATCGACCCGACCTTCATCTATCAGTCCGATTGACATTGCCATGTACCACCATGGGCAATATGCTGGCTTCGTTCTTCTTTTGGCGGCGCTTTTGGCGGGGAGACGGCGAGGGGTTCGCGATATCAGCGATTGAGGTGCTCTCGAGAATTTTCGCGGCGGCATCGCGGACATCGAGAAACACCTGGTAAAGCGCCCGGTGTGCAGCATCGCGATCGATCAAACTGCGCAACTGATCGGCGTCGCCGAAAGGAGCCAGCGGGCCATCGATCAAACGGATAATTTCGCTTAGCCGAATCTCCGACGGAGGTCGCCGGAGCTGGTAACCCCCCTTGGCGCCGCGGACGCTCTCCACCATGCGGGCATTCTTCAGTTCCAGCAAGATCAATTCGAGGAATTTTTCCGGCAGCTCTTCCTCGTAAGCGACATCGCGGATGCGGATGGCGCCCTGGTTGTGATGGCGGGCCAGCATCATCATGGCCTGCAGTGCGTACAGTCCTTTTTGGGAGATTTTCATTTCGGTGACTATACCATAATCCCTATCTAGTTAATAGACATAAGCGAGTATAGCAAGTTGATTGCCATTTCGCAGCCAGTAAAATGCGTAAAAACTCGACGCCTGAGCTCATCGCTCGAGATAAAAGCGAGCTGCGACTGCAAAGTTTTGCAATCGAGTGAAAAATCTTTATCGAAATCAGTCGATGCGGAGGACTTGCAGGGTGATGTTGTCGGGGCCACCGCGGTCTTTTGCCAGTTGAACAAGGGAGCGGCAGGTGGCCTCAGGGGACTGCGAGCCAAGCGCTTGTTCAATTTCGTCAGAATCCAACTGACCCCAGAGCCCGTCGGTGCAGATCATCAGAACGTCGCCTTTTTGAACCGGCAGAGGCCCAGCGGAAAAATCAATCTCCATATCTTGATTATTGGGCACCCCTAGTGCCGACGTGAGCACATGTTTTTGTGGATGATCGTGCGCTTGCTCGGGTCGGATGAGACCGTTCTCGAGCAGACGACCAATTAGGGTGTGATCGCGGGTTAGGATCCGAAGCTTCCCTTCCCTCAATAAATAAAGGCGGCTGTCTCCGACGTGGACGAAATAAAGCCGCGCATTCACCAGGGCGAACGCGGTGCAGGTAGTGCCCATCGAACTCAAGCGGAGATCTTCCTTCGCTCGCTGCTGAATGCGGCGATGGGCTTCATTCAGGGCACCGAGAAGGCGCTTCTGCGGATCCGGATCACTCGAAGCTGCATAGGCGTTGGGAAAGGTTTCAACCGCCATGCGGCTGGCAATTTGTCCGCCCTCATGGCCGCCCATGCCGTCAGCCACGATCGCCAAGCGGCCTAGAGCCGAGAAGGAAGTGTCATCGGCAGCTTCCCAGTAGGCGTAACTGTCTTCGTTTTTTTCCCGGTGGCAACCGACGTCAGTGAGGCTGGCCAGCTCCACGCCAGGACGTATTTTCATTCCCGGACCGCTCCAAAAAGCTGCAATTATACGCGACCGAAAAGCTGACATTTGTCAGGGGCAGGCGATGATGATCCGCACTGGTACGGAAACAGCGATTCTCGCATGATGAGTATGCAATGGGAAAGGAAGCAGCTATGGCGACAGTACAGGCGTTTCCCGAGAGGCCAGAGACCGCAGAGCGTACGGCCGCGACGATGAACCGGGTGAACAGGGACTATGGGGCAGTGCAGGCACTGAAGAATTTCAGCCTCGAAGTGCGCGCGGGAGAATTGACCGCGGTGCTCGGGCCGAATGGCGCCGGAAAGACTACCGCCATAAGGCTTTTGCTGGGACTGGCACGGCCGACTTCGGGGCGGATTTCGGTTTTCGGCGGCGACCCCACAATTCTCGAAACACACCTGCGCATTGGAGCCATGCTGCAGGTGGGGCGCGTGCCGGAATCGCTACGGGTGCGCGAGCACATCGATTTGTTCTCCTCTTATTATTCGCAGCCGCTGCCAATGGCACAGACGCTGGCCACTGCCGGAATTGAAAATCTGCGGGACCGCAAATTTGGCGATCTCTCTGGAGGACAGAAGCAACGAGTATTGTTCGCACTGGCGATCTGCGGCAATCCCGATCTGCTGTTTCTCGATGAACCCACCGCCGGGTTGGATGTGGAAGCCCGCCATCTGCTTTGGGATGAGATCCGCCAACTACTCTCACTCGGTAAGACCGTGGTGCTGACCACTCATTACTTGGAAGAGGCTGACGCATTGGCCGACCGAGTGGTGGTAATCAACAAGGGTTCGAAGATCGCGGAGGGGACGCCGGCGGAGATCAAAGCACGAACTGCAGGCAAGAAGATTCGCTGCTTCACTCGGCTAAGCGCTGGCGTTGTGCGTGCACTGCCGGGTGTTGTCGATGTTCAGGACGACCGCGGAGCGATGGTGATTCACACTTCTTGTCCCGAAGATGTTTTGCGCGCACTGTTTGGCCGCGACTTGGGAATTTCAGGCCTTGAAGTAGCTGGAGCCGGACTGGAAGACGCATTTCTGGCACTCACGCAAGAGAAAGCCAACTGAGGAGATCGAACATGGCGACCACCGCAATTAGTCCCGCAACAAACACAATGAGACCAAGCGTGCTCGGCATTTGTTTCAAGGAAACGAAGTACGAGTTTTTGAAATGCCTGCGTCTGCCCATGTACTCGGTTTCGACAATCGTGTTTCCGGTCATGTTTTATGTGCTTTTCGGGCTGATAATGGGCCACCAGGCGATTGGCGGAATTGGCACCACGACGTATTTGATCGCGGCCTATGGCACGTTTGGAGTGATGGGCGCTTCGCTATTCGGGACGGCCGCCACGTTGGCGAGCGAACGTGGGTTCGGATGGCTGGAAGTGAAGAAAGCGACGCCCATGCCGCCTTTCGCGTATTTTCTGGCGAAGGTAGTGATGAGCATGATCTTCAGCGCCACCGATGTTGTGCTGCTGATGATTCTGGGTACCGTATTCGGCGGAGTCCATCTCCCTGCATTGGTGTCTGCGAAGCTGTTGCTGACGCTGGTGGCGGGATCACTTCCCTTCTGCGCGATGGGACTGGCTATCGGATACTTTGCCGGACCAACGTCGGCTCCGGCGTTCATCAATGTGTTCTACCTTCCGATGTCGTTCTGTTCAGGATTGTGGATTCCATTCATGTTCTTGCCCCAATTCATCCAGAAGATCGCGGTCCTGTTGCCGCCATTCCATTTGTCGCAGTTGGCGCTGGGTCTAGTCGGTGGGGGCAACGGAGGTTCAGCCCGATCGCACTGGGAAGCGTTGATCGGGTTCGCGATGATCTGCCTGGGAATCGCGTGGGCTGGACATCAACGAGACCAAAGAGCCAATGGCTGAAGGAGACCTCTATGAAATCGCACTGGACAACATTTTTGCTGGTTCTCACAGCCGTGTTGGTATTGCTTGTGGACAGGCGATTGGATTTGCTTGCGGTGGTGGCGCCTGTCTCGATCGTGGTGGCGATGGTTGCGCGGCATTACGCTGGAACTCGCCAGCGTAGAATATAGACGGAAATATGAGGCTTCTCCCCAAAAATCGCGAGCACGGCCTGGCACCTTTCGCGTGGCTGATATTTCTGGCCTTCTTCTACATTCAGCCACTCGCCGAGCACGCCTCGTGGCGATCGCTGCTGCTGACAAATGCTGAGGTGCTAGTTTTCCTGACTCTCTATTTCGGCATTTTCTGGGTGCGGTCTCCGTTCAATTACGCGATTTTGGTTTGTATGGCGGCAATGGGACTCGGGTTCGCAAATGTAAATACCGGTTCCTCAGTTTTCATTATTTTTACGGCATCCTTTATCCCATGGGTTTTCGAACGGGCGAGATCGGCGTTGATCGTGTTAGGCGTACTGGCTTCGGTCATACTGATACACGCGGTAATTTTCCATCCGCAGTACGGATTTTCGGTCACATCGCTAGTTGTGGCTCTAGGCGTTGGTTTATCCAATACTCACTTTGCGGTAAGGAATCGCGCCGACCACAAGTTGCGGATGGCGCACGAGGAGATCGAGCATCTAGCGAAGGTCGCCGAACGTGAACGGATAGCGCGCGACCTGCACGATGTGCTGGGCCACACTCTGACGCTGATCGTCGTGAAATCCACGCTCGCGGGGAAACTGCTCGATAAAGATCTGCCAAAAGCGAAGGCTGAAATTGCCGACATCGAGAAAGTCTCACGCGAAGCTATGGCGGAGATTCGCAACACACTTCGTGGCTATAGCACTTATAAGCTCTGCGAGGAGCTGGAGCGTGCGAAATCGGCCTTGGAGAGTGCCGGGATGGCTGTTGCAACTGAATCGAGCGAGGTGCCTCTGACGCCTGCGCAGGAAAGCGTTGCGGCGCTCATTGTGCGCGAGGCCATCACTAATGTCGTCCGGCATTCGCGCGCGCGCAATTGCCAGCTTCGGTTGGCACGGAATAACGGCAATTGTGTGCTCGAAATCCAGGACGATGGCTGCGGCGGGGTCTATAGCGAAGGCAATGGGTTGCGCGGAATGCGCGAACGAGTTGAGGCGCTGGGCGGCACGTTCACGCAAAAAACATCTGCCGGCACCAAACTCACATTTGAATTTCCACTGACGTCGTCGGATACAAACGGTTGAACCATTCGACAAAAGCGGGGCGCAAGACTATCCGCGTTGCGATTGCGGAAGATCAGGGCATGGTGCTTGGGGCGCTTGCCACTCTGCTTGAAATTGAAGGCGACATCACAGTGGTGGCTCGCGCACGCAATGGAGCGGAGGCGCTGACGGCGGTCCTTGCTCACAAGCCAGATATCTTTCTCACCGATATTGAAATGCCCGAGATGAGCGGCCTAGATGTCGCCGCGGAACTCAAGCGCAAGAAATCGCACACCAGGACAATTATTCTTACGACCTTTGCGCGAGCGGGGTATTTGCGCCGTGCGCTCGAAGCCGGTGCGGCCGGTTATCTTCTGAAAGATATGGCCGCCGAAAAACTGGCGGATGCGGTTCGCCGCGTGCAGAGCGGTCTGCGGGTAATTGATCCTGAGCTTGCAGCAGAGGCGTGGATAGAAGCCGATCCCCTGACTGACCGGGAGCGCCAGGTGTTGCGACTGGCGGGAGACGGAATGGCAAGCATTGATATCGCGGATAAACTGAGCCTGTCCGAAGGCACAGTGCGAAATTATCTTTCGGAAGCGATGAGTAAACTGGGCGCGGCGAACCGGGTGGAAGCGTCCCGCATCGCAAGGACGAAGGGGTGGTTGTAATTTCCTCTTTTAACTGCGTCTCTTAGCGTCATCATTGACCTCTGGGTTCAATCTTCCGCCTGACTTCTGTTTCCCTTTCTTCTAAAACCCGATTTAGTTTGTCTACTAATTCCATCAGCCGCTTCGAATCCGGCTCCTCAACGATAGCTGCGCACAATTCTTTCCAACGTTCGTCTTGTGTGCTGCTGGTCATGGATTTTCCTTTCTGCTCTCAGTAAAAGGAAATGCATGAGCAGGGCCAAAACCAAGAATGAAGCAGATAGCAGCTTTGTGGCAGGCAAGAACTGCAAAAGTGTAGTAGAAATTTCGTCGAGTTTTATTGGTATTTGCGGCGCGGAGATTACCTTAAGGGTTGCACTGTTTTGGCGGAAGGAACTTCGAAGCCATATTGCTGCAACACCTTGGAGGCCTCAGGGCCTCGGACATAGGCCAGAAAACGTCGCGCAAGCGCTTGCTGTTTTGAAGACTTCAGAACAATACAGGTCTGCAGGATCGGCGGATACTCATGCGAGGAAATTTCCGCAAATCGGGTTTGAGAACGCGCGGATGGCATCAGTGCAAGCGACTTGGCAACAATTCCAACATCTGCAGCGCCGGAGGTAACGAACGAAGCCGCTTGCGAAATATTCTCACCTACTACGATCCTCCGTGAAACTTTGTCATACAAATTTTGCGATTTCAGAGCAGCCACTGCGGCTTGCCCATACGGCGCATGGCTGGGATCCGCAATGGCGATTCTCTTTACTGAAGGATCAAGTAGAACTTGCAGGCCTTGCTGTATGTTCAACGAAGAAGTGGACGAAACGAACAGGACAATGTGCCCGCGCGCGTACTCGTAATACGTCCCGGCAGCGGACAGGCCAGCGGCCTCGAGTTTCTTCGGATAGTCGGAATTGGCGGAAAAGAATAGATCAAATGGAGCGCCATTCTGAATCTGCTGGAACAGATTTCCCGATGAGCCGTAAACGACTTTCACCGCCTTTGATGTTTCAGCCTTAAATTGCGCAGAGATTTCGTCCAGAGCGGAATGTAGATCTGCGGCTGCGGCAACCGTAATCTCCTGGGCGAGAGACGGAACGGCGAACATGCAGATTAGTATGAGGGCTGCGATTTTCATCGATTTAACACGCCAGAATGCGCACTTGGAAGAACCTCCTGCTGCATGCGTTGGCGTGTCTCTAGATGTTTCTTGCGAAAGTGCGCGTGCGCCCGTTCGCCCCAGCCGCGCACAAAATAATAATTCAACACTGCGCCGATGAGCGAGCTGGCGACAGGAATCACTCTGCCCGACCACTTCTCAACGAATTCGGCGCTGGCCTTGGCCGCCATTTGTTGAATGATCCTCGGGATCAGGCGGTTCACAACATTTTTCTCCAGCAGGTCACGGCTGAGATCAACACCCGCGGCGCTGGCTGCAGCAATCCACAGTTCCATTACTTCCTCTTCGGTGTTGTATTCATAGCCATAAATGAGGCTGAGCTTCTGAATCATGCGCATGGTGATGCCGGCGAGAATACTGAAGTCGGGAAGAATGGTGAGCAAGCCGCCAATGCCGAAACCTGCGCCTTCCGCGGCCGCGATTTTCATTGTGCTGCGGATGATTTTCTCGGCGAGCTCGTCGAGGACCGAAATATCCAGGGAATACATGCCTTGAAAGCTGCCGACCGCGAGCCCGTGATTAGCGCGGAGTTCGATAAGAAAGCGGTCAGGCTCGACTCGCACGGTCTTGTAGGCGCGCGTTAAAGCGGCGGACAACGCTTTTTCGGTACGACGGCGAAGCCAGGATTTGGAAGTAGACATAGTTCGGTTGAATTGCGCCGGTATTTTTATTGGATGGGGGTCGAAGGATTCGTCGTGCCATGAGTAGCCGCAATCGCGTCGCGTGCCTTGCTGTAGTTTTCCACGGCAGCATTCTTAGTATCGACCTGCCCCACGTTCTTCGGCGCTGCCAGGTTTCGCCAGAACCTATAATCATCCCCTGCCCTTAGAATTTCATCACGTGTTGACTCTGTGTCTGCCCGGATAAGATCCACCGAGGCGACGTAATGATCTTCCAAGTCGCGTTGCTTGTCAGCCTCGTCGTGAAGGAAGTGCTTGTAAATGCCGTTATTGATGCGGTCAGTCATCTTCTTCGCGTCCGAGGCGATGCGCTTCCAATCGGCGCTTGAGGAGTTCGCGACTTCCAGCAGAGTCCTGTTGCCACGCAGTTGAACCGAGATCTGCCGCATACTGGAACCGGACAGGACCAGCTCATGAGCCAGAAAAAGAGAGCCATAATTCAATCCCAGCGATCTGCGCTCGGCCAACAGTTGCGCCCGCTGGATCTTAAACACATCCGCGAAGGTGCGGCTAATAATGGAGCGCACGATCTCATCGTGTGAGAGGGCAGTCATCATTTTGATTTGTTTCTCTGCTTTGTCCTGATCGGCGGCGAGTGCGGGAACGGCGGAAGGAGCAAGAAGCAGGACCGCGAGATACAGCGCTCTCATTGTTGCCTCCCGAGCTGGATCACTCTGACTACACAAATTCTAGTCAACTGAGATGCGGGAAACAACGCTGGATTTGTCAAATCCCGTGGCTTAGTCACCCTTTTGGCGTAGCCAGGCCAAACAGTTGCCTATGCTACGATCATTAAGTCTTAATGCCCCCCGGAAAACTCCATTTAGTGCCGCTCGGCGGCCTCGGCGAATTCGGCATGAATTGCATGGCGATACGTTGGGACGACGACATCATCGTCGTCGATGCCGGCTTAATGTTCCCTGAAGCCGAGTTATTGGGCGTGGACATTGTTGTGCCCGACATCTCATATCTTCTCGAAAACCGCCAGCGGGTCCGCGGTATTGTGCTCACCCACGGACATGAAGACCACATTGGAGCCTTGCCGTGGATCCTTTCCGAGCTCAATGTGCCGGTCTGGGGAACGGAGTTCACACTTGCTTATGTGGAAGACAAGCTGGATGAGCACGGATTGTTGGACAATGCCGACCTAAGGGAAATCCGAGCCGGGGAGCGATTCAAGATCGGACCATTTACGGTCCATCCCATCCAGGTGACGCACAGTCTGGTCGATTGCGTTTCACTGGCAATTCACACACCGCTGGGCGTAGTGATTCACACCGGCGATTTCAAGGTTGACCCCACGCCCACTGACAATCGGCTATTTGATCTACATGCCTTCGCGGAATACGGCAAAGAAGGCGTGCTTGCGCTGCTGCAGGATTCGACTAACGTTGAGCGCCGCGGGTATACGCCCAGCGAGCGTGCCGTGCGCCGTAAATTCGACGAAGTGTTTGCGCGTGCGGACCGGCGGATTTTCATCTCGTGTTTTTCGTCTTCCATTCATCGCATCAAGCTTGCTGTCGAGCTTGCCGCGGAACACGGGCGGAAAATCGCCTTCGTCGGCAGGTCGATGATCAGCTCCTCGGAAATAGCGGAGGACCTGGGATATCTGGAAATTCCGGATGGGTTGCTGGTCCATCCCGGTGAAGTGAAGAATTTTGCCCCTGAAAAAGTTTGTGTGCTGATCAGCGGGACACAGGGCGAGCCCATGTCTGCGCTGTCGCGCGCCGCAGTCAACAATCACAAGCATGCGACCATTGAAAAAGGCGACACGGTTGTGCTTTCGTCGCGAATCATCCCGGGTAATGAAAAGGCGATTTACCGCGTGGTCGATCACCTGTTTCGCCGCGAAGCCCACGTGATTTATGAAGATGGCTCCTCGCCTCCCATTCACGTGAGTGGGCACGCCAGCCAGGAAGAACTTAAGCTGATTATCAATCTGGTGAAGCCCAAGTATTTTATTCCGGTGCACGGCGAGTACCGGCAACTCAAGCTTCATGCGGAACTGGCCGGTTCGATGCACGGCTCGGTGGGCAATGTGATGCTAATAGAAACCGGAGATGTTTTGGAGTTTGACGAGTTGGGCGCACGGAAAGTGGGCCGGGTCAACGTCGGCCGTATTTGTATTGATTCCGGTTCGCGGGCAGACGTGGTTGAGGACTTGGTAATTAAGGACCGACGCCACTTGAGCGAGGACGGCTTCGTGCTGCCGATTATCGCGATCAATAAGTTGACGGGGCGGGTTGAGATATCTCCGGAAATTGTGACGCGCGGCTTCTCGGCGGGCGAAAACGGATTCATGGAAGAAGTCCGGCAAATTGTGGTGCAAACCCTCAACCAGTCGAGCGAAGAAGAACGGGCGGATTATGGCGTGATCAAGGAGAAAATTCGCGCCGACTTGAAGCGGTATATTTCCAAGCAGACACAGAAGCGTCCGCTGATAATGCCGGTGATTCTGGAGATATAGCAGAGAAAAGGCACTAACCACAAAGGACACGAAGGTCCACGAAGGAACTGTCAGGTTTCCGCATATTTTGGTCGCGACAACGGAGCACAGAAATCGTTTCACTTGATGATATTCGCGAAGCGCGTACACGATTGGACGGGATTACTGTCCGCACTCCTCTGATCCCCCTGGAATGGAACGGCGCCAGGCTCTACCTCAAGCCCGAAAATCTGCAGCCAATTGGCGCTTTCAAACTCCGGGGTGCTTACAACAAAATCGCCTCTTTGAGCGACGATGAACGCGCCCGTGGCGTGATCACCTATTCCAGCGGCAATCACGCCCAAGGAGTAGCTTATGCGGCCCGGGCATTGGGAACGAAAGCAGTGATCGTAATGCCGCGTAACGCCCCCGCCGTTAAGCGAGAAGCAACTGCAGCGCTGGGCGCCGAGATTGTTTTCGTCGGCCCTAGCGGAGTTGAGCGCCAACTCAAAGCCGAGGAGCTTGCGGCCGAGCACGGATACATCATCATTCCGCCCTACGACGACGAGAAGATCATTGCGGGCCAAGGGACAGCGGGGCTAGAGATTTTGGAAGACCTACCAGAGGTGGATTTAGTGCTGGTGCCGATCGGCGGAGGCGGGCTGATCAGCGGGATCTCAACCGCGATCAAGTCCGTGAAACCCAATGCGAAAGTGATTGGAGTTGAGCCCGAGTTGGCCGCCGATGCGCAGGCTAGTTTCCGTGCCGGACAAATTGTTAAGTTTCCTGCCGAGCAGGTTCTTTCGACCAGCGCCGATGGATTGCGTTCGCAGTACGTTGGCACGATTACGTTCGAGCACATTCGCCGCTACGTGGATGACGTTGTTACTGTCAGCGAAGACGACATTTTAAATGCAGTGAAGATTCTGGCGGAAAATCCGAAGACCGCTGCGGAACCTAGCGGCGCGGTGGCACCAGCGGCTTGGCTGTTCCACCGCGACTCACTGCCAAAATCGAGTTTCACCGTTGCGGTGATCAGCGGCGGCAATATCGACCCGGAACTACTGAAGAAAGTGGTTTCATCCGATCACTCCACGCTTACCTCACGGTAATCGAATCCACCACCTTCGGAATCACTCCTTTCGAGCTCACCGGCGAAACCTTAAGGGAGCTAAGATCACGGAATCCCGCTTGCAGAGCGGGGTTTAGCGCCTCCCTCCTTCGGCTCCCTGACTGTCAGAGTTCCTGGTTTTGCCGAAGTGATGGGTGCTTGTACGATGGTTATATGCCGAAGCTTTACCGTTCAGGCTTTTCAATTCTTGCAGGACTGTTGCTAACTTCTGTACTGGCGCCGGCCGACGTAGTACGCGCCGCCACCATTCGAGTTGCGCCCATTTATCTTTCTCCGGACGTTTCGTCGGCAAAGCTGGCCGATGTGGATCGCGGCCGTGAGCTGGTATTTCTTGAAACCAGCGGCGACTGGGTCAAGGTAGAAGCCAATCTGACGGAAGAACGTATCGTGACCGGCTGGATGCAGACCAAAGGGCTGATTCAGTCAACCACTCCGGATGGTGACAAGATTCTGTTTGGCGAGGCGGTAGATTCGGAAGACCAAGCCAGCCAGCGGGATGGGCGTCGTTATGCCGCGCAGGATGCCATGCGATTGTATGCCGAAGTAGCCGAGATATTTCCGCAATCGCCGCTGGCCGGAGAAGGAATGTATCGCTCGGCTGATATCCGCTGGCAGATTGAAAAAGTTGACGTCATGTCTTTGCCCTCAGCGAAAGAACAGGACGCTTATTTGCGCAAAGCAATGAACGAAGATTATTTCAGGAAAGTGATGAAGAAGTTTCCCAATACGAAGTGGGCGTATCTGGCCGCGTATCATCTGATCGATAATAAGTTGTGCGGAGATTGGCAGGGACAGTCGAAGTGTCCGCAGAAAGAAGCAGAAATTTACGAGAACTACGCCAAGCAGTATCCGCAATCGCCAGCCGTTGCGGAAGCACTCTACCATGCCGCATATCGCTGGTCGGCCTTAATTGAGATTTACAAAGCCGAAGAGCAAACAAAGAAATCCGATGAGGCCAAAAGCCACGCTCTTGCCGACGCGCAAAGGGCAATTTCGCAGGCTGGGACGGGCGATTGGGGCGCACGCGCGCAAAGACTGCTTTATATGGTGCAGCAAGGGATCCCAACGTATGGGAATGGAGGGTAGTTTTCATGCAGAAGCACAACAATGATAAAGACATCGGTTCGAGCATTAAGAAGTGGTTCGAGGAACTCGATAGATTTAATGACGAGCCCTTCTTGCCTGATCGCGAACAACGGACCACTCCAAAGCGCCAGATTTTTAACGAATCGATTCGAGACTCGACCTAGTCATAGTATAAACAGCAGGCTGAGTGCAGAATGTTGAGCGCTTGGCCGCTGAGTTTGGAGTCAATATGCGGGAAGCTGTGATCGTTTCATCAGTTCGTACGCCAATCGGGCGGGCGTTCAAAGGAACACTGCGGGCAACGCGACCGGATGAGTTGGCTGCGGTTGCCATTAAAGGCGCGCTCGCTCGTGTCCCACAACTCGACACCAAAGAGATCGAGGACGTGATTCTCGGTTGTGCGATGCCCGAAGCCGAGCAAGGCATGAACGTCGCACGAATCGCTTCCCTGCGAGCTGGATTGCCAGTCGAAGCTTCAGCGATCACCATCAATCGCTTCTGTTCTTCCGGATTGCAGGCGATTGCTATGGCTGCGGAACGGATCATGGCGGGGGCGGCCGAGGTCATGGTCGCGGGCGGGACGGAATCTATGAGCATGATTCCGATGGGCGGAAATAAGATTTCGCCGAATCCGTGGCTGGTTGACAATTATCCGGACGCGTATCTTTCGATGGGACTGACAGCGGAGCGGCTGGCGAAGAGATTCGGAATCACTCGCGAAGCGGCGGACGAGTTCTCATTGCGCAGTCATCAGAAAGCAATCGCCGCGATCCAAGCTGGACAATTCGAAGACGAGACTGTGCCAGTGCCGGTGAGCTTCACGACTCCCAATGGATCAAAACCGAAGCGTCAGGAGATTGTGTTCAAGATCGACGAAGGTCCGCGCGCCGATACTTCGCTCGATGCGCTGGCTGCGCTCAAGCCTGCATTTCACGTCAAAGGCACGGTAACTGCCGGAAATTCGTCGCAGATGTCAGATGGAGCGGCCGCAGCTGTGGTCATGTCGGCGGAGCGGGCGCGAACACTGGGGATCAAACCGCTAGCACGTTTCGTAGCTTTCGCCACGGCCGGATACAAGCCGGAAGAGATGGGACTCGGGCCGGTCTTCGCGATTCCAAAAGCGTTGAAGCTGGCAGGCCTTAAGCTCTCAGACATCGACATCATCGAATTAAACGAAGCCTTCGCTGCGCAATCCTTGGCGGTGATTCAGGAAGCGGCACTCGATCCCGAGCGCGTTAATCCGAACGGCGGAGCAGTTGCTCTAGGACATCCATTAGGATGCACCGGCGCGAAGCTGACCGCGACCATCATTCGCGAGATGAAGCGGCGAAATGCGCGCTATGGGCTAGTGACGATGTGCGTCGGCGGGGGCATGGGCGCAGCGGGGATTTTTGAGAATCTGAATTAGCCAAACAGGCCTTCGACAAGACAGTCGCCGTCCCCTTCGGGATTTAGCTCCGCCTGCAGTAGTACAATAATCCGTTTTGTCACATGTCACATGCCGTCCAGTTCGAACTGCGGTTAGCCAAGCGCATGTCGCGGCTCGGGACAGAAACTGCATTTGAGGTCCTGAACCGGGCGCGGGAGCTCGAACGCCAAGGCAAAGATGTTATTCATCTCGAAATCGGCGAGCCCGATTTCGATACTCCGCAAAACATTATCAGCGCGGGTGTGAACGCGCTCAACGCTGGCTGGACACATTACGGACCGTCTGCGGGGCTGCCGGAGCTGCGGAAGGCTATTGCGGATGAAGTCAGCCAGAGCCGCAGGGTTCGGGTGCAACCTGAAGAAGTCGTGGTCGTACCCGGCGGCAAGCCGATTATTTTCTTTTCCATCCTTGCGCTGATTGAGGAAGGCGACGAGGTCATCTATCCCAATCCCGGGTTTCCGATTTATGAGTCGATGATCAACTATGCGGGCGGCATTGGCGTACCGATCCGGCTACGCGAAGAGAGGGATTTTCGGCTCGACGTTGATGAACTTGCAAAGCTGATCAACGACCGCACCAAGCTGATCATTATTAATTCGCCTCATAATCCCACCGGCGGCGTGCTGAACAAACGCGACATCGAGCAGATCGCGCATGCGATTGGCGATCGCAACATTTTCGTTTTGTCGGACGAGATCTACAGCCGGCTGATTTTTGACGGCGATCACCACTCAATAATGTCCGAACCCGGCTTTAAAGATCGCACAATTCTGCTAGACGGATTTTCTAAAACTTACGCCATGACCGGCTGGCGCATGGGATATGGCGTGATGCGTGCCGATCTTGCGTCCCGGGTTGCGCAACTGATGACCAACTCGAATTCCTGCACCGCGAGTTTTTCTCAGGTCGCGGGAATTGAGGCGTTGCGTGGCGACCAAAGCTCGGTCGAACACATGCGCGCAGAATTTCAGCGACGTAGGGACATGTTTGTTGCTGGACTGAATCGCGTTAAGGGATTCTCCTGCCGCATGCCTAAAGGTGCGTTTTATGTTTTTCCTAATATCACTGCGACGGGTTGGAAATCGAAGCCTCTGGCTGATGCGCTTCTCGAAGAAGCCGGGGTCGCCTGCCTTTCGGGCACTTCATTCGGCGAATTCGGCGAGGGTTATTTGCGTTTCAGTATAGCTAATTCCATGGAGAATCTGGGCACGGCACTGGAGCGAATTGAGCGCTGGGTTTCACAAAAAAAACCTATAAGCAGAGCGCTCTGAGGCGCCGAGAATGAAACCTCCAAAAGCAACTCGACCGCATATCCCCGGATATGGCCTGCCGAAGAGCAAGAAGGGCCTGCTCCCGTGGAAATGGGCAGAGGACCGGCTCAAGAAAAGCCGTCAATACTGGATCGCGACAACTCGGCCCGATGGACGTCCGCATGTCATGGTTATTTGGGCGCTGTGGATGGATGACTTACTTTATTTCAGCACCGGCAGTAACTCGCGAAAGGCTCAGAATCTTGCAAACAATCCGCACTGCACCATGTGTAACGACCAGGCGGACGAAGCGGTCATTTTGGAAGGCATTGTCGAAACGGAGCGGAACGCGGAACGCATACGCGAGTTCGTTTCCCGGTATGAAAAAAAGTACAAATGGAAGCTGGGAGAGATGGGTGACAAGATGATTGCGCTCCAGGACCCAGTATTTTATCTGCGGCCACGAGTGGCGTTTGGTTTATGGGAGAAAAAGTTTTCGACCAGCGCCACGCGATGGATTTTTCGGTAAGACTCCTAAAAGCAATAACCACGAAGGACACTAAGGGGCACGAAGGAAGATACTTCCTCTGATGGCAAACAACTTTCGCGTTTTTGCAACTTGCGATATCGGCCCAGCGCTAGATATTCTGCGCGAGCGAGGGTATCAACTCGAAGTCTATCCCGATCCTAAAGCGCCGCCGAAGTCGCTGATTTTGGAAAAAGTTCGCTCGGGCATTGAAGGGCTCATTACTACTCTCCGCGACCAGATCGATGCGGAAGTTTTTGAGGCAGGCAAGGGATCACTCAAGGTTGTAGCCCAGGTGGCGGTCGGCTTTGACAATATCAACCGCACCGATGCGAACCGATACAAGGTCCCGTTTACTCACACTGCAGACGTCTTGACCGAAGCCACTGCTGAGTTTGCTTTTTTCATGCTGGGAGCGCTGGCCCGTAAGATGTGGCCGGCGGAGCATCTGACTCGCGATAATCAGTGGGGATTCTGGCATCCATATTTACCATTTCTTGGCGACGAGGTCACCGGCAAGACCATCGCAATTATCGGTACCGGGCGCATCGGGTTGGCCATGATTAAGAAATGCGCTGGGTTCGACATGAATTTTCTTTGCTACGATCCAGCGTATGAGAATCGCGAGTACGTGAACGCGATCCAGGAGACGATGGACCTGCGGCACGCGCGCGGCATTCAGAAAGCAAAAACCTGGATTAAATATGTCACGTTCGAAGAGGCATTGAAGCAAGCCGATTTTGTCAGCGTGCATGTACCGCTGCTGCGGGAAGGCGAAAGCAACACCCCCACCTACCATTTGTTCAACGAACGCACATTTCGGATGATGAAGCCGACAGCGTTTCTGGTGAATACGTCGCGTGGACCGGTTATCGATGAAGCAGCTTTGGCGCGGGCTCTTAAAGAAAAATGGATTGCAGGCGCGGCGCTCGATGTCTATGAAAAAGAGCCCCTCCCCGCAGATTCTCCGCTGCGCGATCCCACGATCGAAGACCGTTGCAGGCTGATGCCGCACTTCGCCAGCGCGGCCAAGATCACGCGGCTGTCCCCTGATCCGAACAAAGGTATGGCAGGGCGGTGTGTACAAGGCCTAATCGATGTACTGGAGAAAAAGTACGGCGGGGATGTGAAGAAGATGCCGTATGTGGTGAATAAGGAAGCGTTCTAGCCGCTCGCTTTGCTCGCGCTTGGGTCAGGTTGTGGAACTTATTGGCACGACTGAAGTCGTGCCCTCCCAACCTGCTTTCATCTCTCACACGACAGCGAAACCCCCTACTCTCGCGGGCGGGGCGCCCGCGCTACACAACTACTCCGGCACGCTTTGCTCTTCGCTGTGGGCACGAAGCACGCGATCCAGCGAATATGGAGCGCGGCGCGTAGGTTCGTGGTAATGGCGGACCTGCAGTTCGCCGAGCAGACCGATCGCCAGCAGATTCAACCCCGCCAGCAGCAGCACGGCGGCGAAGATCATCATGGGGCCGTGTTCCATCATCACGTGTGAGTGACGTAGAAATTTCTCGACGAACAACCATCCCGTGATACCGAGCCCTCCAAATACTCCCATCATTCCAACGGTGCCAAAGAAATGCAGCGGTCGGCCGAGGTATTTCAAAAGGAAGCGGATGGTGATGAGATCGAAAAACACACGGAAGGTGCGAGAAATGCCGTAGTGCGAAGCCCCGCGCTCGCGGTTCACGTTGCGAATCGGCACTTCGCAAATCGACGCGCCATGCCATGATGCCAGTGCTGGAATGAACCGGTGCAGCTCGCCGTAAAGCGGGACCTGCTCGAGAATGTCGCGACGATAAGCTTTGAAGGTCGTGCCGAAGTCGTGAATATCAACTCCGCTCAGCTTGGCCATCAGCCAATTAGCGCAGCGCGACGGAATACGACGAAGCCAAAAATTGTCGATGCGGCGTTTACGCCAGCCGCTGACGATGTCGTAACCTTCAGAAATCTTCTCTAAGAAAAGCGGAATATCAGACGGATCGTGTTGCAGGTCGCCATCCATGGCGATGATGTACTCGCCGCGCGCGTGATCGAATCCCGCGGCCAGAGCCGAGGTCTGCCCGAAATTCCGGCGCAAACGAACGACAGTAACCCGGCTGTCCACGGCCGCTATCTGGCGTAAAAGGTGAAAAGTTTCGTCTGACGAGCCGTCGTCGACGAACGCAATTTCAAAGCTCTCGCCACTCGTCTCCATAACCACCTTCAGGCGGTCGTAGAGATCGGTGACATTCTCCTGCTCGTTATGCAGGGGGATAACGATCGAATATTTTGGCATGAAAGAACAATTATACGATTTTTGAGGGCAAGTAGATGCGACGAAAGTCGTCGTACTACGGCGCGGCGAACCAAGTCACGAAATGGCGATGGGTAGGCGCGGGGGACGCCCGCCTCCCCATGTTCGCGGGCGGCTGAGGACGCCGGCCCTGCGTAAACCTGTTTATCCCGGGCCCGCCGGATACGGTGGCAACGCCGGAGGCCGCGGCGGAAGCTGCTTTGGATTCGCCTGGATTGCCTTCATTACCTCTTCAATTGCGCGGTCGAGTTGCGGGTCCTTGCCGCTCACCACCTGCTCCGGCCGGTTTTCGACAACAATATCGGGCTGAACGCCACGGTTCTCGACAATCCACTGACTCTGATTGTTGTAACGGGCGAACTCGGGTCGGGTAATATAACCGCCATCCATCAAATCAACGTCGCCACGAATGCCGCGAACGCCGCCCCATGTACGCTCTCCAAGCAGCGGCCCCAACTTGTAAAACTTAAACATGTAGCTGAAAATGTCGCCATCAGACGCCGCATAGTGGTTGGTTAGGCACACCATCGATCCATTGAAGACGATCGGGGGGACGGTGCCGTTCTTCCAGTTGCGGGCCGAATCCATTCCTGCCAGAATGCGCCGCAGGCGCTCGAAGATCAGTTCATCGACAAAGCCACCGCCGTTGTAGCGCACATCGATGATCAGCCCTTGCTTGCGAATTTGAGGGAAGAACTGTTTGACGAATTCGTTCAGTCCGGGCGAACCCATGTCTGGCAAATAGATGTAACCCACCTTGCCGCCTGTGGCTTCGTCGACCTTCTTGCGATAAGTGTTGATCATGTTCAGCTCGCGCAGGTTGTATTCGTCGTTGATCGGCTTAACGACTACATTGTGCGAACCGTCTTCTGAAGGTTTGGAATTGACCGTGAGAGTGACGGTTTCATTGGCGGTGTTCACGAACAATTCGTATGGATCTTGCGGAGCGCGCAACTGCTGCCCGTTGACAGCGATGAGGTAATCACCTTCGCTCACCTTGATGCCAGGCTCAGTCAGCGGAGACCGCAGCTCCGCGTTCCAATTTTCTCCAGGATAAATTTTCTTGATCCGATATCGCCCACTGGGCTGATCGAGTTCGTAATCGACGCCGAGCAGGCCGACGTTCACTGGATGGAGGTCGGGGTAGTCCCCACCTCCAACGTAGGTGTGCGAGTTCGAAAGCTCACCGATCATCTCGCCCATGATGTACGTGAGCGAGTAACGATCTGAAACGGCGGGCAGGAGCTCGGCATACTTGTCGTGCATTTTCTGCCAGTCGACTCCGTTCATTTCCGCTTCGTAGAAGTAATCGCGTTCCTGGCGCCATACCTCATTGAATATTTCTTTCCACTCTTGCGGAGGATCAATCTGAGCGCGCATCCCATTCAGGCTGAGCGCACTATCGCCGACTTTCTTGGCCTCTCCAGCAGGTTTGGCATCAATAATTCCGTAAGTATGTGCGGCACGTGGGGCGCCACCTTCGCCCTCGTAGAGCAGCTTAGAGCCGTCGTATGAAAGCGCGAAACGCTCGACGCCCTCAATCAGGGTCTTTTCCTTGCGCTCTTTCAGGTCATACGCATGAACGGCCGAACCTTCGCCCGGCAGTGGGCCGTCGAGTCCCTGGACCGGAGTGGTTGAGTAGTAGAGGAAGCCCTTGCCGGCAGCAAACGTCTTAATCACAGCCGGATCAGTAGGCAGCGCGATAACTCGATTCTGAATACCGTCGAGATCGATTTTCACCTCGACCGGCTTCTCTTTTTTGTCCTTTTCCTTATCTTTGTCCTTGTCTTTATCTTTGTCTTCGTCATCGGCGTTCTTCACTTGATCTTTCTTTGAGCCCTTTTTGCTTTTGGTATCGGTCGCGGCATCCTGTTCCAGCGCCATGGGGGCGGGCTCGGTCTTCTTCACTTCAGTCTCGTCGCTTTGTACGCCGAGGGGCGACGGCTCGTCTTTCTTGAGCGTGACGAGATAGACCCGGGTAGTCTTAGGATTGGCAAACTCGTAATCCACATTGCCTAGAACTTCATTAAAGTCACGGTCGGAGAGATAGTAGAGGTACTTCCCTTCCGGATCGAAAATTGCGCTATAGCTGTTGTTCATCGCTGAAGTGATTGCCGTCGACTTGGAATCCGCCAGCGAGTAGAGATAAACCATCGCGTAGTTGTTTTCGCTCTGTTTGTCGTACGTCAGCCATTTGCTGTCCGGCGACCAGTTGTAATTGGTGATCTCAGCGTATTCGCCGTGATCGACTTTCACCGGCTTCTTTTCGGCGACGTCGATCCACCATAGATTCACGTCTTTATCTGCCCATGCAATCTTCTTGCTGTCAGGAGACCAAGCCGGCGGGAATTTAAATCCCTTGTAGCCACTAGTGATTTGCTGTTCTTTGCCGAGGCCATCCTGAGGCGCAATGTAGATCTCATCTTCGCCCGTGCGGTCCGAGATGTATGCGATCCAGCGGCCGTCAGGTGACCAGGAAACTTTTTGCTCGCGAATTCCCGGAGTGCGCGTGAGGTTGCGAATGCTTCCCTCTTTGGCGGGCACGGTGAACACGTCGCCGCGCGCCGAAAATACAGCGCGCTTACCGTCGGGTGCGATATCGAAATCGGTTACCAGGCGACCTACATTGTCCCAGTGCTTCATTGCGAAGGTCCGATCAGCTGGCAAAGCGATACTGAGCTTTTTCGGCTGCTTGGATTGAAAGTCGTAGGTGTAGAGATAACCCGCGTTCTCAAAGATGATCGCATCGGGTCCAAGGCTCGGCCACATCACGTCCCAATCATTGAAATGCGTGACCTGTTCGACCTGTTTGGAACTGACGTCGTAGCTGTAAAGGTTAAGGTGATGTTCGGGGCCGCGGTCGGAGGTGAAGTAGATGGTGTTCTCGTGCCACATCGGAAAAGTGTCTGTCCAGTCCGTGTGTGGGATGTCTTCGCTACTATTGTTCTTAAGGTCGTAAATGGTTATCGACTGAGCCAGACCGCCGGTATACCGCTTCCAGGTACGGAAGTTGCGGAAAATGATGTTGTAGGCGATTTTCGAACCATCGGGGGAATACGAGAGCAGGCCGCCCTGGTCCATCGGAAGCGGCTGTGGCAATCCGCCGTCAACGCTGACTGTGAATGGCCGCTTGATCCACCCGTTCGATGCATCGCGACGAGTCAGGAAGACGATGCGCTTACTGTCGGGCGTCCAGTTAATAACTTCGTCATGAATTCCCATGCGGTCGTTTAGCTGGTGGGCAGAGCCCTGATAAAAGGTGAGTTGTTTGGGCTGACCGCCATCGGCTGGCATCACGTAAACATTGAAGTTGCCGTCGTACTGGCCGGTAAAAGCAATCCATTTTCCATCGGGAGAGAATTTCGGAAACAGCTCGCGGCCTTGCCCAGAAGTGATGCGGCGCGCGACACCGCCGGAAGTGGAAGCAAGCCACAAATCGCCGCCATAGAAGAAGGCCACTTTGTCCTTGTAAACATCGGGAAAGCGCATCAGGCGACCTTCCTGGGTTTCCTGCGCTAAAGCCAGAGTGGCGCAAGTAAACAGGGTAAGAACAACGAGGACGGCAAGCTTCCTCAGCGCGATCATGGGCGCTCCTTTTATGCGAGTTGTATGAGTACGGCTTCCTAGGGAGTTCATCCAGCAAGCAGGGGGCAAACGTGCGATTGTAGCAGCTTTGAAATGCCGAATGTCATTGTGCTGGAAGCAATGCAAAGGGGCAGACACACCCCGCCGTTTCATTGGACGCAGCGGTTACAAATTAGTGACCAGCAAACACTATAATTCCAGCTCACGTTTTCAGAGACGGAGGTGCGAGTTGGGCGACGAGAAACGTTTGCCGATGTTCGAGGGAGGATTATCACGGAGAAAGCTCTTGCGTACTGCTGGCATTGGCGCAGCCACGGCGAGCCTTGCGCCCGCACTAACCGCCGGTCGCGTCTTGGCGTCAGCCGAACCCCAGCCGCCGTCGATCAAGCGGTTTGAATTTGACGAGGCAACGATTACTGATCTTCAGCGCCGCATGATTGCCGGTGAAATTTCAGCGCACTCGCTTGCCCAAGCCTATCTTGAGCGGATCGACGAAATCGATAATAACTGCACCCGCAGCGCCTGCGAAACGAAGAGAACTCCAGGGCTGAACGCCGTGATCGAAGTAAATCCCGACGCGCTTACGACTGCCACCGAACTCGATAAGGAACGCAAATCCAAAGGACCGCGTGGCGCAATGCACGGCATTCCCGTACTAATCAAGGACAACATCGATACTGCAGACCGCATGCAAACGAGCGCCGGCTCACTCGCACTGGTTGGGTCGAAGCCGGCAAAGGATTCAAGTGTTGCGTGGAAGCTGCGCGATGCGGGGGCAGTCATTCTTGGCAAGACAAATTTGAGCGAATGGGCAAACATTCGCTCCAGTCACTCCACCAGCGGATGGAGCGGCCGCGGCGGGTTGACGAGAAATCCTTATGCGCTGGACAGAAATCCGTGCGGATCGAGTTCCGGATCCGGGGCGGCGGTTTCAGCGAACCTTTGCGCGGTCGCGGTGGGCACTGAAACCGATGGCTCAATCGTTTGTCCGTCGTCGGGCAATGGGATTGTGGGAATCAAGCCGACGCTTGGGTTGATCAGCCGAGCCGGCATTATTCCTATTTCGCATAGCCAGGACACGCCGGGGCCGATGGCGCGCACCGTGCGCGACGCGGCGATACTTCTGGGAGCGCTGGCCGGCTCTGATTCTCGCGACACGGCTACGGCTGACGCAGACGCGAAAATGCAGAAAGACTACACGCAATTTCTCGATGCGAATGGGTTGCGGGGAGCGCGAATTGGGGTGGCGCGAAAATATTTTGGCTTCAGTGATGCGGTCGACGCCCTGATGAACGGCGTGATAGATGAAATGAAATCGGCCGGCGCGGTAATTGTGGATCCGGCTGATTTGGAATCGTTCGGCAAGTTCGACGACACCGAGCTCCTGGTGCTGATGTATGAGTTAAAGGCGGACCTGAACGCATATCTGGCCAGCCGGCCCGACGCTCGCGTGCGGACGCTGGCTGATGTAATCGCCTTCAATGAGAAAAACAAAGACAAAGAGATGCCTTACTTCGGGCAAGATCTGTTCTTGAAGGCGCAGGAAAAAGGGCCGCTCACAGATAAAGAATACGTGGAGGCGCTTGCCGCAAATCACAGTTTGTCACGCGAACATGGGATTGATGGGATGATGGATAAGTTCCATCTCGATGCGATCGTTGCGCCTACTGGCGGTCCGGCGTGGCTCACGGATTTGGTGGACGGCGATCACGCGGGAGGCGGTAGCTCGAACGCCGCGGCGGTCGCAGGATATCCGAATATCAATGTTCCCGCAGGTTTTATCTTTGGATTACCGGTCGGCATTTCATTCTTCGGCCGAGCCTGGAGCGAGCCAGTGCTGCTGAAAATTGCATATGGATTTGAGCAGATGGTGAAGGCGCGCAAACCGCCGCAGTTTTTAGAAACGGCGAAGATCTAGACCGCAGAGGCATACAGAAAAATTGCTGACGTTCCGCCGTCTCCTCTGCGGTTAATACTTCTACTCGTACCGCAAAGCTTCGATAGGGTCGAGATTGGCGGCGCGGAAGGCGGGGAACATTCCGCTGACTACTCCGACAAAAGCAAGAATAATGGTGGAGATCAACAGCACCTGCGGCGCCACGATGAGCCGAATATCGCCGGCTTCGGCGTGTTTTGCCAACGCGCTGTAAAGAGTGAGGCGTCCGACCGAAAGCGAAACAATGTAAGACAGCAAGATCCCGCACAGCCCGCCGACCGCAGTGATGACCATCGCTTCCGCAAGAAATTGAAACAGAATATCTTTCCTGCGCGCGCCCAGCGCCTTCTCCACGCCTATTTCGCGCGTACGCTGCGTGACCGAAACCAACATCATGTTCATCAGGCCGACTCCGCCAATGCCCAGCGTAATGGTGCCGATGAACGCGAGTAGGATTTTCAGCGCGATAGTGATGATATTGAACTGCTCGAGTTGCTTCTTCGCGTCGAAGACGAAGATCGCGCGTTCGTCATTGGATTTGAATCCGTGCTGCACGGCGAGTGCATCACGAATGGTCTGCGTCATTTTAGTGTGATCGAGACCAATCGAATCCAACCACATTCCGCTCAGATAGTGGTTATCGCGCAAAGCGTCCATGGAGTTGTAGGGCGCGTACACTACGCGATTGTCGTCATCATCTGCTTCCTGCATGCGCGCATTGAGCACGCCGACCACCTGAAATGTAACGCCATTGATTCGGATCGACTGCCCGAGCGCCTCCATGCCGGAGAAGAGCTTGTCTTTGGCCTCGGAGCCGACCACCACGTTATAGGCGTGGCTGAGGTTGTCAGCTTCGTCAAGCCAACGTCCCTGGTCCATACTCAGTGCCCATATGGCAGCCATGGAAGGATCTACCCCGGTTATTTGAAAGCTAAAACTTCGCGAGCCGTTTTGCACCGTGGCGCCTTCGAAATGGGCGACGCGCGAAAAATGTTTGGCCAGGGGAACGACATTTTGAAGCACCTGCATATCATCGTTGGTGAAGCGAATGGCAGTGCCGGCTTTATTGCCACCCGCCTGTTGCGAAGTTCGTCCGGGATAGATTCCGACAGCCGTGGCGCCGAAGGCGTCCCAGATGTGCTCGATCGCACGGCCAAAGCCCTCGCCGTAAGCCAGAAGCAGGACGACGGTTGCAATCCCCCATGCCATGCCCAGCATGGTAAGCAGAGTCTTGCGCAGGTCGTGACGCATAGCGCCATAGGCTTCGGTGAAAATGTCGCGGCTCATAAAAGCTCTTTTCTTCCTGCCCTATTCTCTGCGCAACGCTTCCACTGGCTCGAGCAAAGCGGCTTTACGGGCTGGATAAAGCCCGGCAACAATCCCTGCAAAAGCCAGTGAAACAATTGCCAGGACCGCCGTCTGTGGCACTAGTCGCGGAGTATCAAAGCCTTGCGGTTGCGGCAGCATTCCAAGCAAAGCCATAAATCCGGCAGCACAAGCCATGCCGATGCCGCCACTCATCAAGGTCAGGAATGCGCCTTCGGCAAAAAACTGGAACATGATGCTGCGGTTGGTCGCGCCCAACGCCTTTCGCAAACCGATTTCGCGAGTGCGATCGGCAACCGCGACCAACATGATGTTGATGATCCCGATCGCGCCCAGTCCCAATGTGACCAGGCCCACGCTGCCCAGGAACATGTTCATGGCGTCAAAAATTTTCCCAATTGCGTCGACGGTGCGAATCGTGTCCCATTCATCGTAAGCGTCCGGGTTCGTGTAATCGAAGCCGTGATTCCGGGCAACCACTTTGTGAACTTCTTCTTTGGCGAGCTCGTGCAAATCACGAGTCTTCGGTTGATAGTTGAAGAACGAGATTGCATCACCGACTTCGCCAACGTTGAGCGGTGGGAAATTCTCGCGCATTACAGAGAACGGAACAAACATCTGCAAATTGCGGGTGTTATTGTCACCGTGGCCTACCCGCTTCAGGGTGCCGATCACCTGAAAGCGGATTCCATTCAGCAGAATGGTGGATCCAACCGAAGGCCATCCCGGGAAAAGAACACGTCGGGTTTCGTCGCCGATCACCACGACTGGCCGCTTTTGCGCGATGTCCAAATCGTCCAGCCAGCGCCCTTCCTCGATCGGCAGGTAGCGAATCTGATTAAAGTACGCAGGAACGCCCATGAGCTGACCGCTGCTCTGGAAATAATCGCTGAGCGCCCGCACGTCGTTGCGCGAAATCACTGGCGCGATCAACTTCACATCGGGACAACTCGCGGCGACGTCCTGGTAATCGCGGTAAGTAAGGTAGTACTGGCGCAGGCTGGTAAAACTGCCATTCATGGCCGGAGCTCGGCCGCCCCAGATGAACAGGACGTTCTCGCCTAATTCGTTAAACTGCTTTTTATTTCCGGATCGGAAGCCCTCGCCCAACCCGACCAGCAGCAGCAAAGACCCGACCCCCCAGGCGATACCGAACATAGTGAGAAACGAACGCAGCTTGTGCGCCCATAGCGTGCTGAGTGTCTGGCGACAGATTTCTAAAAGCAGGCGCATCTCTGTTTATGATACCCGAGCGCAACAGGCTCATTCCTCGGCCTTGCGGGGCAACGACACAATACTCCCGCTGTGTTCTTCTACGAAGCTGCACGCGACAAAGTTCACTCATTTCGACGGTTTGGGTGACAAGGTGAGCTGTTTGCTTCAGCAGCTCTCCTATTCAGGGGTCATACAGTATGTTCCCTATCGATATGGGTTTCCCGAAAGCAACGGGGATTGCCGCCTGCAATTCTAAGTTCCCTGGCACGACGATTAACTTCACAGGAGACGTTTTATGAAAAAAGCAATGCTGTTGAGTGCAGCAATCACGCTTTGCGCAGCCATGGCGTTGGCGCAAGATACACCTTCGGCCGGCGCGTCCAGCCAAACCGGGTCGACGACCACTAGCAGCCAGACTGCGACCACCGACCAGACGTCGGCTAATACGATCCAGGGCTGCCTCACTGGTACCAGCGGCAACTATATGCTGACGGATTCCACAGGTGTTGCGTATAAAGTCCAGGGCGATGACTCGCTGCTCAGCGCGAACCTAAACAAGCAAGTCGAAGTTATGGGCACGGTGGCGTCGACCGCTTCTGCGTCGGCCAGCAATAATGCCGATACCAATGCTCCTAACAGCTCTGCTTCGGGAAACGCTAATGCTGGTGCAGGCAGTAGCTCGTCAGGATCGACCGGCGCCACGGCAACCGCCACCAGTTCGAAAACCGTGAACGCAACTTCCGTGAAGATGGTTGCGGATAGCTGCAGCGGGAAGTAAGCAAGCGAATTGTCAGGTAGATCACGGGCCGCTGCCGTTTACGTGATCAGCTAAAACGGCAGCGCGCTCTCCGCAAATCGGCATGTCCGGACTACTGAATCACGACGGTGAAAGCCGCAGTGTGTGAAACTACACCGTCGCTGGTGGACGCCGTGACTACAACGTTATAGCTGCCAGGCGTGGTTCCCGGGCTGCCGCCCCCACCCCCGCCCCCATTTCCTCCGCCTCCGCACCCGATGCTCGCAAAAGCAAGCCCGAACAAAAGAGCACAAGTTAGAAATACGGAACTGAACCGGCGGTGTTTAGTGTTCAGGAGAAGAACTCCGGCGAACATAAATCCAATACCCGTCCAGCCAGAGGACCGCAGCGCCGCGGAAGTTGGCGCAGTAGTTTTAACTGTCAGAGTTGTGCTTCCACTGCCGGTTAGGCTGGCAGGACTGAAGCTGCAGCTGCTCAGGGCTGGCAACCCGGTACAGGAAGCGCCCGAGAAGTTTATCGTGCTGTTATAACCGGTCTGTCCTGTCACGCTGAGCGCATTCGTTGCGCTGCCGCCCGCACTGCTAATCGTCACACTCGAACTTGCCGCCGCAACGGTAAAGTCGGCGTCGACCGTAACTGTAGTTGCAGAAGCAGAGGACGCAATGAAGTTGGAATCGCCAGAATATTGAGCTGTAATGTTGTTCTGCCCAGTAGGCAGGGTAGTTATGTCGAGCCCTGCAAGCACAGTCTCCCCGTTCCCAGTGAGCTGCCCGTCATTAAGTTGGGAGCTTCCTAACTGCGTACTGCCATTGAAGAAAGTCACAGTCCCGGTGGGGAAATTCCAAATGGTAGTTTGACCGCCAAATGCGGGCGTACTGAGCTTCGCGGTCAAGAGTACATTGCTTCCCTGCCCAACCGCACTCGGTGAGGCTGTAACCGTTAATGCCGTTGTGGCCTGACTGATAGTGAAGTTGACTGGCGAAGACGTGCCGGACTTAAAACTACCATCCCCACCATAGAATGCGGTCAACGCGTGCTGACCGGCAGTGAAGAAAAATGTAGCGTTTGGATTTTCCGTATTTCCCTCACTATTGAGATTCATTGGGCCTGAATATTGGGTCCCGTTGTCATAGAAGTAGACGAATCCCGTCGGAGTTCCCTGCCTGGACGCGCCGGCGACATCAGCGCGAAGATAGGCAATCCCTCCATACGAGCCACTCGTGAATGGAACGGTATGGCCGGTCTGGTCAAGGGTGAAAATTGATGCGGTAATAACACTGCTCTCGGGAGAGATAGTCACGTTTACCGGAGTTGACAGGGGGCTCGGCGCGAACGTCGCATCGCCCCCATATTGAGCTGCGAGAGTGTATGAGCCACCCGGAAGATTGCTGACGCTCGACGATTGTGAGCCCCCGCTCAGTGAAAGAAACCCGACTGCTTGGTTAACACTGGTCAGGAGCGATACATCGCCTGTCGGAGTGCCACTGCCGCTATTCGGCGCGACGGAAACATCGATGGTCACTGGGGAACCGTGAGTACCGGTAATCGAGCCGGGAGTGAGTGTCGCTGTTGTCGCGCGAAAGGAGATCGTGCTCCACTTGTTTACAAGATTGGTCGCATTGACTGAGCCCAACCCGGTGGCAAGGTCGTAGCCAGTGCCGGCCGAAAATCCTGTCTGCCCCGGAACTGAGTTGTTCCCCACGGTTACATCATTGAAAACGCAGGTGGACGCGGGCAATACAGTTGAACTGGACGCATTGCACTGCGAGAGAGTCTCAGCCGCAGCCAGACGGTACAAGACATAATTCGCCTGTCCCTGCCCCACCGATTGTTGCTGGTCGACAAGGTTCATGATTCCCGCAAATGAAGGCGCCGAGGCCGAGGTGCCCCCAATCAAGAAAATAGAAATAAACCCCTGCGAATCGGGAACGCACGACCCTTGCAGACACAGGAGATAACCATCATGTATAGAAGCAGTCAACGACACGTCTGGAACATCACGAAATCTATCGTTGGGTATGCCGGAAACACCTGATTGCCAGGTGGGTTTTGCGAAGAAAGTGCTGCGTCCGCCTCCGCTGCTGAACAGATTCGGGAATTGACAGCTCAAGCAGCTTTCATTCCAGACATTCTCCGGTATGTAAGAAAGGGCCGAACCCAGCCCTGCTCCATTGGTCGAGCTCCAGTATTTGGAGCTGTTGCTGCCTTCGTTGAACATGGTGCCTCCGACCGCTACCGTAAATTGCGGTGAAGAAAGCACGCTTACGGAGTCGCCAAAGTGGGCAGGCGCAGTGTTGGGATTGTCGCAGCCTGCGGCACCTGAATCGCCCGAAGAAACCATGTATGTGATCCCTTGAGCGGCGGCTTGTTCTGCCAGCATTGAAATTCCCTGGGCTTCACTCTGAGTAGCACCCAACTCGCACGATCCGAAACTTTCCGTCATGACCCGCGCAACATTGTTATCGATAATGTAAAGTTCGGAAAGGTCCACGCCATCGGTGGTGTTTGTAGATGCGGAAACCACGAAGTCTATGTTCGCGTTTGGCGCCACCGCCCCACTCCAAGTGGTGTCCAACGTGGCTTCAGCTTCTTCGCCGCCCCCGAGGTCCCCAGGATCGGGTCCATCATTGATCACCTGCAAGGATCCTCCAGACAACCCAAACACGTTTCGGAATTCTCCCCAGTCTGAACTGATATTGCTGCGTCCGACGACCGCGATGCTGCCTGCGCCCGAAATTCCGCTCGCGTAAAGCGGGTTAAGGTGGTAAATAATTGCAAAGTCGGCCGGCGAAAGTGCGTGAATGACCTGGCCGTTCGAGCCGGTGAGAGTCGTATCGGGCTGCTTTCCCGGGGTGTACTTCGTCTTCAAAATTTCCGGCGAAATGCGAATATTGGGCTTCTTGAGAAAATCGTGGAGCGTCCACACTCCCGCTACCACTGGGGCCAGCGCGCTCGGAATTTGTGGGTCGCTGGCGTTGGCCCAGTGCTCTTCTCCGTTTACCGCATACTTGTGGATCGAAGTATGCAACGCTTCCTCCACTTGACCTTCGGTTCCAGAGAATTCAATGACCGTGCGGCCGTGCGAGACGCGATTCACCTCGAAGCCGTGGAACTGCAGCCAACCGGTGACGATTTGCACGTCCTGGTCGGCCGGGCCGAATTGCGCGCCAAACTCATCCGGGGTCAGCCACTTGTGATAATGCGCGGAGGCTTTGTCCTGCTGATTGTCGAGCAGCGTGCGGAGCGCGTATTCCTGCTCCGGGCTGCGCTTGAGGACCAACAACATACGGTTCATCGCCAGATCAGGCGGGGCGGTGCCAATATCGAACTTCGGCTGTGCCAAGGGGTGGGTGTTGCCTTTTAAGGTTGTCAGTTGTGATTCGACTACCGGCTGGGTGATGAGGGTCGTGGGCGCAATCTGTTGCCCGAAGCTAATTGTCGAAATGAAACAGAAAACCACACCGATAAGCAAGAACTGTGGGAGACGGGTGCCCATCCTAGACTCCTGTGCCGAATGTCAGATATTTGCGAGCACAGAATTGGCGGCGGGGAAGAACCAGCAACTCTGGATTGACCGAAATAATGCCCTTTCCTTGGGGCAGCGTCAAGATAAATTGCTGTGAATTAAAGATTTTCCGGGCCACTAAGGCGGATCACCGTGGCGCCATAGCAGCGTCAGACCAGCTTTCCTGCAGCAGCTGTTGCACCGGAGACTCGGTTCGAGGCAGCCGGACGCGCCGCTCCACGAATAGGTACACGAGGGCGAAAATCATGACCGCGAGCGCGATAATAACGGTTAACGGGCCCTTCCGCCTTTGTGGAGGGACAAACATCGGCATTTCGATGCCGTCGGGTCGGATGGCGAAGTTGTGAGTTTTTAAGTCTTTCAACTACTTCTTGCGAAGCAGTTTGTGGCGAACATCCGGCCAGAACTCCTTGGCAACATTGTTCAGAGCAGCCGATTCCATCTGTGTCCCGAAGTTGCGAAATGTCTGGCTTAATCCCTGCTCCTCAGGCGGATAATAGGCATTCGACAGTCCAGCCTCCAAAGCACCACCTCCTACTTCGGACCAATTGAAGCTCCTGCCTCCAGAATCGGTTCTCGTAATAAAAGTTCGGGAGAGTGCATAGGCTGTGCGACGGAAGAATCCTCCCTGACCCAGGGTGAAATAACGAGGATCTTCATGGGTGATCGCGGGAATAATGGCTTCGGTAAAGTAAGTACCCGAAACACCGTCGAGGAACCCACGCCAGTAATAGCGGCCATAGCCCGCGATTCCGCTGCCCAACTCCGGGTCCGAATTAAGCTCATAGCTTTGGAAGGCGAGGATACCCGTCCACACAAACGCGGAGTAGTCGAAGCTGTCGTTTCTGGCGAGTGTGAATTTCTCGCGAGTGGACATTGGCGGAAGCTGAGTATTGGCATTCACCGCCCCGAAATTAGGGACTACCCACATCAGGCGCTTGCTCTGCTCCGGTCCGGATTTTTTGTCCGATTTAGTTGCCTCAGGTGCGGCGCTAGTTCCCTTTTTGTCGGTGCTTTCGGTGCCCGGCTGCGTCGAGGAGTTAGAGTTTGTCTTCGCAGCTTTATTCTGATCCTGCTGAGCCGAAAGTTGGCTCTGGGGTGCGTCCGGCAAGTTTTGCGCGGATAGAAAAGTAGCCGGGGAAAATGCGAGCAGCACTATCGCTCTAATTACAGGAGCACAGGAGCGGGTGCCTAGAGCAATGCGGGCCTCGTAGAAACTCGCAAACTGTTCCGAGATCGCCATGACTACCATTGTAGATTGCTGCTGCTCTTAGGATGTCTTCCAGGTGGGGAAACACGTCCAATCGTGCATCCACCCGATTAATTTGGTGTCTATCTGTGTAGGCCTATTCAGCTTTGGATGCGCTTTCCAGGGTTGTGGGACGCACGAGGCGATGCTGCCTCGAATTACAGGCGTGAGACAATAGGGTTATACGGCCCCTTAGCTCAACAGGATAGAGCTCAGGTTTCCTAAACCTGCGGTTCCGGTTCGAGTCCGGAAGGGGCCTCCACCAGATTTCGCTGCAGGTTCCCACCGTCACAACTCGCGTTCCCGCGGAATAGGTCTGGATACGTGGCGATCACATGCACCGAATGCGTACGGTCCTTTTCTGTGCCGGACGCACAGCTAATGAGTGGAGATTCCGCCAAGGGGCCGGAGGTTCCTTTGAGTTTGCGAGAACATTGTCGTGATCGAGCTGGACTAGCGACACGAAGCAGACCGCGTGTAGCCGGAGGGCGCTGACCTTAGCTTGCATCAGCGTGGTTAGGGTTTATTTGATTCGCCTTTCAGCCGGCGTTCTTTTTCTTCCAGCAGACGGTTGATCTCCTTTATAAGGTCCATCAGCTTGTCTGGATCCTGCTCAGTGGCCGCGCGTTCGCAAAGCTGCATCCAGATTTCCTTCTTCTCACCTTTCAATAGGAGCCTCCGGAGGACCTTGGGCTTCTTAATATCACGTACTCGCATTTCGGGGGTCTGTTCGATACGGGACTAACGAGAGTTATAAGAACAAACGAAGGCCAGATCCATCTCGCTAACGGGTGGAAAGCTGACCTCACCGGACGACGATGCTGACCAGTTTGCCCGTGAATATTACTTTGATGATTTGTTTTCCGGCGACGTAGCTCTGGACTTTTTCGTCGGCCAAAGCTTTCTGCTTGATTTCGTCTTCGCTGGTGTCGGGCGCGACTATGATCTTGCCGCGCAGCTTTCCGTTCACCTGCACGGGAATTTCGATCTCTTCTTCTTTCGCAAGCTCGGGATCGTATTTTGGCCAAGGCGCCTTCAGCAGATTGCTTTTCTCACCAAGCATCTCCCAAAGTTCGTGAGCGAGATATGGAGCAAAGGGGGCAAGCAGGAGAACCAACTTGCGTTGCACATCGGCGAGCAAGGACACGGGGATCGCGGACGAGGGCGTCCGCGCCACATTGTCCGCGGTGGCATATAGTTCGTTCACAAATTCCATGGTTGCGGCGATGCAAGTATTGAAATGCCAGCGACCTTGGAAATCGTCGGTTACGCGCTTGATTGTCTGGTGAAGCTTGCGTTGGACGGCCCGCGCCTCAGCAGATAATTCCTTGGGGACCGGCTTCCTCCAGTCCGGATCATTCGGATGAGCATTTTTCGTTACGAATCTGTAGACGCGTCCGAGGAAGCGTTGTATTCCTTCAATTCCCGTCTCCTGCCAATCCAAATCGCGGTCAGGAGGCGCAGCAAACAAGCTGTACATTCGCGCAGCATCGGCTCCGAAGCGGGCGATCATTTCGTCGGGCGTGACTACATTACCCAGACTCTTCGACATCTTCGCGCCGTCTTTGATCACCATGCCCTGGGTGAAGAGGCGCTCGATGGGCTCGTCGTTTTTAACGAGGCCGATGTCGCGCATGAACTTGGTCCAGAAGCGCGAGTAAATCAGGTGAAGAATGGCGTGCTCGACTCCGCCAATGTACTGATCGATACCTCGATCGCCGAACCAGTAGCCGGCGACCTTGGAATCGAACGGAGCGCCGTCGTTGTGAGCGTCGGTGTAGCGATAGAAGTACCAGGACGAATCGACGAAGGTGTCCATGGTATCGGTTTCGCGGCGCGCACGACCGCCACATTTCGGACACGTGGTGTTCATGAATTCCGGAACGCGTTGCAAAGGCGATCCGCCGGTCAAAGTGATCTCGACATTCTCCGGCAAAATTATTGGTAGATCTTTTTCAGGGACAGGAACTACTCCGTCCTTCTCGCAATAGACCATCGGGATCGGAGTTCCCCAATAGCGCTGGCGTGAGATTCCCCAGTCTTTTAAGCGGAATGTGACCGTCGCTTTACCAAAGCCACGCTGTTCGGCGAAGGCAGACATTTTCTTGATCGCTTCTTCGCAAGACAGCCCGGTGAATTCTCCGGAGTTGATCAGCTTACCATCGAGCGTGGTAAAAGGGAGCTCTGCTTTGGAAGAACTGTCGGACAAGAGTGTCCGACCCACACGGTCTGAGGGGACAATCACTTGCCGAATCTCGATCCCATACTTCTTCGCGAATTCGTAGTCCCGCTCATCGTGCGCCGGAACGCTCATGATGGCGCCGGTTCCGTAATCCATCAGAATGTAATTCGCTACCCAGACCGGAATCTTCTCGCCGTTGTAGGCGTTGATCGCAAAGTGGCCGGTATTGACTCCGTGCTTTTGGATGGCTGCGATGTCTCCGGTTTCTTTGGCTTTGGCCTGCTCGTCGATGAGTTGGTCCACTTTCTTACGCAGCTCGGGATCAGCCGCTGCCAACTTTTCCGTAATCGGATGCTGAGGTGCAAGTTGAACCGAGGTCGCTCCGAAAATCGTGTCCACGCGAGTAGTGAAGACAGAGATCTTTTCTTCGCCTGATGTTTCGGGGCCCGGCGCGTCGAGCCGGAAATCGACCAGCGTGCCTTCGCTCCGACCGATCCAGTTGCGCTGCATGGTACGCACTTTTTCCGGCCAGCCGGGAAGCCGGTCTAAGTCGCGGAGCAATTCGTCCGCGTAATTGGTAATGCGCAAGAACCACTGCTCCAGTTCACGCTGCTCGACCAAAGTGTCTTCGTGCCGCCAGCAGCAGCCGCCGACTACCTGCTCGTTCGCAAGCACCGTGGCGCACTTCGGACACCAATTGACTTTGCTCTTTTTCCGGTAGGCAAGACCGCGCTCGTAAAACTTCAAGAAGAACCACTGGTTCCATCGGTAATAGTCTGGCAGACAAGTAGTTACCTCACGCGACCAGTCATAACCGAAACCCAGCCGATTCATCTGCGCTTTCATATTCGCGATGTTGCGTACCGTCCACTCGCGTGGCGGAACCTTCGCGGAGATGGCGGCATTCTCGGCAGGCAAACCGAACGAATCCCATCCCATGGGATGAAGCACGTTGTAGCCGTTCATCCACATATAGCGGGCAAGCGCGTCGCCGATGGCGTAATTGCGCACGTGTCCCATATGCAAAGCGCCGGAGGGATATGGCAGCATCTCCAGCACGTAATATTTTGGTTTAGTGGAGTGCGGCTCGGCAGCGTAGAGGGAGGAATCCTGCTGCCAGCGCGCGAACCACTTCTCTTCGACTTCGCGCGGGTTGTAGCGCTCATCGCGCCCGTGCCCATCCGCGTTCGGTTCTTCAGCCCGCGATGCGGGACTCACGATAGTACGTTCCTCTTGAGGCATTGTGGTTGGAACTAGATTTTACAATGTATGGAAAGATGACGCGGGGCGGGCCGCGCTTTAGACTCCGAACTCATCTCACCAGCTTCTTCAGCGCCGCGACGTTGCGGCGATCATCTCCGGGCTCATCGATTGGCGTTTCGGCGATGAAAGCAGCGTGGGCAAGGCGCGGGTCGTTTAATAAATTTCGAAACACGTCAAGTCCGATAGTTCCCTTTCCGATGTGCTGATGGCGATCCAGCTTCGATCCGCGCGCGGCTTTGGCGTCGTTACAATGCCACACCGGAACATTCTTCAGGCCAATAGTGCTGTCGAGCTTGCGCATCGTTTCTTGAAAGCCTTCCTTGGAAACAATGTCGTAACCTGCGACGTGCACGTGGCAGGTATCGATACACGCGGAAACGGGAACATGGTTCCGCAAATGGTCGATCACCTCCGCAACCTGCTCGAAGCTGCCCCCAAGCGAATACTCAGCCCCTGCGGTGTTTTCAATTAGGATCGTAAGCCCGCCTTTTGCCAGATCTAGGCCTCGGCTCGCAGCAGCGATGGCAGCGGCAGTTTGCAGCAATCCTTTTTCGCGATCGGCGCCACGAAATGATCCCGGATGAAGGACCAGATACTCCGCACAAAGCGCCAAAGTACGTTCAAGTTCCCCGCGAAAAGCTTCGATGGATTTGCGAAGAAATACTTCGCTTGTGCCCGCAAGGTTGATCAAATAATTCGTATGAATCACCAGCGGCTTCAGGTCATATTTTTCGCGCAGCCGGTTCATCTGCTCGCATTGCGGGCGGCCGAGGTCATATGGCTTCCATTGGCGTGGGCTGGAGGAGAAAATCTGAAATGTGTTGCAGCCCAGGCGATAGGCACGCTCCGCAGCGTTTTCAACTCCGCCGGCAGATGAAGTGTGAATTCCAATGCGGCGCGCGGTGAGTTTTGGAGGGCGCCGGGGAGCCGGCATCTCGAGAATATCTTGCTCATGGGACATCGAGCGGACGCGTGGCATGGCGACAGTATCGCAGACCGGTTACAGCGTTGCGGGCGAACGCCACAGGAACACGGGCGAGGACGCCCGTTCCTCCACGGTCTCACGCGGGTGAGAGTTATTTCGCAGGAACACTCGACAAAGAGGCCGATGCCGATTCGCTCCCAGAGGGCGCCGCCGATTTAGACGCGCTTAATGATCCGGCTTGCCAGGGCTCGAAGTGCGCCCGCCGATTCTCACTCCAGCACGCATCGTCAGACTGGTTGCATACCGGATACAGTTTGCCCCACCCAGTGGCGAACACGATGCGATCAGCAGGCACTCCCATGCCGACCAAGGCGTCGCGAGTAACAGCGGCACGCTTATCGGAGAGTGCCAGGTTATAGACGATGCTGCCTCGATCATCGGCGTCGCCAGCGATGGTGACATACACCTCAGGGTTCGCCTTCAGCCAGTTGGCGGTGGCCTCAAGACTCTGCCGATCGCCCGAAGTTAGATCGTATTGGTCGAAGGCAAAGTGCACGTCCTTGAGGTTCTGCTGTACTTCCTGCTGTTGGGCAGGGGTTGGCGGCGCGTATGGAACCGCTACGACCTGCTGCTCTGACGTGTTTGGCTGGTTAGTAGATTGCGCGAAAGCCGCGCCCATGAAGAAGATGCCAGCTACGAAACTAACGAGTACGTGGCGCATATTTACTCCTTACAGACAACCTTCCGATGCGCCCGGCTTATGCTAGGTTTGCCGCTTTCTATGCGATAAACTTAGCTTTCGAGGTGAACTCATGCTGGTCGTTATGCAGGCGCATGCCAAAGAGGAAGCCATCCGCGCGGTATGCGACAAAATTGAAGCCCTTGGGTACCGTGCCCATTCCATCCCCGGTGCGGAGCGCACTGCCATTGGCATTACCGGAAACCGAGGCGAGATCGAACCCGGAACTATTGAAGAAATGCCTGGTGTGCAGGAAGTCATTCGCGTAACCAAGCCTTACAAACTGGTGAGCCGCGACATGAAGGCGGAGAATACGGTGGTTTCGTTTCCCGGTACTGACGCTACATTCGGCGGACCCGGGCTCGCGATCGTTGCCGGGCCTTGCGCGATCGAAAGCCGCGAACAGGCATTTGCCGTCGCCGAGCGCGTGCACCGCGCGGGGGCACAATTCTTCCGCGGCGGAGCCTACAAGCCGCGCACATCGCCCTATGCATTCCAGGGCCTGGGTGAAGAGGGCTTGCAGATCATGGCCGACATTCGCGACCAGTATGGATTGAAGATTGTGACCGAGGCGATTGATAACGAATCGCTCGAATTGGTCGAAGAATATGCAGACGTGATTCAGATCGGCGCGCGCAACATGCAGAATTTTTCTTTGCTAAAACGCGCGGGACGCTCGCGTAAGCCGGTGCTGTTGAAGCGCGGCATGGCGGCGACCCTGGAAGAGTTTCTGATGGCGGCTGAGTACGTGATGAGCGAAGGCAATTACAACGTGATTCTCTGCGAGCGCGGCGTACGTACCTTCGCCGACCATACGCGCAATACCCTCGACCTGAGCCTGATTCCCGCTGTCCAACGCCTCAGTCATTTGCCAATCGTGGTTGATCCCAGCCACGGCACCGGCAAGCGCAACAAAGTCACTCCGCTTTCACGTGCTGCTGTTGCCGTAGGAGCGGATGGATTGCTGATTGAAGTCCACTGCGACCCGGACAAGGCTTTATCGGATGGCATGCAGTCGCTCTATCCCGAACAGTTCGATGAATTGATGGCGCAGGTGAGGCAGATCGCCCCGGTGGTGAAGAGGACCGTGCCGGGAATCGGGCACAGGGTGGCGGCTAGCGTTCGGGGGCGCGGCTGAGTTGCGTACCGGATCATTGAAAACTCACGCACGGGCCGTGGGTGGTATAGCCATATTCATATCTGTTTTGTTAGTTGCGGCACTGGGCTCAGTGGCCGCGCAGACTGGAACGTCGGCCCTCGATAACGCGACAACAGGCGATGCCGGCAGTGCGCTGTCAACAGAACCGAGTACTCGCCCCGAAACCATTCCGGGCAGACTCGTGCGCGATGCGCTACCAGAATATCCAAAGGAATTTCGCAAGCGCAAACTACAAGGCGCTGTAACGCTGCGTCTAACAATTGCAAAGGACGGATCAGTTATTCGTTTGGACCCAGTCAAAGGCGACCCTCGACTTGAAGCAGTCGCGGAGGATTCAATCAAGCACAGGAAGTATGAACCGTTTACTGTGAATGGCCAGCCGACGGAATCGGAAATCAGAGCTGTCATTTATTTTGCCTTGCCACCTGCTGGTCCGACCGTGTTCGCGATAGACGACACTGAAGACGACGTTGAAGCTGTTGATGAATTTAAACCAGGACATGGAGTCATTGCTCCGCGAGTTATCCACGCGCCAGATCCTCCATATTCCGAAAAGGCCCGCAAAGACAGGTATCAGGGAACTTGCGTCCTGAGTGTGGTCGTGGGACTAGATGGACGGCCCCATCACATCAGACCTGTTCAAATCGTTGGGGACGGTTTGGATCAGCTTGCTATCGAAACCGTAAAAACCTGGGAGTTCCAACCCGCGACGAAGAATGGACTCCCTGTCGCAACGGCAGTAAAGGTCGAAGTTGTCTTTCATCTTCTTCGCTAACTTTGCAACGCTCATCGCATTTACATGAGGTAGGATCCGGGAGACGAAGCAGATTCCTCACCGCTAAAGCGGTTCGGAATGACAGGTTTTATAAGCGGAATGAATCTACTCCGCACGGCGGCTTTGCGCAGTCGCCACTCCCAACTTTCTCAACCGGTCTTTCGCCTGCATGGCCTCGTTGGTGCGGGGATAACGTTGCACCACGTGCCGCAGAGTCGTGATGCCGGCGTCCTTCTGGCCTGATTCGATCTGGGCCAGGCCTTTCTTCAACTCGGCAGACGCCGCCTTGGTTCCGTCGGGAAATGTTTGCAGGACCTGGTCATATCCTTTGATCGCGGTCGGATAATCTCCCGCCTTGAACGCCAGTTCGGCCAGGTAGAAATACGCATTGCCGGCCAGATCAGTGTTGGGATAGTTCTTTACGTAGTCAGAAAACTCCTGCTTGGCGAGATCGACGTTACCACCGTTGTAATCGCGCAGCGCATTGTTATAGAGCACGTCTGGGGGCGGAACTGCCAACTGCGCCTGCTGCTGCTGTTGTGCCTGTGCCTGCTGGCTGGCCTGAGCTGCAAGACTCTGTTGCGCCTGCTGCATGGCTTCGAGCTGGTTCGTCACTTTGCCAAGCCGCGCCTTTAACTCATCGAGGCTGTCGTTCAGCGTTTGCAATTGCCCTGAGAGCTGGTCCACGTGGTTGTTGGTATCGCTCTGCTGCTTTTGCAGCGCGACCTGCATGTTCGTAATGGCAACCGTCACCTTGTTAATGCTGTCGGTGTTCTGGTCCATCAGGTTCTTGATGACGCCCATGCGCTCGTCCAGCGACTGCTTCAGCGCGGTCATCTGGTCCTGGATCTGCTGCACTTGCGTCTGCAGCTCGACCAGTTCGCGGTTTACGGCCCAGGCTGGAGTACTCACAAGTCCGGCCAACACAATGACAGAAAGCGGGTTGCGGAGGATTTTCATATCGGTTCCTAAGATGCGGAAAAAGTCCTAATCGTAAGTGCAACAGAAGAGTCGTCTGAGGTCAAGTTCACGAGAGGTCAGGAGATTGGTGATTTGGATGCCCCGAATCAGATGCGGAGCGGGCTCACCAAATTGGCCACAAGTACACAATCTATAAGGCGTGACGCTAGACCGCGGCGGGTTGTGAGACCTCGGTCAATGCCGCGGCGAAGGCATCCAACGCATGATCGATTTGTTCTTTGGTGATGATCAGCGGAGGTTGGAAGCGGACCACGTTTCCGTAGACTCCACCAACACCCACCAACACGCCTTCACGCAACAACGCATCGCGGACCGCTTCGGCCTCCGTGTTTGCGGGCGTCAGCTTTTCGTCGCGTACGAGTTCCACGCCGATCATTAGCCCCAAACCGCGGACTTCGCCAATCAGAGGATTCTGCTTCTGCAGGTCGCGCAACTTCTTCATCGCGTATTCGCCGGTCTCGACGGCCCGAGCCGGCAGGTTTTCTTCTTCCATAACCTGAATGTTGGCTAGGGATGCCGCGCAAGCAACGGGATTTCCTCCGAAAGTCGAAAGATGGTCTCCGGGCTTATAAGCGGCGGCTATTTCAGGACGCGTGGTGAATGCGCTGAGAGGAAAACCGTCGGCAATCCCTTTTGCGATGACCAAAATGTCGGGCGTGACGCCGTAATGCTCGATGGCGAACATCTTTCCAGTGCGCCCGAATCCGGACTGGACTTCATCGGCGATGAAAAGAATTCCATGCTGATCGAGGACCTTCTTCACCTCACGGAAATAATTCTTGGGAGGAACCAGAATGCCGCCTTCGCCCATGACTGGTTCAGCGATGAACGCGGCCACGTCACCAGCAGTGGCGAAGCGAATGACTTCATTAATTGACTTTGCACATTGGCGGGCGCATTCTTCGGGATCATTGGGCCACAACGAACGATACGCGTATGGGGCGGGAGCGAACGCTATCCCGGGAGCATACGGGCCGCCGCGCTTTTTGCGACCCTGATTTCCGGTAAGGCTGAGCGTTCCCCAACTACGTCCGTGAAAGCTGCCGTGCAGCGAAATGAATTCGTGTTTGCCACTGTAAAGACGCGCCAGCTTCAACGCGCCTTCAATCGCCTCTGCGCCCCCGTTCCCGAAAAATGACTTGGTCAGCCCGCGCGGCGCGATGTGGGCGATCTTTTCCGCGAGATCTGCCACTGGCGCGACATGATAGAGATACGAGGAACAGTGGACCAGTTTTTCCATCTGCGCCTTAGCAGCTGCGATGACGCGGGGATGATTGTGGCCGGCGTTGACGACGGAAATCCCTGAAAAGCAATCGAGGTATTCGCGGCCATTTTCGTCCCAGACTTTTACGCCACTGGCACGATCGACGACGATCGGCGCAACCGACTTCAGGAAGCCGGTCATTACGTAATCCTTGTACTTCTGGATGGTGTTCGACATTGCTACCTCGATCTAACTTCAAAAGCACTAACTACGAAGGACACGAAGGTTCACGAAGGAAAACCAAATCGAATTCTGTCGTCTCATCTTCGTGATACCCACCGAGAGGGTGATGGCAAATCGCGATTTGCCCTGTGATTTTTCCTTCGTGTTACTTCGTGTCCTTCGTGGTTTATGGTTTTAAGTACTTAAAACTTCCGCGAGTGTTCGGCGGCCCAGCGTTCCACCACGACTTTCTTTTCGGTATAGAACTCGACCGCATCGCGGCCCTGCCCGTGCTGCACGCCGAAGAAACTGTCTTTCCATCCGCTGAACGGGAAATACGCCATGGGTGCGGCAACTCCGATGTTGATGCCGATATTCCCTGCTGGCGCTTCGTAACGGAAGCGGCGGGCGGCAGCACCGCTCGAGGTAAACAACGAAGCCTGATTGCCATACGCGCTGCGTTCAAGAAATGCGAGAGCATCATCGAGACTGTCGGCGTGCACAAGACTTAAAACCGGGCCGAAGATTTCCGTATCCGCCAGCTCGCTATTCGCTGGGAGCGCGTCAAGCACGGTGGGCTTCACAAAATTTCCGTTTTCACCGCCTGAGATTCGCGGCTGCCTGCCATCGAGCAATAATTTCCCCTCACGCGCACCCAACTCAATCAGCGATTCAACCCGCGACTTGCTTTGCCGAGTGATAACCGGGCCCATCTGCACGCCTTCGTCCAGACCATTTCCGACACGCAATGACGCCGCAGCTTCGGTGATCGAATCGCGAAATGTTTTCTGCGCCTCGCCGACGGTCACGGCTACCGAAACCGCAAGACAGCGTTGCCCCGCACATCCGAAGGCGCTATCGCTGATGATCTGCGTCGCCATTTTCATATCTGCGTCAGGAAGCACGATGACATGGTTCTTGGCCCCGCCCTGGCACTGCGCCCGTTTGCCATTCGCTCCGGCGCGAGCATAAATATACTTCGCGACTGGAGTGGAACCCACAAAGCTGATTGCTCTGACTTTGGGATGATCGAGAAGCGTATCCACAGCCGCCTTGCCGCCGTTAACCAGATTCACCACCCCAGCAGGCAATCCGCTTCGTTCGAGCAATTCAAACGCCCGCCGCATGGTGAGCGGCACCCGCTCGGAAGGCTTCACGATGAGAGTATTTCCGCAGGCGATTGCATACGGCAAAAACCAGAACGGAATCATGCCAGGAAAATTAAAGGGTGTGATTGCCGCCACAACCCCTAGCGGCTGGCGGATCATGGTTTCATCGATGCCGCGAGCGACGTCTTCAAGGTTGTAGCCCTGCATCATCATTGGAATGCCGCAGGCAACCTCGACGTTCTCGATTGCACGACGCAGTTCGGCCTTGGCTTCTGCGAATGTCTTGCCGTTTTCTTGTGTGATGATGCGCGCGAGTTCGTCGATGTGCTCTTCGAGCAACTGCTTCAACTTGAACAGCGGCTGGATGCGGTCTTCGGGCGGTGTACGCCTCCACGCGGGGTAAGCCGCGGCAGCGGTTTCGATTGCTTTGCTGACTTCCGCACCGTCAGAGAGCGGGACTCGCGCGAGAACCTCGCCGGTGGCGGGATTGATGACGTCCTGCCAATCGGTCGATGCAGAATCCTGCCATTGCCCGTTGATGTAGTTAGGAATTTTTGTCAGCGGAGGTGCTGCAACGGTGCTCATGTCGGAGACCTTCCAGATCGTTAAGTGTGACGTATTTATTTAGTGACCGCTTCCACCAGCGGATGCCGCTTCTCGCAGGCCGAGGCCAGCGCCGCTTCCAATACGTCCAAACCCTCATCCATTTGCTGATCGGTCACGACCAACGGAACAAGCACGCGAATCACGTTTCCATAACTGCCTGCTGTGATCGTAATCAAACCATGCTCGTAACAGTATTGCGTAATCTCCTTCGTCTCTTCGGGCGCAGGCTCGCGGGTCTCGCGAGATTTAACCAGTTCGATGGCGCGCATCGCGCCGAGTCCCCGAGCATCGCCAATTATGTCGAATCGCTCTTTCCATTGCCGAGCACGCTTCTCAAAGCGCTGGCCGATGGAATTGGCGCGGCCCAGGAGATCGCTCTTCTCGAATTCGTCCAGGACAGCATTCGCAGCAGCGCAAGAAAGAGGATTGCCCGCAAAAGTTCCGCCCAACCCGCCAACGTCTGGAGCGTCCATGATCTCAGCCCTGCCGGTCACTGCAGCCAGCGGCAAGCCGCCGCCCAGAGATTTCGCAGTGACCAGCATGTCAGGCTCAATCCCGTAGTGCTCGCTGGCAAACATCTTGCCGGTACGCCCAAAGCCGCTCTGGACTTCGTCTGCAATAAACAGAACGCTATGTTTATGGCAAATATCCATCAGAATGCGAAAGAATTCCGGCGGCGGGTTGACGAAGCCCCCCTCACCGAGGACCGGTTCGGCAATCACGGCTGCGACGTCTTCTGCTGCGACCACGCGCTTAAATGTGTCTTCTAGATGGCGCGCGCAATACACATCGCACGTGGGATATTTCAAGGAATACGAACAGCGGTAGCAGTAGGCGTAAGGAATGCGATAAACGTCCGAAGGAAATGGCGCAAAGCCCGCCTTATATGGATGGGTCTTGCTGGTAAGCGCCAACGTCATCATGGTGCGGCCATGGAATGCATCTTCGAAGGCGATGACTCCGGCACGGCCGGTGTGGGCACGCGCAATCTTGATGGCGTTTTCCACCGCTTCGGCGCCGGTATTCACTAGAAGTGTTTTCTTCGGAAACTTGCCGGGCGTGATTTGATTCAGGCGCTCGGCCAATTGAATGTAATTTTCATACGGCGTGACGGAAGCGCATACGTGCAAGAAATTGTCGAGCTGTGACTCTAATTCCGAAATTACGCGGGCATTGCGGTGCCCGGAATTCAGTGAACCGATACCACCCGCGAAATCGATGAAACGATTGCCGTCCACGTCTTCCAGCCATGCATCTTGCGCATGCGCAACATACACCGGCGTGGCATGGGAAAGTCCGCGGGGGACGGCTGCGTCCCGGCGCGCGGCGAGGGCGCGAGATTTAGGACCAGGAATTTTTGTTTGTAGTTGAATCGTTCCCATTTCTCAGTACCACCCGATCGGCTGTTCGTTCAAATTAATGTGCACCTGTTTGGTTTCGAGGTACTCTTCGATTCCCCACGGGCCAAGCTCGCGTCCGAAGCCCGATTGCTTGTATCCGCCCCAGGGAGCCTCGACGTAAGTGGGTTGCATGTGATTGACCCAAACGATTCCGGCGCGCAGCGCTTTCACCACGCGAAATGCCTTGAAGATGTCGCGGGTCCAAACGGCGGCTGCGAGTCCGTAAGGAGAATCATTGGCAATCTTCAGCGCGTCTCTCTCATCTTCAAACGGGATGACCGATGCGACTGGTCCAAAGATTTCCTCCCGCGCAATGCGGGCGCTGTTGTCGAGGTCGTAAAAAATGGTCGGCTCGACGTAATACCCCTTGGCAAATTTCTCGGCGCGGCCGCCGCCGATGGCAATCTTGGCTTCCGTTTTCCCAAGATCTTGATACGAGCGTACGCGCTGGTACTGATCTTTGCTGACCACAGGGCCCATTTTTGTCGAACGTTCCAGGGGTGGGCCCAGTTTGATGCTCCGGGCTTTCTCCGTCATCGCTTCGACGAACTTCTTGTAAATCGGCTTGTGCACCAGAATCCGGCTACCGGCGGAGCAGACTTCGCCTTGATTGATGAATACGCCAAAAAGAGCGCCGTCGATCGCGGCTTCGAAATCCGCATCGGCAAAAAAGATGTTAGGAGATTTTCCGCCGAGCTCAAGCGTCACGCGTTTCACGGTGTCCGCTGCTTGCTTCACGATGATCTTGCCTACTTCGGCGCTTCCGGTGAACGCGATCTTATTCACGTCCGGATGTTTCACCAGGGGCGCGCCGCAGGTTTCGCCGAAGCCAGTAATGATGTTCACAACTCCTGGCGGAAGACCTATGTCAGAAAACCAGTTCGCCATTTCCAGCGCGGTGAGCGGAGTCTGCTCCGCGGGCTTGAGCACGCATGTGCAACCCGCAGCCAATGCGGGAGCCAATTTCCAGGCTGCCATGAGCAGCGGATAATTCCACGGAATGATTTGTCCGGCAACGCCAACGGGTTCTTTCAACGTAAGACTGACCGCGTTGTCCGGGACGGGATTTACATACCCGAGAATCTTGGTGGCAAGACCGCCGTAATATTCGAAACAAGTCGCGACATCAGTAATGTCGTATTCCGCTTCCACAATCGGCTTTCCGGTATTGCGGCACTCGAGTTCCGCAAGCGTCGTTAAGTTTTGCCGAATCTTCTCCGCCAAACGGAAGAGCACGCGACCGCGTTCCTGCGGAGTTGTTGTCGCCCACGGTCCCTCGTCGAAAGCTGCTCTGGCCGCGGCAACCGCGCAATTCACATCGTCAGAATTCGCGTCCGCAACCTGTGCGATTATTTCCTCGGTTGACGGATCGTAGACGGGGAACGTCTTATTCGACTTGCTCTCACTCCACTCCCCGTTGATGTAGAGCTGATAAGTTTTTACTTCAGTCGCCAATGCGGTTGGCATAGAACCTCCTACTAATTCACCGAGCTACGCTCGACCGGACGGGCAAGTTGCGCTGCCGTCAAACCAACTTCGCGCTGCACCTTGCGCCTTCCGTAAACGAAAAAGAAAAATGCCGCCAGCGCGAGAAAAAATAGCGTCAGGCCAAACATGCTCAATTCATACTTCAGAATCGACCTAATCTGGCTGGCTGGGAAAAACGCCACGACAATTGCCACGATCGTAGTGATAAGGCCGCTGCTCCCCGCCATAACCAACACCACGCGACTGTAGCGACCTTCGCACGGAGCGGACCTGAAAGCAAGCTTAAGCAAAGCCGCAAACATATATATAAATGGAACCAGCTGCAGCACCACCGCGATTGAAAGCATGGTTTGAAATGCTGCCTGGACGCCACCGGCCGCCGCGAAATTAATTATTACGAGCACTAACGACACCAGACCTTGCACGATCAAGGCTGCGTAAGGAGTTGCATAGCGCGGATGCAGACTTCCCAGCCATAAGGGCATGTACGCGTCGAGGCCGGCGACGAATGGGATCCGCGCCGAGCCGCCCATCCACGCTGAGCCGATGCCTGCGATGGAGAGACTCAGCATGAGTGCAAATGGGATTACGATCCAGGCCACGCCCACTTGTGAGGCCATATGGCTTACCGCCTGCACAATCCCTTGCAGCACGCTGACTTTGTTGCCGACCGCAATCAGCAATGTAAGCGTCGCCCCAACGTAGAGCGCGCCTGAAAGAATGCCGCCCCAGGCAACTGCACCGGGCAGCGTGCGTGCGGGATCGCGGATTTCGTCGCCCATGACAGAAGCCAGTTCTAAGCCAACTAATCCGAAGCAGATCACGCCAAACGAATTCAGGACGAAGCGAGGATCAGCGGGAACGCGAAAATCCGCGGCTGCCAGAGTGGTCCCGAAACGTGACCAGAGAACAATGCCGAGTCCAATGAGGACAGCCGCCGCAATGCCGGTGCCGATCGCACCGAAATTATTGATCCATTTGCCCACACCGAGGCCGATGATGTTCAACCACGTGAGCAGCGCCAGCAGCACGGTAGAGGTCACCAAAGCAAAAATCTTGTTGTCCGCCAAAGCTTGATGGCTCGGCCCCAATGCGTACACCGAGACGCCAACGAAGTAGAGCATGACCGTCGGCACGTACAGCATGTTGTTGGTCCAGTAACACCAGCCCGACAGAAATCCGTGGAAATCGCCGAAGACTTCTTTCGCCCAGAGATACACTCCGCCTTCACCAGGGTAACGATGCGCTAGCTCAATCACGGCAATCCCCTGTGGCCAGAAGAAGAGCAATAACGCGATGATCCACAGCCAGACCGTCACGCCACCGTTGGCGGCAATCGACGGCACCACGTTCAGATTGAAAACGGCGACGACAAAAAGCAGGACGAGGTCCCATCGGCCAAGAACACGTTTCAAATGCGGCTGGTTTGCGTTAGATGACAATAAGTGCTCTCGATGTCGACAATTTCGACTGCAATCGGAAGGGCACGGATTTCATCCTTGCCGTCGGTCGGTCAGAGATTGTTAATGGCACGGCTGAAAGCCGTGCCCTCCCGTTGAATCTTTCAACCATGCGATTACTAGTGCGCGACCACGGCCGCCGATCGTTCCTGCTGCGCTTTGGCCAAAGCAGGAGCAACATCGGCGAAAGCCGCAATGTGTTTGTCGATGTCGGCTTCAGTGTGCTGAACCGAGATCGTCCACTGTTCGTCCCACCAGTAGGGCTGTGCCATGACGCCGCGGTTCACCATGCCGAACCAGTAATGACGCCACAAGTCGACATCAATCGTGAGCCAGTCGCGGTAATTGCGAATTTCCTTCGGATACAGCATGAGGGCGCCGTTCGCTCCCGCGCTGATGATGTAGCCCTGCAGCCCGGATTTTGCCACGATCTCGCGGTAACCGTCGGTCAGCTTTTTGCTGAGCTTGTCCACGTGCGTATAGTTCTCGCGCGTGAGCACGCTGCGGAAAGTCGCCAGGCCGGCAGCCATCGAAACTGGGTTGGTGTTGTAAGTTCCGCCGTGAAAGACCTTGTGCTGCGAGATCAGGTCCATCACCGATTTGTGGGTTCCGAATGCCGCCAGCGGCAATCCGCCGCCGATCGACTTCGCCAGGCAAATCATGTCTGGGCGAACGTTGAAGTACTCCGATGCCCCGCCCCAACCCAGTTTCGCGCCGGTTTTCACTTCGTCGAAAATCAGCAGCGCACCATTCTTGGTTGCGATCTCGCGAAGACCTTCGAGGAAGCCGGGTTGTGGCATGCACAAGCCGACGTTCATCAGAATCGGCTCAAGGATGATCGCGGCAATTTCACCAGGATGCTGCTTGAAGCGCAGCTTGACGGTTGCAAGATCATTAAATGTTGAGATCAGAACATTTTCGAGGGTTGACTTCGGCACGCCGAGCCCGGCGGGCGCGGAAGTCGGCGCATGAATATCGCCATACTCATGTGGCTCATGCGGCTTCACGCTCACTAAAGCATCATTGTGCAGCCCGTGATACGCGCCTTCAAACTTTACGATTTTGTCGCGTCCGGTTGCGGCGCGAGCCAAACGGATCGCGTGCATGGTCACTTCAGTTCCGCTGTTGCCGAAGCGGACCATCTCCACCGGAAAGCGGTTGCAAATTTCTTCCGCAAGCTCCCATTCCATGTCATGCGGCATGCCGAACATGGTCCCGGTGCTCAGCCGTTTCTCAACTGCCTTCATCACTGCGGGATGGCAGTGCCCAGCCATGATCGCGCCAAAGCAAAGGTTGTGATCAAGGTAATCGTTGCCATCGAGGTCGCGGAAATGCGAGCCCTGTCCCTCTTTTACGAAAATCGGGTAGGGATCATAAGCGCGATAGTTGCTGGCCACGCCGAGCGGCAGGCGCTTCAAGTTTTTCTTATGCGCTTCCGCCGACTTGGGCGTGCGGCGCACAAAAGTGTCAAGCTCTTTCTGTAGATCGGGATACATCGTGGTCTCCGAAGAGTCTCAAGCCGCGGTTTCATGGCGGCCGTTAGATTAGCCCGGGCGGTAGAACCTCCCGGGATTGAAGCTAGAAATAGAATTTTAAGGCAAACTGCATCAAACGTGGATCAGCCACTTTGTGGGCCACGCCAAAACTCGAACCGTCGGTGGTGTTGCCATCGATATTGAAGAAATGGGTATGGTTGGCCACGTTGAAGACGTCCCAACGGAACTCGAAGTGTTTGCTTTCGTTAAGGGGAATCTCCTTCTGGACGGACAAATCAGAATTGTTAAGTCCCGGTCCACAACAAATGGTCCGTTTCGCGGTGCCAAAGCGGCCGAGCAATGAGGGATCGTAGCAGCCAAAGACCTGCTGAGCCGAGCAGTTGACGACACCGTTGGTCGGACTCGGCGCCACCGTGGCATTGTCGGTAAAGCTGTTGGGATCAAAAACGTAATTGTTCGGATTTTTACGGGGATCAAGCTTGTGCAGGGGCGCCATCTGATCTGGAGTGCCCGAAGCAGAAAAGTCGATGCTGCTGGTTAGTTCGTTATCGGCATAAGACTGAATGTGGACCGGAAATCCAGACTGGAACTGCGTGATGCCAGAAACTGCCCAACCATTCAGCACTCCACCTTTCAACCCAGAATACTTGGGAACGGGCAACTGGTAGTAGTAGCTGACGACGAAACGGTGGCGCGCGTCAAATAGCGACAGACTGCGGCTGCGTCCCGGATTGAAGGGATTGATCAGGTCCTCAAAACTCGATGCCTCATCCAGGGACTTGCTAAATGTGTAGGCAGCCTGGAGTTGAAGACCGTTGGAAAAGCGCTTCTCTAAGTCAGCCTGCAGGGAGTTGTAAGAGGAATTGGCAATCGTGTTCTGCGCGAAGATGTTGGAGAACACGGGGATTTGGTCAGGCGGACAGCCGTTGTTATTAAGCTGGCACGCGGGAGAAGAGTAAGGTCGAATGCCAGTGAAGTTCAGTGTCTGCCCGGTGCCGGCCACGGTCTGGCCGTTCGGTAAGTGGAAATTGAAACCGGGCGGCACGGTGACACTGTATTGATTGTCCTCGAGGAATGGACCGCAGGTCGCCGGGGCTCCGAATGAGCTAACGTTTCCACCGGCGTTAGCAATAGACATAATATCCAGGCAGGTCTGCGGGGTCGAGCGATTCAGGTCTGTGGTGGCCAAGAGCCGATGCCCCTGCGAACCAACATAGCCGACTTGCAGAACTAAATTATTCGCTAACTCACGTTGGATCGTGAGGTTGTATTGATCGGAATACTGAGTACGCATGTGAGGCTGAAACTCACCAAACAACAAAATGGGTCGGAAGATCGACCAATCTACTGGCTGCCCGGGCTTAGGGTTTTGAATTCCGGTGAATTCGCCGCCCTGAGGGTTGAAGGCGTTCGGGAACTGGAAGCCGCTCTGAGCGTAGAACGGAGTGTTGAACAGCGTCCCAAAGATAAGCGTGCTGCCGCCGAACGGGGGCTCTGCGCTGAATTGTTCGAGGACCAATTGCTCAATCGGGTTATAGAACATGCCCCAGCCCGCGCGAATGCTAGTCTTACCCGATTTCCCAGGACTCCAGGCGATGCCGATGCGAGGAGCAAAGGCCTTGTAGTAGGTCTGAGTTAGGCCCGGAGGAACGCCCTTGTCTCCTGGAACTACCAGTCCCGTGGGGAAAACTCCAGCGCTGTCACATGTTTCGCCGGGGAAACCCAAGTTAGTGAAATACTGTTGGCTATAGGCGCTCAACTGGCAAGGATAGGTTGTGGTGTTTTGTCCCGCCCTGAAAGTCTGGACATGGTGCCCAATATCGTTGAGCGGACTGTCGAATTCCCAGCGGAGTCCATAATTCAGGGTCAGGTTTTGACGGATCTTCCAGCTATCCTGCGCGAAGGTATAGATCGAAGTCTCACGCACATTTTCCACTTGCGCCGCACCTTGCTGATACTGATCAGGAATTCCGAGAAGATAATCGGGATAAAGATCGGAGAAGCCGGTGGTGTTAACGCCGGTACCAAAGTAGTTATAGAAGCCGTTGACTTCGAAGTATAGGTGCTGATCGAACCTCATGCGGCGCACATCGGCGCCAAATTTGAACGTATGATTACCTTTAACCTTGGTAATGCTGTCTGTCCACTGAAACGAATTTCCTACCTGCGGGATCTCGCCCTCGAAGTTATTTCCGATAGTGAAGCCGCCGGAGACGGCCACGTCAGGAACGCCCTCGTGTTGCGGACCCAAGCCTGGCGTAATGCCCAGTCGCGGGAGGCTTGGAACAGCTGAGGAATCAGACTGTCCAGTAAAGCAGACGGGCTTGGCCGCAGCGCTTGTACAGGAGTTGGTGACCAGGTTGGTATGCTGTGAGTGACCAAATGTGCCTTGCGCCTCCCTCATATAGGTGAAGCGCGCTTCGTTGACCAGAGTGTTGTTAATTGTCCAGGTGTGGCTCAGGTTGTATTGTTGGTTGCGTTGAGCGATTGTGTCGCCAAATCCGGGCAAGTTTGCTCCCGCCGCCTGGAAATTATTAAAAGGGTTAAAGTCGGTTTCGTCGGCAACGTAGTAGTAAGCAGAGAAATTCTGCTTGTCGTTAATGCGATGGTCAAAACGAAGCTGGCCTTGGTCCCGACGGTCGTGTTCATTCAAGACTGTCACGAGATTACCGCTCGAGTTAACCTGCGGAATGTAAGGCGTCACATAGTGGTTCATCAGATCCACGGCGACGGGATCCTGGCAAGCGGAAGGAATGACGTTGTTCTTGAAAACGCCGGTTGGCCCACCCCAGGGGATCTGCCCGGTCGTCGGATCGGGCGTGATCGCCGCAATTCCTCCGGATGGGAGGCCGAGAGCGGTATCGCATCCAGGCCTTCCATCGAGCACTTGGGCGACGAAATTATTTGTAATACCTCCGGAAAACGGTAATCCTGCGGAAAAATCTCCTGTGGCTTCCGCTGCCGTCGGCAACACCACCGTGCCACTCGAAACTCCCTGGACGCGGCGTAGCCCTTCGTACGCGCCAAAGATAAAAGTGCGATCCTTCTTGATAGGTCCGCCAATGGTTCCACCAAACTGATTGAGGATGAAAGGCTCTTTCGTAGGATCAAGGTAGCCCTTCGCGTTGAGTGCCTTGTTGCGATTGAATTCGTAAACATCGCCATGAACGGCGTTAGTTCCTGACTTCGTAATTACGTTCACGACCGAACCCGAATTGCGCCCGTACTCAGCGTCGAAGCCGTTGGTCAGAATGCGAAACTCTTGTACGCTATCCGGGCTCGGCTGAATGGTGGGCAGATTCGCAAACAGATCATTGCCGTCGCCACCGTTCACGCTAAAGTTGTTGGCACGTCCCCGACCCCCGTTCACTGAGACGCTCCCGGTGCTGTTACCGCCGTAGTATAGGTCTGCTCCCACTTGTGACTGCACACCCGGCTGGAGAGATAAAAATTGATATGTGTCGCGTTGGTTCAGCGGAAGCTCCACAATGGCACGATCGTTCACCACCGTCCCCAACTGTGTGCTGGTCGTATCCACTAACGGCGCTTCGGATGAGACTTCGACTGTCTCCTGCGAACCGCCCGGTTGCAGCGTCGCATTGAGCGTGAGCACCTGGTTGATCTCCAGCACTACATTGCTGCGAACATCCTTTTTGAATCCTTGCAGCGCGTATTCCACGTGGTAATTGCCGGGCGTAACTTCGACAAATGTGTAATCGCCGGTATCGTTGGTGTTGGCGCTGCGGCTGACATTTGTCGCTTGATTGGTCAGAGTGACGGTCACGCCGCTCACCACAGCTCCGGTGGAATCTGAAACTCGGCCGACAATTCGTCCCGCGGTGCTCTGGCCTGATGCGGTGAGAAGAAGAGAGAATACGGCAGCTACTACGCAGCAAACAAAACCTGAACGACGGAATTCGGGGGAGAACATCGAAGCGCCTCCAAGCTTTCGCCAAGGATCAAGGTTTCCAAAAGTAGTTGCGGGAGAAACAAACCTTGCTATAATCCCGCAAGGTTAGTTCTGGACATAGAGAACTGTCAAGCAAAAACCGCCCCGCGCGCTGCAAACAAGGCAGGACTAGGCGCCCGCCGCACAAACAATTATGTCTTCCGCTAGCAACAACGATTATCTGAAGATCGGCGACGTGGCCCGCATAGTCGGCATCTCGCCAACGGTCATTCGCATGTGGGAGAGTCTTGGCCTTGCGAGACCACATCGCACCGCGAGCAAGTATCGGCTTTACACGCCAGAAGACGTTCGCTTGCTGAAGCGCGCCAGTTTTCTGAGAAAAGTTCGCGGCATGAATGCTCCAGCAATCGTGCAGACCCTCAAGCGCGATGGCCTTGTCCAGCCTCCGAAGGACGGTAACGCGGGAGCTCTGGGCGCGCGCCTGCGCCAATTGCGGATGAAAAAGCAAGCATCGCTTGCCAGCGTTGCCAAGGCGGCGGGCATCTCGGTTGGATTCCTGAGTGCGCTGGAACGCTCGCAGATGAGCGCGTCCGTCGCCACTCTACGAAGGCTTGCGCGTTATTACAAAACTAATATTCTCGACTTTCACGACACCGCGGAGGCAAATCAGTATTTGGTGCGCCCACGTGAGCGCAAAGTTCTTGAAGCTGGCGTCGGCGTCAAAATGGAATTGCTTGCCTGGGGAAACACGATAATGGAGCCGCATCTGTTTCGCGTCGCTCCCAACTCAGGAAGCGGCGAATCCTACACTCACGTTGGCGAAGAGTTTTTATACATCCTCAAAGGCGAGTTGCAGATTTTTCTGCACGACGAAGAGTACCGCCTGAAAGCCGGTGACAGCTTCTATTTCGAAAGCGCCGTGCCCCACAAGTGGACAAACACTGGAAAATCCGAAACCGTGATTCTGTGGGTAAATACGCCACCGACTTTCTAGTCCGGAGAGATATTGGCCAAAGTTAAAGCACTATGTAGTTTCGTCGGTCTGCTCGCGGCTGTCTCGCTGGCCTGCTCTTTATCTTCACTGGCGCAGAATTCTGGCCAGCTAGCAGAAGTGGTACTGCTGCACGGCCACATCTACACGCTGGATTCCGGACATCCGTGGGCCCAGGCAGTGGCAATTCGTGACGGAAAAATTTTCGCCCTCGGAAGCGATCGTGACATCGCTCATTATCGCGGAGCATCGACAAAAGTGATCGACGCCAAAGGACGCCTGGTACTTCCCGGCTTCACCGATTGCCACGTGCATTTTCTCGACGCGTCGTTAGCTATGCAACAGGTCAGCCTGGATGACGCCAAGAGCGTCCAGGAAATTCAATTGCGGGTGAAGGCTTATGCCGCCGCACATCCGAATGACAGGTGGGTGCTGGGGCGCGGCTGGATGTATCCGTTATTCGCGCCCTCTGGCCTTCCCGACAAGAAGTATCTGGATGAGGTTATTCCGGACAGGCCCGTGTATTTGGAGAGCGGGGACGGCCACAGCTGGTGGGCAAACACCAAAGCTCTGCAGGTGGCGAACATCACGAAGGACACTCCCAATCCTCCCGGAGGAACCATTGTTCGTGATCCAAATACCGGAGAGGCGACAGGAGCCATAAAGGAGGATGCGGCTGATGCGGTAGTTCGCCGCGCAATTCCGGAACCCAGCCGCGAAACCAAGCTCCAGGCCCTGCGCGCCGGAATTAAGCTCGCAAACCAGTTTGGATTGACCCGCGTGCATGTGCTTGGAGGGGTGAACGCTGGCCGCGATGATCTGCATAACGTTGACCTGTACGAAGAGCTGCGCCGGAACGGCGAGCTCACGCTGCGCTTCCACCTTGCCTATCGTCTCGATCCACCAAAGGTTACCGATCGCCAACTGCAGGAAATTGTCGAGGCGCGAGACCGCTACAGGGATGACTGGATTTCTGCCGGATCAGTGAAGTTTTTCATGGATGGGGTAATTGAGACCCACACCGCTGCGATGCTCGCTCCGTACTCGGACGATCCTTCCGTCTCCGGCCAGCTACTATGGGAGCCTGCGGAATACCGGCGGGCCGTAACAGAATTCGATTCGCGAGGAATTCAGATCTTCACCCACGCCATCGGTGACCGGGCAATCCGCGTGGCACTGGATTCTTACGCGAACGCCGCGAAGACGAACGGCACAAAAGACGCTCGCCATCGAATCGAGCATATCGAAGACGCGTCGGCAGCGGACATTCCGCGCTTCGGGAGACTCGGCGTCGTCGCCAGCATGCAGCCTCTGCATGCGTATCCGGATGAAGATATTTTCAAGGCATGGCTTCCAAGTGCTGGGCCAGAACGCGCAAAGCGGGCATTCGCGTGGCAGAGTATCCAGGCAAGTGGCGGAGTGCTCGCCTTTGGAAGCGACTGGCCGATCGTGACTCTGAATCCTTGGCCGGGGGTGCAGAATGCGGTCACGCGCGAGACCATCGAGGGGGAGCCTAAGGGAGGATGGATCCCCTCTGAACGCATCACTTTGGCAGACGCCATCAAGGGGTATACCTTGAATGCCGCCTTCGCGGGACATCGGGAAAAGACTGAGGGTTCACTCGAAGCAGGAAAGCTGGCGGATTTAATCATGGTTTCGCAAAACGTCTTCACCATAGATCCGCATCGCATCAGCGAGACAAGAGTGGTGATGACGATCGTAGGCGGCCGCGTTGTTTACGAGCAGCCTGGCCCTTAGGACCCCGCTCGCAGACTGCAGTAGTCTTAGGCGCGAGAATTTTCTCTGCTGGTGACCTGAAAATGCGACGTCAAAACCCGCCAAAGACTCCGGAACAGGTTCGAATGTTTCTGGTGCCTTGCAGTTGTGGCTTAAGCTTTGCTGTCTCCCCGGACTACGACCGCCGCGGCACCAGCTGGAGCCGATATCTGATTTGCCCAAACTGTAGCAAGCGGCACGATCCCAAGAATCGCCTGCTGGAACTCGCTTACCAGCCGAACGGGTTTTGGAAAGTAGACAAGTGCTGAACCGCGCTCCGTCGGTCGAATGACATCAGCTGCTCGTCTTTGGCCCCTCCGGACTGGTCGAGCCAACGATTTATCGGGTGCAGTATTCATAAATATTGCCCCTCATGCGGTCCCACGTATTTTCTCTTGCCCTTGTTTTAGGATTTGCTATACTCTCGGCGCACTTGCGGACCCGGTAAAAACGCCCACTCAATGCTGGAGTATTCGTCCCGGTTCGCAATGACAGAAAGGGGGCTCCGTGAAAAACATTTTCGTTGGGAACCTCAGCTTCAACACTTCGGAGGAAGAGCTGCGCAAGATCTTCGAGCCGTACGGGACGGTGGACCGCGTCAGCATTCTCACCGACCGCGAAACCGGACGATCGAGGGGATTCGGTTTTGTCGAGATGGCAAACGCCGAAGAAGGGGACAAGGCGATTGCAGGATTGAACGGGAGCCAGTTTGGCGGGCGTGCGATTAATGTGAACGAAGCGCGTCCGAAGGCCGATCGCGCGAGTGGTGGCGGACGCGAGGCCGGGGGACGGCGTTAATCTGACATCGCGCTGCTTTCACGTTTGCTCGTAGTCTGGACCACGAACGGCGGCCGCACGTTCTGCAATATCCATCTCTGGCATTTCTCCGTTCCTTCGTTCTGCTATTTCTCCGTTTTTTTGTTTCTGCGTGCGCAAATTGATGGGTCCAACCTGCCGATGTACACTTGAAACACGCGCCCGTAGCTCAGCTGGATAGAGCGGCAGCCTCCGGAGCTGTAGGTCGGGAGTTCGAATCTCTCCGGGCGCGCCATTGTTCTGCAAGCGAAGTTAGTCTTTCACTGCACGAATTGCATCTGCTATGGGACGATCGTCTCCGTCGCCGTTTCCGTTTTGTTCTGCACTCGATTCAACCGGAGTTTCGCGCGTGTCCCCCTCGCCGGGAGCCAAGAATAGATTGCTCTCCAGGCCGTGCTGCTTGGTATAGAGATCGTAATAACGTCCGCCTGCCGCGTACAACTCTTCGTGCGTTCCCCGCTCCACAATTCGGCCCTGCTCGATCACCAAAATCTGGTCGGCACGGCGGATGGTGGACAAACGGTGCGCAATAACAAAGGTAGTGCGTCCACGCATTAAATAGGAGAGGCCTTCCTGAATCATCTGCTCGGACTCAGAATCGAGGCTGGACGTAGCTTCGTCCAGAATAAGGATTCGTGGTTCGGCGAGGATTGCTCGCGCGATCGAGATGCGCTGCCGCTGACCTCCCGAGAGTTTAACGCCACGCTCGCCAACGATGGTGTCGTATTTATCGGCAAAGCTCTCGGCGAATTCATCGACCCGCGCGATGCGGCAGGCACGCATGACGTCTTCCTCGCCGGCATCGGGCCGGGAGAATGCCACGTTTTCGCGAATGCTTCCGTCGAATAAAAACGACTCTTGTAGCACGACACCGAGCTGAGTGCGATAAGAATCGAGCCGGACTTTGCTGAGGTCGAAGCCATCGACAATCACCGAGCCTCGCGTGGGGACGTAGAACGCCGAGATCAGTCCAATCATTGTTGATTTGCCGGATCCAGAGGAGCCCACCAGCGCGGTCACCGTCCCCGGTGAAGCATGAAAAGAAATGTCGTTCAGCACCGTCCGCGTGCCGTCGTAACTGAAACTGACATCTTCAAAAGCGATGTTGCCTTCAATCGGCGGCAGCGTGATAGTGCGCTTGGGATCGCGATCTTCGGCCGGTTGGTTCAGAATTTCTTGCGAACGTTCGAGACCGGCAAGCGCTTCGGTAAGCTGGGTGCCGATTTGCACGATCTGCATCACCGGCGCAATCAAGAATCCCATGAACATGGTGTAAGTGAAAAACTCGCCAATGGTCATCGATCCGGCGAGAATCTGCCGCGCCCCTACATACATAATGACCGCGCCGACCACGCCCAGCAGAACGCTGGCGGAGAGTCCCATGACCGATGTCGCGGTCAAACTTCGCAAAACATTGTTGAGCAAGCGCAGTACGCCACCGGCAAAGACTTTCTCTTCGCGTTCTTCGGCGTGATATCCCTTGACTACGCGAATCCCGCCGAGAGATTCAGCCAGGCGACCGGTAACCTCGGCGTTGATCTTCCCGCGCTCGCGGAATATCGGCCGGATAGTCTGGAAGGCTTTTTTGAGGGCAAACGCAAAACACGCAAGGAAACCGAATGCCAGCACCGTCATCAGCGCGCTTATCCGGAACAGCACCACCAGCGCAATACTCGCGGTAAGCAGTCCACCTACTAGATCGACCAGCCCGGTGCCGATCAAATTGCGAACACCTTCGACGTCGCTCATAATCCGCGAGACCAGAACGCCGCTCTTGGTTGAATCGTGGAACGCGACCGGCATGCGCTCGACGTGGGATTGCACTTTCTGCCGAAGCTCCGTAATCAGGCGCTGCGCGGCCTTCGATAACAATTGCGTCAAGGAAAACGAGGTAATGCCTTGAACCACCGTTGCCGCAAGCACACCCAACACCAGCGGTCTAAGAAGTTGGATGTGGTGTTTAATGATCACGCTGTCGATCAAGTAGCGCGTGGAATAAGGAAGCACCAAAGACGCGACCCGGTTGATCGCCATGAGAAGGAAGCCGAGCGCCAGCAGGCCTCGACGCGGACGGATAAGTTCCCATACCAGCGGCAGAACAGCCCGAACGTTGGGACGGGCAGAGCCTTTGGCCGTGAGTGTTGGGGCAGACGACATCGTTGGTCATTAGATAGTACGCCTCGCCTGCGGGGTTCAATTTGCTGCTGATGTCGCCAACCTATTGTGGACGGATGTCGCATCCAGTGCCGGAGGCACGTGATGTGATCGCCGGCACGAAAATGGCAAAGGTCGGACGAGAACGGCCACGATCCCAGTTACCGAATTTGCTTGTAATCAATCAAAATCCAGTGCCGGAGGCACGTGATGTGACAGCCCGACATGGAAATGCCGGGTACGGATAACGGATAGATTTGAGTCCCGAAGGGACGGCACATCAAAGCTTTTAACCGCAGAGAGCGCAGAGCGATCTAAGGATTCCGACCGTTCCGAGAAACCGCCAGTCTCCGAGCTGATTTTTGGCCTCGTGGTCCGAATCGGCTGCCGCTGTTCTTCCTTTACAATCATCTACAAAATGAAACTTTCGGAAATTAATCGGGTGCTGGGTACGCGGCTGGAGAACGGCGCGTCCGATACGGAAATCCGCGGCGTTGCCGGAATTGAGGCTGCCGAGCCGGGACAGCTTACCTTCATCGCCAATCCGAAATATGCAGCCGCAGCCCGAACCACAAGAGCGTCAGCCGTCATTGTGGCTGAAGACTTCCCTGCCCTAAAGACTGCGATGCTGCGCAGCAAAAACCCCTACTTAGACTTCGCTCGTGCGCTGGAGCTTTTTTATACGTCGCCGCAGTATGCTCCCGGAATTCATCCCACCGCGGTTGTTCATGCGACTGCGAAAATCGGCGCCGGTGCTCATGTCGGTCCGTATGTCGTAATCCAAGAAGATGTCGAAATCGGCGGGAATGCCGTGTTGCTCGCGCACGCCGTTGTATATCGCGGGGTAAAGATTGGCAGCAACTTTGTGGCGCATGCGCATGCGGTGGTTCGTGAGTTTTGCCGGATTGGCAACAACGTTGTACTTCAAAACGGCGTTGTGATTGGCGGTGACGGCTTCGGCTTTGCCAAAGACGGCAAGGGCCACTGGCACAAGATTGTGCAATCCGGCCCCACCGTGATTGAAGACGACGTCGAGATCCAAGCCAACGCATGCATCGATCGCGCCAGCGTAGGAGAAACACGAATTTCGCGGGGAGCGAAGATAGACAATCTGGTACAGGTGGGACATGGATCTAGCGTCGGCGAAGACACTCTGCTGTGCGCGCAAGCTGGACTCGCCGGGTCTACAGACGTGGGCAAGAACGTAATTCTGGCGGGACAAGTCGGCGTCGCCGGACATTGCAAAGTCGGCGACGGCGCCATCGCGACCGCGCAAAGCGGCATTCCCAACGATGTTGCTGCCGGAGCGGTCGTCAGCGGCTATCCCGCCATGGATAACAAGTTGTGGCTTCGATGTGTTGCGGTTTTCAACCGCCTGCCGGAGATTGCGCGCGCGCTACGAAGGAAAGAGTAACTGCCAATTCATTTCGCTAATTCGTGAGCACGACGCGTTTGTTGGCGATGTCCGCGGCGGCTTGGGCGACGTTTTCAGGCTTGCCGAGATCACGCCAGTAATACTTGTCTGCGCGGAAGGCGACAATTTTCTCGCCCTGGCCTGCAAGTCGAACATAAGTATCGATGATCGAGAAAGCGCCCGGCTCGGTCATCATCCTGAGAAAACGGGGGGAGATGACGTGAATGCCGGAGAACGCTAAAGGTTGCTGGGCTCGCGCCGGCCGAACGAGTTCAGGGTTGCCATCCCTACCCGCTTGCCGGCCACAAAGTTGGAGCGATTCGTCGAAAAGTAGATAGCGGGACGTTGGCCGGTCTTGCACGGCCAAGGTCGCGAGCGCGTTCTTTTCGGCGTGAAACTTCAACATTTGTTTGAAATCGATGTTGCTGATGACATCGACGTTATGCAGAATGAAGGGCTCTTCCCCTCCCAAGTCTTCCCTTGCCGAATTGTCGTAAAAGAAATGGCCGGCCTTCTTGAGCCCCCCGCCGGTATCGAGCAGGACGTCTTCGCGAGACATTTCAATTTGCAGGCCAAAGTTGTTCTTGGCTTTCAGGTAGGCTTCGACCATCTCAGCGAAGTGATGTACGTTAATGATCACTTCGCGAACTCCGAAATCCCGCAGGCGAGTAAGTGTGATCTCGAGAAGAGTTCGGCCTCCGACTTCGACCAAAGCTTTGGGCAGGTCGTTAGTGAGCGGTCGCAGGCGCGTGCCCAGACCCGCGGCCAGTACCATGGCTTTCATTCTGTGGCCGTCTCCGCTTGGGCGGCACTGGTCTCCAACTCAGCAGCGGCTTTATCCAACTCGCGATGATGAACGGTTACCTCGACGCCGTTCTTTTCACGCAAATGCTTGGCAAGCTGCTCCGCCAAATATACGGACCGGTGCTGGCCGCCAGTACAGCCGAAGGAAACCATCAAATGTCTAAAGCCGCGGCGCTGATACTCGTTAACGCTGGCATCGACCAGCGCACGAACGTGGTCAAGAAACTGCTGCGCGGTCTCCTGCCGATCTAGATATTCAATTACCGGCCTGTCTTTCCCAGTGAGATTCTTGAACCGCTCTTCCCGCCCGGGATTCGGAATGCTGCGGCCGTCGAAGACAAAGCCGCCGCCGTTTCCCGTCTCATCCTTGGGCCCGCCGCCGCGATGAAAAGAAAAACTGTATATACGCACCGATAGGGCGAGGTCGGAAGGAGTTTGGGAAAGCCCCTTTGGCTCTTCGAAATGCAGGTTCTGCAGCTTCTCCGAGGCCAACATGCCGCGGAAAGATCCCATCAGCGTCGGAAGCTCGATCGAGAGTGAGACGTTATGCAACAGCCAGCGCAGATTTTTTAGAGCGTAAGGAACGCTCTGCAGGAAATGGGCTTTGCGTTCGTAGAACCCACGAAACCCGTATGCGCCAAGCGCCTGCATGAGGCGTACATAAACGAATGCGTAGTAGTGCTTCATGAACGCTTCGCTCGTAATTGGAACATGATTGCGGAGCGCTTCGAGATAATGATCGAGCAGTTCCTGCCGCAAAGCCGGTGGAAGGTCGGCTTTAGCATCGTACAAAAGCGAAGCGACGTCGTATTGCAGCGCGCCTCGGCGGCCTCCCTGGTAATCCACAAAGAAGGGTTCGCCATCGACCAGCATCACGTTGCGTGACTGGAAGTCGCGATAAAGAAAGTAATCGTGATCGGCTGTCAGCAGGAACTTGGTCAGGCGGCTGAAATCCTGCTCCAGCGCCTGTTCGTTAAACGGAATACCGGCGAGCCGAAGAAAATAATATTTGAAGTAATTCAGGTCCCAGATGATGGACTGCCGATCGAAGCTGGCGCGGGGATAACAAACTTTGTAATTCAGATCGCGCCCCGCTTCGATTTGAAACCGCGGCAGGATTTCTAGGACCTTGCGATACGTTTCAATGATGGCTGGAGCAATGTTTTCGCCGCTCCGATTTTTCGAGAGAAAATCGAAGAGGGTAACATCGCCGAGGTCCTGCTCGAGGTAAGCGTCGTGCTTTAAATCCTCCACATAGACTTCGGGGACAGGCAAACGGTGACGGCGGAAATGCCGCGAAAACTCCAGAAAGGCGACGTTTTCCTCCCGCACTCCGTAAATAATTCCAATGGCGCTGCGTTGGGCGTCGGAAAGGCGAATGATGTTTCGCCCGGAGCCTCCGAGCTGCCCCTGCAGCGGCTGAACACGCTCGACCGTGGAGTGAAAATGCTGCTCGAAAAGTTTCTTTAGGACGTCCATCAAGAGGAGATCACGCCAGACTAAAGATATCATCGTCGGCCCAACATAACGGCAGCCCTCTGAGCAGGTGTTTGGCTGGTGGGGCTAGCCAAGGGTGCGGCGGTCCCGGCGGGCCTTCCATCCACGGTGTGCTAAATTCTTAGGAATCGCTGCGGACCAACTCCCGCTCAATGCCCCAAGCTCTCGAAAACACAAACCGGCGAGCAGTAAAGGTTTTTGTCGCCACCACTGTACTGCTGAGCTTCATCTCGTTCTGGCGCGCGGCTGCGATCGTACTTGCTGACCTCGGCTCCTCTGCTTATTACGTAGGTGGTGATGCTGAGAAGGTTATTGGAAAGAGCGCTCCCTGGTTCATTCTCGCGGTCATGCTCTTCGCCAATTGCGTGCGCGCCCTTTATATCGAATCCACCAGCATGTTCGTGCGAGGCGGCGTGTACCGCGTAGTGAGGCGGGCGATGGGTGGAACACTGGCCAAGTTTTCGGTTTCCGCGCTGTTGTTCGATTACATTCTGACCGGTCCTTTGAGCTCGGTAGTTGCGGGACAGTACTTGGCGGGTTTCATTCATGACGTGTCCCGGTACTTGGGACATCCGCTACGCCACTTCCCGGACAACTTATTTGCCGCGACCTTTGGCATCGCTGTTGCTTTGTATTTTTGGCGAAAGAACATACAGGGCATTCACGAATCCAGCGAGAAGGCGCTGCAGATCATGATCGTCACAACGGTCATGGTCGTGATTCTGATCATCTGGTGCACGATTACTTTGTGGCATTCTCCAGTGCCGCTACCGCCGAGTCCGCTGAAGTACGGCATTACCCTCAATCATGAATCATTGGGATGGTTGAGCGGACTGAAAAATACCTGGATCACGCACCTCACGCTGTTCATCCTGCTCGTAGGTTTCGGCCACTCCGTACTGGCGATGAGCGGCGAGGAAACACTGGCTCAGGTCAACCGCGAGATTGCGCATCCCAAGCTGAAGAATTTGAAAAAGGCAGCAGTCGTCATCGGCATCTACGCTCTTCTATTTACCGCCCTGACCTCCTTCTTTGCGGTAATGATCATTCCCGACGCTCGAAGGCCGCAGTACTTCGGCAACCTCATCGGCGGAATCGCGATGCATCTGTGGGGTCCGCTGTGGGCGCGACTGGTATTCAATGGCTTTGTCGCGCTGGTGGGAGTTCTGATTCTTTCGGGCGCACACAATACCTCAATCGTGGGCGCGAACGGCGTGCTCAATCGAGTTGCGGAAGACGGTGTGCTCACGGAGGCATTCCAGAAACCACATCCCCGTTTCGGTACAAGTTACCGAATCATTAACATGGTCGTCGGACTGCAATTGCTGACGATCATCATCACCGGGGGAAACGTATTCACGCTCGCCGGACTGTACGCATTTGGCGTCATCTGGAGCTTCTCGATGATGGCGCTGGCGGTCCTAATACTGCGTTACACCGAGCCTGCAAGACGCGAGTGGAAGGTGCCCTTAAATATCCCGCTGGGGCAAGGACGCGAACTGCCACTCGGCGTGATACTCATCGCCACCGTGTTGTTTCTCACCGCTCTGGTTAACTTGTTCACAAAATACGAGGCCACAATCGGTGGCGTCACGTTCAGCCTTATTTTCTTTGCTCTTTTTACCTATTCGGAGCGCCGCGTTGCCAAGCGGCGGGCAGGAAAACCAGAGAGCCTCGACCAATTCCGGGTTTATGGAAACGAACAGCCGGCCACGGACACGCTAGGTGTACGCCCAGGAAATATTTTGGTGGCCGTCCGCGATCCCAAGAACCTCTACTATTTGCGCGACGTCTTGCGAAGAACCGACACAAAGCAACAGGACGTGGTGGTGATGACGGCCCGTTTGTTTCACCGGGAGCCCTCGTTCGGGAGCAGCACTTTTGATACGGAACAGATTTTCGATCAGTATGAGCAAGAGCTGTTCACGGCAGTGGTTGCTGCAGCAGAAAAGGAGGGCCGTCCAGTATCGCTGCTGGTGGTGCCTGCAACCGATGTATTTGACTCAATAATCGCCACCGCGCAGCGGCTTGAATCCAGCCGAATTGTCTGCGGTCTCTCCAATAAGTTAAGCCCCGATGAGCAAGCCAAGCTCACCGGCGACGCCTGGGAACGCCTGCCTGAACCCAAGCCTCGGCTGGTTATGGAAATCCGAATGCCGAACGGGGTCTCGCGCGAATACTATCTTGGCCCGCATACGTCGCGCCTGCGAAATCAAGATCTCGATCTGCTTCATCATCTTTGGCTCGAGATAACCTCCGATCCACGATTTGCCGGCGCTCACCACTACCACGTTATTGCCGTGGCTCTGCAAGAGCTGGAGCAAGAGTTGCACAGCGGAAAGAAATCCGAAGTTTTGGACAAGCTCTGGCAGGAGCTTCAGAAACGGTCCGACGACGAGAGCTAACCATCCAAACGCTTTCCCTGCCTGGTTCGGATCCTATGTTGCAGAAGCATGTAGTGCGTCAGTAGAATCATTCTGACGTCCAATCCCGCCTCTCAGCGGGAACGGGGGACCCGCAACGGAAAGCAATTTCCGACGGGGCGAATCCGTTAGACCGGTCCAACCGGCACACGGTAGGACACCTTTCAGTCCGAGCCCGACAGCTAACCTCGTCGACGCAGAAAGGAGCCGCGTTCAGCCATCTTGGCTGGGCAAGCTTCAATGAATTCCTCCAACTCTTCTGTTTCTTCCCAGGTAGCTACACCTAATATCGGAGCACGCGTTCTGGTCGCCACGAGCGCGATGCTGGCGTTTATTTCTTTTTGGCGCGTGGCTGCGATTGTCCTCAATGACATGGGTTCGTCGGCATTTTATGCCGGTGCCATTGCCGAACATTTCGTGGGAAAGACGGCGCCTTGGTTCATCCTCGCGATCATGTTGCTGGCCGGCGCTGTGGCCACCCTTTACATCGAGAGCTGCGGAATGTTTGTGCGCGGCGGCGTGTACCGCGTTGTCAAAGAGGCAATGGGCAGCACGCTGGCCAAGTTTTCTGTTTCCGCCCTGATGTTCGATTACATCCTGACGGGGCCGATCAGCGGAGTTTCGGCAGGCTTGTATCTGGTGGGTTTGCTTAATGAATTGTTTCATTATGCGCACTGGCACGCGTCCATACCGATGAACGGCGGAGCCGCGGTTTTTGCCGTCATTGTGACGCTGTACTTCTGGCGGGAGAACATCAAGGGCATTCCGGAATCGAGCGAGAAGGCGCTACGCATCATGTACGTGACTACGGTCATGGTGGTCATAATGGTGACCTGGTGCTGTTACACGCTGTGGGTGAAAGGAGCGCACCTTCCGCCCTGGCCGTACCTTCGAAACCTCACCTGTTGTTATCTCACGGGCGAACATGGGGGCGCTCTCGGATGGTTGCGGCACAGTTCCCTGCCCTATACCGTCGGGCTTGTCGGCATCCTGATCGGTCTTGGGCATTCGGTCCTCGCCATGAGCGGCGAAGAGACCATGGCGCAGGTGTATCGCGAGATTGAGCACCCAAAACTTCCAAACCTGAAAAAGGCCGCCATTGTCATTTTTCTTTACAGCCTTATCTTCACCGCCGGGGTCGCGTTCTTCGCAGTCATGATCGTTCCTGATTCGGTGCGCCCAACCTTCCAGGACAATCCGATTGGCGGGCTGGCGATGCATTTGGTAGGACCAGTGTCGCTGCGGCTGGCATTTCGCGGCTTCGTCGTGATCGTGGGCGTGCTGATGCTAGCCGGAGCAGTGAACACTGCCATCGTGGGCTCGAACGGAGTTCTGAATCGTGTCTCCGAGGACGGAATTCTTCCGCAATGGTTTAGAAAACCCCACCCGCGTTTCGGGACTTCCTACCGGATACTCGACCTGGTTGTAGGACTTCAGATCCTCACGATCATCCTGAGCCGAGGGAACATTTTCCTGTTGGGCGAAGCGTATGCATTTGGAGTGATGTGGAGCTTCTCGATGAAGGGCCTGGCAGTGCTGGTGCTGCGCTACACGGAACCAGGAAAACGGGAGTACCGCGTTCCGCTCAACTTCCAGATAGGCAAGGTTGAAATCCCCCTGGGCTTGGCGCTGATTACGCTCACGTTAACCGCGCTTTGCGTAATCAATCTTTTCACCAAAGAGATCGCCACGATTTCCGGTTTGGCGTTCACGCTGATTTTCTTTACGGTGTTCGAGATTTCAGAGGCTATTACTCGCAAGCATTCTTCTGAGCACGCTGAACTTGATCAGTTCAATGTAGAGCCGGGCGATGACCTGACTCCGCGATCGTTGGGTGTGCGTCCAGGAAATGTGCTGGTGATGGTACGGAACTACAACACTCTTTATAACCTCGGCGCAACCCTCGATCAGGTCGACACTCACAAGCAGGACGTGGTGACGCTGCACTTGCGCTTTCTGAACCGCTCGGATGCGGGAGAGTACGAACTCGAACCGGAGCAGCTTTTCAGTTCCGAGGAGCAGACTCTGTTTACCCGCGCATTGGCGCTGGCGGAGAAAAAAGGGAAAAGCATTCACCTTGCGGTCGCGGGCGCAACAGAAAAATGGGACGCGATTTTGCGCTCGGCCCAGAGTCTGGAGTCGGCGGTGGTTGTGCTCGGTGTATCGCCGAACCGGCCGGTGGCGGAAGAGGCCCGGATGGCCGGACTGGCCTGGGAGCATCTGGCTGATCCCAAGCCGCAGCTGACACTCATTATCTATTCGCCCACTGGCCAGGAACAGATCTTTTACCTCGGGCCGCACGCGCCCCATCTAACGCCCAAGGAAGTTGATTTGTTGCATACGGTCTGGCTGGAACTCAGCAGTTCGGTGGCACCAGAAGAATTGCACCATCACGATGTGGTGCATTTCGCGCTGCAAGAGTTGCGGCAGGAGATGAATGACTCGCAACGACAAGTTGTGGTCGAGAGATTGAAAGAGCACTTGCAGGAAATCAAAGACCGGCGCGCGCCACATACCTAGTCGGCAAGCTGCTATGGCTTTTTATGGGCGGCTGGAGTTGCAGCAGGCCGAAGCTCATCAGCCGCTTTCAGCAAGGCCTCCACGGCGCTGGAGTCTAGTTGATACAGAGCTGGTTCGTTCTCCCGCTGCGCGATGTAATGGTCTCCGGACTTTGCTATCAGAATTTTTTCCGTGCGCTTGGCGCCGTCGGAAGTAACCATAACTTCGATTGCCGGATTCGAAAAGCCGGACGCGGGAAAGCTGCTGGCCGTGAGATCGCGAAGATCAGAGATGACCGATTCCACGTTAGCTGGGTCCATCTTCTTTCCGTTTGACCACCAGTCTTCGCTGCCCCCGGTGCCTCTGGTTAGGAAGTAAGCTTTGGTTCCGTTGTGCAGCTCAATCTTGTTGGGATCGTTGTAGCCAAAGTCGAAGAGTTTTTTATTGCGGAATTCGTCGAGGCCTTTTGCGAGCGCTTTGCCTAGTGCTGAATCGACTTTGTAGGCGCCCTCGCTCGACTTCGCATAATAGATGTCTTTATTCGCCCGAACTTGCAGTTCCTGGGTGCCGGATTCGTCGGTCACTTTCGCGGTCGCGACCGGAGTGGCGTGAGCAAACTCCGAAGACTCCCGCTTCGCATCCGCGCTGCTGAGGTCCATTTTCGCGTTCGTCAGATGTCTCATCAAGTCGCCGACCTGGATGCGGTCGGCACGCAGTGGCGTAGGTTTCAGGATCTGCCAGTCATCTTTATTGCGAGCGAATTCGATGTCCCCATTCTTCCGGGCAATTTCAATCCGACTGATCTTGTCAGCATTGACGGGCAGAAGTCGCTTGTCGCGCAAGTCATTCAGAGTTTTATCAAGGCTGGTTTTCGTATAGCTCGCAACCGTGAATAGGCGCGGATCGCCGGCGAGCATGGCGTAGACGGCGCCGCCGGCAGGCGTGTCACCGCCGAGCATTAATTTTTGCGTCTTGTTGTCCTTTTCAGTGAGATCAACTTCCAGAGCGGGCTGGTCCAAGCCGAACGTCTGCAAATCGGAAACTTTGTCTTCGATCACGCGTTCTGAGTTCAACGCCGACAGTGCGGATGCCAAGCCGCTGACTACGCTCTGGTCAGCTCGGAATGCCTCGGGCTGTGTGATCTGCCAATCTCCGGAGCTGGATTTCGTCAGTAGGACGGGATCGGCGTCTTTCTTTTTTAGCGCAAGCTGCGTGATGGAATGTTCGTCGAGCTTAAGGATTGGCGGCGGAGTATCGGCGGAAATTTTTGCGGTGTCATCGGCTGGCTTGTGGTGCCCGGACCAGTAGAGGACCCCGGACAGTATGAACAAGACTAAAGCGGCGACGGTGAGACTATGGATTTTCATGTTTCCTAATTAATTTCCATGTCATTTCGAACGCAGCAAGATTGTCCGCAGGGCGGATGATCTTGCGGGGTCGAGAAACCTGTTCCAGTTGATTGAACAGCAGGTTCCTCGACGGCGTTCCATCCTCCACCAAGTGGAAAATGGAACTTGCTCGGAATGACAGCGAGAAGAAACGAGCCATCAACACAAAAACGCATCAGGATATTAGCGACGCTTCCACCACACGCCGAAGCCGGTGACGACCACGATCAGCGGCAGCAAAAACTGAGAGGTAATCAAAACCCCATTGAACTGACGTTGGGTCATGGTGACGCGACGGTCCTCTCGCGGCTTGGGGCGAATCGAAATCAAATCTTCGTCGGATGAAAGCCAGTTCACGGCGTTCAACGCGAGATCACTATTGCCTTCGAAAGTAATGAAGCGATTGGCCGCCCAGCCGGAGCTGCCGATCACGACAAAGCGTCCCTGTGAACTCTGTTTGCCGGTGTTGTAAGTGCCGGCGGCGGCCAAAGTCAGCGGACCCTTTTTATTGTTTGGATCCTGCACGCTGACTCGGGCCGAACTTAAATTGGTTGTAGCCAGGCTACTGGAGGAAGAATCGAAGAGCTTCTCGACGTTGGTTTTATCAGCGTTTTTAATTTCAATTGAACGCGCAAGGGGAAAGCCGGTGGCGGTCCGCTTGATCTCGCTGACGATCGGCTGCGAGCTGTAGTTGCTCACCAGCGCGACCTGCGGACCTAGCCCGAAGATCTGACCCACTGGACTCAGATCAAGAATCAAGTCTTTGTCAACGGTGACGCCCCAACTCTGCAGCAGACTGGTGAGGGCGTCGTTATCGGCAATGTCAGAATGGCCGACCTTCAGAGGAGGATCAAGCATGAAGAATCCGCGGCCGCCGTCCTCGACATATTTCTTGAGGGCATCGACCTCAGGCTGAACGTAATTCCGTGTTGGGCCTGCGACGACCAGCGCAGTGCAGTCGTTTGGAACTTCTGGTTTCTGAAGTAGATCGACGATTTTGGTTTCGTAATCGTCTTTGGCCAGAAGCTGTTTGAATTGGGAGAAACCTTCGCGGTCAGTATCGTCGATCTGGTGCTCGCCACTGCCGCTCAAAAAGCAGACGGTGCGTGTGTTGCTCTTCAGGTCGCGGATGAAGGCACCGGTGATGCCTTCCTCGGTCATGCTCTTGGCTTCTTCTTTTTTTGCGCCTACCTGGATAATTGCGGTACCGAAATTGCGAACACCGGCTTCCCTCGCCCGCTGCGGATCTTTATCGGGATCCACATACTCTACTTTGAGCTTGGGAGAAAGATTCCTGTATTCCTCGAGCAGGTCTTTGCCGTCGCGGAAGCGAGTACTCTGGTTGAAATAAGTAATGGTCGCATCCTGCTGCAATCCCTTGACGATCTTCGCACTTTGCTCAGAAAGGCTGTAACGCTTGTTCGCGGTCGCGTCGTACGACTTGTTGTAGCGCTCTGCCAGAACGTTGCCGACAACGACTACCGCGAGGACCACCAGAATATAGGTCGCTGCATAAGCCGCGTACTTCGTCTGCCTTGCCTTAAGCCACTGACTTGCCATTTACGACCTCCAGCGCAGGGATTCCATGGAACGCGCTGTGAAAAAGAGTCCAAGGAAAATTAGGGTTGCGTAATAAATTCCGTCTTTCAGATCGATCACGCCGCGCATGAATGACTCAGAATGGGTCACTAACGACATATAAGAGAGTACGTGTGCCCAGCCTGCGTTGCTGAAGTCGCTCCACGCCAAGACCCACAACAAGATCAACACTGCAAACGTGGTCGCGCCAGCGATAATCTGGTTCTTTGTAAGACTGGAAATGAACGTACCAATCGCCAGCATCGCGCCCGCCTCAAGCAGCAGGCCGAGGTAAGCGATAAGAACAGGTTTCCAATCCGGGTTGCCGTATTTGAAAAGGAACAGGAAATGGACCACGGTAAACAGAAGCAGACAGCAATACAGCAACATTGCCGCCATCCATTTTCCGATGATGATTTCCAAGTCTCGAATCGGCGAGGTCGCGAGCAGTTCAATCGTGCCGGTGCGTTTCTCTTCCGCGAAAAGCCGCATTGTGATCATCGGAAGGAAGAACAATCCAATCACGGCGACGTTCTGAAGCAGGGGCCGGATGACCTGCTCGTTGAGGTTCATCGGATATATCTGGCCGCTCATCTGACTCTCCATGCTGTACTTCAGGAACACGCCGAGCTCTGCCCAGAAGAAATATCCGAAGACCACTCCCCACAAGCTCAACAAAACATACGCCACGGGAGAAACGAAGTAGCTGTGCAATTCTTTCCGGCAAATGATCCATGCGTTTCTCATAGCTGTGCCCCCGTCGCCGCTGGGACCTCAGCGGGCGATTCCTTTTCCTTTCCCGTGAGTTGAAGAAAGACTTCCTCGAGGCTCATGGCGGCGGGGCGAAGTTCGTTCAAGTCCCATCCGGATTCGACCACTGCGCGGGCGAGGTCACCACGAACCAGGCGTCCCTTTTGGCTTTCGATTTCAAATACTGCCCGGCCATTGACCTGATTCTTGCAGAGCACCCGACTCACCCCGGAGACACGTTCCAACTTTTGCTGGACGGTTGAAGATTCCAAATTGCCACTGCGGCCCGCCACCTCGAGCACCACGGATTCAGCACCGCGCGCCCGTGCCTGCAGGTTCCGCACCGAATCGGTCGCGACCAGTTTGCCTCTGTTGATGATGACTACCTGCTCGCAGGTCTGCTCGACTTCGGGCAAGATGTGCGTGCTGAGAATAATCGTGTGGCTGCCGGCGAGGCTCCTGATCAGATCACGCGTTTCGTTGATCTGCTTGGGATCAAGACCAGCGGTAGGTTCATCAAGAACCAGGACATCGGGATTGTGAATAATTGCCTGCGCAAGACCGACGCGCTGGCGATAGCCTTTTGAAAGCTTGCCCAGCAATTTATTCCTAACGTCGGCGACCGAGCAGCGCTCGCATACGTAATCGATGCGCTTTTGAAGTTCGGCCCCTGACAATCCTTTCAGCTGGCCGACAAATTTCAGGTACTCGGCGGTCTCCATCTCCGGATAAAGCGGCGGCGTCTCGGGCAGGTAGCCGATGCGCTTCTTGACTTCCATTGGCTGTTCAAGCACGTCAAAGCCAGCCACGGTCGCCGTGCCTGACGATGGCGGAAGGAAGCAGGTCAACATGCGCATGGTGGTGGTCTTCCCGGCCCCGTTCGGTCCCAGGAAGCCGACGATTTGTCCCTTCGCCACCTCGAACGAGATGTGGTCAACGGCGGTGGTGCGGGCGTACCGCTTGGTAAGCTCTTTTACTTTGATCATAAAAATTATTCTTATCGGCGAGGCACACAGCCATGGAACCGATCCGCATCAAGCAGAGCGGGATTAATTCCTATGTTAAGAACAGAAGCTGGCGTCTGTCAAAACCGAATTACTGAAACCGACCCGAAAAAGTGCTTTCTTTTTGTAGGGATGCAGTCCAGCACGCGATTCGTTGTCTGATTCGAGGGACTTAGCGCCTCCGTCGACGCGACTTTTTGGCTGAAACTCGCATCCATATTGGTGAAGCCTATTTAAAGCAAAGGTTTAGGAAACAGGCGGTTTGTGCCTGTGGCGGGAGCTTTAGGTGTGCTGATTTCTGAGTACAAAATTCTGTGCAAAGGCTGGGAATATGTCCGTTCTTAATTCTGTGAACTCCCGTTCTTTATCTGATTCCTTGTCCGATCGAGCTGAGATGAACAGCAATACGAAAACCTGGTTGCAATTGTACGTAGATGCTATGACGGAGAAAGATCCTTATAAGCGTCTGGCACTGGTGCAAGAGCTAAGAAAAATTCCGCGGCATGATGAGTCGGACGAAATCCCTCAGGAGCCGAGGACACGGTCTATAGTGCGCCCGAAAGTTGTGCGCCGCCGCCATTGAGCTGGCACCTTTTATTAAAACAATTTCTGAGCGCGTGGGTTAGTCAGATACGGGGATCGGAGAAAATCTGCTCCAGGAGATCGCCTGCCTTCTCATCCCCAAGACTATGCTGGCCAATCAGGATGAGTTTGGCCTGCTCCGGCGTCAGCTTTTTATATCCAGGTTTTTCGTATAGTTTTTTGGGCGTCAACCCTGTTTCAACGACCTTTGGAATTTCCACGACCTTTGGGCGATTGGAACCAATGGCTTGTGAAAAGATATTTTTTATTTTAGAGCTAAGTGCAATCTTCGCTTGCTGTAAGGTTAATCTTCGGAGAATAGGCTGTGCATAGGTTTTCTTGGCGTCTGCGTATATCCGTACTGGCTGCACGCGTTTCTCTCCCCATTTCTGAATTCCCCCTGAACCACTCTGCCATGAGTTCTTGATTTGACTTAGTTACTATTTTGGTCTGGCGCCGAACACAAGAAAGCATAGAAATCCGTCTTGACAAGGTGGGCCGGCAGTAGCAGAATTCCTTAGGCGAATAAAAAACGAAACTACTCTAGTTTCGCGACCGGGCAGTACCAGCCCTGACTTTCTGCCTGAGGTCCGCATGTCTACGTTTCCGCAAAGCGCTGCCAGTCCCCCGCTTTTAAATGCCTCGGTGAGGCAAAATCAAATTTTAAGCGAGGCTATTTCGACCAGATTTCCGGCTTCATCGGAACGAAGTCTGAGTGAAAAAAGGGCAAACGTTCTGAAACATATTGCCGTTTCTGGGCGATTGCTGGATGTGCGACCAGCGTCGCGACTGGAGATACGGCCGAGACCGGAGATGCTTTCGAGCGGCATCGCTGAATTGGATGCAATTACCGGCGGCATTCCACGCGGCTGCCTGTCTGAAATTTGCGGACCGGCTTCTTCGGGCAAAACCAGCGTGCTGCTCTCGGCGATGGCGGCGGCAACCCGGCGGGATGAAACCTGCGTTCTGATCGACGCCAGCGATAGCTTCGATCCGGAGTCTGGAGCGGCGGCGGGCGTGGATTCTGCAAAATTGTTGTGGGTGAGGTGCGGGGATTCTCCTCTGTGTAACTCTCTGCCCTCTGTGGTTAAAGATTTTAAAGATTTTTACCACAGAGGACGCCGAGTTACACAGAGAATTCACAGAGAAACCAAAGTGCCCGAACGCCGACTGGAACAGGTTCTAAAAACCACAGATTTAGTTCTCCAAAGCGGCGGTTTCGGGTTAGTCGTGCTTGATCTCGCCGGAATTCCGGAGAAGTTTGTGCGGCGCATTCCGCTGGCATCGTGGTTCCGATTTCAACGAGCAGTAGAACATACGAAAACTGCACTGCTGGTGGTAAGTGAGTTTGCATGCGCGCAGACTTGCGCCACAGTGGTGATCAAATTTGCAGCCAAAAAAAATATAGGTTCTCCGTTTTGTGGAGAAAGAGGGTGGGAGTGTTCCACATTCGCAAAACCTCCACATACACAACTCTTGCAAGAAATACGGGTCGAAGCCGAAGTGGCACGCATGCGCCTGGAACGAAAGCCAGCGGCATCGGTGAGAGCAAGTTTTGTAACACAAGCTGTACGCGCCGGCTGAATAACACCAGCCACGGAGCGCATGGATTTTCACGGATGTTTTTCCTTTTTTATTTTTAATCCGCGTAAATGCGTTTAATCCGTGGCAGATATGAATTGGTTTTTGCCAACGAAGAATGACCAACGACAGTTTTTATGCCTTTCGCATGCATCTACGTTCCGGATTTTCCCGTGGCGGCAATCCTTCGCGCCGAGCCTAATTTGCGATCCAAAGCCGTAGCTGTGGTTGAAGGAAAACCGCCACTCGAAAAAATTTTAGGAGGCAACGAACATGCCCGACGCGCAGGCATTTTCACAAGCATGACGAAATTGCAGGCTGAACTCTGTGATGACGTGATACTGCGAGATCGCTCGGAGTTGCAGGAGGCAGCTGCACATCAGGCGCTGCTCGATTGCGCACAGTCATTTTCGCCGCGAGTGGAGGATTTAGCTGCGGACACGCTTTTGCTGGATTTATCCGGCCTCGACAAGCTGTTTGGTCCGTTGCCGAAAATTGCGCGCGAGATTTCCCGGCGCGCCGCAGAAATGGGACTGGAAATAAATGTGGCAGTGGCTTCCACGCTGGAAGCGGCGTTGCTCGCGGCGCATGGGTTCAGCGGCGTCACCGTAGTGCCGGAGGGGAAAGAAGCAGAAGTTTTGGGCGGCTTGCCGGTAGAGGTCCTGTTTTCACGAAAAGCTGACTTGGAAAACAGTGGAGAATTTCTGGAAACATTCCAGCGCTGGGGTGTTCGAAAGTTTCGCGACCTGGCTGCACTGCCGGAAGTTGAGTTAAGCGAGCGGCTGGGACAACAAGGGCTTCGTTTTCAAAGGATGACGTGGGGATCAGGCACGCGGAATTTGGTGCCGTCGGAACCGCCGCTGGTGTTTGAAGAAGTTATAGAGCTGGAATATCCCATTGTGCTGCTTGAGCCGCTGGCGTTTGTGTTGAACCGGATGCTGGAGCATCTATGCGCGCGCTTGCAGGGGCGAGCATTGGCTGCGCAGGAGTTGAAACTGGAGTTGACACTGGAAAATGGAAGGGCTGAAACAGATGCAGCACTTACTCAGTTTCAGCGAACAATTCGCTTGCCGGTGCCGCTACTCGATGCAAAAACTTTTCTCAAACTACTGCAGCTGGATTTGAAATCGCATCCACCCGGGGCTCCGGTTGTGAAAGTGCAATTGCGAATTGAGCCGGCAAAACCCCGTCCAGCGCAGAATGGGCTCTTCATACCTGTCTCGCCGGAACCGGAAAAACTCGAGCTGACACTGGCAAGGATTAACGGAATAGTTGGCGATGGGCGAGTTGGTTCTCCCATGCTGCTCGATACGCATCGGCGTGAAGCTTTTGAAATGCGGCATTTTACGCCATCCGAATCCACATCATTGAGCCAGGGGCGTCTCGCCCGTCCGGCCGGGCGGGGACGCCCGGCACTCCCCACTCAGACCAGGGAAATTATCACAGCGCTGAGAATTTTTCGTCCCCCGATTGCCGTCAGGGTGAGCCATCGAAATGGTAGGCCTTCGCATGTTATGTCGCGAAAGCGAAGGCAGATTTCCGGCGAAGTGCTGTGGGCGGCTGGACCATGGCGCTCTTCCGGGGACTGGTGGGAGCAGGATGCGTGGGTTCGAGATGAATGGGACATTGCATTGAAGGAACAAACTGGGATCGTGCTGTACCGCTTGATTCATGATTTACTCACCAGCGAATGGCTGCTGCAAGGGAGCTATGACTGAATCACATTAGCTCTTAGCATTTAGCTCTCAGCTTGAATCTCGGAGTGGAACCGCTAGAAGCTAAGAGCTGACTATGTACATTGAACTCCACTCCCGCTCAGCCTTCAGTTTTCTTGAAGGCTCTTCCCTGCCCGGAAGTCTGATCGCACGCTGCGCAGAGCTGAATATGCCGGCGATGGCACTCCTCGATCGTGATGGCGTGTACGGCGCCGCTCGCTTTCATATGGCCGCGAAAAAGGCCGGAATCAAGGCGCATATTGGGGCGGAGGTCACATGTAACTTTTCACCACAGAGACACGGAGACACGGAGAGAAACCCTGAACATTCTATAAAAATCCAGCAGCAACAAATTTCCCATCTGAACAAGAAAAACAAAAACAATCCCTCTGTGCCTCTGTGTCTCCGTGGTGAATCTCGCCTTCCGCTTCTGATTTCATCCCGAACCGGCTATCAAAACCTCTGCCGATTGATCACAAAAATGAAGTTGCGCGCTGCAAAAGACGAAGGCGCAGTTTGCGAAGATGAGCTCCAGGAATATTCCCAAGGACTGATTTGCCTTACGGGAGCAGATGACGGGCCGCTCGCGCTTGCATTACAACATGGCGGAATAGCGGCGGCTCGCCAAGTGGCCGAGCGCCTGGTCCATATTTTTGGTCACAACAATGTTTACGTCGAATTACAGCGGCATTTTCATCGCGAGCAGGAGCTGCGAAACCGCACGGCGATAGAAATTGCTCGATCGCTACACCTGCCATTGCTGGCGACTAATGGCGTTCGATATGCGACCCGAGAGGCCCGCGAGCTCTGCGACGTTTTTACCGCCATTCAGAACCATTGCACAGTGAACAAAGCCGGACGCCTGCTGGCGCGGAACTCTGAGTGTCATTTGAAATCGCCCGCAGAGATGAAGGCGCTTTTCTCTGATTTGCCAGAGGCCATCACCAATACTGTCGAACTTTCTTCGCGCTTGGAATTCACGCTGGAAGATCTGGGCTACGAATTTCCTAAATATCCCGTGCCCGAAGGCGAAAGCATGATGTCGTTTTTGCGCGAACGCGCTCGCGAAGGATTCCAATCCCGTTATGGTTGCGCCTCCCCAGAATTGAAAAACAAAGCGCATAGCCAAATCGAGCGCGAGCTGGCGTTGATCGAAAAGCTAAAGTTGCCGGGGTATTTTCTGATCGTGTGGGACTTGGTGCGCTTCTGCGGTCAGCAAAACATTTTGGTGCAAGGGCGCGGCTCTGCCGCCAACAGTGCAGTCTGCTACTCGCTGGGCATTACCGCGGTTGATCCGGTCCGCATGGAATTGCTTTTCGAGCGTTTTCTTTCCGAACAGCGCGGCGAGTGGCCGGACATAGACCTTGATCTTCCCAGCGGCGACGACCGCGAAACCGTCATTCAGTATCTGTATCGCCGATATGGCGAGCGCGGTGCAGCCATGACCGCCAACGTCATTACTTATCGCAGCCGCATGGCTTCACGCGAAATCGGCAAAGTTCTTGGCTTCGATCCCGAAACTTTGGACAAACTTTCTGCGGCCGTGGCGCACTGGGAATATCGCGACGAGAACGATACATTCGATCACCGCTTTCGCGATGCCGGACTCGATTTGCGACATCCGCGTATCCGAAAATATTTTGAGTTGTGCGAAGCCATACAAGATTTGCCTCGACATCTTGGCCAGCACTCAGGCGGCATGGTGATTTGCCAGGGGCAACTCGATTCCGTGGTTCCGCTGGAACCGGCTTCCATGCCGGGCCGTGTGGTCGTGCAATGGGACAAAGATGATTGCGCCGACTTGGGGATTGTGAAAGTGGACCTGCTCGGCCTTGGCATGATGGCAGTGCTCAAAGATTCTCTCAATCTCATTCGCGATCACTACAACCAAGAAGTTGACCTGGCGCACTTGCCTGCGGATGATCCCGAAGTTTATTCCACGCTGCAGAAAGCGGACACCATTGGAATGTTCCAGATCGAGAGCCGAGCGCAGATGTCATGCCTGCCTAGGCTGCAGCCAAAGCGCTTTTATGATCTCGTGGTGCAGGTCGCGATTATTCGGCCAGGCCCGATCGTGGGACAGATGGTGAATCCTTATTTAGAGCGGCGACAGGGCCGGCAAGATGTGACCTATGCGCACCCATCGCTTGAGCCGGTGCTCAAGCGAACTTTGGGCGTACCGCTTTTTCAGGAACAACTATTGCGCATCGCGATGGTAGTCGCAGGATTCACCGGCGGTGAAGCCGAAGAACTTCGTCGCGCCATGGGATTCAAGCGATCAGAAAAACGTATGCGCGAGATCGAAGCCAAGTTGCGGGCGGGCATGGAGCGCAACGGCATTTCGCGAGAGGCGCAGGAGCAGATTGTGCTTTCGATTACTTCGTTTGCGCTTTATGGATTTCCTGAATCCCACGCCGCCAGCTTTGCGCTGCTCGCCTATGCTAGCGCTTATTTGAAGAGCCATTACCTGGCGGCGTTCACGGCGGCGCTTTTAAACAATCAGCCAATGGGATTTTATAGTCCGGCAACCATTGTGAAAGACGCGCAGCGGCATGGGCTGAAAGTGCTGCCAGTGGATGTGATGCGGTCGGAGTGGGAGTGTACGTTAGAGCAATCAGCATTCAGCACTCAGCATTCAGAGGAGCACGTCGTTGGTCGTTCGTCCTTCGTCGTTGACAAAAACATTGCCCTCCGTCTTGGCCTTCGCTATGTGCGCGGACTACATGAAGAAGCGGGCCGGGCCATCGCCAGAGAAAGAAAATGCGCGCCGTTCATTTCCATTCATGATTTGGTGCGGCGCGTACCGGAGCTGAGAAAAAACGAATTAAATACCCTGGCGGAAATTGGAGCTTTAAATTCAGTTTCGAGTTTCGAGTTTCGGGTTTCAAATTCAACGGCTCGAAACTTGAAACCTGAAACTGGAAACTCAGTTTTTCATCGCCGCGATGCGTTGTGGAGCGCAGCGGCTGCCGCCAATCCTTCCGGGCCGTTGCTGGAAAAACTTCCTGAGCCAGATAAGAAATCTCCGTTACAAATGATGAACGACGAAGAGCGTCTGGTAGCCGATTTCCGCGGCACGGGCATGACCGTGGGACCACATCCCATGTCTTACCACCGTGCTCGTATGGAAAAACTGGGGGTGCGCCTCGCGATCGACCTCAGCCAACTTCCAAGTGGACGCAAGGTCCGCACTGCCGGCGGCGTGATCGCTCGACAACGCCCAGGCACAGCGAAAGGTTTTGTGTTTTTGAGCCTGGAAGATGAAACCGGAGTTTCCAACGCCATCATTACTCCAGATTTATTCCAGCAGAACCGGCTGCTGCTATCGACGGAACAATTTCTATTGATTGAAGGTATTTTGCAAAATCAGGATGGAGTAATTTCGGTTAAAGCCGCGCGCGTTCTTCCTCTTAACATCACCCACGCGCAAACCGCGTCCCACGACTTCCACTGAACAAATTCCGACCTTAGTCCAAAAGAGAAACTATCGCACCACGCCTTCCAGCGGCGAACTCGCAGTCGCGTACAACTTCTTCTCCATTCTTCCCGCCAGGTATGCTTCCCTTCCCGCGACGACAGCATGTTTCATTGCCTCAGCCATCAACACTGGATCCTGCGCATTGGCGATTCCTGTATTCATTAATACGGCATCGGCGCCGAGTTCCATCGCAACCGTCGCATCGGATGCAGTCCCGACGCCCGCATCTATGATCAGCGGCACACCGGTGACGATCTCTCGCAAAATCTGGATATTGGCGCGGTTTTGAATTCCAAGTCCGCTACCGATTGGAGCGCCAAGAGGCATGATGGTCGCCGCGCCCGCGTCAAGTAGACGCTTGGCAAACACCGGGTCATCAGACGTATAGGGCAAAACAGTAAAGCCTTCCTTTACCAGCACACGGGTCGCTTCAAGTGTGGCCTGAACGTCAGGATAAAGCGTGGCCTGATCGCCGATCACTTCCAACTTTACCCAGTCGGAAATACCAACTTCGCGTCCGAGGCGGGCAGCCCGGATAGCTTCGTCGGCGGTGTAACAGCCGGCGGTGTTGGGCAGCAGAAAATATTTCTTCGGATCGATGTAATCGAGCAACGACTCCTTACTGCGGTCGAGGTTCACGCGCCGCACCGCGACCGTGACAATTTCCGCACCACTGGCTGCGAGGGCCCGGGCTGTCTCTTGAAAGGACTTGTATTTTCCGGTACCGACGATGAGGCGCGACTGGAACTGGCGCCCAGCAATAATTAATGGATCAGACATGCAATTATTGTAAATCGAAGGGCGGCGGCGGACATTGTCAGGGTTCGAAGCAGAACCAAGCTAAGTCTGCATAGCGGGCAGAGCCAAAAGCATTAACCACAGAGGACACAGAGATCACAGAGGAAAACACAGAGACTCTCTAACAGGCACTCAGCACCTCTGTGGCGTTCCTCTGTGTGCCTCTGCGCTCTCTGTGGTTCAAGGTTTTTCCGAGACTATGACTTCCCCTTCGGAATACATTTCCTCTATCTCCCGCTTGAAGTGTTCCTCGATGGCGCGGCGGCGGATCTTCAGGCTGGCGGTCAGCGTTCCATTCGAGGACGAGAGCTCTTCAGGAAGTAGCTTGAATTTTTTCAACCTCTCAAACTGTGCCAAATCTTCATTGATGGACCGAACCATATCCGCATAGCGCGCCCGCACTTGGGGAATGACGATCAGCTCCTGGCGCGACGAAAAAACCAGACCTTCCGCTTGCGCATAGGATTCGACGGCGGCGAAATTCGGAATGATCAGCACCGAAGGAAATTTCCGTTTGTCCCCGATCACGATAGCCTCAGCGATCCATGGATGATGTTTGAACGAACTCTCTATGGGTTGCGGGGCAATGAATTTTCCGCCTGAGGTTTTTAGTAAATCTTTTTTGCGATCGGTCACATAAAGAAAACCATCTTCGTCGATGCGGCCAATGTCACCGGTTTTGAACCAGCCATCGACAAACGCTTCGCTCGTTTCCTGCGGCTTATTCCAATAGGCATGAAAAACCGAGGGTCCGCGCACCAGAATTTCGCCATCATCGGCAATGCGCACCTGTACGTTTCCCAGCGGCTTGCCTACGCTTCCAACTCGATGCGCGCCGGGCGTGTTCACAGCGATCACGGGAGAAGTTTCGGTAAGACCATAACCTTCATGAATCCGGATGCCGATGTCGGCGTACCACTCCGCCAATTCGCGTCCCAGCGGCGCGCCACCGGAGATGAAGAACTCGACCCGACCGCCAATGCCGGCGCGAACTTTAGAGAACACCAGCTTATTGGCCAACTTCCAGGTGAAAGAACCAGGAGTTTTGCCGGCAAGAATTTCTTCGCAATGAGAACGGCCAACGCCAAGCGCCCAGCGATAAATCTGTTTCCTGGGAAACTTCGCTGCGTTCAAGTCCACCTGCGAATGAACCTTTTCGTATACGCGCGGCACGCTCAGCAAAATATTGGGACGAACCTCGCGCAGCGCCTGTGAAAGCTGGTCGATTTGTGGCAGGTGGGCGAGGGTCACGCCGCTATAAAGCAACCCCAGATCAACCGAACGCGCGGTCACGTGCGAAAGCGGCAAAAACGAAACACAGCACATCCCGCCGTCGAAGCCAAAGTCGCGAAGCGAGTAATTGATGTTCGCTGCCATGTTGCCGTGCGTCAGCATCACTCCCTTCGGGGTTCCGGTCGTACCCGAGGTGTAGATGATGGTGGCGAGTTGATCGGGTTGAGCGCTGTGCGTGACGGCGTCCAGCTTCCCGTCGCCGTGTGAGAGCATCAGTTCGGACATGTTGATTGCGTGTGGATCGCTTACGTCGTCCATGACTGCGATTTTTTCCACGCAAGTCATTTGCAGGATCGACAGAACTTTTTCCAAATGTTTTTGCGACGAGACGAAAATGGCGCGGGCTTCGGAATCCTTCAAAATGTAAGCGGTTTGCTCCGGGGTCAGAGTGGTATAAATGGGGACCACGACCGCGCCCAGCAGCATGCAGGCGAAGTCAGCCACCGGCCATTCGTGGCGGTTTTCGCTCAAGATGGCGACGCGGTCTCCACGTGAGATACCCCACGACCGCAAACCCCCGCACACCGCAGAGACTTTGGCGGCGAACTCCCGCGCTGATATGGGTTCCCAACCGTCCGCGGTCTTCCGCAGCATGCAGCGTGGCTGATCACGGGCCGCTATCGCGAAAAAAATGTCATTAAGGGTCTGAAGGCTCATGCTTGTAAAGCTGAACTTAATGCTTTCAGGCTGCTAGCGCAATTAGCACGAAGTGAACATCGCATGCGGGATTTTGCCGAAACGTTGGCCCGGAACCGAAAATTTTCGCGGCTTTTGGTCATACTCGCGGCGTCCGTGCGGGCAGACGCCTGGTTCCAGTTTCTTAATTTCAGAGTCTACCTCAGCGGCGGCATGCCATTTTTTTTGAGATGTAATTTATTCGTCTCTTCGTTGACCGAGTTCCAGTTCTGGCGATAGACTCGGCTCACCGAGGACTTCACCATGAAACGTCTCTTCTTCACACTGGTACTGATGTGCGCAGTTCTTTCTTATCCACTTGCAGGCGCAAATAATAAGGAGATCGGAGCTATGCCAAAAATTGGCGACCTCGCCCCTGATTTTAAAATGCAGTATTTCGATGGGCACGACCTGAAAGACGTCACGCTCGCCCAATATCGCGGAAAGCAGCAGGTGGTGCTCGCGTTTTATATCTTTGCTTTCACCGGTGGTTGAACGGAGCAAATGAAAAACTTCCAGCAGAATTTGAAAAAGCTGGAAGCTACCGACACCCAGGTCCTGGGTGTAAGCATGGATAGCCCCTTCGCCAACAGAGCTTTCGCCGATTCCATCGGAGTCACCTTCCCGCTGCTCAGTGACTGGGGCGGTGAGACCACCCACAAGTACGGCATCTACTCGGATAAATACAAAGCAGCGCGACGGGTGAATTTCCTCATCGGGAAAGATGGTCACATTCTCGAAGAGCAGATCGACAACGCTGCCATTGATCCTTCGAAAATTGTAGATGCTTGCGCGCGTCCGAAGCTGAAGCAGTGACGGGTCTGGGTCTGGCCTGTGTACGAATCGGGTCGCATATCGAAGCTGCAACACAGATTGCGTAGCAACGAGAGCCTCGTCTCGATAAATTACCTGTGCGTCGGTTTGACGCTGCGTACCACGGTTGCTATCATCAAATCGCGGGGTGGAGCAGTCTGGTAGCTCGTTGGGCTCATAACCCAAAGGTCGGTGGTTCAAATCCACCCCCCGCAACCAAAATTTCCTTTATTTCAAGAACTTCCGCGAACCCCGCAACCATCCGAATTGTATGCCGTAGCAGAAACTCACGGGAGTCGTATCTAGCGACTCCTGCTTAGGTCCGAAGGCAAGCATGCCGTGATCAATAGTTTCCGGTTTGCCCGTAATCCACCCGCAATCGCCCGCCGGCGATGGCCAACTTCGCGCAGGCCGGCGTCACCTATCCGGTAGCGTTGATCAGGCAGGTGGATTACTTCGGGGGCCATATACATCCCCGGCAGACTTACTTCTTCATGTTCTCGTCTAGAAAGGCGAACACATCAGGCTCCCAAATGTTCACGCCGAGGTGGAGGAAGTCGTGCCCATCGTCCGCCGTGTGGCCGATAGGCGGATAGATCTTCAAGCGATGCGGCTTACCGGTTTGCTCGCGGCGGGCGTCCAGCACTTTTCCGGACGAGAGCGAGATATCGTTCTCGGCGTGAATGAAAAAGATCGGCGCCGCGATGTGGTCAACGGCGGCCAGGAGCCGCGTTCGCAACTCTGGAGAGCGATCAAAGCTATAGCCGGCTCCGGAGAAGATTACGACCGCTCGCAGGTTCGGTTCACGTTCGGCCAATAGTACTGTAAGCGAACCTCCAAACGAGTGGCCGATTGCAGCAATATCCCGCGCATCGACGTATGGGAGCGCCCGCAGGAATTTGAGTCCTGACAGGGCGTCGTCCATTTCCCTGTTTTCCAGCAACTTGAGCTGCAGCGCGTTGCGCGCCTCTTGCCCGTGTGAGGTAGATTCGCTGTTCATCAAATCGACGGCGTTAGCGCCTTGGTCCGTGGAAAGCCCAACGCCGCGTCGAAACAAGTATAGAAATACATAACCATGGCGAGCGAAGAGCGGACCAAGTTTTTCGGCATTCTGCTCGTACGGTCCGAGGCGTTTCAGGTCTTCGGGGGTGCGGCCACTGCCGTGATTCAGCAGGATGCCAGGGAATGGTCCGCGTCCCTGCGGCTGCCAAAGCATCGCGTGCAGCGTAGCCGACCCACTGTGGATGACTACCGTTTCAGGCCCGCCAGACGTCTGGCCACAGGCCGTCGCAGCTGTGAGCGTTAGAACGAGCAGCGCGAGGACAAACACGTACATCTTTGTCATTTTGGCATTCCCCAAACTTGGATAGCACTGATGCGAGCGACGAATGGACTGGAGGCGAGTATATCGGAAGTTGAGACCGCAGAGGGTTATTCCGGCCAAGTCCGGGTTAGTCGGCCAGCCTGAAGCAATCTAAGGGTTAGCAGATCGGTACGCTGGCTAAGCTGCGCGGCGAACTAGTCTCCGAGTAAAGGGCAAGACTAGACAATTCGGATGGTTGCAAGCCCCCGCAACCAATCTCCTCCGCGATTCCGTTCTGCAAGTCTCCGGGATACTTAAAGTTGCGAGCTGAGCCGTGTGCATGGATTTTGCCAGGCCACCGGGTCAAGGCCTTGCAATTCGCTGATCGACCAATCGCGGGAGATTTCCGACTTGATGCTTTCGACGAGCGTCCTCATCGGCGACTCAAGATGCTCGCGCTAAGAATCACAAGAGGGAGACCGGGAATCAAGTTCCGCAATTCTCTTGCAAAGCTCCATCCTGAAGATCCGGAGCACTGTAGATCGACGATCACTTGGTGGCAGGGGCGAGTTGAACCGCCAACGCCAGCCTTTTCAGAACTCTACTTTCCAGTGTATACAACGACTTCAATGGTTTCCGTGGGACTGCCAAACACTGGAAAATACGGACAAGGCGCAAAGATCACGGGTGATTGCCGTGGGTGATTCATCTGTGAAAGGCTGGGCTGGAAGCCTTGAGACCGCTACCGTGTCAAATCAGGTTATACAAACTCTTAACCCTTTAGCTTCCTTGCTTTTCCGTTTTCTGCATTCTTGAACGCGATAAAATGTCCAATTTTGGTGACCAGTTGGTGACGTGTTTTGTGCAGCAAGACTTCATTAATTTGTGAGATGGCGATTTAAACATCAAGATGTCCCCGAGGCTGCGGAAACCGCTCGGAATATCACGGCGCATGAGCGACTTTTTCGGATCGGGACTGCGTCCTTTACCCAACATTGACCCGATTCGATTTTTCGATTTGTCAATCATTAAGAATGATTTTATTTGAATTTTTCAATCGCAATATGCGATTGTAAGCAGCACAAATCCATCACAGTTTCAGTGTTCGGGAGGTCAATTGGGCCCACATCTTAATTTTTAACTTTGATCAACTTTAGGCAATCGGTTGTTTTCGCCTGCCTGTCATTGTTTTCAACCAAGGGTAAAAACAGGCCCGTAATGAAACACAAATCGCCGTGCCGGAAGAAAGAACAATCCAAGACAACCTTTACCCGTCGCCGGTTTTGCGAAGCAGGCGCTTCCGCCCTTGCCATGGCGTTAGTCCCGGCCGAGTCGCTTGCTTCGATCGGCGAATCGAGGTTCACGAGAGCTCCGGGTTTTCCGACGCTCGATGAGCTAGGAACGGAATGGCTCGACTGCAGCCAACTCGCACAGATGCCTTCACTGCATAACTTCCACGAGATGGCCGCCTGCGCGCCAGATCTTGTTGGGGTGAACTTCCTGCCTGGCGGTCAACTCTATGGCGACGAATCCGGACCGCGCTGGCCCATCTATTATTCCCTGCCGTTTTGTGGCATGACAATTGATGACCGGTCCTACGAGAGTACGAGCTGCAGGTGGTTTGCCTTCCAGGCGGTACGCCGCGCACAAGTGGGCGATCTCGATGTGGTCACCACAAACAGGCTGGTTATAGAAGACACGGTAGTCATGTGGCGAGTGAAGTTCACTAATAATGGCGTAACCGCCAAATCTTTTCACGTAGCACTGACTGTGGATCCGGGCTGGAAGCCGATGAACCGGGAGTTTATCGGCCCTGGAGAGATCCGCGCCACGTCGGATAAATGGAAGATGGACTATGTTTATCATTTCTTCGATCTTCCGCAAAACAAAACGGACGGCCAGTTTGCCAAGTGGCAAGTGAGCGTCGCCCCGAGTGAAAGCCGCGAAATTCGTTTCTTGATGTACGTGGTGGAACCAGGCAAGCCCGGACGCTCTGGTCTTACAAGCGAGTGGTTCGAAACACAATGGGAGCGCACCAAAGCCGAATGGGAGAACAGGTGGAAGAGCACCTTCAAGCCGGACAACGACTTCTTCTCAGGCAATGCTCCGTTGCTGGTTACAAACGATGCGGCGATCCGTGAGATTTACTACCGTAGCGTGCTTACGTTACTTGTGCTGTTGCGAACCAATCTGTGGAGCAACAGGACCTTTATCACCAGCGGTGAACGCCCCAAAGGAGTGGTCTTCTACTGGGACACCTCGCTGTTCTCTACTCTTTTCGCCTTGCTCGAACCCAAGCAGATGAAGGAGCAAATCAAGTTGTTCCTCGAGCAGGACCCGCACGAGAGCGCGGTTATCGTTTTCAAAACTGAACGACCTCCTTCGCCCAAGCATCTGGAGGTTCCCACCGGATGGGACCTGCGCGGATATGCGGCAAACGATCTCTCCATCTTCCGACTGACGTGGTCGTATCTCGTTGTCACGCAGGACAAGGAGTTCCTCCGGGAGAAGATCGCCGACCAGACGGTGCTGCAACGCATGCACGTTCTAGCGGCAAACTGGAAGAAACTGCGGTTGAATCCTACAGACCAGCTTGCCGATTACGGTGGCGCCCTCAATCTGCTGGAATGTGTGCCTACCTACATCAATAGAGTTCCCTCGTTCAACTCCGCCAATGTTTGGATGATGCGGGAGCTTGCCGAGATTTTCGATGAGAATGGCGACGGCGCCGAAGCCCGACAGTTACGCCTCGACGCAGACGTCATGTTCAAGGCGGTCATGACGCTCTACGAACCACGAAAGGGTGTATGGGCGAGCCTGCACCGCGATGGAACACGGGTGGAGATGCGCCACTGCTACGACTTCGCCACTGTCGGTCGTTTCCTGGCTGCAGACCTGCCGCGCAACGTTTGCCGCGAAATGGTTGACTTTGTTCAACGCGAACTGCTGATGGAGAAGTGGATGCGCGCGCAATCCCAACTCGACGTGGCTGCGACAATCTCTGACCGCCCCGATCATGGACCGATGGGCGCCTACGATGCATGGCCCGCCGTGACAGTTGACGCTTTGTGCCGTCTGGGCTACTGGAACATCGCAGTTCCCTTTCTGCGGCGGACCCAGGCCGCAGTCTACGAAGGCGTGTACGCGCAGGCGCGCGAGTTCTACGGAGTAAAGAGGCGAGAACGCGACGCACCGGTTCGCATTGCTCAGCGTCAGGGCTGCATGCGCGAGTGTACGGGCGGCGGAGCCTTTGCCGAGACCGTCCTTTGCACGCTTTTCGGGTATCTGCCGAAACTCAGCGGCGCACCTGACCTGCTGAATGCTGACACGCCAAGAGGCTTCAACGGTGAACTGCGGCATTTGCGGCATGGGACGAAGACGTACACCATCCACTCCGGAGATGCTGGACTTGGGCTGCAAATAGAAAAATGACGTCACGGAGAGAGTTCGTCCAACTGGCAACTCGAACAGCCGCCGCAGCGATGCTGGCCTCCACTCGCGACGCCGCAACTGAGCAGAAGGATACGCAGCGGGCAACTCGGGGTCGTGGACTGCCACTTCTGGATCTGCAACAGCGGTTTGTGGATCTGCGATTCGGTATGTTCGTTCATTTCAATATGGCCACTTTTCAGGACCGCGAATGGGGCGATCCGACATCGCCCGCTGATCTCTTTCGTCCCACCGCTCTCGATACGGACCAATGGGCCGCGGCGGCGCAATCGGCGAACATGACTTGGGGCTGCCTGACGACCCGACATCACGATGGGTTTTGCCTGTGGCCGACAAAGACGGCGGCGGCAAACGTGGGTCAGCCGCTGTATTCCACCGACGTCGTGCGCGCCTATGTCAATTCCTTCCGCAAGGCTGGCCTGCGGGTGGGGCTTTATTATTCGATCTTGTCGTTGCGCGATGACATCCGTCATTTCAATGTCACACCGTCCAAGGTCCGGCTCATTAAAGATCAATTGACGGAGTTGTTCACCGGCTATGGCGAAGTCGACATCCTCATCACCGATGGCTGGGATGCGCCGTGGAGTCGCATCACGTATGAAGAGGTGCCGTTTCACGAGATCTATGAGCACATTAAGAATCTCCAGCCCGACTGCCTGATCTGCGATCTCAACGCCAGTCAATATCCTCCGAGCGGACTCTACTATTCCGATGTGAAGGCCTTTGAGCAGAATGCCGGGCAGAAGGTCCAAGAGGGCAGCGACGTGCCCGCCCTCTCCTGTGTGACCCTTACCGAAGAATGGTTCTGGAAGCAACGAGACGCGAATGGACCTCTCAAGTCTGTGAAGACTGTCGTCGACGAGTGGCTTCGGCCACTGAATCTCAGACACTGCAACCTGATTCTAAATGCTCCACCGAACCGCGAAGGACGGCTCGCGTCGAATCTTGTGAGCCGCTTGGAGGAAATTGGGAGGGCATGGACGCATCCTGGACCCATGCCAAAACTTAGCAAGCACATCGTGATCACGACGCGAAATCTCGCGAGGGGCAAGCCAATTCATGCCAGTTCTTACCCCGATACGGTGGGTCCGGATGAAGCGAACGATGGTGACTTTCATTCGAGCTGGTACTTGGAGGAGGGGCAAACCTCAGGCTGGTTAGAGGTGGATCTGCAAAAGCAGGAGAGCTTCAATGTTGTGTCGCTCGTGGAACCTGTTGGCAAAGGAGATGACTATTTGGAAAGCCGTATCCGGGGTTATCGTTTCGAGTGCTGGAACGGTGCGAACTGGACTACGCTGGCAAACGGCGAAAAGCCGACACCCGCGACAATTCATCGCATTCCTCGCGTTTCATCGCAGAGGGTGCGGTTGCTGTTGGAAAGCAGCAACCAGATGCCTCACATTGCCGAGATCGGCGTGTATGACGAACCAGGCTAAAATTGCCACAAAGTGAATTTGAGCTTGCACAACGTCTTGATGTCCTGCCGACCACTCTACGGACATCTGCGAATGTCTTCGGCCTGCGTCTTTACCTGCTCGTTTGCTATATATAAAGCCTTAGCGGCGTCTGCGTTGTCGGGGTCGACTTGCAAAACTTCGCGCAGTTCCACAATTCCATCTTGCCAGCGTCCGAGCCGGCATAGTGCGAGCGCGTAGTTCAACCGAAAGCCGTAACCGGTGGGATCCAAGTCGAGGGCGGCACGGTACTTGGCCAGAGCAGACCGGATATCTCCTAATTTCTCAAGTTGTATTCCTTCGCTGTTCAGACCAGAAGCGGCAAAGCCCACTTCTGAAGCTCGGTCGTTTTGATGTTGCATCTCAGCTAACCGCTTCTCGATCGGTATTGCCTCGTCTAACTGGCCCGTCTTGCGCAAGGCAAGCATCAGGTTATAGAGAATGGCGCGGTCGTTGGGAGCGTACCGCAAAGCCTGCTTCAGGTGCTCGACAGCCTTGGGCGCGTTTCCCTCTTGTAGATATAACTGGCCCAGGCGATATTGCGCCAACACAGCGTCCGGCTTTAGCGCAACTGCTCTTTGCAGCGCGTCTATGGCTTCGGGATTATCCGCTGCTAAGCGTCGCATTCCACCCAGCTCCGACCATGCCTCTGCGTAATGGGGTCGTATTTGCACCGCCGTCTGAAGATCAACTATTGATCTGTCAATTTGGTCTTGTGAACCCCAGATTTTTGCTCTGAGGTAATGCGCGTAGGCGGCCTTCGGGCTACTGCCTTGTATTTCAATCGCGCGATCGAGGTGTTCACCGGCAGCGTTCAACTCGCCAGCCTGTGCAAGCATCAGCGACAGATTGACATGAGCCTCCGCCAAGCTCGGGTCGAGTGCAACAGCCTTCTCAAATTCCTGGCGCGCCGCTTTCATTTCGACAAAGCGGCTCAAGACGGTCCCGAATTCATTGTGTACATTTGCCGAGTTCGGGCTCAGTCGTACTGCTTCACGTAGCTGTTCAATCGCTTCGTCCCGAAGTCCTTGCAAGGCAAGGATTGTGCCTAGCAACACGCGTGCGTCAACGCTTTTCGGATCCACCGCGATCGTCTGACGTAGGATCGCCTCTGCTTTGTCGAATGAGCCTTTGGCAACCAATTCTTTGGCGGTCTTAAGGTTCGATTGACCTGACGCCAGCAGCTCCGAACATGCCAGCAAGGCAATTAGTCCGGCTAGCTTCACCCAAACTATGATCGTGGATCGCTTCATCGGTGGCCGGCTTCCCACACGCGGTCGGCGATCGCATGCTGACCGCCATTTTCGGCATACCGCCTGAGACTGCATCTTGTCCCACCCAAAATAATAAATTTCATGCGTGAACTGCCGTCTACTCATGTGGTATATACGAACGGCCACGTAGCCCTATGCATCTTTTAGCGGTAAGTTCCGGCGACTGCAACGACCGCATGTCGTACGCTGATCTGCTTGCGCTTGATGACCAGCGCGTAATGCAGCATCTTCAAGCGGGCAATACAGATGCGTTCGCGGTGATTTTCAAAAGGTACCATCGCCTTGTCCATGTGACGGCCTTGCATATCTTACGAGATGCCGCGGAGGCCGAGGACCTTACACAATCCGTTTTCCTGGAGATTTATCGAAAGGCGGGACAATTCGACCCCGCCAGAGGGACTCTTAAAGTATGGCTCCTGCAGTACGCGTATAGCCGCAGCACAAATCGCCGTAACTATTTATTGGTACGCCACCTGTACAACAACGCTGATGTAAACGCGATCGACGAAGCGGCTGGGTTTTGGTCACCAGGACGGCTTCAATTGCAGGAAACCAGTCGGCTTGCAAAGGAAGCCCTCGACTCGCTTCCAAACGCCCAGAGGCAAACGATTGAGATGTTCTTTTTCGAAGGTCTGGATTTCAAGGAAATCGCGCGGAGAAGAAATGAGAAGTTCTCGAACGTTCGCCATCATTACTACAGGGGTTTGCAGCGGCTTCGCTTGTATCTGGAAAATGACTCGCAAGCGGAGGGGACGAGACCGGCCATTGCGCACTGAGGAAGGCAAGACATGTTGAGACACGAGCATTTCGAGGAAATCTGCGCCGCTGCTAGCGTCGGGCAAGCCACGGGGGAAGAGCTCGTCGAGTTAGAACAACACGCGTCCCAATGTGCCGGATGCAGGCAGGCCTATACGGATTGCTTGAACCTCGCTGCTCAACAATTTGCGACCGCAAAGCAAGATCCGACCATCTCACCGAAAGCCATTGAGGAATGCATCGACTCGGAACTCTTCGTCCGTCGCTTTCTTGATCGTGCCGAACGCGAAGGCATCACATTCTCGCGCGATGTGGATGAAACGGTTAAGCTGCCCGCACCTATTCCGTTCCGTTTTTCACGAAATATTTGGTGGCAGATGCCGGCGGCGGCAATCGCGGCGACTCTGCTCTTCGCAGCACTCGTGTCGAGCGGTTATTTGTATTGGACAAATTCATTCAATCGCGCGCCGGGCGCACCGCAGTTGCAACGCACTGATGTGCTCACGCCGCTCGCGGTCACCGATCCGCGTATCGCTGAATTGACAAATGCCAATCTCAAGCTCCAGGCTGAGGTGGGGCGCTTAAATGGTGAACTGCGCAAAGCAAACGATCAACTGGTTGCGAGTGAGGCGAACCTGAGTTTGACATCCCAGGATCGCCGCAGGCTTGCATCGAATCGCGATGAACTGCAGACACGGCTGGAACAGATTCAGCGAGAACTTGCCAACTCTCAAGCAGTGGCCACGAACGCAGAACAGGAAGCCATTTCGCAACACCAGCGTGCTGCTGACATAGAAGCGACACTGATTGCTGATCAGATCAAACTTCGTGATCTTGAGGACGGGATAAAGGAAAAGTCGTCCGCGCTCGACCAGGAACGCCAACTGCTCAGCCTGGGCCATGATGTTACGGACCTGATGGCTGCGCGCAATCTCCACATTGTAGATGTAGTCGACACCGATGGTCGCGGAAAGGCGCGCCCTGCTTTTGGCCGGATCTTTTTCACTGAGGGTAAATCGCTCATCTTCTACGCATACGACTTGAACGAAGCGAAGATGCAGAAGGCAAATTATCAGTACCAGGTCTGGGCAAAAAAGGAAGGACCGAACCGGCAAGCGCAGAGGTTGGGCATCTTCTATTCGGATGATAAGGCGCAGCGTCGTTGGGTTTTTAAGTGTGAAGACGCAAAGATTCTGCGAGAAATTGATTCTGTTTTCGTAACTTTTGGCCGGCCGGACGGCAATCCTTCGCATCCCGAGGGTTCGAGCCTGATGTATGCCTACCTGCGCGGGCAGCCGAACCACCCGTAAACAAGTTCATCCGAATAATTCCTCTCACGCCGGAATCCGACCGAGTGATGCGGCGTCTATTGTTGCCTTACTGCGAAAAAAAATCTTTTTACCACCGAAATACCTTGATCGATTGGGACAAATTTCGTAGGTAACGGGAATACTTGGCAAACGAGGAGGACTTCGCGTGAAAGATAAATCCAGTTTCGGCCTGCCTACGTGCTTTGTCGCTCAGTTTGTGATTGTCATTATGATCCTTGTTTTCGGGGCGCAGCTTTCGTTTGCGCAGACCGAAAAGGCGTCCGTATCCGGACGAGTCACCGACCAGAACAATGCCGCCTTGGTTGATGCGGAAGTTCAAATCAGGAACACGGACACCAACATTGTGGCTTCTGTGAGGACCAACGGCGAAGGGATTTATGTGATCCCGTCACTGAACCCCGGTAGCTACATAATGAACGTCAACAAACAGGGTTTTCGCGCCGTATCAGTTACCGGTCTCACGCTTAGTGTGCAGGACAATCTTTCACGAAATTTCGTATTGCAGATTGGGTCCACGGCAGAGTCAGTTACGGTGACTGCCGAATCTACGGAAGTGCAGACCACCAGCTCCGATCTCGGCACGGCAATAAACGAGAAAGCCATCCACGAGTTACCGTTGAATGGGCGCAGTTTTAGTCAACTTCTGACATTAACGCCGGGAGCGACGCCCGTCAGCACATCACAGAGTTCGGGGGTCGGAGTAAACGATCTGGATAATTTGGGCGTACCCACTGCAAGCGTTGCCCAGCCCGCGATCCAGGGTCAGTGGAACCGGTCCAACTTGTACTTATTGGATGGAGTCATCAACACGGAACTGAATACCAGCGCGTTTATCATGCCACCCATTATTGATGCGATGCAGGAGTTCAAAGTGCAGTCGCACGACGATCAGGCGGAGTACGGCAGCGTACTAGGTGGGGTCGTTAATGTAGTGACCCGAAGTGGGACCAACCAACTTCATGGGGCCGCTTGGGAGTTTGGTCGCAATAATTTTTTCGACGCGCGCGACCATTTCAAAGACCAATTCAGTACCTCACCTGCCGCGTTCCGGCAGAACCAGTTTGGCGGAATCATCAGCGGACCAGTGTTTCTTCCTAAACTGTATGACGGGCGTAACCGCACATTTTTCACTTTTGCATACGAGGGTTGGCGGTTCAGTCAGGCCTCTCAGATCGAGTATACGGTGCCCACCAACGCGGAACTCGGCGGTGATTTTTCGAACTCCACCCTGACGAATCCCATATATGACCCGGCTACTACCCAGCCTGACCCAAACAATCCAGGGCAGTTTACCCGCACTCAGTTCGTCTCTTCATCCAATCCATCGGCTAGTAACTACAATCCGGCTTGCACGGTGGCTGCTGGCTGTCCAAATATGATTCCGATAAACCGGATCGATACGACCATGCTGAAGTTTATCCAAACGTATTATGCGCGGCCTAACCTCACTGGCGCTGGAGTCCTAAACGCCTTCACTTCGCAGCCCCACATAGATAATTCCAATCACTACAACTTCCGCATTGACGAGCAGATTGGCGGCAAGGATAACGTGTTTTTCCGCTACGATCGGCTTAACGTGGTTGACATCGCGCCCTTTGACATTTCGGGGTATAAGGACGACTTCGTGCCGGCCCTCAATATTGGAGTGGGGTGGACGCACGTGTTTACCTCTTCACTGTTACTCGAAAACCGTGTTGGACGCGCGCAGCGGCCTTTTACGCGCGATCAGCTCGACACGCATGGCATTGCACCGATGCTAGCGTTGGGATTCAAAAGCCCGGGTGGAACCTTAATCAGTCTCGCAGCCCCCTTTGGTGGTGGAGTGCTCACCGCGAACCCCGGGGAGCAGACTGCAAACACCATCGAGAGTCCAGTTACAAGCTTCTCTCACGGTTTGACTTGGATCCATAGAGGCCACCAATTCAAGGTCGGCTTCGAGTACTTTAAGCAGGGAAACGACAGTGACAGCCCTCCATACGGCGGGTACGAGTTTGCCGATAGTACCACCGGGCATCCAGAGCAGGTCGGCACGACGGGCTCGTCTCTGGCGTCAGCACTGCTGGGGCTTCCTGCACAGCTGAATAACACGACCACATTATCTATCCATAACCGCGTTTCCACCTGGGCGTCTTATTTCCAGGATCAATGGAAGCTCCGCAGAAATCTCACGCTCACCTATGGACTGCGGTTTGATCATCGGCGCCCGTTTGGTCCCTCATCTGGGACTCTCGACGCCGGCCCCAATTCAGATGGTCACTGGTGGATCGGAGCGGACAAACTGCCGCCACCATGCAGCCAGACTGGGGTCTCACCTTGTATCCCCGGCAATGGCACCTTGGCAAGTATTCCGAACGGCGACAAAATTCAGCTTTCCCCCTACGGTCGCGCTTGGGGACCGGCTCCGGAATGGGACGATTGGGGCCCGCGTCTGGGCATCGCATGGGAAGCAACTCCGAAAATGGTGGTCCGTGGAGGGTACGGTATTGTTTATGATCCGCTAACAGGCATTGAACAGGATTGGAAAGGCCTGTCAAATTTTTGGCCGGCAACCGGTTCCGGGTTCACGAATGCGCCCACCAACCAGTTGGGGCAGCCGCTTACAACTGTCGAGCAAACCTTCAGTACGGTGGGAACACGCTTACCCGATCCCTCTCCCTGGAATCAAACTAGCTGGTTCATGGATCCGCACCATCAGGACGCGCGGTCGCAACAGTGGAATGTAGAAATTCAGCGGCAAATGGGCGCGAACTTGGCGGCCTCGGTCGGGTATGTTGGCAGTAAGAACGATCGGCTCGATCTCACGGGTTTGTTCAATACCGCTCAGACCCCTGGGCCCGGAACTCCAGCTCAAGTAAATGCCCGGCGGCCGTTCCCCTGGTACAACGTCACGCCGTTCTTTGGCACGTCCCACGGAACTGGCAACTACAATGCCCTGCAAGTCAAGCTGGACCGAAAGTTCGCCAGCAGCTTTCAATACCTGGTGTCCTATACCTGGTCGAAGTCGATCGATACCGGCAGCAGCGGATGGTTCGACGTAGAAAACGGTCCCGGAGGCGGAGCTTTTTCGGGCTTCCAAAACTACTACGACCCGAATGGGAGCCGAAGCGTTTCGTCCTATGACATTCCGCACTTTCTTTCAATGAGCGGGGTCTGGGATCTTCCTTTCGGGCGGGGCAAGCGATATCTGAGCCAGGGTATCGCGAGTCAGGTCCTCGGTAATTGGCAACTGAACGGCATAGTGCAATTGCGTTCCGGTCAGCCATATAACCTTGCCGTAACCGGCGACGTAGCTAATATCGGCAACACTCTCTCTTTTGTGAACTATGCCAGGCCGAACATCATAGGTGATCCAACCCCAGCACACCGGACCGTAAATGAATGGTTCAATCCCAGTGCCTTCGCGGTCCCGTCGTTTTCATACGGAGATTTTGGACGAAACGGCTTGCGTTCGGCTTCCGTGTACGATGCGGATTTCTCGGTGTTTAAGAATTTCCCCATTGGTGAAAGATTCCTCGTCTCTTTCCGGGCGGAATTTTTTAACGCTTTCAACATCCAAAACTACAGTGCGCCTAGCAATACAGTAATCGGTGTTGCCGGAGCCGGACAGATTACTTCTAATGTGCTTCCGCCACGAGAGATGCAATTTGGCCTTCACTTGGGCTTCTGATCGGATTGAGGTTTCGCTCCTAACGATGAGATGTTAGATAAGGACGGCAACAAGAGATTAAATCTCGAACGAACGCTGGCCTCCAAGGGCAGGCGTTCGTTCATCGGCAGCATGGCAAGTGTAGCGGTCGGATTAGGTGGTCCTAACATCCTCCGTGCGGCCGCTATGGCACAGCTGACCACAGAAGGTCCGCCAAAAACAAAATCAACTGCAGGCGGTTGCGGATATTCAACCGTCATTGCTTCCGACCCCGCAACTGTCGCGGAAACAACCACTGGAAAAATCCGCGGCTTCAGGCGGGGCGGTGTATACATTTTCAAAGGCGTACCTTATGGCGCCTCCACTGCCGGGACTCGCCGTTTTATGCCGCCCGCCAGGCCCGAACCCTGGAAGGGAATACGCAATGCGCTGCAGTATGGGCGTGTCTGCCCCAGCCAGGACTCTGCGCACTTTAATACCGACGGGAAAAACTTGGCAACCACTGACGAGGATGCGTTCGTGCTGCACCGTGGCGCGTCCGCCGGGGCTCCCGGCGAGGATTGCCTGCGTCTCAACCTGTGGACGCCGGAGATCAACAGCTCTCACAAACGCCCAGTAATGGTTTACATGCACGGTGGCGGATTTTCCGCCGGCAGCGGGCATGATCTTCTTGCCTATGATGGCGAAAGTCTCGCGCGTAGTCATGATGTGGTTGTAATCACTCACAATCATCGGCTGAACGTGTATGGCTACCTCAACCTGGAGCACTCGGGAGGAGAAGAATTCGCCAGCTCCGCTAATGTTGGCATGCTTGACCTTGTAGCTGTCTTGGAATGGGTGCGCGATAACATCGCAACTTTTGGTGGCGATCCGGGCTGTGTAACTATCTTTGGTCAGTCGGGCGGTGGCGGCAAAGTCCTTGCACTGATGGCTATGCCAGCGGCCACAGGCTTATTCCATCGTGCAATCGTGCAGAGCGGACCCTTTCTTAAATCGCTGTCTCCTGATTACTCAGGACGATTGGCTGAGTTGGTGCTCGCGGAATTGAGTTTATCCAAGTCGCAGGTTAGGGAACTGCAAAGGATCCCCGTTGATCGTCTCTCCGGCGCCGCGGCGGAAGCGATGAAGAAAATGCCGCCGCACAAATCTTCGCTTCGCGAAGTGTACGGTGAAGACGACTGGGGACCGACGGTGGACGGCCGCATCCTTCCTCGCCATCCATTTGACCCAGGAGCTCCAGAAATATCTGCCGACGTTCCGTTGTTAACCGGCTCGAATCTTCACGAGTTTGTGAACGGCCTGGACCGTCCCGATGCTTACGCAATGGGAGTCGATGAACTGAACCGTCTAGTTAGCGAAGCATTCGGCGACGATGGCAAAGCGATCATTGACGCCTACCAGCGGGAGTATCCTAAGGGTGCCCCATTTGATCTATATGCCACAATCGCTGCTTCTCGCGTTCGGCGCCCCGCCTTTGAGCAAGCAATCAGGAAGGCTGCCCTGGGCGCGGCGCCCGCGTATTCTTATGTGTATTCTTGGCGAACTCCGGTATTGGACAACCGTCCCGGCTCTTTCCACGCCGCTGAAATCGCGTTCACTTTCGACAATGCTGAAATTTGTGACCACTATAGTGGAGGCGCTGCTGAGGCATTCGTTTTATCGAAGCAGATCAGTAATGCCTGGGTAAGTTTTGCCCGAACCGGCAATCCTAACCACAATGGCTTGCCGCATTGGCCGAGTTACATCGCCGAACACCGCGCCACAATGTACTTCGACACAACCTGCGAAGTGCGCAATGATCCCGAAGGAGAAGGATTGAAGCTGACAGCTCAATCGCGATTAAAAGTATAGGAAAATCAAAATTTCGTATCCTTTGTGAGGAACTGGTTCTGACGGCGAACGGAACGTCATTGGCGGGGAGGATTATGCGGATCCTTCCGTCTGGGTCGAAGTTGAGGCTGTTTGGGGATTAGGCGTGCGCGGTCGACTAAGCTCTGTCTTTATCCCTCGGGCTTGAGCGCGCGACGACGGCTGTTGCGCGCAGTTCAGCAGAACGTCCTTGCAGCCAGTCGTCCCACCCATTCCATTCGGTTACCCGTATTGTCGAGAAGCAGATCACGTCCGAAGTCTCGCTTTATGGACTCCGCCCAACGGCGAGGTTTGGGGCGCGTAAGCGCAAGGGCGTCGCTGCGAGGCGGGGTCTGAAGGAAGCGCGGAGCAAACACGCGGGCCGACGAAGCATCAACGGCATCGCCTCAAAGGCCCGCGGCATTTGGGAACGATGCCCTCGGGCTCGTTCGTCATGCCGGAGTTGACTCATCGCCGCACTAACGTCCCACCCGCTTGGGATGAAGCGACTCGACCATCGCCCGGATGTCACGGTTCTCGAAAACTGGGCCGTGGTGCTGCCCAGTTCCGCGAACGGCGGCTTCTACCATGGCGTGGGCCAAGTCATCCGCCCGAATCACTTGGTTCGGGAACAGCACTCGAAACGCGGGATACATCGCGCGCAAAAGGCGGTAGCTGAAATTCGGTTCCTTCCGCGGCTCGACGGGATAGATATAAGCCGGCCGGAAGAGGTAAACGTGGGGGAACCCTGCCGCGAGTAGTGCCTTCTCCGCCTCTCCCTTGTAGCGCGCGAAGGCAAGCCGACTTTGTCCAGTCGGGTCCGCACCGTTTCCGCTCAGGAATGAAAAGGCCGCTTCGGGACTGCTACTGCGGAGAACTCGCGCGAACTCGATCGTGTAGTCCACGGTTATCGTGCGGAACTCCGCATCCGGGACCGCCCCGGTGTATGTTCCAAGGCAATAGACCGCTGCGTCCTGCCCTATGAGCGCTTCCGCTAGTGCGGAGCAGTCCGCGAAATCTTGATGCAGAACTTCTCTCAGCTTGGGATGCGAGAGGCCGAGCTTATCGCGCCCGATAGCGGTCACACTTGCGACGGCTGGGTTCTCGAGCGCGTAGCGAAGCGCGTATCCGCCGACCATTCCAGTCGCGCCCACGATGACAACGCGCTTTTGGTCCGCGCTCGCAGTGTTCGTTATAGAAGACACCTGGCTGCTCGCTATCATGCCAGAACGCGTTCTTCGATCCAATCGACGTAGAGTAGGCGCTCCGCAAACAGCCATGCGCCGTCTTGCTTCACGAATGTGTCGTAATAGCGTAGCGCGGCGATCATCAGCCGTCGCTTCCCACCGTCGACAGTTAGGTGATGGGGCATGCAATAAGTTTCCCCGGTGCCTCGGTCGTTGGTCAGCGTGAGGATCGTGGTCTGTCCGATGAAGTGCATGGTGGCGGCGTACTGGTTCAGATCTGCAAAAACTGGAGCGAGCGCCTCGCGCGAGTGCAGCTCCTGCGAAGGCTTCGGATCCTTGGCGTTCATATAAACGACGAAGTGCGTATCTGGAGCAAATAGAGACATCTGGCCTTTCGCATCGCGACGATCGGCGCAGTGTGCGTAGGCTTCGACGAGCTCACGGATCGCGAGGCGGTCCGCGGCCTCATTGGGGGAGATGCTGACATGCTTGCTCATGAGTGGTCTCCTCGTTCGGTCCGTTCACGTACGCAAGAGTGTTGACGGCGGTGCCTAAATAAATATTACGAAACCAATAGTTTCGTTTGTACACTCGCCGATAAATGCTTGTCAAACTAAAACGAAACACTTATTTTCGTATTTCAAGACTAGCCACGGAAGAAGCGAAGAAGCCAAGAAATGGAAGAAGCCAAGAAAGAGTCGCAGCGTGCCGGGCGGCCCAGAAGCGAGCGGGCTCGGCGTGACATATTGGAAGCGGCTTACAAATTGCTGAAAGGGAAAGGATTTCACGCGGTCGGTTCGCACGAAATCGCAAGCGCTGCCGGCGTAAGCAGCGCTACCTTATATAGGTGGTGGGGATCGAAGGAAGAGATTTTGTTGGATGCGTGCTTTGAACATATGAAGCCAGTGCTCGCCGTTTCAGGCAGTGGCTCGGCCTTAACACGCCTGCGGCGCTATGTACTGTATGTTGCTGAGTTCCTTGCCTCCGACGATGGCGCAGTCATGGCACGTCTCGTCACCGGCATTCACGATGACACGAAACTTCAACGCATGTTCTTGGAGCGCTATGTGATGCCAAGACGTCAGATGCAACGCCGCTTTATCCGGGAAGCCATTGCGTCGGGCGAATTGAAGCGGGGAACAGATGTGGAACTGCTGATCGACGCTCTGAATGGGCCGATGTTCTTTCGCTGGCTGCAGGCGCACGCTCGTTTAGAGAGGAGCTTTGCCGAACGCATCTTTGATAGAGTGATTCTCGGCTTCCAGCGATAAATCTCAACCGGATTGGCCCAATTACCCCTGGATGGAACTGCCGGAATTTGTCGTAACAGCGAGAACTCTGAGCCGGCAGTAAAGAAAAGAATCGAGAGGTTCAATGCTCACACGACGAAGTTTTCTTGCGACCGCAGCTGGCACCATGGCGGCAGCACGTCTTCATGCGCAGGGTCAAAGCAAGGCGCGGGTTGTCCTCAGCATCCCCGGCGAAGCGATTGGTCCTCATATGCCGATGGACTTTGTCGGCCTGTCCTATGAAGTGCAGCAGCTCAGGGATTCGAGTTTCTTTTCAGGGCAGAACGGCGGCTTGATTCGCGAGTTCAAAGCACTCTCGTCAACTGGCGTTCTGCGCCTTGGGGGCAACACCAGCGAGTTTGCTTACTGGAAACCTAAGCCTGACTCTCCCGAACCAGAGCATCCTCAAGTGCGTGAGGTCGTAGGCGAGCCGAAAGCGCAGTACTACGCTGTGACGCCTGACGCAGTCAGGAGCCTGGCGGAGTTTCTCCAAGCCACAGGTTGGAACTGTGTCTACGGCATCGGGATGGGCACGAATACACCGGCACGCGCCGCCGAGGAAGCGGTCTTTGTAGCCGAGACGCTGGGCGACCGCCTGCAGTATTTCCAGATCGGAAACGAGGCGGATCTATTTGACCGGCACCTGCGCGATCCGAAAACATGGTCGGCGAAGACGTATCTCGAAGAATGGCTCTCGCTGGCGCGCGCTATCGCAGCTCGGGTGCCCGCGGCAAAGTTCGGCATGCCGGATGTTGCCAGCAAAGTGTCATGGCTGACCGAGATTGCCGATCTTTGGCCGTCCATAGCTAGCGGGATTTCAACGTTAGGCGTGGCAAAGCAGGCCCCGCCCCGCGTAACCACTCTGACTCATCATTATTACTTTGGCGGACCAGCGACAAACCCCGATGTCAACATTCCGAACCTGCTGAAACCGGCGACGATGCAAAAAGTGCAGAACACGGCGAACATCGCATCGGCCGCAGCCAGCAAAATCGGTGCGCGTGTACGCATGACCGAAGGCAACACCTGCTATCGCGGAGGCAAGCCGCGAGTCTCCGATGTGTTTGCCGCTGCGCTTTGGGCAGCCGACTATTCCCTGCTGCTCGCAAGCAACGACTATTCCGGCGTCAATCTGCACGGTGGCACTGGCAAATCTGTGGCGAATTCTGTTGGCGGATCTCTTCCTGGCGACGGGCTCCTCGAAGCGAAGGGCGAAACTCCCGAACAGATTGCCGCGCATCCGCATCCTTTCTATACACCGATTGCGACATTTGGCTCGGACTATGTTCTCGAGCCAGTTGCATATGGGCTCAAGTTTGCAGGCTCGTTCAGCGGCGGAACACTGTTGAAGACCGACTTCTCGACCAAGTTGCAGGCGTCGGGCGTGAACGCGACTGCCTATGCAGCGAAACTGACCGAAGGCAAGACATCCGTGATCATTCTGAACAAAGACGCGGCAGCAGATCTTGAGGTGGAACTCGACTTTGGTCGCGACGCGAATGGAGTGGTGCAAACCGAGACATTACACGCACCGGCACTAGAGAGCCGCGAAGCGCACATCACAACGTCAAGGAAGAGCGACTCGCTCAAGCAGGGCAAGTGCTCCGTGACAGTTCCTCATGCGACGGGGTTGCGGCTTACAGTGAGTTAAGTTGGTTCGGTGGGATTGTCCGTGCTGTGACTCGTGGTTGGCTTGTTCTTACGAAGACTCTTGTTAAAGCTGGGCGCATTCGCAAAAGAGGCTATTCCTTCGTTTGCCGAGGAGCGCTATGGAGCCCTTCGCCTCAATGAGTGATATAGCGATTTTCAGCAATCGACTGGCCAGCTAATTCGCCAAGGCATCTCTCAAACTCTGTTCGGGAATATCGATGTTGAAATACGCGGTCACTTCGCGCCCCTTATCTTTCATGTCATTGCAAACCATGATGTCGTAGCTATGACCGTCCTTGTGGCTGAGGCTTTGCTTTGTCACCTGCATATTGCTGAACCTAAGAAAGGTATATTCCTCATGCACATTTATGACCACGAAAGCATCCTCTTCTGAACGGCCGCGCTTGTTCTCCTGGATTGAATCCAGGAGGCCACGTATTACCGCCTTGTGGAATTCTGCCTTTTCTTTGTTTCCGGATTCTGAGTTGGCTACGAAAGCGATGTAATGCAACTCGGCATCCACAAAGACCTTTTCCAAACTCTGGTTGACCTTTGTCAAAGCCTGCTCGAATTTCTTGTTGTTAAGAAGAGAGAACAGCAGCTTAATATCGTCCGAGTCAGCCTCGCACGTATACTTGCTGGCAGCACAGTTGAGCCGCAACGCCTTGAAATCAGTTTTCAAATCGCCGGATTTTAACTGCTGCAGCTCTTTTTCATAGTTAGCCGTTGCTGCTGGATTGTCCTTTCCCTGAGCAAAAGTAGTACACAACGTCACGACCGCGAGCTTCCATAACAGCCTTCGTGTCTTCAATATGCCCCCCTTCTCTAGCTTTTCACTGCAACAATTTACGCCGAAACCGGGCTAGACTTCCACGATTGTTGACGTAATCAGGCCTTACCACTCACTGACCGCGAAGTTCGGCCACCAGTCGGCAACCACAGAAGTCCGCAGGTGAGAGGTGACCCGTGAACGTATTCCAGTTCACACTCCACGACTCCCGCTTGGGGGTCATCGCTTAGGTATCGAACTATTTTCACCTTGACTGCCAGCACCGCAGGTTCTCCCAACCAAGTGTAAGGGGGGTGCGTCACCAATCGCGTTTCTGAGACCGCCGCCACCTGGCTCTCATTTACTTCTTGCGCGCCGGTTACCAGGCTTTCGTTTTCCAGCTTTAGTGGACCGCGCTTTCTGTTCTAACTGGATGTTGTGGGCTTTGACGATAGCTATGATCAGTCCGGGAAAGCGCTTCTCGAGTTCTGCACAGCGCGACGTGTTGTGCATCTCGACGCCTATACGTTCGCTCCGGACCAATCCAGCTTCTCGGAGCGCCTTGAAGTGCTGTGAGAGGGTCGATTTGGGTATCGTTTTCTGGCTTACATTCAGAAAGTTAGAACAGTTGAGCGAACACGCCGAGCCTACTATGTCGGCATAGATGGCCACACGCACGGGATCGGAAAGGGCGTGGAGGATCGCTTCGACCGTAACGTCCTCAATCGACGGGTGGAAAAGAGGCCTCATTAAATCTCATCTTACCGGTGTTCAGGGAATTGTTCAATAGTCTATATGTTCTGAACTAATGAATCCACGAGCCATGACCTCCCATCCAAGATACGGACAACAGATGCGAAAGGATGCCTCGAAATGGGAAAGCTAGAAGGAAAGGTAGCAGTGATTACAGCGGCAACGTCAGGCATGGCGTTAGCGACGGCAAAACTGTTCGTAGCAGAAGGCGCGTACGTGTTCATCACTGGCCGACGCAAAGACAAGCTGGACGAGGCGGTGAAGGCGATTGGCCGGAATGTCACAGGTGTGCAGGGCGATGCGTCGAACCTCGCCGACCTAGACAGGCTCTACGAAACGGTCAAGAAGCAGAAAGGAAAAATCGACGTGCTGTTCGCTAGCGCGGGACGGGGCGAACTCGCGAAGATCGGCGAGGTCACCGAGGAGCATTTCGACACGACCTTTGACCTGAATGTGCGTGGCACCTTGTTTACGGTGCAGAAAGCACTGCCGCTGTTCACCGATGGCGGTTCGATCTTCTTGAACGGATCGATTGCGAGTATCAAGGGCTTCCCGGCCTTTGGAGTCTACGCTGCAAGTAAAGCCGCGTTGCGGTCCTTCGCACGTACCTGGCTGGTGGACCTCAAGGACCGAAAGATACGGGTAAACATTTTGAGCCCGGGAACGATCGACACCCCGATTCTGGATCCATTGGGGCCAGAAGCCAAGGAATTCTTTAAGTCGCAGGTTCCGCGCGGCGAAATCGGGCGTCCGGAGGAAATTGCAACGGTCGCTCTGTTCCTGGCCTCAAGCGATTCCAGCTTTGTGAATGGCGTGGAGTTGTTCGTGGATGGTGGCACGGCGCAAATCTAATGCAGACCGGGTCGGCTTAATGAAGCCCCAACCGCTTTATCATGGAGCGCGAAGTTAGGTCGCCAGTCGGCAACTACATTCTGAACAAGGACGCGACCCAGGATCTCGGAGTGGAACTTGATTTTGGTCACGGTATGAACGGAGCGGTGGAAACTGAAACGTTACACGCACCGGCACTAGGCAGCCGCGACGCTCACATCACAACGTCAACGAAGAGCGACTCGCTGACGCAGGGCAAGTGCTCCGTTACTGTTCCCCATGCGACGGGATTACGGCTGACCGTGGATTTGAGCCCCTTCCCCTCCGTTCCGCGCATTTTCAAAACAAGCTATTTGCTTCGTTGACCTTCGGCTCAATGAGTGTTATGCGATTTATCAACAATTAGCCTCGTATTCGTTCCAATAAAAACTATTTCTTCCTCGTTTTCCGCTCTTCAATCTGGCGCAAAACCTCTCTCGCTAATTTCGCCTGACTGGGTTGGGGCTTCAGCTTCAGATATTCATGCAACTGATTGGCTTCCAACGCACGATTGCCCTCTTGCTCATAGATTTTGGCGAGCAACCAGTGCGATTGCTGCTTCTGTTCGATCATGCCTTCTTCCGCGGCCCGCAGCCCGCTCTTTTCCGCCTCAGGCAACTGATGCAGATTAAGATTAGCCAGCGAATTGTAGTAGTACGCACCGGGCGACTTCACCGGATGTTGTGCAAGCACCTGATCAGTGAGCGTCGCAACTCGGTCCCATTCGCTGGAGCGGGCTGCCAGATCAGCCAGACAAAGATACGGCAGCAGATATCTGGAATCGACAGCCAGCGCCTGCTGGCAAGACTTGGCTGCCGCTTCTAGCTTTTGCTGGTCTCGTTGTACCTGCCCCAGCAGAACCCACGCAGCGACGTATTTCGGATATGTCTGCACCGCCTTCTCTAAATGCTCCTCGGCCTTTGGCCAATTTTTATAGGTGACTGCAGAGCAGGCGTCTTCAAAATCTTTATAAGCTTTGTCGGGCACTTCGAGCTCAATGGTGCTGACTCTGGCGCTGATCGTTCCGCTGACAGGCCAGTGAAAACAAAGTGGCGGCCCGCTGCTCGATCCTGTGACTTCACCCGTATCGGTTCTGGGAATGCCCCTCATTGTTAACCGATTCACGAAACTGACATCCGGGGCGATCTCGTTGTTACCGTAAGAAGGTGCGGAAGAAGGTGCGGGAGTAGGAGCAGCCGTACCGCTACCTCCTTTCTGTGTTTGCGCTGCAGGAGGCACTGCAGTGAGGCCAAGAAAAAGAATAGACGCACAGACCCTGAGCCGAGGCACCCTCATAACACGGACTCCAAAAGCCACCATATTTTAGCACCGGGAAATTCGTGTTCTTAAGCGGGTTAAGTGAAATTGATTTCCCAGCTGAACCTTCTTCCTATGTGGCCATTGTCGCCACCGTTAATTCCTGAGAACAGTCGTTATCACTCACCGACCCCGAAGCTAGGCCGCCATTGGCAGCCACAGAAGTCCGCAGCCGAGAGATGAGCCCGTCCAACAGCTTCCATTCATTCGCGAACCGGTTTGAAGTCGAAATAAGCCAGATTCATGCTTCCGTTCGTCACTATGTGAACAGTGAGAACATTTTTTCCTTTGTCGAGACGAACCTTGAAAAGTTGTGGCGCCAAATTCCAATGGTGCCATTGACGCCAGGCAAGCGGGTCCGCAGGATCGTTTGTTGTGGTGATCTGCAGAGGTCCGGTTGCGTCCTTTCCATTCACATCCAGTGATATTGTGCCGCCGCGATTCGATGTGTAAAGGAAATCGGCCACGTACGCTCCCGACTGTGCCACATCGACGGTAATGTTGAACCACTCCCCGGGTTCCGTCCAGCCAACATAAGGCAGGTCGGCAGGAGGCACGACCTTGTCGAAGGGGTTGTCGTCCATCGGATCTGGCTTCCGGTTGAACTTCGTGTAGGAAGTATCTACTCCCTCATGGATCCGAAATTCATTGAGATAGGTCCCATCGGCCGGATTCAATTCTCCGCTGCCGTGATTTTTTGGATCGGTGTCGTGATACGCGACTCCTTCGCCGCCCAGGTCATAGTAAGCGCACAAGACCTTGCCCGGTATTTTTTGAGGACCGCCACTATAGCGGGTGTCGTGATAAGGCAAGCCTTTATATTGGCTCAAGAACGATTGGGGAAAGGCAGTTGTGGGTGACATCAATGCGGCCACGAAGCAAAACGAAAACATTCGACGACTCATTCTTCATCTCTCCTCAGCACCAATCGGCGTCATGCATCAAGGTTGAATTGTCCAATAGATCGTGAGACTAACTCCCAAACGCAACCAGTGTACAACTAGCTCAGCGCCGCAACGTGGGGACTTTAGCCAAGCGCGAATCTCAATGAATCACTATTGCAATGAGGTCGTGCCGACCTCGCCGACGTCCGAGGCGCTGATTTGGTCGATTCCATGAATGACGACATCCGGCCGATCGATCATGACAGCGTGGCCGCTTGAAAGTGCAATGACTCTGCGGCTGCGAGTCGAGAGAGTTTTGAGGTGTTCTTGCAAGGAATTCCAGATCGGCCGGATTGGAGGTGGTTGGCCACTTTGAGGATTATTCGGATCCTGCGAGATAATGAGCAACGGAAGGTTGCCGCAGCAATGGGCGTGAGCGGCTTCCCCGGCAGAGTTCCAGAACTGGTCAGCTTCTCCGCGCCAACTCATAGCGTAAGCGGGCCGGCACGTCTCCGCGCGAGCAAGATTGCCATACGATTCCAGACCGGGCTCGAGGTCCGGGTTGCAATCGCCTTTCAGCAACGCCCATCCCGAGGCCTCTTTCCACGATTCGAACATGACTTCGCGATGCTTCTGCCTGATCAGCTCTGGCGAATATCCAGACCCCGGAATCTCGGCGATCTGCTCGGGCGTGCTCGAATCGACAAGAACGAGGCCAGCTACTTCTGCCGGATACTGATCCACATATTGGCGTGCGTAGAACCCAGCCACCGAAGCTGCAACCATCACGAACGGAGGCTTCTCACCGGCTATTTTCAGCAGGAGATGAAGCTTCTGACTGATGTTCTTCGCGTCCATGACACCGGACTGAGGTTCGCTCCATCCAGTGCCCTCGCGGTCGTATGAGCAGACCCGCATTGTCTTCGCAGCTTCGGGCTGCACCTTCTGCCAGATCAGCCAATCGTTGCCACCACCGGCGTCGAGTATGACCGTCGGACCGCCGTGCCCGGTGCAATACAGGTGCATTGGACGCCCGTTGACGCCATAAAACGATCCGGGAGCCGGGTAGCGGTGCTGCAGCACCGTGTTCGTTACCAAGTTCACCAGAGCGGGAGCGGCCAGGATCGCGACCGCGGCAATCACGACGGTCATATATTTATGTTTCACTCGATTCGAACCTTCAGAACGGATTATCTTGCGAGGCTGAGATGCTGCTCGGTTTCCGGTTCGGTGAAAGTCGCCGCATCAGAAACAGACATAAAGATTGACTGGCTTGCAGAGAGAAAAATATACTCGCATGACGATCAGGTCCCAAGAAAATCGGTATTCTATTTCGGATGACTTGGAGCGATGGACATGAAAACGAATGATACACCGCAGGATGCCGCTAACCAGAACCGCCGGGGTTTCCTTAAGACAGGGGCAGCATCGATAGCTGCCGGTCTCTCCGCCGGAGTGATCGCTTCGCGCGCATCGGGCGAGGTGGCGTCAAAGGAAAACAGTCCAGCTGCGGCAAAGGCCGTCCAGGACATGATGCCCACGCGCAACCTCGGCAAGACAGGATTTCGGGTCGGCATTTTTGGTCTTGGTGGGCAGGGAGCGCTGGAGAAACACAATAACGAAAGCCAGGCGCTACAGATGATCCAGCGCGCGCTCGAGTTAGGAGTGAACTACTTCGATACATCCGCGATCTACGGCGGACCTGAGCGCTGGAGTGAGCAGTATCTGGGTAAGGGGCTTAAGGGCTCGCGCGATCAGGTTTTTATCGCCACCAAAACCAAAGAACGGACCCGCGATGCCGCGCTTAAGAACCTCGAAGTTTCTCTGAAGCTGCTCGACACCGACCACATTGATACCTGGCAGCTGCACGATGTTGGAATTCAGGAAGACGTTGACCAGATATTCGGCAAAGGCGGTGCGATAGAAGCCCTGGTGCAAGCGCGCGATCAGAAAATGGTGCGCCATCTGGGCGTCACCGGACGCTTCCGTCCCGAAGCGCTAATCGAATGCATCAACCGCTTCCCCTTTGACACCGTCCTGATGGGCGTCAACGCGGCCGACAAATACTATTACAGTTTTGAAAAAGACCTTCTTCCGCTGACTGTCGAGAAACAGATGGGGATTATCGGAATGAAGGTAATGGCACGCGGCCGCATTCTCTCCAGTTGGACGCCGCCGCCTGTGGAAGAGCAAAAACACTCATGGGAAGGCAGAGGCGCAGTTACCACGATTCCGGGCACACTGACCAAGCGAGAAACCTTCTTCTACACGCTGTCGTTACCCATCAGCACGGCAATCATCGGGTGCGACTCAGTCGAGCAGGTCGAGGAATGCGTCGAACTCGCCCGTTCCTTTACTCCGCTAAGTCAGGCCCAGATGGCCGCCATGGAATCAAAAGTAGAACCTGTTGCCAAACAATCCCTGTTTTTCCGGCTGATGCCTCGCTGAGGATTCGAGCGGCACGCCAATCGTATTCCACCATGCTGAGAATAGCGTTTCAGTTCAGCAAGACTTTCGGCACGCTTTACCGATCTTCCCAGCACCGTCAAGTTGTGCAGCTCTTCTGGCAGAGAGGTCCTGGAACGCACGTTTGATGTAGCTGCCGGAACGGAACGCTCAGAAATTTGTGCATTCGCTACGTATCGGGCCCGCAACCAACAGTCCCGCTTCCCTGCTACCGGAACAGAATCTTGGCCATCATTCCTTTGTCTTCGTGATTCAACAGATGACAATGAAATACGGACATGCCTTTGATGACGGGGCTGGAGAGGTCCAAGGTCACATCAACGGAGCTGCCAACAGGAATATTCACAGTATCCAGCCAAACAGGGTGCTCTAACGGAACACCGTTTTCTGCATACGCCAGAAAATGGACTTGGTGTATGTGGAATGGATGTAGCTCCCGACTCTGGTTGAGGATACGCCAGTGCTGATAAGTGCCGACGCGAGCGGTCGTCATTGGAGGTGCATCCGCCGCGAACTTGCGGCCGTTGATGTAGAAGCCGTTCTTATCCTCCGTGAAAGTGACAGTGAAGTCCGGCGCCGACTTCTTTAGCCGCTCAATGTCAATCGGCCTGTACACCGGTGGGCGGTGATCGACAGCGTGCGCCGGCTCAGGCCTCCGATTTGAAGCCGCTCGATCTGAAGTGGACGGCACCACGTCTGCCAGCACCATCTCCGGATTGGGGTCGCCGTCTGGACCGGTATCTACACAAAGCGTACGCAGAGCCCTATGCATTCCCGGCGGTGGACCAGTGACGATGGCCTCCAGTCGTCCCGCAGGTGATAGCAGCAGGTGATTCGTGGCACGTGTCGGAGTGTCGGGTTGGTGGTAAGCGAGCGGCATCCCATCAAGCGCCACGATTTCAAACGTCTGTCCATCAAGTTGCAGATCCAAGTAGCGATCTGCAGAGGCGTTCACGATCCGCCAGAACTGCCGCTCTTTAGGCGCAATCGCGATTTCCGGGCGAAGCGCTCCATTCACGGTGAAGATTTCCTCGACCTTCTCCGCTTCTCCACCACATCCCTTAGCTGGGATTTCAACATCCCGCTTGAGTTCAGCTGCGTTCGGATCGTGCTCAATGGAGCGGCCGCGCACGACCAGCACACGCTCACGGAGTCGGCCTAATTCGGGGACGTAGCGTTCCATTCCCTCGATGACGATGGCTCCGGACATTCCGTCCAATACTTGGCGGTGACTCTCGCCATGAGGATGAGTGTGGTACCAGAACAAGCCCGGCAAATGGCCGCGCGGAATCTTAACTGAGTAGTGCAAGCTCTGCCCAGGCATCGCCAGCATTCCGAGGACATCATCCTGCGGCGCGTTCGGCGAGACGGTCATTCCATGGAAATGCAAATTCGTCATGTCCATGCAGGGATTCACAGCGCAAGTCTCCGGCGACTTGGCAGGAAGGTCGTTCACGTATGTAATGTTGAGAACGTCCCCAGGAGAAGCGCGGATTACAGGAGCTACACTCGCGCCGTTGAAAGCGAAAGCATCCCGGCCAGTTTCATTTACGGCGTGCAGTGTAAGGGATACAACGTGATTCTTTGCCGTCACCTGAGGAGGCTCTGGCAACGATCCACTCTGGGCAAACGCAAAAGTTGTGAGGAGTATCTGCGCGGCGATGAGTAGTGCGATATTGGCACCTGTGGTCGTCTTGTACCTCGTTATCGACAACCCCATACTCCTACTTCAGAGCTGGATCGATCAACGTCAGATCAGTTGCCGGATCAAACCGTTTGTGCATGGCTATCGGATCGACGCTTACCATCACCTCGAGAGTCGGGGAAACATACGCAGCGAGAACATGGCCGGCACGGGTTGTTCCGTCCGGACTTCCCACCATCATGTGCGCGTGGACCACGGGCTTTCCTTGATAAAGCGCGATATCTCCGCTCATTCCAATCACTTCGTGCTGACCGTCGATTGGAATCTTCTTGTACATTTTGCGCTGGGGATCGAACCACCCCAAGGTTGCTCCGCTCAACGCTCCGATAGCAGTGAAATGAGCACTCGTAACTTTGTGCTTCTGCGCAAACTCAAGTAGTCCGGAAAAAGCCTCATCTCCCTGGTAGAAGATGACCGCATATTGTTTCGTAGGTTCTCCTGGGTTCAGCAATTGAACCTGCATCTTTGGAGCTTCGCCCCGCGGACCGGATTCCAACGGCGAGACATAATCGCCTGCGGTTTCGTGGAGGTTCGAAGAAGATAGGTCTCGCGACGTGGCCGTAGCCGGCGACGCAGGTCGCCTGTTTTCTTCACCGTTATGCTCGCGATGCTGCATCGCTCTTTCCAATTCTTTCTGGTGGTCGGTAAGCAGAGCGTGAATCTTGCGGTGGGTTTCGTCGCTGATAGCGTGAATCTGCGGAGCAAGATCCTGCCGCGTAGCTTTCGGATTGTTATCGAGCAGCGCCTGAATCTTATCGTGGTGCTGCTGAAGCAGAACTCGGACCTGCTGCTGCTGTTCCGGAGTCAACTCCAGATCTTTCGTCAGGCGAGCAAGTTCCTGGTCGATCGATTGCGGCGCATGGACTTGCTGAAGCTGCTGACGCGCTGACGGCTGAGTCCGATTGTCTTGCGCTACTGCAGGACAGGACATTCCCAGCATGAGAATAACGGCAGCGTACGGAGGCGTGAACCATCGATTTCGCATGGACGCTAACATCCTTGATGATCCTCAGCGCACCAACGACATTACGCGACGTCCCTGCGTGCAGCAGCTTCCAATCTCCGTCTAGACGGGCCGGAACCTGCGCGGGTCCTCTCGACTGCGCCCGCGATTTCGTCGAGGTCGGCCGGACTCAACTCGAGGTTGGCGGCGCCAATCCAGCCATCCACCTGTTCGGGGGATCGAGCTCCGACGATTGCACCGGTCACTCCGGGCCAGCTGAGTACCCATGCGATCGCAACCGAGGAAACCGACGTCCCGTGTCGCTGTGCGATGGGCTTCAAAGCATCACGAAGCGCAAGGTTGCGCTTCAGGTTGGGCGGGTTGAACTCCGGAGAGCGACGCCGCCAGTCATCGTCAGCCATGCGAGCAACTCTCTCGGCGCTGAACCGATCTGTCAGCAATCCGGACTGCATTGGGCTGTAGCAGATCACGCCGGTCTTGTGCGCTTCGCACCATCGGATCTGTTGAGCCGCAACCTCGCGATGAATCAGAGAGAAAGGCGGCTGGAATGAATCCACATGGCGAATGGCGGCGCAGCGCTCGAGTAAGCTGACGTCGAAGTTAGAAACACCGCCCAGCCTCACTTTTCCTTCTTCGATCAAGCGCAGCATTTCACCCCACGAATCCTCAACCGGCGTACCCGTCTCGTCAGGCCAATGGAACTGATACAGGTCAATGCGCTCAACACCGAGCCGGCGCAGCGAAGCCTCGCATTCGGCGCGAATGGATTCTGGCTTGAGCACTCGCTTGGGCTCTTCCATGCGATTGTGCTCGTTCCAAATCAGGCCGCACTTGGTGAAAACGAAAGGCCGCTCAGAAGCCGGCAGCGAACGCACGAAACGTCCGACAACTTCTTCCGAATGTCCTAAGCCGTATACCGCGGCGGTATCGATCCAATTAACACCCAACTCAATGGCGCGACGCATTGTCTGTTCTGACTCTTTGTCGTCCTGCGGTCCCCAACCAAACGACCAGCCGCCTCCTCCAATCGCCCATGCTCCAAAACCGACTGTCGTAATCTCGAGTCCACTCAAACCAAGCGAACGCTTATTTATCTCCATGATTCCTCCGATGTACTCCTGTCATCTCGACTGCTGCTCCGACAACAAAGCTGCGTCGGTTCACGCAACCAGCGCAGTAACTCCATTGAGATCCTGATATTCTCCGTCAGTCAATTGCAACGAAGCCGCTTGAATATTTTCCTCGAGATGTGCAGTTGACGAAGTCCCGGGGATCGGCAACATGACTGGCGACCGTTTCAGCAACCATGCCAATGCGACTTGGATGGGCTTTGCGCCTCGCGCCTTCGCGATCCTGTCCAGTGCCTGTGCAGCCACGGTTCCAGCTCCAAGCGGGAACCATGGAATGAATGCGATCCCGTTACGTTCGCAATAATCGACCACGTTGTCCCATTCACGATCGGCAAAACTGTACCGGTTCTGAACCGACACGATCGGCACAATTTTGCGCGCACGCTCGATGTGCTCCACTGTGACATTGGACAGCCCGATCAAGCGGATCTTCCCTTCCGATTGCATGTTCGCCAGAGTTTCAATCGACGCAGCGAGAGGCACCACTGGATCGGGTATGTGCAGTTGGTAAACGTCGATTCGGTCGCGCCGCAATCTTTTCAGGCTACTCTCCACCGCTTCGCGCAAGTGCGCAGGGCTGGCATCGTGGGTCCACTGGTTTGGTCCGGGACGATTCCATCCACCCTTGGTCGCGATCACGAGGTCCTTCGGGTAAGGCGAGAGCGCTTCCGCGATCAGCTCTTCGCTCACATTGGGACCATAAGAATCAGCTGTGTCTATGAAGTTGACTCCGAGTTCGACCGCACGACGAAGAACGGCGATTGCTGCCGCTTGATCCCTTGGCGGACCCCAAATTCCGTCGCCAGTGATGCGCATGGCTCCGAAACCGAGACGGTTGACTGTGAGTTCACCGCCAAGCGAAACAGTTCCACCAGCAGCGGCCGATAAACTTGTTTTGTTCCCATTTTTCTCGTTCATATTCATCCTCCAAAGGGCTTTTGTGTTATCTGGTATCGCCCGGTTGTGACCGAAAGTCCTCGCAGCTTAGCCTCCCGTCCCCGTATTGGTTCGTGCATGTAACGACAGGCCGACGAGGGTTGCGATCAGGATCGCGGGATACAGTTGTCCGATAAGCGCTTCTGCAGTTGCCAGCGACCGCGCGACCCGATGCACCGGATACGCGTCGCCGTAGCCAACGCTGGTCAGAGTGGAAAAACTGAAATAGATCAAGAGGCTCGGTTCAGCAGTGGGGATGCCGCCGACGAACGTTTGGAAATGGATTGCATCTGGGCGCTCCTCCATTAGGAGTTTGTATCCGAATGCCCAGGTAACTCCGATCAACAGGTAGGCAGCGACCCCACCCATCACCCGGTGTACACTGACCGGCCCTGGGCGAAACGTCTGCTTCAAGGTCACGACCACAAGAATGGCGAGGCCGGATATCTTGAGCGCCGTATCCCAGCCCGGGTGGCCGAATGACGGAAGGAATTCGACGACCAGGTCCGCTGCGAACTCAAGAACGGTGAGCGCGATGATCAAATACATCAGGACTCTGTTTCGAATGGTTGCAACCGCTCCCGAGAAGAGCATGAGCGCAAAAATTAGGCCGAGTCCAATTCGTCCATATCGTGACAAGGAAACCATAGGAACAAAAACAGTCACGAGAACGAGAAATGCCAGAAAGAAGCTCAGTCCCCAATCTTCGATCCAAAAAGGAAAGAGCGGAGTTTCGGTCAGTCTCGGTGGCGCGTGATTTTCCTTGGCATCCTGTTTTTTAAGCAACATGTTCTCGCGCATTGTTGACGTCCTGCAAGACAGAAAAGGGTTCAGGCCACGAGCGTGAAGCCACCGTGGGCCCTGTAGGTTTAAAGTTATGCCGCCGGGTGCCACGTCGGACCAGTGCCGTATTTTATTTGTGGTGCGATTGTCGTGGTCTTGGGCCCAAGGTCTTTTTCGTGCACGATGCCGTGATGGGTGACCACGAAGGTCATGACGCCTGATGTCCGGTACTCCGCGGGATACGCGACCAAGGTCAAGCCTCGCGCCTTCTTGGGGTCATCAGCTGCCGCTATAGAATTCGGCTTAAAAACTCGAAAGTAGTATCCGTGGAAGAGTTCGGGGTCTTTATTGTCGGTATTCGACGCGCCCTCCACGACCAGATTTTCGGCGAAACGCGTGATCGGGTCTTCGCTATCTGCCTTTACGCCGTCTCCATTCTTCGCCATTGCGAATTCCTCGCAGACTTGAATTGCGGCCGCCTCGTTTTCTCCAATTCGGCGGAACAGAATTTCGTTCTTGCCGGTATCGGAATCGAAGTACCATTTGCCGTTCCTGGAGACTAACGGGATCGGAAAGGGCCAGTTTTCGGCGCCGATGTAAAGTACCGTTTTACCGTCGGGTTCTTTCACCAGGCGGTGCATTTCCTGATATTTCTGGCTGAATTGCTCGCGTTCCAATTTGTCTTCGACGTCATCGCTTGACGAAGTAAGTTCCTTTCCTGCTCCCAAAATCGCCTCAACAGCCCGCTCGTCCTCACTCTGCACGGCCTTAAAGAGAGCCGTCGAAGCTTCTGCCGGCGAAGAGAATGTTTTTGGTTGCGACGTCTGCGATGTCTGGCCAAGGCTCAATCGAGCGTGTCCGATTACCAGCAGGGTAAGTGTCAGCGCAGCGATTGAGTCAAGCCGCCTCAGGAATAATGTGGATTTCAGATTGGTAGTGCGCATGATTGTTGTCTCCGTATCGCAAATTCTTTTATGGAAATACAGCCGAGTTTAGCGGTGACCTCCGCCTCCATGACCACCGCCACCGCCGTGAAAGCCTCCGCCCCCATGGAACCCGCCACCGAAGCTAGACTGCCCGCGTGAGGAGAAGCCTCGAGCCGCTCCTCCATGATTAAAGCCGCTGAACGCCCCGGAATGCGTGCCCGCCTGTGCATGTTGCCCTCCGAATCCATGCTGGCCACCGGCAAATCCTCTAGCGTCTCCGCCGTGAAACCCGTTTGCTCCGCGAAATCCGCCGCCACGATTGAAATGCTCGCGATTGACGAACACTCGACTGTGGGACACGTAGCCGCGGTGATCGAAAAGAATGTCGTGATGATGCCAATCGTATCCCCAGTGTCCCCATCCCCAGCCAAAACCGCCAAAGAATCCGATCCCAAAACCCAGGCCCCATCCAAATCCAGGCCCGGTAAGGTAGAGTCCTGGATACGAGTACCAGCCCGGCCACACCCCGATCGGCGCGCCATAAACCAGCCAGGGATCATACTCAGGCACGTAAACAACCTGCGGGTCAGCTGGTTCGATCACAACCGTACTTCCGTGATCGCTAACTTTTTCCTGCGAACTACTTTTTAAGTTTCCCGCCTTCTCCGCCTCCTTGCGCATCACCTGAACAGCGTTCATTACGTCCTGCTGCTGGTTGACGTAAGCGTCGCCGAGCGATGAAGTCCAGGATAGATTCTTGTCCATGTTGGCGAGCACCGAAGGAAATTCGGTAAGCGCCTTGACGCTCGGATCCCACGGTTGCTTATCGACTTCTTGGCCAAGCTGTTCTCCCTTGAGATCGGTATGCTGTTGCAGCCAACGATCGGCTACGACAACCTGGTCGGGATAAGTAGCGGCAGCGAGGATTTGCGCTACCAGCGCATCTGGATACAACGCGATGGGCGCCACAAGTTGCTGCAGCTGTTCAGGCGTCTGTTGCGCGGCTTGAACCGGAGTTTGGGAGGCAGGTTGGCTTCCCTGATCGGCGAAACCCGCCGGTGCGTTGGCCGACAATAAGCAATAAGAAAGAACAAGCGACAAACATTGTTTTAGGAATTTCATAATTAACTCTCCTGACTGCCCGCATTCATCGCAGCCTCGCCAACAGTGACAGAAGCGCAGCACCTTCTTAGGTCGAGCGCGGTCCCTCGTCATCAATTAACGTAGTCAGCTGCACGTCCAGGCGTAAACTCCCGAAACGTGAGCGGGCATGCCGTGTGGTCGCATTGACACGCAATCTCCACATCTGCACTTCCAGCATCACGACAAGATTCTCCGCAGTAATTTTCTCCATCTGATACATCGCACAGGCATGGTATGTGCGCGCACTTCTTTGTTTTTCGGTCTGCCATTACTGTTCCTGCCTTTCAGGTCACTTTCTCCGATAACATCCGCGTGACTCTTGATTTATTGCATGCAAATCTCCAAACACTCATTTGCCACTGGCACAAGACTTTGCGCATGTTTGGCCAGTTGTAGACGGTTTGTAGTGTCCAGATAGCGATGGCCGCGTCAGCATTTCGACAGCTGTCAGTGTTCCACTCAGATAAGAAATGACCCGGAAAACGCGAAGATTAGCGGGATTGAAGTCTGTAAAGTGAGCTAATCTATTGAGTTCATGACCCTCATCCATTCCGTTTTTCAAGTGGAACAGGTCGTGCATTAAACCCTTCAGAAGAGAACTAGTACAGACCAATGTCTCTCCGAAAGCGGTTCACACCATGACCACGATGCAGTCCATAAAATCGAGCGTTGCTTGTTTGCTTTTGGCCGCAACCGCGCACGCGCAGGCGACCGTATCCCGCCACTCTGCTGGTAAAGCTGTCGCCAGATCAGAAGCGCCCGCTTCATCGAACATCCTGCGAGAGCTGGACAGCTCGATTGAAAAGGTGGTCGACAAGGTTTCTCCCGCAGTAGTCCAGATCGTGGTTGCTGGATATGGTCCTGCGGAGGATCATGGGCACACCGACACTGCGACAATTGTCCGGCAGCGGGCCATTGGCGCGGGGGTCATCGTCGATCCGAACGGGTATATCATCACCAACGCTCACGTTGTCGAGGGAGCGCAACGCATCCGCGTTATCCTTCCGTCCCTGCCTGCCGACTCCGCCCTCGATGTCCAACCTATCCACGCCGGGCAGATTCTCGAGGCCAAGGTTTTGGGCCTGCACAGACAATCTGATTTAGCGCTTCTCAAGGTTGAGGCTACGAATCTCCCGAGTGTTCATTTCCGCGATGAAGTACGCGTCCGTCAGGGAGAAGTCGTGCTGGCAATTGGCAGCCCCGAAGGGTTGCGCAATTCAGTCACTATGGGGGTGGTAAGTTCGGTCGCGCGGCAGCCCGATCCGGATAATCCCATGGTGTATATCCAGACTGACGCCGCGCTTAATCCCGGAAACAGCGGTGGGCCACTGGTAGATGTCGATGGCAACGTTGTTGGAATTAATACTCTGATATTCAGTAAGGGTGGCGGCAGCGAAGGGTTGGGCTTTGCGATTCCTGCCGAGATTGTGAATTTTGACTATCAGCACCTTCGCAAATACGGACATGTGCAGCGAGTAGCGATCGGCGCGAAAGCGCAGAGCATCACGCCTACTTTGGCGGCAGGCCTGGGCTTGTCGAAGAGTTGGGGAGCGGTAATTTCCAACATTAATCCTGACGGGCCCGCAGCGGCGGCGGGCCTGCGGACCGAAGATATTATCGTTGCCATTGATGATCGCCCTATAATCGCTCTTCCCGAATTTGTGGCGGCACTCTACCTGCATCCTGTCGAGCAGGAGTTGAAGATTGACGTGCTTCGTGGCACGACCCCGATGTCCTTCAAACTCCCGGTCACGGTCTATCACGAGACTATGGACGAGCTCTCCGAAGTCCCTGACCTGCAGAAAAATCTGATCCCGGAATGGAACGTTTTCGTTACTGACCTGGATGAGAAACTGAAGGCATTGCTGCCTGGTGATCGCAGCAACGCTGGAATACTTGTGGTGGCACAGGCCAGTGGCACAAATGCTGTTGAAACCGGCTTACAGCAGGGCGACGTCGTTTGCGCAATCGGCCACACATCTCTACAGTCGGTCTCACAACTGAAGCAGATGCTCGCCACGCTCAAATCCGGCGACCCGGTCGTTCTTCAAGTCGAGCGCGATGGAAAACTGCAATATCTAGCATTCGAGATGGAGTGAAATTGGAATTAGCAGTTCGCTTCCCTTGATGCGCGATCACCCCCTTCCCCGATCACCCGGTAAAGAAGTTCGGTGTCCAAATCAAGCAGGTTGGAATGCAAAGTGGACACCGTTGACACTTCCCACGCGTCCGGCCCTCCGAATCTGCGGACGGCACCCGGCCTAAGTACACCAAACTAAGGCCTTTTCAAAGAGCGCTGTCCACTCCAGGTTTGGCACCTGCCTTGCCTTTACCTAAAGCGTGAAAGCATGACCCTGAAACGTGGCTCACAATTCGATTGAGGACTTAGTTCCTCAAAACGAACAATGACGTCACGCACAGGCCACAAAATTAAAAGGAGGATTTATGAAAAAGCTATTTGTTTTGATTGCACTTTCTCTGTGTATGGCGGCCCCGTCGTTCGGAAGCGATGTTGTCGGTCATTCCGCGAAGGTCGCAGGCAAAGAGACTTACAAAGTCGCGAAGGTCTCTGCAAAAGATACCGGCAAAGCGGGAAAAGCGGTCGTGAAATTCCTTTTCTAAGGAGGCACAAAAATCTATTCAAGGAGAACGAAAATGAAAATTCATAAAAGTTATATTGCCATTGGAATGATCGTTGCTTTTACGCTGTTTTTCGAACTCGCTGCCCACGCCGACGAGGCAGACCAGGCGACGGAAATTGCTTTCAGTCAACCCATCCAGGTTCCTGGGCAGATACTGCCGGCTGGGACCTATCTGTTCAAACTCGCTGATCCAGAAGACCTGAATATCGTGCAAATATTGAATCAGGATGGAACCCACGTGTATGCAACGCTCGAGACGATTCCAACTGAGAGGCGTCAGGTACCTGGAAATATCGCTGTTGCGGGACGAGGGATGGGAAGACCAGATATTCTGTTGAGATGGTTTTATCCAGGAGATGAAACGGGGCATGAATTCGTTTACTCGAACCGGATAAGGAAACAAATGGCGCAGGACAAGCAGCAAAACCCTGCAGCCAACCAACAACCCATTACTGATTCCGAGGCTGCTGGTTCCAACTAGGCGCACCGCGTGAAAGTCGTGTGTCAGGGCTCGGGTCAAACACCCGGGCCCACTCGCGCGTTGGGCGTACGTTGTGGGTCCAGCGAGTAATGAGGGTAAAATCATCAGTCTACTCACCCAAGTCGAGGCGTGTGGATGAGCCTGGCAACTGTTCCCACAGTTTTCGTGATTGACGATGATGACTTGGTGCGGAAGTCGATCCAAGGCATGCTGAAATCGGTTGGCCTGCGTTCCGAGGCCTTCGGGACGCCGCACGAATTTTTGCGCAGCAAACGGCCGGACGGCCCAAGTTGCATGGTCCTTGACGTGAGGTTGCCTGGAGTCAATGGTCTGGATTTTCAGCGCGAATTGACCGACGCGGGCATCAGCATTCCCATCATCTTTATTACCGGTCATGGAGATATTCCGATGACCGTGAAGGCGATGAAATCCGGGGCGGTGGAGTTTCTGACCAAGCCTTTTCGGGACCAGGATTTGCTGGATGCGATCCACCAGGCTTTGGATCGTGACCGCGCCTCACGTCAGCATCAGAGCGAGATTGGCGAGTTGCGCAACCTCTACGAGTCGCTGACGCCGCGCGAGCGAGAGGTCATGACATTGGTGGTTTCGGGCATGCTCAATAAACAAATCGCTTACGACCTTGGTACCAGCGAAATCACGGTGAAAATCCATCGCGGTCACGTGATGCATAAGATGCGAGCTGACTCGCTGGCTGAATTAGTCAGAATGGCGGCGAAGCTTGAGCTTCCAGTTGGCAGGAAGTAGCAATCCATTTATCCGGAGACACGAGACAGACTTTCGGCGATGACATATAGCGATACAGGAAAATGGACTGCGCGGTCAGCGAGGTCTGCTGCTCTGCGCTATGGATTGGCCTTTGCATCGATCGCCGTATCTCTGGGCCTGGCGCGCATTTTTCTATACTTTCATTTACCCCAGCCGTTCACCGCATTTGCGCTATCCGCAATCGCGATTACATTTTGGTACGGCGGCAATAAGCCTGGCATCCTGGCGGCGGTGCTCGCTTCGATTATTCGTTACTCCCATTGGTCTGAAGCCGGCGCGATTTCCCGCGCTCTTTATGATGTTGTGTTTGTAATTTTCACGATCCTGATGATGGGCGTGAACCGGGCGCGAAGCGAGCTTGAAGTCAGAGTCGCGGAACGAACGGCAGATCTGACTCGGGCTAATGAGGAGCTAAGCCTTGAGGTTGCCGAGCGTAAGCGTGCTGAAGCGAAGCTGCGCCAGATCGAAGCCTATTTAGCGGAGGCTCAGAAGCTCACGCATACCGGAAGTTGGGTGTGGGAGGTAGCCGGAAAAGGCGCTTTACATCTGTCCGAGGAATGGTACCGCATATATGGGTTCGATCGAGAAGAGGGCATGCCAGCTTGGGAGAAACGGCTTGAGCGCGTCCATCCGGAAGATCGAGACCGTTGGCAAGAAGCAATCGATCAAGCAATAAGCGCTAAGTCCGAGTATGAAATTGACTTTCGCATTCTTCTTCCAGACGGCACGGTAAGACATCTCCACAGCGTAGGCCATCCTGGTGTGGACGTGTCTGGGAGTCTCCTGCAATTTGTTGGCAGCACCACCGACATTACTGAGCGCAAGCAGGCCGAAGAAGCTTTGCGACAAGCGCACGCGGATCTGGCGCGTATTAGCCGGGTCACCACGATGGGTGAATTGACCGCCTCACTTGCACACGAGGTAAATCAACCAATTGCCGCCGCCATGACCGATGCAAACACCTGCTTGCGCTGGCTCAACCGCGATCACCCCGATGTAGCCGAGGCGCGCGAGGCTGCTTCCAGAGTGGTTAAAGACGCAACCCGTGCGGCCGAGATCATCAGCCGAACTCGCACGCTCTTCAGGAAGGGAGCTCAGCAATGGGAGTTGGTTGACGTAAACGAAATCATTCGAGAGATGGTGGCCCTGATGCGCGGCGAAGTGACGCAACACTCCATTTCGGTCCGAACCGAACTCGCCGAACGTCTCCCCCAGATCACGGGAGATCGCGTGCAATTGCAGCAAGTGCTCATGAACCTCATGATCAATGGCATAGATGCGATGAAGGTTTCAGACGGAGCACGCGAACTAGCGATCAATTCGCAACTAACCGAGAATGCGCATCTCATTGTCTCGATCAGCGATACCGGTGTGGGCCTCCCCCCCAACCAGGCTGACCAGATCTTTAATGCTTTCTTTACCACGAAGGCCAATGGCACGGGCATGGGACTTCGTATCAGCCGCTCCATTGTTGAGTCGCATGGTGGCCGCTTGTGGGCTACCGATAACTCTCCGCGCGGCGCAAGCTTTCACCTCACCTTGCCTCTCGAAGCCCCGGCGCACGAATAAAACGCGCAGCGCAGTATTAGAGGCCTTATACCAAAGCATAATTGCGCGGTCCCTAGCTTGGTCGTTACATTCCTATTATGGCAGCACAGGGGAAAACGAAAATGGTCGCGATCGTCGATGACGATGAGCTGATGCGTGGCGCGTTGCAAGGCCTGCTGAAAGCGGTTGGATTGCCGGCACAAGTGTTTGCGTCGGCGGAGGAGTTTTTGAAGTCCGGTCTGCAGCGGGAGACCGCGTGTCTGATAGCTGATATCCGCATGCCCGGCATGTCTGGTTTGGAATTACAGGCCAAGCTGAACGCCGATCGTTGCTGTATTCCGACCATTTTCATCACCGCACACGGCGACGCAAAAATGCGGATGCAGGCGTTGAGGGCCGGCGCAACGGAGTTCTTAACGAAACCTTTCGATGATGAAGTCCTGCTCGAGAACGTTCGAGCCGCTATAGAGAGTTGAATTGGTTAAGTAGAGTGTACCCGTACCCAGGAGGTCCTCTGTGGGAGTTTTGCAACAATTCGGATCTGGCGGCCAGGAATGGAAAGAGCGCAGATTCGAGCGGATCATAGGCAGCAGCCCTGCTCTGGAATCGGTGCTCGAACAAGTCGAACGGGTTGCGCCCACGGACTCCACGGTTCTTATCCAGGGAGAAACCGGCACTGGGAAGGAACTGATTGCGCACGCGATTCACAACATCAGCTCGCGCTGCGGACATCCCTTTGTAAGACTGAATTGCGCTGCCATTCCGCTGGATCTGTTAGAGAGCGAACTTTTTGGCCACGAGAAAGGCGCGTTCACCGGCGCGATCGCGCAGAAGATTGGCCGTTTCGAGCTCGCTGACAAAGGTACGCTGTTCCTCGATGAAGTGGGCGATATCCCTCCTGCGTTGCAGCCAAAGTTATTGCGCGTTCTGCAGGAGCAGGAATTCGAACGCTTGGGCAGTACTCGCACACACAAAGTGGACGTCCGGCTGGTTGCCGCCACCCACCGTGACCTCACTGAGATGGCGAACCGGGGTGAGTTTCGCAGCGATCTGTACTACCGTCTGAACGTCTTTCCGGTTGTGTTGCCGCCTTTGCGCGAACGTCGCGAAGACATACCCGCCCTGGTGACCCATTTTGTCGAGATTTATGGCCGAAGGATGAGCCGCGAAATCGAACACGTTCCTCCAACAACGATGTCAGCGTTTACGTCATACGAGTGGCCGGGCAACATCCGCGAGCTGCAGAACCTGATCGAACGTGCGGTGATCCTTTCAAATGACGGCGTGCTTCCCAATCCATTGCCGGCCGTGGGGACTCGGAGTATCACCCCTTCTCCGGTCGCAACAGCTCTTTCTAAACCCGCAACTACTCTAAAGGACTCCGAACGCGTTCTGATTCTGCGCACCCTTGAAGCAGTAGGCTGGGTGATCGGCGGCCCAAAAGGCGCAGCCGCCAAACTCGGCTTGAAACGCACTACGCTCATCCACAAAATGCAAAAACTGGGAATCGCCCGACCTGATCTCGCGAAGGATCAAGATGAGATCGAGCAAGCCGCGCAAGCGACGAACGGACACTAACACCGGGCCGTGCATCGGCTCCCTCAGCCTTTCTCGACTCTGGAAGAAACTTCTTGAACATTTTGGCAACACCCTTATCCAGGTTCTTTTCATTTTTCTCGGCTTTGTTGGACAGAGTGTCCTTGGCCATGCCACGCCGACTCAACTGCTTGGTTTTTACGTCGTACATGTCAACAGCGAGCGTGCTTCCTTTCTAGTCCTGTTCCGTGGTGGCAGCTTCGCCCCATCCCTCCGAATCCTCGCCAGCGCCATCCCCCGCCGAAGCCGAAACGGAAAGGTTTGTGAGTTGTCCCCTGCGAGGATGCAGAGGCATGTGAGGCTGACTCCGTCTACTGACTGACTCGCAGTCCGTATCTCGACGCTGCGAATGTTTCATTCTCCCCACGCTCGATCAAAAGCCAGCCAAATCCTGATCTTTGAGCAGAAGCGAGTTTTGGAACCGTGGATGCAAGCACAGAGTTATGGACGGAACCGAGGAAATACAGACTGCACAGCGGCCTGCCGATTGGAGATCACTAGCCGAACGGGCCAGCGTGGAAATGGATCCGGAGAAGCTGCTGAAGCTTGTCTCAGAACTTAACAGCGCGCTGGAACAACGAGAAAGGAACTACCGGGCCAATGGAAACTCTCATGAGAGTAGCTCAGGACAATGGCAGTCAAACCCCAAATTACCCATGGCACGCCATGCATGTAATCGATCGTGATTTCGATTTATTGCGCGCGCGTGCGTGGGAGCGGTCTGCCTGGGCAGCGCATATTCAGCGCGTTCAAGAGATCGTAGTGACCGTCATGGCCATAGCTCTAGGTAGCCTGGTGGGCTGGATGGTGATGAGATGACAGACTCGCTGGGGAGCGGGTGGCTAAACCGAGACAAAGTCAAGAAATCGCCGCGATATGCGCGTCTGTCGAAGATCCTATCGCTGGACTCTCCTCTCTCCTTCATCATTATCGTTATTATCATAATCGTCGTTTTTGCCGTCACACTGCGAGCTCAGACTTTGAGTGAGTCGAGCGGCTCGCCTTCGGTCAGCTCAACTCAGTCTGTTTCGTTTTGCAACCAATCTGAAGACGTGTGCTCAGCAAATTCTGCGGCGATTCCTCAGTACAGTTTGAATCAGAACGATACCAACGCCAGTAGTCACGATCAACAGAACGACTGGGTGCACTCCTGGATGCGTACAGCGGATGAAGCACGTGGCAGCCAGCCTCATTTTGTTTCGCCGATGGTCACAACTCACGTCATGCTGGTTCAACAATACCGTTATGACATGTCCTGGCAGCAAGATCCCACTGGCCGTACTATGACCTCGAACTACGGCGCCTCCCGAGGCCTGGAAATCATCCCCACAACACGTTTGGAAGTAGGAGTCTTTCCGCCGGGTTACTTTACGCATCAATCGAAGACGGAGGATGGATTTGGCGATCTGTCGTGGCAAGTGAAATTCCGGGCTTTTTCGGCAACCGAGGGGAAGGGCGACTACTTTGTGGGATTCTTTCTGGGTGGTTCATTCCCGACGGGCACTACCCCGAACGGGTTGGGACACACGGTCTTGTCTCCGACTCTTGCGGCCGCGAAAGGTATCGGTCACTGGGACATTCAGAGCACCATTGGAGCGAATCTTCCAGCCAGTGGTGCAAATCTCCTCGGCCAGACCGTCATTTTCAATACCGCGGTTGATTACAAAATCAGAGGGAAACTCTGGCCCATGATCGAGCAAAACTCTATATTTTGGTCGGGCGGCACGCTGGACGGAAAGAAGGAAGTATTTCTGACGCCCGGACTTGTGTTGGGCAGCTTTCCCCTGGCGGAGCGACTCCGTCTTAGCTTGGGCGGTGGTGTGCAGATCGCCGCGACCCAGTTCCACCAATACAACCATCGCTGGATTCTCTCGGTGCGCTTCCCCTTCTGACCAACCTTTCAAACTCATCAGAGATTTTTATAAACGTATTAGGGACAAAAGGGGTTCCTCATCGAGCCAATAATTCACCAGCAATCGATTCTGTAACTTTCGCGCTGCGCGGGAATCCAATCGGATGTGAGGTGCTGTCATGAGTGTTGACGCTACGAATTCTCTAGCGGTGGGCAAGATCACGACCATGATCGCGATTCTTATACTTGGTGCTGCCGTGATAGCGCACCGGGCCAACGCCGCCGAGGGCGCCATCGCTCTTCCGAATCCGGCTGTTGATGCGTCTCTGGCACCGAATTCAGGTACGCAAACCGCGGTTATCGCCGGGGGCTGTTTTTGGGGAATCCAAGCGGTGTTCCAGCATGTTAAAGGGGTACAAGACGCCACCTCTGGCTATTCAGGGGGGTCGGTTGCGTCACCAGGATATGAGGAAGTAAGCACCGGAACTACCGGTCATGCTGAGTCCGTGAAGATTACCTTCGACCCGTCGCAGATCACGTACGGTCAACTTCTAAAGGTTTTCTTTTCCGTGGCTCACGATCCCACGCAGCTCAATCGTCAGGGGCCGGACACCGGCAGCCAGTATCGCTCGGTAATTTTCTACGCCAATGAAGAACAAGAGCACATCGCCGAGGCTTACATATCGCAACTTGAAAAGGCAAAATCGTTTCCTAGGCCGATCGTTACTCAAGTCGTCCCGCTGAAAGCGTTCTATGTGGCGGAGGGTTATCACCAGAATTACGCTACGCTGCATCCTGACAACCCATACATCGCGATCAATGATGCGCCCAAAGTAGAGCATCTCCGGCAGCAATTTGCGGACCTCTATAAGAAATAGAATCCGAACCGGAAACTGCGCCCAATCTAAATGGAGCACACCGAAAAAGAATTCTCGATGGACTGACTTAGTAACTTGCCAGTGGGGAACACCACCATAGCCCACCGCAGCCAAAGTGCGGCTTCCTCGTGTCTAACCTGCACGAATTTGATTTTGTCTTGGTGTGTGCGCAGGACTTCGAAAAACCCGTCTATACCGCCGCCGGGGAGACCGAAAATGGTGTCCACTCCCCACTCGATCAAGCGTTCCATTTCTTGTCGTATGTCAGTTCTCTCCGCTGACTGAACCGCACCGTCTATACTTTCTTACTTTGGATTTCTATTCATTCCTCAAGAGAGGTCGCCCATGAGAGTCTTCGGTCAAAAGAGACTTGCGCACGCGTTTGCAATTCTCATGATCTGCACCGCTGTAGCTGGTCAGGAAAAAACGCCGGCCAACGATACCCCTCTTCCGTATCGCAATCCGAAGTTGGCGATCGAAGATCGAGTGGCCGATCTGCTTTCCCGCATGACGCTGGAGGAAAAAATCGAACAAATCGTGCCAAACCGCGAGGCGCATGTGATCGATCCGACCGGTACGTTTACGGACGAGACCGCGAAGGCTACGCTGGCAAGCTGGGATAAACCTGACCTCGAGTTCCCTGCAAAGCGCGCGGCGATTTTGCGCAATGGGATTCAGCGGTATATGCGGGAAAAAACGCCATTGGGGATTCCGCAACTGTTCATGGGAGAAGCGCTCCATGGCTTCATGGAATATGGCAGCACCAGCTTTCCGCAGGCGATTGGGCTGGCAAGCACGTGGGACCCGGCGCTGGTGAAACAGGTGTTCACCGCGGCAGGGCAGGAAGCCGGCGCGGCAGGGGTTGGGCAGGTGTTTAGTCCAGTCCTGGACTTGGCCCGCGATCCGCGATGGGGACGGACGGAAGAGACTTACGGAGAAGATCCGTATCTGGTATCGCGGATGGCGGTCGCGGCGGTGACGGGTCTTCAAGGTGATGAGTTTTTTATAGGACGCAACCATGCAATGGCGACCATGAAGCATTTCGCCGTGCACGGACAACCCGAAGGTGGAACCAATACTGCGCCGGGAAATTATTCGGAGCGCGTGATCCGTGAAACTTTTTTTGTGCCCTTTGAAGCGGCGGTGAAAGAAGGCCATGTGGGAAGCGTGATGGCTTCTTACAACGAAATTGATGGCATTCCGTCGCACATTAATCATTGGCTGCTCGACAAAGTGTTGCGGCAGGAATGGGGATTTCCCGGCTTTGTGACCTCGGATGGCGGCGGGCTGCAGATGCTGGTGGAGACCCATCATGTTGCTGCGACCAAAGCTGACGCAGCGCGGCTGGCGATTGGGGCGGGCGTGGACTATGACCTCTCAGACGGATCGGTTTATCGCACGCTGCTGGAGCAGGTGCGGCAAGGAATAGTTCCAAAGAGCGAACTCGATCGCGCGGTTTCTCGAATTCTAACCGCAAAGTTCCGGCTCGGGTTGTTTGAAAATTCGTTAGTCGATCCGGAGGCGGCTGAAAGGGTCACCAACAGCGCCGAGCACAGAAAGGTGGCGCTCAGGGCGGCGCAAGAAACCATCGTCCTGCTGAAAAACGACAAGAAGCTGCTGCCGCTTGATCTCAACAAGCTGAAGACGATTGCGGTGATTGGGCCCAATGCGGACGGGCTTCATCTCGGAGGCTACAGCAGGAATCCGCTTAATGGCGTGACGATTCTGCAGGGGATCCAGGAGCGGGTCGGGTCGAAAGCAAAAGTGGTTTATGCCGAGGGCTGCCGATTCACCAACAAACATCAGGACTGGCACGGATGGTTTTCCTCCGACGACCCCGTGGACTTGATCGATCCAGCGACGCAAGCGGACAAGATCAAAGAAGCCGTAAACCTGGCAAAGAGCTCGGATGTCGCCATTCTGGTTGTGGGCGAGAACGAGAGCACGAACCGGGAAGCATGGTCAGAGAAGCACCGGGGTGATCGTGATTCGCTCGATCTTTTAGGCGCGCAGAACGATTTAGTCAAAGCAGTCGTCGACACCGGCACACCGACGGTTGTGTTGCTGCTCAATGGCAGGCCACTCTCTATCAATTACATAGCGGAGCACGTTCCGGCAATTCTTGAAGGATGGTATTTGGGAGAAGCAGGCGGGACAGCAGCGGCGAACGTGCTGTTTGGAGATGTAAATCCTGGCGGAAAACTGCCGATTACATTCCCGCATTCGGTTGGCGATCTGCCGGATTTCTACAATCACAAGCCGTCGGCTAACCGCAGTTATGCATTCAGCACACGCGAGCCGTTATTCCCCTTCGGACACGGGCTGAGCTACACCACGTTTAAATTTGAAAACCTACATGTTGAGCCTGCTCAGATTTATCCGGGTGGAACGGCGAGGGTAAGCGTGGACGTACTTAATACGGGAAATCGCGAAGGCGATGAAGTTCCGCAAATGTATGTTCATCAACGCGTCGCGTCGATCACGCGGCCGGTAATGGCGTTGAAAGGATTTCAGCGCATCCACTTGAATCCAGGCGAAAAGAAAACTGTGGAATTCACCATTACGCCGGACGCGCTGTCTCTGCTCGACGTGAACATGCACGAGGTAGTCGAGCCGGGAGTATTTGACATCATGGTCGGACCAAGTTCGGCGCAAACGCGGCGTACCACGCTAGAGGTCATCGGAACTGAGGGGCAGATCGGCCAGTCAGTGGTAAGTGCAGCGACTGCAGGTTCCGAAGCAGGCGCAGTCAGCAACTTTGACGATCTGAAAGTGTCCGCGACTTACGGAGCCTGGATGCCTACTTCGGACCAGCAGATCGGCGGAAAGTCATCGGCTTCGATGCACACCGTCGAAGGTGGCGCCAACGGCTCGAAAGGAGCTTTGCAGGTCACAGGTGAGGTTTTGCCAGGCGCGGACTTCACCTGGGCGGGAGCTCTCTTCTATCCGGGATCGTCGCCCGAAGACGCGGTGAATCTCTCCGGCAAAAAGACGTTTTCATTCTGGGCGAAAGGCGACGGCAAGAATTGCGCAGTTGCTGTGCTGACTGCAAGCAGCGCCGGCCAGATGCCAGGACTCCAGCCTTTCATGGCCGGTCCCGAATGGAAGCGGTACACATTTTCATGGTCAGACTTCAAGACCGACGGCCACGATATTACAGGGATCGCATTCGCCCACTCGCAGGAGCCCGGGAAGTTTGAGTTTGAAATTGATGAGGTGGAGATCAAATGAGCGACAACGGCGCTCGCAAAAAGAACTCTTCGGACTCACGCACCTAAGCTCATCGTCCCTGAAAGTGGAGTGTGAAGTCCACTTCGTGGACATCAGCGCGGCCATCACACATAGCGGGAGTAAAGGTCCATTTGCGGGCTAAATCCAGCGCCTCTGCGTTCAGTTCTGGACGATCGGAGAACTGCACTACCGGCTGGTAAACCCGCCCGTCCACGCCCAAGCTCGCACGGATGAGAATGTCGGAAACGGTGCCCCCGCTCCCAGGTTGGGGCTGTGGCATGGAAATTCCGAAAGGGCGCCGGAACGTTGTGCAGATCGCATGCGTGACAGCGTTTGGTGGTGGAGCGAGGACATTAGCATCAGAAGCGAGTTCGGTCATTGTCTGCGTAATCTCAATCTTTCGAAGGCCACCATATGAGTAGGCGATTTTGCCGGGCATCAGCGCTCCCGCAAACGGAAAAAAATCGCTGTTCTCGATGGTTTGTAGGCCGAGTTTTTCTAAGAGCAATGTTCCGTTAATCGAATCGACACAGAGCTCGTTGGCGTCAGTGTGGTCCCCGTGCACAGTGTCAAACTCGATGCAGCGCGCGGCGCGGCCGCCGACACTGCGCTCGCCAATCACATGGATTACGTCCTGATCGTCAAAATTGACGTGGCTAAGAGGAGTGATGCGGGTCACATCGAGGAGGTCAGGAGGCAATATTTTCCCTCCACCGGTTACAGCGACCTGTTTCGGAGTCCACACATTTACGAGATCGTAGTCGCCAAGCACGTATTCGTCGCGGCGGCCGACTCCCTGGATCACGACGCGAGTAAAACTCCCCTCCTTGGAACCGGATTCTTCGAAGACACGAAAATTGTCTACCCGCTCCAGGTTAGGAAGCTTGGGAGACGAACTGACGGCGTTCGCTCGCTCTAGGAGTCGAACTGCTTCCTCTCTGATTTTAAAGTCCTGAGCGAGCGCGAAACCGGACAGCGTTAGAACCGCGAAGAACGTGAGGGCGGGCCGCATAATCACCTCCGCCAGTACACCTGCTTGCAGGCAGGTAAGTAGATCCGGTTTTCGATTATATCCCGAGGCAGTCAGTCTCGCTATTTACAATGCTTGCGTGCGAATCCTAATTTCGGCGGGCGAAGCGTCGGGTGAAATGTATGGGGCGCAGCTGATTGAGGCGCTGCGGCGACAATCAGGCCAAGTGGGGACGGGCGCCCTCGCCCATCCGGAGGGGCAAAGCTCCGCATCCTTAGCAAATGGGCAGCTTGAGTACTTCGGCGTCGGTGGCGAGAAGATGCGGGCTGCCGGGTGCGACATTGTCGTCGATGCCAAAGAGCTCTCGGTTGTGGGCATCACGGAAATTCTGGGTCATCTTCCGAAAATTTGGAGACTGTTTCACAAACTGATTGCTCAGGCTGACAAACGGCGGCCCGGGCTTGCCGTAGTTATCGATTCGCCGGCTTTCAACTGGCGTGTTGCGCGGCAGATGAAGAAACGCGGCATTCCGGTCGTGTATTACGTGTGCCCGCAGTTCTGGGCCTGGCGGCAGGGACGGGTACGGTTGCTGCGAAAGTATGTGGATAAAGCGCTGGTAATTTTTCCGTTTGAAGAAAAGTTTTATCGCGAGCGCGGAGTGAATGCGGAGTTCGTGGGACATCCGCTGGCAGAGCTTCCCCGCCCTGCCATATCACGCGAAGATTATGCAGCGCAACATGGTCTGGCTCTCTCCAAGCCATGGATCACGCTTATGCCGGGAAGCCGGACTAAAGAAGTGCGGATGAATCTGCCTGAGATGTTATGGGCTGCGGAATTGCTCGGCACCGACTACAACTTCATACTCCCCGTAGCGCCCACGGTTTCGAAGACGCTTATTCGGGAACTGTTGAGTAAAGATGATGGCGCCACTGCCTCGATCCACTTGACCGATTCCGATGCGATTCCCGCACTCGCTCATTCGCGTGCTGGAATAATCGCCAGTGGCACAGCGACAGTGGAAGCGGCGATGATGGAAACGCCCTTCGTGATGGTTTACCGGGTGAGTCGGTTGACGTATCTGCTGGGCCGATGGACGGTGAAGGTGCCGCATTTTGCCATGGTGAATTTGATCGCCGGGGAAGAAGTTGTCCCGGAACTGGTGCAGCAGGCCTTCACGGCCGAAAGGGTCGCAGCGGAAATAAAGCAAATTATTCCGGACGGAGCCCCCCGGCAGAAGATGATCGATGGGTTGCGAAGAGTAAAGCAATTGCTGCGAGGATCTCTCGAAGGTCATGCTCCTGAACGCGCGGCAAGGGCGGTTGCAGATCTATTGCGAGCTCGGTCTTTCGGGGAGCCTCTTTTAGAGTGAGCGGGGACGCGCTCTCTGCACCAGCTCCCGAGATGCGGCCGATCCGGTAGAATTCCCTGTAAACAGCTGAGACACAGCATCTTTTGAGCACTGATTTTCATCATAGAATAATAAGGAAGTATTCGCGAAACCGCAGGTAGGAGATCCCACGAAATGTATGTTCCGGCTCGGCCGCGGCGTCGAGGGCTTATCAGCTTTGTGCTCGTTGCGTTGTCTCTGATTTCTCTTCCCACGTGGGCAGCGGAAAAGCCCAGATTTCATGTCGACGATTATCAGATCGATGCGGTACTGAACCCGCACGACCATAAGCTCACCGCCCGCGCCAGGGTAAAGATTACTGCGCTTCAAGAACTGAACGTCGCGACCTTCAATTTGCATAACGACCTCAGGCTGAGCAAAGTAACAGACACAGCTGGCAAGGCCCTCACTGCCGAGCGTGTGCCGCAGGACTCCAGCGTGCGGGTGTCGCTGAACAAAACGGTCGCCAAAGGAGACTCGGCGACGCTGACGTTTGACTATGAGGGGGTACTCGATTCAGCCGATGATTCGCCGGTATCCGGATTGAAGCTGACTTCGATCAGCGAAGACACTACTTACTTGCTCTATGCGGGCGACTGGTTTCCGGTTAGTGCGTACGGAATTGACCGCTTCAGCGCCGCCATTAACGTGACTGTGCCCGCGCACATGACGGTAATCGGAAGCGGCACCGTAGTTCCGGGAACGGCCCCAGCATTGAAGGGCGCTTCAACCGGCAGCGGTGAAAACAAGACTTATTCGCTGAAGTATGACAAAGCGAGTTTTCCCGGAACGATTGTGGCGGGAGACTTTGGCGATTATGCAAGCACTGAGGCCGGCATCGACCTGCATGTGTACTTTAAGCCTCTGCACAAAGAGCTGGCAGCGGCGTACGCGGAAACCGCGGTAAAAGAATTTACGTATTTCATCACGCTTTACGGACCCCCAGCTTCGAACGCTTTGCGGATAGTGGAGCTCCCGGATGGAACGGTGCCTTCGGCATGGGCGCCTGAATTGGCAGCATTGGCCTCGAGGGGAATCACACCAAGGACCAATTACCGGTTGTTGGCAAATACGATCGCTCACCAATGGTGGGGAGTTGCAGTAAGTCCCGCATCGCGGGACGACTGGTGGCTGGAAGATGGCTTCGCGCGATATTCCGAGGCCCGTTATGTGGAGAGCGCTGCCGGCTCTGCGGGGTTGCAAGAGATGGTCAAGGACATGTCGGTGGGTGCCCTTTCCTACGATACAGTGCCGATGGCGCAGGCCGGCAAACTGGATTTGTATTCGCCGGAATTTCAATCCCTGGCCACAGATAAAGGCGCGATGATCCTGCACATGCTGCGCTGGGTGGTTGGAGACCAGAAGTTTGACCAGACGATGCGCGATTTTGCTTCGCAGTACGCGGGCAAAACCGTTACCGCGGATGATTTCAGGACCCTTGCCGAGAAAACCTATGGCGACAAGTTGACGTGGTTTTTCTCACAGTGGCTCGATTCGACGGGCGCGCCCGAGTTCAAGAGCAAGTACACCATTTATCGCCTGGGAAACAACAAAGGTTTCCGCAGCGTGGGGCAGATCACGCAGGACCTGGACCTGTTCCGCATGCCGGTTGAGCTGAAGATCGATACCGACGGCAAAACCGAAGAAAAGCGAATCGACGTGGTGGGGACGGATTCAGCCTTTACTGTAGACACGTTTGGGCGTCCACGCCGGATCACGCTTGATCCGAATAACGACCTGCTGAAGAACTCGGCTGACATCAAGCTGCGGGCTTCGATTCAGCGAGGCGCGGGGCTGGTACAGCAGGGAGACATGGCGGGCGCGCTGTCAGAATTCAACAAGGCGCTGGAGATTAACAAGAACAGCTCGCTGGCGCACTACCGCGTAGCGGAGGTGTTCTTTTTGCAGCACAACTATCAGGCTTCTGCGAATGCATATCGCGATTGCTTGAACGGTGACGGTGATCCGCGTTGGACTGAGGTCTGGAGCCATATCCAGCTGGGGAAGATTTTTGACATTACCGGTCAGCGGGAGCGCGCCACCAACGAGTACCGCCAGGCGTTGCAGACGAATGACAATACTCAAGGGGCGCTGGACGAAGCGCGCAGGTATCTGCAGAAGCCGTACGAACAGCCTAAAGGCGGCACAGCGAACGGAATACAGTGACCAAGGGAAGAAGGCAGAAGCAAGAAGTTAGAATGCAGAAGCGAGAAGGCAGAAGCGAGAAGACAGAAGTGAGAAGGCAGAATGCAGAATGCAGAATCCTGAAAACAGAATTCAGAAGTGAGGATTCGGAATTCCGGACCGACTTACCGTACGCTTCTCAGCCCATCATCCAGGCGAATCAATCTACAATTAGAGCGTGGCAGACAAACCCAAGCTCAAGCTGAAATGCCCCATTTGTAAAAAGCCGGTGACGAAAGCCATAGAGGACTTCCCTTTCTGTAGCGAACGCTGCCGGGTTGTTGACCTAGGCAAATGGGCCAGCGGGCAATACGTGGTTTCCTCTCCAGTGACCGACATTTCCGACGAGGCCGACCTGCAGAATTTCCCCAGGCCAGACGATGAAGAGTGAAGCCGGGACTCCGGGCGCGGTTGCGGCAGATCGAGCGCCGCTCTGGGCAACTCTGGTCGCGACCTTCTTTGGAATTGGGCGCTTGCGGCCCGCTCCGGGCACGTGGGGATCTTTGGCGGCGGTACTGATCTGGCTGGGCGTGAGCCGTCTCCTCCAACCAGCATGGCAAACGCCCGCTCTGGCGGGAATGGCGATGATCGCAGTCGCCATTGGCATTCCAGCGGCCACTGCGACGGCGAAGGCGGCAAGCGTGAAAGATCCGCAGTTCGTAGTGATCGACGAAGTTGCCGGACAGTGGATCACACTATTGTTTGTCCCGGTTGCATGGAAAACGCTGCTGGCGGGCTTTATACTTTTCCGGGGCTTCGATATCGTCAAGCCGCCTCCGGTACGGCAGCTGGAAAAATTGCCCTGGGGAACGGGAATTGTTCTGGACGATGTTGCTGCCGGATTTTATGCATTGGCGGTGATGCAACTTTTGTTGCACATGGGGATTCTCTCCTCATAGGTTTTGGTAGTTGAACTAAAGGCTTCATGTCAATTTCCAATCGGATTTTGGGGAAAAAAAATGTGAACGGCCAGCCTCATATTGAGGCGGTCACGCCGGGAGCGGCTTTGCCCGGAGGCGAAATTCGTATCCTGGGAAGCGGCTTTCGAGCGCCCGAGTTGCGGCGTCCGCAAGTTCGATTCGGTGAGAAAGAAGGCGCCGTCGTCATCAGCGCAGATGATTTCGTAGTTGCCCGCGTTCCCGAGGGCGCAGCTTCCGGGTCGGTAATCATTTCGACCAATGGGCACTCGAGCAATGCGCAACCCATCAAGGTTGCGACCGCTATTGCCGAGAACCTCCATCCCGTGACCAATCCAGCTCTCGACGTGGAAGGAAATATTTACGTGACCTTCTCTGGTTCGCGTGGCCAAAAAGTTCCGGTCTCGATTTTCAAAATCGATACCAATTACAACGTGAAGCCGTTTCTCACGGAGATGATGAACGCGACCGCAATTGCCTTTGACCGCGAGGGCCAGATGTACGTTACTTCGCGGTTCGATGGCGCAGTGTACCGGGTGGCGCCAAACGGAACCATGACTGCCTATGCGGAGAGCATGGGCGTGGCAACCGGCTTGGCGTTTGACCGCGACCAGAATTTGTACGTCGGAGACCGCAGCGGCACAATTTTTAAAGTGGCGCGTGACCGGCAGATTTTTGTGTTCGCGACTATCGAGCCTAGCGTTTCCGCTTATCACCTGGCGGTCGGACCGAAGGACGATCTGTTCGTGACCGGCCCGACAACTTCGAGCTTCGATTCGGTGTACCGGATCGATCCGCATGGCGCGGTCACCGTTTACTACCGCGGGCTGGGAAGGCCACAGGGCATGGCATTTGATCGCGAAGGAAATCTGTACGTTGCGGCGTCTCATGGCGGCAAGCGCGGAATTGTGAAGATCGCTCCGGATGGCAGTGCCTCCCTGGCGGTGGCCGGATCCAGCCTGGTGGGACTTGCTTTCGGACCCGGTCGCTCCGCCGTTCTGGCGACCACGAGTTCTATCTATCATTTGGCCTGGGACGTGCAGGGCCAGTCTCTGATTGAACTTTCATAGCGACGATTTCATTTAAACTGCCAAGGTGAATGCCGAGATCATCGCGGTAGGCTCGGAGCTTCTGACTCCGTTCCGCCAGGACACCAACTCGCTTTATCTGACTGAAAAACTGAATAGCCTGGGAGTGGAGGTTGCGTTCAAGACGATCGTCGGCGACAACCTCAAAGACATTGTTCGTGTCACCAAGGCCGCGCTATCACGGGCGGACATTTTGATTGTGAGTGGTGGCCTCGGTCCAACTGAAGATGACTTAACTCGTGAAGCAGTGGCGCAAACGCTGGGCCTGCATCTGCGGCGCGATCCTGAAATCGTGGAGTCGATTGAGCGGCGGTTCACCGAGCATGGCTGGAAGATGTCGCCGAATAATGTAAAGCAGGCGGACGTGATCAGCGGGGCGACGGTGCTGCCGAATGCGAATGGGACGGCGCCGGGGCAGTGGATCGGCGGAAGATCGGATGGGAAAGAAAAGATCGTTGTCCTTCTGCCTGGGCCTCCACATGAGTTGAAGTCGTTATTTGAGGGTGCGGTGCTGGAGCGGTTGCGAACCAAAGTGCCCAAGCAGTTCTTGGCGGCGCGAGTGCTGAAGATCACGGGGCTGGGAGAGTCCGCGTGCGATGCGCGCGTGGCTCCGATCTACAAGCGCTTCGTAGACGTGGACACTACGATTCTCGCGGCGCCCGGAGAAATTCAGCTTCACTTGCGCACGCTAGGGGAATCGGACGAAGCTGCCGACAAGCGTCTGGATGAACTGGTGGAGCTACTCGAAGAGGAATTGGGTGACGACGTCTATTCCGATAATGGGGATTCGCTGGAGCAGATCGTAAGTTATTTTCTGCAAATGCGGAATGGGACACTGTCGGTGGCTGAATCGTGTACCGGAGGCCTAGTGGCGGAGCGACTTACGTCCGTCAGCGGCAGTTCGCGGTACTTTATCGGCGGCGCGGTGGTGTACTCGAATGAGTTGAAGATACATCTCGCGGATGTGCCAGCTGATCTGATTGATGTTTATGGCGCGGTAAGTGAGCAGGTGGCACGAGCACTGGCGGAAGGCATACGCAAGAAATGCGGAACTACCTTAGGGCTGGGAGTTACCGGCATTGCAGGACCGACTGGCGGCACCGCAGAGAAACCCGTGGGACTGGTGTTTCACGCTCTGGCCAGCGAGAACGGGACTGAAGTAGTGAAGCGGAATTTCCCAGGTGATCGCGCACGCATTCGTTGGTTCGCATCGCAACAGGCGTTGGATATGGTGCGGAGAAAATTGATGTAGGTCGTACCCCGCTTCTCGCAAAAGCGGCGAGAAATGGGGCATCCCGTCGCCGTATAATCTGCTGTTTTGTTTACTCGACATGAAATTTGAGACGGTAAAGCTCGCGGAAGATGCAGGGATCGCGACGATCACATTGAATCGCCCTGATAAACGGAACGCTTTGAGCTTTCAGTTGCTCGACGAGCTGACGCGTGCGCTGGATGAAGTCGAGAAGTCCACCGCACAGATTGTGATCCTGACGGGAGCGGGCAAAGCGTTCTGCGCAGGCATGGATTTGGAAGAACTCAAAACTCTAACGGGGAAATCACATGCGGAGAACGTTGCCGATTCGAGAAAGATGGCGCGAATCTTTCGGCAGCTCTATGAATTTTCGAAGCCGACCATCGCGGCAGTGAACGGTGCCGCCATCGCCGGAGGAACCGGGCTAGCGACCATGTGCGACTTCACGCTCGCGGTTCCAGAGGCGAAATTCGGATACACCGAAGTGCGAATCGGATTTGTGCCGGCAATCGTATCGTCGATTCTGGTTTGGCAGGTTGGACACAAGATTGCACGCGATCTGCTACTCACCGGAAGACTTTTCGATGCGGTAGAAGCCCATCGCTTAGGGCTGGTGAACCAGGTAGTCGCAGCGGACGAGTTGATGAATCGTGCGCGCGAACTAGCGATGCAGCTTACGGAGAATAGTCCGACTTCGCTTCGACTAACGAAGAAATTGGTGAACGGGTTCATTTCTGCTCAACTTGACGCGCAGATCGAGCAGGCGGTAGAGGAGAATGCCGGGATCCGACAGACGGCGGATTTTCGAGAGGGCGTGGCGTCGTTTCTCGAAAAACGCAAACCGCGATGGAGCGGCAAGTGAGCAATCGTACTTGCGAGGTGCGCCTGCGGGTGCGCTACGCGGAAACCGATCAGATGGGCGTCGTTTATCACGCAAATCATTTCATCTGGTTCGAGGTTGGACGCGTGGAACTGTTGCGACAACTGGGATTTTCCTATCGAGAGATGGAAGAGAATGACGGCTGCTTCATTGCGGTCGTGGATGCGCGCTGCCGCTACAAGGCTCCGGCGCGTTACGACGATGAGGTCATCGTGCGCACGCATTTGAAAAATGTGCGCGAGTCGCTGGTGCATTTTGGATATGAATTGCTGCGGGTTAGTGATGGCGTGCTGTTGGCCGAAGGAGAGACGACGCACATTGTGACCGACGCGAATATGAAAACCAGGGCCATTCCGGAGAAATACGCGAGTGCTTTTCGGGATGCGATGCAAACGCATTAACTGTTTTCCGGGAAAAACCGAAAAGCTTTAACCACAGAGGGCACAGAGTTTCACAGAGGAAAAAAAGACATGACGACTCTTGGCTTGCCAGACAACTTCATTTGTTTATTGAACTCCTGCAAAGCTAAGAGCTAGCAGCTAAGAGCTAACAGCTGATTTATGAAAGCCCTTCACATTAACGGGAACGACCTGACGCTCGAAGATGTGCGTGAGGTGGCGGTGGACGGCCGCGCCGTACTGCTCGCTCCGGATGCACGCGAACAAGTCAACCGGGCGCGAGCGGTGGTTGAGGAGATCGTTAAAGGAAATAAAGTCTCGTACGCGATCACAACCGGCGTGGGAAAGCTGAGCGATGTTCGCATTGCCGGCGATCAGATTCGGGAACTGCAGATAAATCTGGTGCGATCGCACGCGGTCGGCGTAGGAGATCCGTTATCAGTAGCGGAAACCCGAGCGATGATGCTTCTACGGGCCAATTCCCTAGCTAAGGGTTACTCGGGTGTTCGAGCGGTTGTGATCGATACCATTTGCGAAATGCTCAACCGACACGTCACGCCGTTTGTGCCCTCGCAAGGGAGTGTTGGCGCTAGCGGAGATCTCGCTCCATTGGCGCATCTTGCACTGGCACTCATCGGCGAAGGTGAATGCCTGAATGAACAGCTTGCTCGCATTTCCGCTGCCGAAGCGCTGCAACGAGCTCAGGTCAAGCCGCTGGTTCTCGAAGCCAAGGAAGCGGTTTCGCTCATCAATGGGACGCAGGCGATGCTAGGCATTGGAACGCTGGCGTTGCTGAGTGCAGAAACCCTGGCGGATTCCGCGGACGTAATCGGCGCGATGACGCTGGACGCGCTGCGCGGAACAGACGTGGCTTTTGATGAGCGTATTCACCGAGTAAGGCCTCATGCGGGACAGATCAAGTCTGCCGCAAATCTGCGGAAAATGCTGGAAAGAAGCCAGATCCGCGAATCGCATCGGGAGTGCGGCCGGGTACAGGATGCGTATTCGCTGCGGTGCATTCCACAGGTACACGGAGCGGTAAGGGACACGCTGGCGAATTGCCGCGAAGCTTTTGAGATCGAAGCAAATTCGGCGGTGGATAATCCGCTGGTATTTGTTGGCACAGACCGTGTGGGGACGGGCGCCCTCGCCCGTCCGGCGGACCAAGGCTCCGCAATCGGTCACAGTGACGTTCTTTCCGGAGGAAATTTTCATGGCGAGCCTTTGGCCTTCGCACTCGACTTCCTGGCAATTGCATTAAGCGCCTTGGCAGGAATTTCCGAGCGTCGTATCGAGCGTTTGGTGAATCCTGCATTGAACGAAGGGCTGCCTCCATTTCTGGCGCCGGGTGCGGGATTAAACTCGGGCTTCATGATGGCGCAGGTCACAGCGGCGGCGCTAGTGAGCGAGAACAAAGTGCTGGCGCATCCGGCATCGGTGGACTCAATCACCACTTCAGGTAACAAGGAAGACTATGTTTCGATGGGGATGACCGCAGCGGTGAAGTTGAGGCGGGTTGTGGACAACACACGCAATGTGCTCGCGATTGAGGCAATGGCTGCCGCGCAGGCCCTGGATTTTGTAGCACCGCTAAGGACCGGCAATCGCGGTCAGAAAGCGCATCATGCGATTCGCTCGGTTTGCCCGGCTATGGATAAGGACCGAGTGATGTATGAGGATTTTGCGCGGACCGCCAAATTGATTGCGGATGGGAAGGTAGCGGAAGCGCTGAGATGATTGGGGTTCGACCTACGGTTCTGTGCAAGTTATCGGAATTTCGGACAAGAATGTCCGACCCACACGGTGAGTGCCACTTCGGTTACTGAGTCTCCCTTGCACCCCTTAGCCAAACCGGACACAATAATCTCGTCTCGCTTGTCATTCGATGAGATCTAGCTTTCGTTTCCTCCTGTGGACGGTTGTTGCGCTGGTAAGTGCTCTTGCGCTCGCGACCATCGCGTTGCACCGCGGCGAACAGATTAACGCTCTGTGGCTGGTGGCTGCGGCGATTTGCACGTATGCGCTCGGATATCGCTTCTACAGCGGCTTTATAGCGGCCAAAGTCCTGGCGCTTGATCCGCGGCGCGCGACCCCTGCTGAACGCATGGAGAACGGGCGCGATTTCCTTCCGACGAATAAGTGGGTGGTCTTCGGGCATCATTTCGCCGCGATTGCGGGACCAGGGCCGCTGGTCGGGCCAGTGCTGGCGGCACAGTTCGGTTATCTTCCCGGCACGCTGTGGATTTTAGTGGGTGCCGTATTTGGCGGCTGCGTGCAGGATTTTGTCATTCTGCTCTTCTCCGTGCGCCGTGATGGTAAATCGCTGACCGAAATTGCCAAAGAAGAAGTAGGACGAGTCGGGGGCGTGGTGGCCTACGCATCGGTTATTTCGATTCTCGTCATTCTGCTCGCGGTCTGCGCGTTGATTGTGGTGAATGCGCTGAAGCAGAGTCCATGGGGCACATTCACCATCGCGATGACGATTCCGATTGCGCTGCTGATGGGCGTGTATTTGCGGCGGCTGCGGCCGGGGCGCGTGCTGGAAACATCGGCTATTGGGTTCGTGCTGGTGCTGACGGCGATCTGGGGCGGGCAATGGGTTTCTCAAAGTCCGGCGGTAGCGAAGTATTTCACTATGACGGCGCCGGCGGTGGCGATCTCGATCATTGTTTACGGATTCGCAGCTTCTGCGTTGCCGGTTTGGCTGCTGCTGGCCCCACGGGATTATCTGAGCACATTCGTAAAACTCGGAACCATCGGGTTGCTCGCGTTGGGAATTGTGGTGATGCATCCCACGCTGCACATGCCGGCGCTCACCAAGTTTGTGGACGGCACCGGGCCAGTGTTTGCGGGAAAGGTCTTCCCTTTTGCGTTTATCACCATCGCTTGTGGCGCCATTAGCGGATTTCATTCTCTGATCTCAAGCGGCACGACGCCGAAACTGATCCGGCGTGAGACAGAAATTCGTTTGGTAGGTTACGGCGCAATGGTTGCGGAATCCATGGTCGCAATCATGGCCACGGTTGCCGCTTGCGTGCTCGAGCCGGGAACCTATTTCGCGATTAACAGCCCAGCGGGAATCGCGGGACAGTTGCCTGAGAAAGCTGCGAACACGATCAGCGAGTGGGGATTTCCCGTAACAGCGGCGGGCATGCAGGCGCTGGCGCAAAGTGTTGGCGAGCAAACATTATTCAATCGCACCGGAGGTGCTCCGGCATTTGCAGTCGGCATGGCACATATTTTTTCGAGCAGCCTAGGTGGACAGGCAGTCATGGCGCTTTGGTATCACTTCGCGCTGATGTTTGAGGCACTGTTCATTCTGACTGTGCTCGATGCTGGCACGCGGGTGGGTCGTTTCATGGTTCAAGACGCGCTCGGACATGCGTGGAAGCCGATGGGCCGGACGAGCTGGTATCCATCGGTGCTTGCGACCAGTGGGCTGATCGTTGGCGCGTGGGGATATTTTCTGTGGCAAGGCGTTCGCGATCCGCTGGGCGGAATCAATTCGTTGTGGCCGCTGTTCGGAATTGCCAACCAGTTGTTGGCAGCCGTAGCGCTGTGCGTTGCAACCACCATCCTCATCAAGATGCATCGCACGAAATACATGCTGGTAACGCTTGCGCCACTGGCTTGGCTGGTGATCGTGACATTTACAGCTTCATGGCACAAAGTCTTTGATTCCGATCCGCGAATTGGCTTTCTCGCTCAGGCACGGAAGCTGGCTACGGCCGGAGGAAGCGGACGATTGATCTTCAATAACCGGCTGGACGCGATTGTTACCGGAGCGCTGATCGTGATGGTAGGGTTGATCCTTGTGGAATCGCTCCGGCAGTGGTTTGGGATTCTCAGTGGCAGGAGAGAAGCGCAGACAAAAGAGTCGCCGTTTGTGGTCACGAAATTGGCAGGGGAGCAGATATGAGGTTCTTACGTTTGATACGTGCGGTGCTCCGGGAGATCTTTGAGGAGGCGGCGTACGAAAGGTTTTGCGTGCGGGAGGGTTATGTTGTGGGCAAACACTCGTATAGCAGATTCCTGCGAGACAGCAATCAAAGCAAAAAGCCGAAAATTAGGTGCTGCTGAGTTGCCTTCTTCGGGACAACTCCCGCCTGAGCTCCTCAGCGTCTAAGCCCCGCATTTTTGCTCTGAAATCGGCACGAGTGAAACTCGTGCCCTTCCCGATTCGCAAGACGGGAGGTCATGCCGATGAATTCCCGGCCAAACCCAGCTGGCTAGCAATTCCCTTCAACGCATCAATACAGAACGCGATGTGCTCATCCAGGTCAATGCCCAAGTCGCGAGCGCCATTCACAATGTCGTCGCGATTGACGCTGCGGGCGAAGGCTTTGTCTTTCATTTTCTTTCGGACGGATTTGGCTTCCACCTCGGCGAGCGACTTGCCAGGTTTTACCAGAGCGACGGCAGTGATGAATCCGGCGAGCTCATCGCAGGCGAAGAGAGCTTTTTCCAAAGGAGTATCCCGAGTCACTCCCGTGTACTCGGCGTGCGACATGATGGCGCGGCAGATTTCGTCGGAGTATCCGCGCTGTTTCAGAATTTCGTTGCCCTTGTAGGGATGCTCCTGGGCGGTGGGATATTTTTCGTAGTCAAAGTCGTGAATCAGACCGACTGTGCCCCACAGTTCCTCATCCGCAGAAAACTTTCGAGCGTAAGCGCGCATGCACGCTTCAACCGCCAAGGCATGTTTACGCAAACTTTCGGACTGGGTGAACTCGGTGAGTAAGCTCCAGGCTGCGTTTCGGTCGGACATACTCTGTAAGGTACGATTCTAATTGTGACTGCAAGTGCATATTTTAACGAACTGAGATCGTTACTGTGGTGGTGATCGAAAGTGATTGGTCTTAGATCGGGATAGTGCTAGACTGATCACCTTCCCCGACAGCTGATCATGGTCTTATCTGAGCCTATCTCGCAGCTCGCGGAGCAACTCCGTCTCGACACTTCTCTACTTTATCAAGAGATCTATTGGGCTTTGGGGGAAGAACGGATTAACAGGGTTACACCCAACCAGCAACAGTTCCGCGATTGGAAGCGCTCCAAAGACGGGCTGATGCAGTTTTGGGCGTTTGCCAATGCAAGGCTCGGCTGCGAACTTGAACAAGATGAGGTGCATGATGTTTGGGACTGCATTGATCTCACGTTGCGGACACATCAGCGCCGAGCATTTGTCTTCCAAGACTACTTGATGATTGCTGTACGTTCCGATCAGTGTTGCGATGTTTGCAAGAGACGCCCGCCCGAAGTGAAATTGGAGATCGACCACGTACTGCCTTCATCTCGCGGGGGAGCAGAATTGCCCTTTAATCTGCGCTTTTTATGCGAGCAGCACAACCGTTCACGGGGAAATCGCTTCCGTTGGGCCGACGTTTGGCGATACAAAGCTATGGCCACAGGACAACTTACATGAAACGGGTACGCGCAATCGCCTTCAAACAAAAAACGACGACCCTTTATTGCTTCACGATGAGTGCAATGGAACTTGAACCGCTATGCTTTGTCGAAGCGGCCACGAGGGACAACAAAAAGGGTCTCCAACGAGTGACGGAACCAGGCAGGCTGCAGGAGATTGCTGAGTACCTCAATGGAGGCGAGCGGTCTATCCTGCCGAACAACATCATCTTGAACCTAACGCCGCAAGTGACTATTGAAAATGACGCGAGCGGCTTAGTCACGCTCGTGTTCCCAGAGAGCGAAGGTGATTTTGCATTCGTAGTAGACGGTCAACACCGGCTGTTCTCTTTCTCGGATGAATACCGAGAACTACCGGACACCGAAACATTTGAGCTGCCGGTAGTCGCCTTACACAATGCAACGGAGGAGATGGTAGGGCAGACTTTTGTTGAGATCAACGTCAATCAGAAGCCCGTTAACAAGGATTTGCTCACGCAAATGAAGGCGATCCTAGGGCTGCTCGATACCGATTTTGAGAACACGGCGATTGACCTTATCCACGCCCTTGATGATGATAAACAGTCGCCGCTGTATAACCGCATCCTTCGTTTCCCGAAAGAGAAAAACAAGTGGATAAAGGTGAATCAACTGTTGCCCGTCGTCATGGGTCTGTTGACCCCCGGTGGGTGTTTGTACTCGAAAGCTACTGCGGAACGTAAGCGTGTCGTCATTGCATATCTTGAAGGTGTCAAAAGATCATTCCCCGATGCCTGGGCGGACACGGATGCCGAATCTCACTCCCTGCTTCAAACTGCCGGCCTTCAAATCATGTTGAGTGTGCTTCCCGACGCAATGCAACGCTGTGACTTCTTTGAGCAGTTCAACTACACGACCGAAACGTTTGAACGACAATTGAAGCCGCTAGCAGACTCATCTCTAATTGGTGCTTGGCGCAAAGCAGCCGTAGAGGATGCACTCTCGACCTCGGCAAAGCGAAAGCTGCTCCTTGGCCAATTAAAAGAATTGATGAAGATCAAGCCAACGGTCGCCGGGATCGCCGCGCCGATGGCGTAGGTCAAACTCGGTCGGGGTTCAAATCCCCGCCCAAGCGGAGCTTGAGCGAGGCAACCCTCGGGACTGGGAGTTAGTCCGGTTCCCTGTGACTGGGGATTCTATTCCCAATTGAAATGAACTGAATCGCGGTTGCAAGCGGTTCGGAGTCTAAAATATCTCTTTTCCGCTTGAAATCAGACATCAAACACTGGGATGGAGGTGAGGAAGAAAATGGACGCGTTATGCGCAAAACTACTAGCCAAACACTTTCCGGCGTTCTCACCAAAGATACATAAGAGGAACTCTTTTCGCGCAACTGTCAATGAGATCCTAAGAAAAGACATCGAGTGCTGGGGCGTAGATCCCGTGCCCTTTGTTCCTGACGGATGGTACGTAAACAGGGCCCGTCATGAATTTTGCTTGTTAGAAATCGAGAATACAAATCCCATCTCAGAAAGAAAAAGAGACGCCATCTGCCGATTGATGTGGTGGCTGGACGACTATATGTGGCATTTGCATCTCTTTCGTGTCAATGCGCAAACTCAAGCTTTCTTTTTCATGAACTGCGATGACATTGCTGCTTGGGACATGTCGAAGCACCCAGCACGTCAGTGGCACTGTGAAGAATCGCTCCTAGGAATAAAGGGTTGCTTTTCGCTTTGCGAGGGAAAGGGGCGTTTGAAGAGACGCGAATCCTATCCCAGCTGCTTGGGAAATCTAGGGGCACTAGAACACACTTCCGTGAATCTCATCCGCCATTCTCCAAAAGAACCCATTTAGTAAACATGGCATTGGTTTCTCCCCATTCCGTCTTTAGGGCCGAGTCGCCAGGGTTGTTGCATCGGTCTTTGTGATCTTGATACGAAATGATTTCGCATTTGCCCCGCGAATTTGCTTGACTTCCACAGGCCTACTACCGCAGATTACGCATGTAGCTGGAACTCAGCGATGAGTTCCTGGGTGCTTGTCAGCTCTGGCAACTCCCACCTGTAAATGGCCACTAATCTTGCCCCGGTCGATTCCCGGGAGGTTGTCCGGTGCGACCATTGCCTTCTGGTTCAATTTCGCACATCCAATAACCTTTGCCGGCGATGCCACATTTCGCTGGATGAAGAAGAGCCAGAGATTGTACAGGCGCCTGCGCCGCAGCTCGTACCGGCTGCGCACCGCGGCCACCTTAACCTCGCATCTTCAATCCGTGCCATGCGCTTACGTAATGGCCTGAGCCAGCGTCAACTGGCCGGCCGCATGAGCGTGCCGCGGACATACGTGTCGAAAATCGAAAACGAAAAAGCCACTCCAACGCTCTCGTCTCTTGAGCGTTTGGCGAGGGCGTTGGAGGTAACCGTGCCCGACCTGCTAAGCGGCGGAGAGAGAAACCGTCAGGATGAGATCAGCGAACTGGTGAAAGACCCGTTCATTGCCGAGATGCTGCCGTTCGTTTCGCAACTGAATGGGATGCAGATGTCGAGCATTCTGACCCAAGTACGGGATTTGACCATGCGGCCGAGAAGGACGGCTTAGAGGAATCCCACTTCTCGCAAAACCGGCGAGAAATGGGGCACCCCTGCACCCCTGCACATCGCACATTTCGCGGGCGAGGGCGCCCGCGCCACACCAGAAGCGTCGGACAAGAGTGTCCGACCCACACAGACAACTTTAATCCGGGCGAACCAGCCAACACTGAAGCCGGGGCCGAAAGGTTCCGGCTTTTTTCTGATCAGTGGTCAGTGATCAGTGATTAGTGGCTAGTATCCTGGGGAGATTCTTCCCTGCTCGTTCGGTATTGTTCGAGCAGTTGCTCGCGATTCATGCGAAGGTCCAGGCCGCTTGAAGTTGTGGGATAGGGTTTCGATCCCATCAGCCCTTGCCACAGTACTTGATTGAAAACGAGCGGATCTAAGCGGTCTTCGACGGAAAAGTCCATGCCTTCGGTGGCGACGGCCCAATAAGCGGCATCATGGGTCGGGCGCGGCATTTCACCTTTCTGCCGGGGCGGCAGCGGAAGTTGTGTGTTGTACAACAAGGCTGAGGCGACGGCGTCGTAGATCCAGCGCTTCTGCTTCTTATCGAAGACGTCGGCCATCGGATTGGCTGAAGAATCGCTAAGGCTGAGATTGCCGAGGCCAAGGATCTCCTCGATCGTGCGCAACATGCTCAAAGTGGTGTACGCAGTGGAGACGACCGCCTTCTGCTTAACGTAAGGACCGATCACGAAAGCGATGCTGCGATGAGAATCGACGTGGTCACCGCCATCCTGGGAATCGTCTTCGATGACAAAAATCAATGTGTCTTTCTTGTAGCGACTGTGGGCGATCTTTTCCGCGAGCAGTCCGACCGCATAGTCGTTATCCGCGACTTGGAGCTCGGGAGTGTTCACCCCCAGAATGGCGTCCTTGAAATCGCCGGTGTGGTCGTGCATGAATCGAACCAGAGAGAGACGAGGCAGGCCGCGTTTGGCGAATTTGGTATCAAACTCCCGCGCCCATTCTTTGAAGCGGTAGTAGTCGGGAAAGGCGTTGTCGAAACTGCGAAAATAAATATCTGTGAAGGGGGCTAGCGCAGCATTCGCTGGATATGCCACCTGAGTTTTGGTTGAAGCTGGATCGAGCAGTAGCGGAATCTTGTACTGCGAGTGCGCAACATCGTAGCGCGCAAGGTCGATGAAGAAACCATAATTGCGAATTGATCGATGGGCACGCAGGGCGGCGTTCCACAAATAGCCGGTGCCATTTTCGCCGTCAGGAGCGTCGGGGGCTGCGGCATTGGCGGTGCCGGGCAGGTCATCGGGATCGTCGGGGGTCGCGGGATTAGCCTTTTTTCGCTCCGCCAGCGTGCCATAGCCGACGTTGATGTCGCGGTTGGTGCCTTCGGTGTCGTAACTCGTGCCACGCCCGGCATAGTTGATCGTCACCTCTTTCTCAACCAGGTCAGCCGAGCGCGCGGACGTTGACCAAGACCATCCGTCGAAGCTGACTTCGCTGGTGTCGTAAAAATTGTCGAGTGTGACGAAGTTGCGCGCCAGAAGGTGAAAGTTGGGGGTGGTCGCTTCAGGAAATTCGGTTAGCTTGGGATCACCGTTTCCTACTTCGAGGTCGCCGAGCACCTGATCGTAGGTACGATTTTCTTTGATGATGTAGATGACGTGCTTGATATGTCGCCGCAGGAACGCCAATTTCGCGGAATCGGCCGGGCTCAGAGTGATCTTAAAATTATTATTGGTTGCGACCTGCTGGGTGAGAACCTGCAGCGCATCAGCAGTTGGAGCTGGGAAGCTCTGCAGGCCAGCTTTGATCAGCTGCAGATTGTATTGATTGGCGCCGCGACAGTTGGAACGCTTCTCGGGAGTCAAGCCGTGGCAGGAACCGGGGTTCGGGCCAGTCGGCGATTTTCCATTCACTACATAGGTGAATTTTCCGTCGGCACTAAAGCTGACTGAATTCGGATACCAGCCGGTCGGAATCAGTCCGATGACTTTGGATTGATGGGGCGAGGAGCTGAGCTGGATGACGGCGACGTCGTTCATCCAGCCATTGGTCACGTAGAGCAGTTTTTCATCGCGCGAAAGCGTAACGCTGTTGGTATCGTTCCCTTTGAGATTCGATTTCGTCCCGGACAGAAGGCCGGAGGGAGCAGTGACTGCAATGTTATCTGTGAGCAGGTTCGAGGTGGTGTCGATTACTCCGACTGAGTCCGTATTGTCCTGCGCTACATAGAGAGTGGACTGGCTAGCGTTCAGTACCATGCGATTGGGCTGGCCGGGCAAGCGAACGCGGGCGACGACCCGAGGTTGGCCCGCAAAATTCACAACTACAATTTCGCGGTCGCGGACGCTGGAGATATATGCCGTGTCGTCGCGTTTGATCGCAACCCAGAGCGGATATTCTCCTCCCGGAACACCAGAGTCACGCGGGTCCTCTTTACCGGGACGGAGATCGAGTTCGCTCGCGACCGCCCATCCGCTCTGAGATTTGGTAAGCACGCTGATGGAGTCGTTGTAGTAGTTGGCCACAACCAGCTTGGAGCCATCCTTCGTGATCGCGATTCCTGCAGCCTGCGGCTTGACCGAAAGGCCGACTCCAACGCCGCCGTGACCAAGGGCAATGGGGCTTCCTGCTGCTTCGATCCATTGGCCATCTTGTCCGAGAGAGTAGGCGTGCACATCATCATCCACTCCGCCGCTAACGTAGAAGGTGCTGCCTGAGGGATCAAAAATGATCCCGCTGTAAGTATTCGGAACTTGAATTACCTGCTTTTGACTCGGCTTGTAGTGCGAAATATCGTAGACAAAGACGAACTGGGTTGACTTGGCGGGGACGGTGTGTCCGGAAGAGTCGTGGAGCATGTTGTATCCGCTGGTCAGAACCAGCAGAGTCTTACCATCGGGACTGACGACACTGGTCACCGCCTGACCTGCGAGATATTGAGGGTTGTCGACGAAGCCTGGGTTGAGAGGCGCGAAAGTGGCGCCGGTCGGAGCAGTCGGGGTAATTTGTTGCCCGCTGTTGGGTATGGTTTGTTGCGCTCGCAAAGCCGGGATGAGAGCGGATGCCAGTACGGCCACACCCGCTGTTTGCCTGATTCTTCTGCTCCAAAGCATGCCGGGCCTCGAATTAGGAGTTTGGAAAACGAACTAGAAGTTTATCCGCAGAGGCGTGCTCCATAGGTGAATAACAAGTGAAAAATGCAGGCTGATGATAGAGCGACCGGTAGCTGATCGGGGCCCATGTCGGGAAAAGCCACGACATTCCGGCATCATCCATCTTCAAGAAGCATTTAAGCTGGTACAGTAAGCCTTTCAGGTTGGGTGGCATCCATTTTGTTTATTGCAGTTCGGAGGAAAAGACTGAATGCAGATTGCAGTAATCGGTTCAGGGTACGTGGGATTAGTCGCGGGCGCGTGTTTCGCTGATCTCGGGCATGACGTCATCGTTGTGGATAACGACGAGAACAAATTATCTTCACTGAATCGCGGCGAAGTCCCGATTCATGAAAAATTCTTACCGGAATTGCTGCATCGACATCGCGGCACAAAGCTGAAGTTCTCTGACGATCTCGAAAGCGCCGTGCGGGCGAGCTCCGCGATATTCGTCGCCGTGGGGACACCGCCGACGGAACATGGGGAAGCCGATCTTTCCTACGTAGAATCGGTAGCGCGCGGGATCTCCGGTGCGATCAACAATTACAAAGTGGTGGTTGAGAAAAGTACGGTGCCGGTTTACACGAGCGATTGGGTGCGCAAGATTATTCTGCGAAACGGCGCACCGACTGAAGAATTCGACGTTGCATCGAATCCTGAGTTTCTGCGCGAAGGGACGGCGGTCACCGATTTTCTGTATCCCGACCGCATTGTGGTTGGCGCCGATACTCCCCGCTGCGCCGCCGTGCTTCGTGAAATTTATGCGCCGCTGGCGGATGGAACTTACTACCTGAAACCTGATGCAATTCCGCGGCCTGATCGCGCGCAGATTCCGCCTCCGTTGATCGTGACCAGCGCCAAGAGCGCGGAGCTGATCAAGCACGCGTCCAACGCCTTTCTGGCCATGAAGATTTCCTTCATCAATGCGGTGGCATCGATCTGCGAAAGCGTGGGCGCAAACGTACAGCAGGTTTGCCGGGGGATCGGGACCGACAGCCGCATCGGCCCGCGATTCCTGAATCCCGGCGTGGGCTATGGAGGCTCTTGTTTCCCCAAGGACCTGCTGGCATTTCGCGCTGTGGCCCGCGAGTGCGGGTACGATTTCCGCCTGCTCGATGAGGTCATGCGAATCAACGAGGAGCAGCGCCACCGGTTCATCCGCAAAGTGCGCAGCGCGTTGTGGACATTACGGGGCAAAAAGCTGGGCGTGCTGGGACTGGCCTTTAAAGGTGGAACCGACGATATCCGAGAGTCGCCGGCGATACTTCTGATTCAGTCCTTATTGCAGGAAGGATGTCAAATTTCGGCTTACGATCCGGCGGCTCGGGAACGGGCGCGGGAAGCGCTGAATTCCAGCGTTACCATGGCAGAAGACGCCTATGAGGCGGCCCGCGACGCCGACGCGTTGTTGATCCTGACGGAATGGGAGGAATTTGGCGTGCTCGATCTAAAGCGCCTTAAAGCGGAGCTCAAGTACCCAATCATCATCGACGGCAGGAACTTGTATGATCCGGAGATTATGGCTGCAGCCGGATTTACCTATTACAGCGTGGGACGACCCTCCGCCAGTCCGGAAGCAATTCCCGCCCCCGCGACAGAGACGCGCCCAAGGAAGGGCACACGTTCATGAAACCACGGGCGCTGGTCACGGGCGGCGCAGGCTTTCTAGGTTCGCACCTTTGCGATGCATTGCTGGCCGAAGGCTACTCGGTTGTCGCGGTGGACAATCTGCTCACCGGCCGCATGTCGAACATTGAGCACCTGCAGCGCGAAGGGAGTTTCGAATTTTTGCAAATTGACATTAACCGGCCGTTTGAATGCGGGGCGGTGAATTATGTTTTTCACTTCGCTTCGCCTGCCAGCCCGGTCGACTATATGGTCCACGGCATCGACACATTAAAGGTGGGGTCGCTTGGAACCATGCACGCTTTGGACGTCGCGCACAAGCATCGCGCGAAATATTTGTTTGCGTCGACCTCGGAGTGCTACGGCGACCCGCTGGAGCATCCGCAAAAAGAAACCTATTGGGGAAACGTGAATACCATCGGGCCGCGCTCTGTCTACGACGAAGCCAAGCGCTTCAGCGAAGCCTTGACCATGGCCTATCACCGATACCAGGCGGTGGATACACGAATCGTTCGAATCTTTAACACCTACGGTCCCCGAATGCAGTTGAACGATGGGCGAGTGATTCCGAACTTCATGAAACAGGCGCTGCGGGGAGAGGACTTGACGGTCTATGGCGACGGCAAACAGACGCGTAGTTTTTGCTACGTGAGTGATGAGGTCGAGGGCTTTCTGAGATTGTCGAAGACCGAAGAACATTTTCCGGTGAACATTGGAAATCCCAACGAGTTTACAGTGCTGCAATGTGCGGAGCGCGTGATCGCGATTACGGGTTCGAAGAGCAAGATTCGGTATGAGAAGCTTCCGCAAGACGATCCGAAGCAGCGGCGCCCTGATATTACCAAAGCGAGGAAGCTGCTTGGCTGGGAGCCGAAGATCGCGCTCGATACTGGGCTGCAAATGTCACTGGAGTATTTCCGTGCTGCTGTCGCGGCGGAGATGCCGGTCAAAGCGTAGCGTCCTGTTCGGTCAGCCCAGAATTTCTTTCATAAATATTGTCGCCGACTAGCGACAGCATCTTAATTCCAGTTCGCATCCTGTATCTTTGGATTGGTAGCCCTCGTGAAACCCATTCGAACTTTATTTTGGGATGTTGGTGGCGTGCTTCTCACTAACGCGTGGGACCACGAGGAACGCGATCGGGCGGTTGAAAAGTTTCAGCTGCCGAAAGCCGACTTCGAGACTCGGCACAAAGAAGTTGTGACTGCATTTGAGGAAGGCAAGGTCACGCTCGACCAGTATTTGGAGCGGACGGTTTTTTATCAGCCGCGCAAGTTCTCGAAAGAAGAGTTCAAGAGCTTTATGTTTCCGCTTTCCAGGCCTAAACCGGAGGTGCTGGAATTTGCCCGTACTCTGGCCAGCAAGTGCTTGATGGCCACGGTTAATAACGAGTCGCGCGAATTGAACGAGTACAGGATTCGGCAATTCAATCTCTTACAAATTTTCGATTTGTTCGTGAGTTCGTGCTATGTGGGGCTGCGCAAGCCCGATGAACGGATTTATCGCCTGGCGCTGGACCTGATCCAGAAAACTCCTGAAGAGTGCTGCTTCATTGACGATCGGCAGGTCAATATTGACGCCGCCGCCAGGGTTGGATTGCGGACGGTCCTGATGCGAGATTTGGGCCAGCTGAAAAAAGACTTGCAGGGCCTCGGCGTAGAAGCGTGAGCGGGACAAGTTTGCGATAACCTATTCCTTCTCTTTCCACAATGCCCGCCAACGTAAAACAATTGAACATTGCAATGATAGGCAGCGGATTCATTGCGCGCGCGCACTCCAATGCCTTCCATCAGGTCGGGCACTTCTTCGAAAGTCCTTATTCGCTGAATCTGAAGGTGGTGTGTGGACGGAACCCGTCCAAATTGGAGGCCTTCGCGCGACAGTGGGGCTGGGCGGAGACTTCGGCCGCCTGGGAGACTGTAGTCGGGCGCAAAGACATCGACGCGGTGGATATTGCCGTCCCCAACGCGCTGCATGCCCCGATTGCGTTGGCGGCGGCCCAAGCCAGGAAGATGGTTTTCTGTGAAAAGCCGCTGGCTTTGTCGCTGGCAGAAGCGCAGAAAATGGCTGCAGCGGCGCGGGATGTGCCTAATCTGGTCTGGTTCAACTATCGCCGCGTGCCAGCGGTGGCCTTTGCAAAACAACTTATCGATGAAGGCAAGCTTGGGCAGGCTTACCACTACCGCGCGTATTACTTCAATCAATCTGGGACAGATCCTACAAAGGGCCAGACCTGGCGCTACCAACCAGGCGAGGCGGGTTCAGGCGCAATAGGCGATCTGCTTTCGCATTCGATCGATATGGCGACTTATCTGAATGGAGAAATCGCGGAACTCTCAGCCATGAAGCACACGTTTATCCCGGGACGTGACGTGGATGACGCAGTTATGGTCATGGCGCGTTTTGTGAATGGCAGTTTGGGCAGCTTTGAAGCCAGCCGATTCGGAGTCGGCCGGCGAAATGGCAATGGCTTCGAAATGTATGGCGCCAATGGCAGCGTGGCCTTTGATCTTGAAGATATGAACCGCCTGCAGTTTTATGATGCGACTGGACCCGAAAATCTGCGAGATTATCGAAACATTCTGGTCACCGGGCCAAACCATCCTTACTCCGCGAACTTCTGGAAGCCGGGTCATCTGGTGGGATACGAGCATACTTTCATTGCTACTTTGGGCGATTTTTTGCTGGCCCTGGCCAAAAACCAGCCCTTTCACCCCAACTTCGACGACGCGATACAGACCCAGGCCGTTCTGGAAGCTGTGGAGGCGTCTGCGGGATCGAAAAGCTGGGTAAAGCCGGAGGCGACGTAACCAAAACTGACTTCGGTAACTTGCCGTAACTCACGCAGCTGCCTAGCATTTAACGCAGGTATGCTGCACAGTTTACTGCTCAGTAATGATCGAGATACGGTTCGCGTGGTCACCCGGGTCTTCAAAGACCTCGAAGTTGACATCGACCATTGCGGAGAAACGTTCAGTGCGCTTTCGCAAGCAATCGAGCACCACTACGACGCGATCATTATCGATGACTCCATGGAAGAACCGCACGTCGCTTTGCAGAAGCTGATTGAATTGCCCTCTTGCAGCACCTCAGTCCGAATTGTCCTGGCCGATCCCGCGCTTGCTCTACACCCAGTATTTCGTGCGAACACGCAAGTTGTCATCTACAAGCCGCTCTCGCCCGATCGAGTACGGCAAGGCCTACGGGCGGTGCGCAACCTGATGACACGCGAGCGCCGCCGCGGGAACTCGCGGATATCTACCACGCTGTCCGCAAGGATGAGCCCAGCACACTCGAGAGGCACGGGGAAGCAGATCACCATCACCGATTTGAGCGAGACCGGCGCAGCCATTCGTTGCGATTTAGACCAGCTCCCGGCATCAGGTGGGGTGAACCTGGACTTCTCACTGCCCAATGAAGCCGAGATCATTCATGCAACGGCGGAATTGGTTTGGCAGGACAACAAGGAGCGCGCTGGAATCCGCTTTCTTGACATGCCGAGCCATGCGCGCAAGCAGCTAGCGAGGTGGATTAAAGAACATCCGTCCAAGGCCGGGCGTTCGATCGCCGCACGCGCTGGCAAGTGACACTTGCAGTTTGCCGAAAACAAAGCAAGTAAGAAGACCTCAAGTGTTCGTAATTGAACTTCTCGGCGACCTCGGGCGTCATTCTCAGCGAACTCTGCGGTTGAAGTCTTTTTCTCTCCCGGCGAAACCAAAAGCCTTTAACCGCAGAGCACGCAGAGAAAATGAACAACGAAAGTGGGCGCGCCTGCTCCAATCGCTGAGCACGCCGCATCGCACTTTTTCGGCAGCCTGCTAGGGAAAAAGTTCAGCGTCTTTGAGGCGGTTGCCCTTCTTGTCTTTTTCCGAAAGTAGCGGCTCTTCGATGTTTTCCCAATTGATGTTCAAGTCAGGATCATTCCAGAGCACGGTCCGCTCCAACTCGGGGAAATAAAATTCACTGGCTTTGTATAAGACATGCGCGCTCTCGGAGAGCACATAGAAGCCGTGGGCGAATCCAGCTGGAATCCAGGCGAGGAGGCGATTATCGCCGGAGAGCTTGACTCCATGCCAGCGTCCGAAACTTGCAGAGCTACGGCGCAAGTCGACAAACACATCGAGCACTTCTCCACTGACTACTCGTACCAGCTTACCCTGCGGTTTCCCCACCTGATAATGCAGCCCACGCAGGACGCCGCGTACGGAATAGGAGTGGTTATCCTGCACGAATTTGTCACGAATGCCGATTTCCTGCAAGGCTTTCTGGTTGTAACTCTCCAGGAAAAATCCGCGATCGTCGGCAAAAACTTTTGGTTCGAGGACCAGCGCACCGGCAAGAGGGGCTTCGATAACTTTCATGGCAGGGTAATCAGAAGACCTGTTCTTTGAGCATCTGTAGAAGGTAGGCGCCGTAGCCGTTGTTTTTCATCGCACTGGCCGCTCGTTCCACCTGGTCTGGGTTGATGTAGCCGTAGCGGTAGGCAATTTCCTCGGGGCACGCCACCATAAGCCCTTGGCGGGTTTCGATGGTTTGGATGAACAGTGATGCTTCCAACATGGCTTCGTGGGTACCGGTGTCGAGCCAGGCCATACCACGGCCCATGACGGCGACTTCGAGGGTCCCACGTTTTAGATACTCGCGGTTCACATCGGTGATTTCAAGTTCGCCACGAGCTGAAGGCTTGAGGGCTCCGGCAATATCGACTACCTGCGAATCGTAAAAATAAAGCCCCGTCACTGCATAGCGAGACTTCGGCAGACGCGGTTTTTCTTCGAGGCTGACAGCCTTGCCTTGGGCATCGAATTCAACTACACCGTAGCGCTCGGGGTCGTGCACGGGATAGGCAAAGATACGCGCTCCCTTTTCGCACTCGGCAGCGTGCTTCACGCTCTTGGCAAGATCGTGACCGTGGAAGATGTTGTCGCCGAGTACCAGCGCGCAGCAGCGTCCGTCGATAAATTCTTTGGCGATCAGGAATGCCTGCGCGATGCCCTCAGGGTTGGCTTGCGGGGCATAGGACAGAGTTAATCCGAAACGCGAGCCATCCCCCAAAAGGTGTTGAAACTTAGGGAGATCATCAGGCGTTGAGATGAGCATGATCTCCCGAATCCCAGCTAGCATAAGGGTCGAGAGCGGGTAATACACCATCGGCTTGTCATAGATCGGAAGCAGGCTTTTGCCGACGGCGTGAGTGACCGGATAGAGGCGCGTCCCTGATCCACCCGCCAGAATAATGCCTTTATATTTTGATGGTTTGAGAATCGCCAGATTAGACATTCGGTTGGATTGTAGCGTATCGAAAACTAAAGCGAATACTGTGTGGCCATCCATTGCCGATAGCTGCCGCTGGTTACTCCCTCTATCCAAGTTTCATTTGCCAGATACCACTGAATGGTTTTGCGAATCCCGCTCTCAAAAGTCTCTTTGGGACGCCAGCCTAGTTCGGCCTCGATCTTAGCGGCGTTCATGGCGTAGCGGAGGTCGTGGCCGGGACGGTCTTTTACGAAAGTGATCAACTTTTTGTGCGGCAGAACTGGATCGTTTGGGCGCAATTCATCAAGCACTGAACAAATCGTATTCACAACGTCGAGGTTCTTTATTTCGTTGCGGCCGCCAATGTTGTAGGTGTCACCGGCGCGTCCGCGCGTGAGGACGGCCCGAATGGCTTCGCAATGATCCGTGACGTAGAGCCAGTCGCGGACGTTCAGACCGTCGCCATAAACCGGAATCGGTTTTCCGCTGATGGCATGCAGAATCACCAGCGGAATCAGCTTCTCCGGAAATTGGAATGGGCCGTAGTTGTTGGAGCAGTTCGTGGTAAGGACGGGCATTCCATAGGTGTGGTGATAAGCACGGACCAGATGATCAGAAGCAGCTTTGGAGGCCGAGTACGGGCTGTTAGGCGCGTAGCGCGTGGTCTCACAAAATGCGGGATCGGCGGGGTCGAGCGAGCCGTAAACTTCGTCGGTTGAAACGTGCAGTAAGCGGAAACTGCTTCTCTCTTTGTCCTTGCCGTTCATGGCAGACCAATAGGCCCGCGCTTCTTCGAGCAAACTAAAAGTTCCGTTGACGTTGGTGCGGACAAAATCATCAGGGCCGTGGATGGAGCGATCGACGTGGCTTTCGGCGGCAAAGTGCACGATGGCGCGAGGGTGAGTCTTTAACAGAAGGTCGGCAACCAACTCGCGATCACAGATATCGCCTTGCACGAACTTGTATCGCCGGTCCGAAGAGACAGAAGCGAGATTCGCCGGGTTCCCAGCGTAGGTCAACTTGTCTAAATTAACGATGTTCGAAGGCTCATTGGCAAGCCAGTGCAGGACGAAGTTGGAGCCGATGAACCCGGCGCCTCCGGTGACCAGAATTGTGCCTGTCTGATTATCCAAATCGGTTGCTCCCAACACGCCCACTTCAGAGTCGTCAAATCGCTGACGATATTATCTTGTATTTTGCTGAGTTTGTCCGGTGCCGATTTATGGACTTTTGGTCACTTGCCATAAAATAAAGTGCTGGAGTGCGGCTAGTCTGAGGCGAGGCTCGCCGCCGATTGGAACGCGGGTTCTGCTTCGAGCAACACCTTCGCAAATACGTCGCGATCGACGTTGCCGCCGGTTGCGACGAGCGCGACACGTTTTCCGCGGAGTGACCGCGTTTCTTTCAGGGCCGCGGCGAGTGCGGCAGCACCGGCACCTTCAACCACATTGTGTGTATCGGAAAAATATATTCGCATGGCGTAGCGAATTTCATCATCGCTGACCCGGACAATGTGATCGACGTGCTTCAGCATGATCTCCAGTGCCTCCTCGTCGGGAAGCCGGCAAGCCATTCCGTCGGCAATCAGAGTTGTCACGGGCGCCTCGATTATGTGTCCTGCCTCGAAAGACAGCGCATAAGCCGACGCGCCTTCGGAAACGACCCCGACAATCTTGGTCTTCAGTTTCATTCCATTGCGGACGGCGCAACCGGCGCAAATACCGGATCCCATTCCAATCGGAACATATATGAAATCGAGATCAGGAACGGCGGTGAGGAGTTCCATCCAATAAGTCGCTACCCCTGTAACGATGTCGCGATGAAAGGGCGGGACGAAATGCAGCCCTCGATCCCGTGCCAGCTTTTGCGCGTGCTCGCGTGACTCCTGAAAATCTTTGCCGAACTCGATCAGTTGCGCGCCCTGGCTTCGCATGGCCGCGTTTTTTTCCACGCTATTCCCGTGCGGCACGACAATTGTGACCGGAACCTTGAAACGCTGACCGGCGAGCGCAACCGATTGGCCATGGTTGCCGCGCGTGGCTGTGATCATGCCTTTGACTGGGCCCCCATTGCGGAAAAGCTCCGCCGCATATGCGACCGCGGAACGCGCCTTGAACGCGCCAATGGGGGTGTGATTTTCATGCTTCACCCAGACACTGGCCTCGAGTTTCTGGTTGAGCAACGGCCACGAAATCTGGGGCGTTGGCGACATGAGAGCGTAAACCAGCTTTTGCGCCTCGGCGATCTCATTTAGCGTAGGTAGTTTCATTGTCATTCCCGTAATTTGATGTTCAATGTACATTCAAGTGACTCACCTTTTTCGCAAGTATTGTCGAGTGAAGTTGCCTTTTATTGACCGCTTTGTGGTCAAGTCAAAAGGAACTTCGGACCCATGGGGAACGTAGTTGTCAGTGCAGCCGGCTGTTTTGTATCTTCGTCGTGGGGACAAAATAACTTGAAAACATTGCAATTTCCAGCAGTTCCGGTCGCCTTGCTACTCCTATTGATGGCACTGCTCGCTGGGGGAGCTGCGCGGCGAGAGTCGGTCACGGTGGATGAAGTTGCACACACCGGCGCAGGTTTAAGTTACCTGCAAAAACTCGACATGCGGATGAATGAGGAGCATCCCCCGCTGGCGAAAGTGCTGGCCGCGATACCTCTGGTCATACGCAGAGCCCGTGCCGACTATTCGGATATTTCCTGGACTTTCAGCGGCAAGGGGATATTTGACCAATATCTGGGCGAGTGGACCTTCGGCCACGCAGTTTTGTTTCGGTGGAACGATCCGCATTCCACGCTATGGTGGGCGCGCCTGCCGATGCTGCTCATCGCCTTGCTCTTGGGATTCGTCCTTTACACCTGCGGCTCGCGACTTGGAGGCAGCCCGTGGGCAGGCTTGCTGTGCCTGATTGCGTACGTGACCATGCCGGCCTTTCTGGCATTTGGGCCACTAGTAATTACCGATGTTGTGGTTACCCTATTTTGGATTTTGGCGATATGGCAACTGCCTGCGATGTGGCGCTCTCCAAGCCGTGGGCAGGTGCTCAGATTCGGCTTGGCGCTGGCCGGAGCTTTTCTTTCAAAGTTTTCGTCAGGACTGTTGTTCTTCGTCTTTCCGGTGGTGGCCCTGAGCATGAGGTTCTGGCCGCTACCGGAACAACCAACCAAAAAAAAAGAACGCCGTGCCTGGCGATGGCGCGCATGGCGGAATATAGCGAAAGGAACTCTTTGGGCTTCGCTCTTCGTCTACCTCGTGTACTTAATTCTTTCCTGGAATGAGCCCACGGATTCGTTTAGCTTCATCCCACATTTTCCGGCTTCGGTCTTCCTGCGGCGGCTGTTGATGCCCTTATGGCTCTACTTGCAGGGCCTGATCTTGTTCGCTTTGGGTGCAAGCACCCGGCCAACGTATATTCTAGGTCACGCTTTTCCTCACGGCGTCTGGTTTTATTTCCCGACACTATTTTTATTGAAGTCGCCGCTCGCCTTTCTTTTGTTGCAGCTTCTCGCCGTAGCCGTAGCGGTGACGATTAGGCGCCGGAACAATTCGCAATTGTCAGCTGTTCCGGCGGGCATGGAGTTGAATTGGCGCTGCGTCTGGGTTTCGCTTGTAGTCTTCACTGCCGCTTGCATGCTTAACCGGCTCGATATCAGCATCCGTCACTTCTCGATCGCGCTGGCGCTGACGATTCTGTTGCTGGCGCCACTGCCTCGCATGCTGGAATTGCTGCGCCGCGACAATTGGGGGCTGGCACGGGGCGCGGGGTGGGCGACGATCGCTTTGGGTGCGGCCGCAGTCGTTACAGCGATATCGGTATATCCAAACTATTTTCCTTTCTTCAACACGCTCAGCATGGGACGGCCCGGCTACCTCCTGGTGAATGACTCGAATCTCGATTGGAACCAAGCCCTTCCCCAAGTTGAAGCTTTCGTAAATAGGCGCGGGCTTAGTCATGTCTTGCTGGACGAATATGGGTTTTCCGATCCTCACCCCTACGTTGCCCAGGCGCAGGTGTGGTATTGCCAGCACCCTTCTTCGACCGATGGCGGTCAATGGGCAGTGGTGTCGGCGAATTTAATCGCGGACGGCAGCAATTGCCGCTGGCTGCTGAACTACTCGCATGAGCAGTTAGCTGGAGGGAGTATGTATGCGTTCATGCTTCCCGCCGTCATTCCAGCTGCGGGCGAGCCTGGAGGGCCTCCGCTGCCGAGTGATTATCGGTATTTTGGCGGCATGGGAGTTGGGGGCGTCGATATGAGGACCGTTTTCATCAACTTTATTCGCGACGGGCGACAGCTTCAACCCACCATGGACCGGTTCCAGGCTGCGATGAGCGCTCAGAGTAAGAAGAAGCAGTAAACATCAGCCGGCGTTGGTTTGTCGCAAGACAGCGCCGATACGGTCGACACAGGAACGCAGCAGAAAAGGGTGACAGAAAACTTCTGCCACCCCGTTCCAGGCAACTTTATTTCGGCGGAGGTTGAGAATTGCTGGGCGCTGCGGGCTGGGTCTGTTGCTGTTGCTCGCGAACTCGCTCCTGCTGTAGCTGCGCGAGCTTTTGTAGCTGCTCAGGGGTAAGAATGGCCTTGATTTTCGGGGAGGCCGCAGCGCGAATCTGGTTGGCCTTGTCGATTTTCTGTTCCTGAGTCAAAGAGTTGTCACTGCGCAAGGCTTCCATCTGCTGATTTTCGTCCTGAATGATGGGACGCAACTTGGCTTTTTGTTCGTCAGACAAGTTCAGCGGGTTGTCATCATTCGCCTGAGACTGACCGCTGTTCTGAGTGCTATTGGGGGCGTTTGACTGCGACGCCGGCGGAGCCTGCGTCGCCTGAGCGGAGCTCGATTGTGATGGTGAACCCGTTGCCGGCGACTGAGCAGCGACCGGCAGGCTGATCGCCAACGCCAGTGCAAACGACAATACAGGTGAGGAGAATTTCAAGATTCGCATTTTGCTCCTTTGTTGACGAGTGGGCTGCGCGTGAACGGCTGCGGAAAGTGACCCGCGGCACGAGTAAGTCAGATGAGGAATTGGGGATGCGAGGTTGCCGGCATGGGCCTCAGACTCGCGCCCACATAACTCTTACCGATTTACTCTCAATTGATCTACTCTCAATGATCTACTAAGTCAACCATCAGTTCTGAATCGCAGACAGCAAGGCCCGTTTGGTAAATACGCGGATGATCTCCCGCCGGTATTCAGGAGTCAGCGCGGAAGTGGTTAGAGGTTTTGCGATACGTGCCGCGAGTTCCCCTGCATGCTCGGCGGCGTGGTCGTCGATTTTGCCGTTGATGAATAGGACGTTTAAACCCTTGACCAGAACTGGCGCGGGATTCACGGCGGTCAGCGCGATTTGAATATCTTGGATATGTCCATTGGACCGTTTGACCGCGACCGCTACTCCGGCCAGGGGATAATCGATTGAACCTCGAATGCGTAATTTGCGGTATGCACCTCGATATCCGGATGAGGAACTCGGGAGGATGATCTTGGTGACTAATTCACCGGGCCGCAGGCGGCGGTAGTCATCGCCTTCCCCAGTGTAGAACTCGTGGAGAGGAATGCGGCGGATCCCGGAATCAGCAGCAATCTCAATTTCAGCGTTCAGGCAGAGCAGAGCCGGAGGAGTGTCGCCGGAAAAGACCGCCCAGCACTTGGTTCCACCGGGCGCCACGTGGCAGAGATTGCCGTCTTTCTTGATGCAGAAGCCGCAGGACTTTCTCCATGCAAGGGATTGGTTGTACCAAAGACAACGTGTATCGAGGCAGATGTTGCCGCCGATTGTGCCCATGTGGCGGATTAGCGGAGAAGCGACTGTCTTGGCGGCTTCAACGAGAACCGGGTAATGCTGGCGAAGATGCTTTGAATATTCAATGTCGTGCAGGGCAGTGAGCGCGCCGATTTCGATTCCCTGCTCTGTTTCGTGAATTCCCCGGAGTTCTTTTATCTGACGCAAATCTAAGACCTGCTCTGGCTCGAAGAGTTTCTGCCGCATTGAAGGCAGCAGATCGGTGCCGCCGGCAAGGATACGAACGTTGCTGCCGGAATGCTCGGCGAGATGTTTGAGCGCATCGGGAAGAGTGCGCGGGCGGGATAACCTGAAACCGGAGAGACTCACTGTTCACCAATGGCGGGCGAGGGCGCCCGCCCCACATGATTCTCGTGCCGCTCCGGGCCTTTGCCTTTGAACCAGAGCGAACCGCCGTGCTCCCGGAATCTTGTGGGCGCGGTTGGATCGACTCCTTCAGTCAGATTGAGCGGCTTGGCGTTTCTCTTCGCGCGCAATGCAGCGAGAACGCGCTCTGGGGTAAACGGCGACTCGCGCAGCCGAATTCCGACTGCGTCGTAAATCGCATTCGCGATCGCAGGGATGGTTGCTGCGAGTGCGCCTTCACTACACTCCTTTGCGCCGAACGGGCCTTCAGGATCGATGCTCTCGACGACGATTGCTTCCACTTCCGGTGACTCGACGGACGACGGGCTGCGGTATTCGAGCAAGCCGGGATTCATAAGGAGACCGTCTTTCCAGATCATTTCTTCAGTGAGGGCCTGGCCCATGCCCATCCAAACTGAACCGATTACCTGGCCTTCGACGGCAACCGGATTCAGTGCACGTCCGCAATCGTGCGCTGCCCAGACTTTGTGGACGGTGACTTCCCCGGTATCTTCATCGACGGTCACTTCGGCAACTTGCGCAGAGTAGGAATAGGCCGGCGATGGGCCAACGCCTCCGCCTTTGTGCTTGCCCCCGCGGGCCTCGGGCGGAGGAGCATAGGATCCTGTGCCGGTGAGCGCTCCGTGAAAATCGATGGCAGCAACGACGGCTTCTTCGAAGGACATGGAAGTTTTCGGCGATTCGTCTTCTTTGCGCTTTTGCTGCAATGAGCCGCGGAGGATTTGACCTTCGACTCGTCCGGAGACGGTTGCCGAGCGTTGCTCGGCCGGACGGGCGCCCTCGCCCGTCCCCACATGGCTTGTGGCGACATTGTCTGTTGACGTGCTTCCGCCTTTTGAGACATTGTCGTTGCCAAACACGAGTTCTTCTGGAGCGCAATTCATCTTCTTCGCGGCCGCAGCGGCAATTTGTTTTTTCACGGCTTCGGCTGCACGCAGGGTTGCGTTGCCGGCCATGAAGGTCACGCGACTGGAGTAGGAACCGATGTCAATAGGCGTGAGGTCCGTGTCCGCGGCAACAATCTTCACGCGAGAGAGAGAACAGCCCAGGACTTCGGCGGCGATCTGCGCGGTCATGGTGTCGGAACCCTGTCCGATCTCGGAGGCGCCGGTGTACACGACGACTCCGCCATCGCGGTCGATTTTGATGTTTACAGTTGAGTGCGGCATGTCGGACCGGATGATGGAATTGGCCGCACCGCTGACATAATGGCTGCATGCCACACCCAGCCCCCGCCCTTTGGGCAATTTGCCTTTGCGTTCTTTCCATCGGGAGCGACCGACAACTTTGTCGATGCACTCGGGAAGGCCATAGCTTTGCACGCGAAGTCCATTCACTGTAATGCACGGTGCCTGCAGCAGATTGCGGCGGCGAATTTCGGCGGGATCGATATTCAGTTTGGTGGCAAGCTCATCGAGTTGCGACTCGAAGGCGAAACGCACATTAACCGTGCCGTGGCCGCGCATGGCGCCGCATGCGGGTTTGTTGGTGAGCACGCGGTAGCCGTCGTATTGAATATTCGGAATGTCGTAGAGCGCTCCGAGCAGAGCGCCGGAATAAAGAATGGTAACGACGCCATAAGAGCAGTAGCCGCCGCCGTCTTGCACGACTCGGGCTTTCACCGCCGTGATGTGGCCGTCATTCTTGACACCGGTTTTCAGGTCGATGATGGTGCGCGGGCGTCCGCGATGCGCCCAGAACACTTCTTCGCGAGTGTAAGTGATTTTTACCGGACGCTGGGCTTTGCGGGCAGCGACGGCTGAGATGATTTCGAGAGGAATGACTTCGCTTTTGCCGCCGAAGCCACCGCCGACCAGCGGCTTGATGACGCGAATTTGGGACATCGGCATTTCGAGCACCAGTGAAAGCTTGTGTTGCAGGTAATACGGCACCTGAGTGGAGGACCAAACGGTTAGCCGCCCCGGTTTTCCGGTTTGCGAATCAGTTTCGAAGGCCGCGAGCGTCGAATGCGGCTCCATGGCAGCATGAGTGACTTCGTTAGCAATGAAGCGGGCGTCCTCGATGTGGTCGGCTTCGGCAAAGCCTTTGTCGGGGTCTCCGAAGACGTGGTGATAATCCTTTTCGATGTTGTGCGGCTTGTTGTCGTGAATAAGGTCGCGCTCGGCCTCCATCGATTGTTCGGGATCGAAGTAAGCGGGAAGGAGCTCGTATTCAACGTCAATCAGCTCTAGCGCGCGTTCGGCTGTGGCTTCGTCTTCGGCGGCAACGCAGGCTACGTTGTCGCCAACGTATCGGACTTTGTCGACCGCAAGCGCGTGCTCGTCATGGCCGACAGGAAGAATGCCGTAGGGATTGGGTGCGTCTGAACCAACAACGACCGCGATCACTCCGTCGAGTTTCTCGGCGCGGGTGGTGTCGATTCGCTTGATGCGCGCGTGCGGATGCGGCGAGTGCAGAATCTTGCCGGTCAGCATGCCAGGAAGTGAAAGATCATCGGTGTACTTTCCGGCGCCTGTGGTCTTGCTCGCGGCATCGACCATGGCGATGGATTTGCCGATGATGGAGAAGATGGTCATAAAACGTCGTTGGTCGTTCGTCGTTGGTCGTTGGTCGTTGGCCAATCTCACCGTGAGAATCCAAACGAATTCAGTCGCTCATTTGGATAGTTCTGAATTTGTTCTGCTTCTTGTCCCAATACAACATGCTGTCTGCACTTTCTTCAACAAACAAATCGATTGCGGCGGTCTCGATGGTCAAGTAGTCAGGCTCGGCGTGTGCACAAAATGAGTCATCGTAGCCTTTACCGCACGCAGTTTCGTATTTTCCTCGCTTGACCAGATCAATCCCCATCTGACCCAGCCACTTCATTTCGATCTCATCACCGATCCGTTGCCAGCTTCCGCTCGATCCGATCTTCACGAAAACTGCAAAACGATGCTTTGACGGATTCACCAGTGGTTCCGCAGTATCAGACTTGCCATCGCCATCAAAATCTCCTTTGAGGGCCACAAAGCGAGTGGGGCTTTTCTTTCGCCAATCATCTGATGTCTCGGAGTGGGTCGGACGCCGCCAGCCCTTCGGCAACCCCTGGGCAAGAACCAGAGTTGGGAAGAATGCCGCAACAAAGACACACACTAAGTAAACGGGCGCAAACGCGAAAAGCAGGTTCCTCGACTGTGAAGATCGTTCGCATGCGAACGATCTTCTTCGCTCGGAATGACAGTGTGAGGAGGATGGGTTCTTTTCGGAACGATAGCGCGAGTAAGAGGACTGGATCATTTCGACGCTGCCATTCCCTTCTGCTCGGCCTGGATTGCGGCTTTGATAGCCTCGTACATCTGGCTGTAGCCGGTGCAACGGCATAGGTTGCTGCTCAGCGCGGCGCGAACGTCTTGTTCTGTCGGATTCGGATTGGTCGCGAGCAGGTGTTTAACTGTCATCATGAAGCCGGGAGTGCAGAAGCCGCACTGCGCGCCTCCCCAATCACCGTATGCTTTCTGGATTGCGGCCAGCGCACCATGTTCACTGACGCCTTCAACGGTGGTGATCTCCTGGCCTTCGCAACTCGCGGCCAGCATCGTGCACGAGAGCATAGGCATGCCATCGACAAGAACTGCGCATGCTCCGCACGAGGAGTCATCGCAGCCGCGCTTCGAACCGGTGAGCTGCAGGTCGATGCGCAGAGCGTCAAGCAGGAGCCTGTTGGGCTCGATCGCCAGCTCATGCGAGCGGCCATTGACACGAAGTTCGAGGAGTTGTTTTTTCATGAAAAACAGCTTCTAGCTAATAGCTTCTAGCTCTCCGCCAAAGCTGTGCGGGCGAGGGCGCCCGCACCTCCATGGCCTTTTTCAGTACCCAAAATCTGCTTGCACCGCGTACGCATGTTGCTTGACGCCTAGCGCTTCGATCCGCTTCGCTCCGAGTTGATCCACAAAGGCCGCGCGGTCTGGAATGTCGTACACCCAGCGGTCTAGCCAGGCGTCGCTTTCTGCTTTCGTTTTGGTTTGCTCGTGGTACTCGCGGAAGAAGTCGTTGTCTCGATTGTAGTATCCCTGCACGGGCGAAGGATGCGCTCCGTATGGACATTCAACAACGGCAGTAACCAGGAACCCTGGAATCACCGTGCGATTGGGATCACTGGCGATGACCTCGGGTTCGACGATCTCTTCAGCCACGACAATCACCCGCTTGGCAGCACGCGCTCCTTCGAGCATTACGCCAAAGTTTCCCCAGCAATGCGCGTTGCCTTTTGAATCTGCACGCTGCACGTGAACGATGGTAACGTCGGGATTAAGCGCGCGCACCGCCCATAATGACTCCTTGGGAGCGAACGGCGAAAAGATTTGATAGAAGAAATGATTCCCTTTCGCTGTGTCGCTGCCCAGCGCCGTCTTGGTTGGAAGAAACGGCACACCCATGGCCCCTGCCTGCAATGCCAGGGCAATCGTGAAGTTGGTCATGTTGAAGATCTTCATTCCGTCCTGCTCGACGGCGCGGCGGAAATTGTAAGCCGATCCCATCATGACGTTGCCTACCCAGGCTGCAATGACTTGCTCGACGCATCCAGCGCCGACGAGTTGATCGAAAAGAATGTCGGAGATGGGTCCAATCAAGGTCAGATCGCGTTTTTTCTGGCGAATGATCTCATGACCGGCAGCAAATGGAATCATCTGCTCCATCTGCAATCCCATTGCGACCGACGCGCCATCGGGAACGAAGTCGGCAATCGCATCGCGCATGGATCGTAGTTTCGTCATCGAGTTCTATCGGCCATTCCACCGCGGCTGACGTTTTTCCATGAACGCTCGGATGCCTTCGTTTGCGTCTTCCGTCTTCATGAGTTCATCGAGATAAATCTTTTCGGCGCGCGCCAGGCCTTTATCGAAATGCATTGAATCCCAAGCGTAAATCGCTTTCTTGGTGAGTGCCAGAGCAGCAGGGCTGAGTGCGGAAAGCTTCTTTATAGTCTCATCGACAACCATCGCAAGCTGATTCTTGGCCAGTGCCCCGGTCGCTAGTCCGATGGCAGCGGCTTCCACACCTGGAATGGTTCGACCTGTGAGAATGAGATCCGATGCGCGCTTCTGCCCGATTAGAGCGCTCAGGGCCGTTACAGCAACCGGCGGAAAGCAGCCGAGTTGGATTTCAGGAAATCCCCACTGCGCATCTTCGGTGGTGTAAACCAGATCGCACACCATCGCCAACTCCGCGCCTCCGCCAAGACAATGTCCTTGCACAGCGGCTATGGCCACCTTTTTCGTTGCAATTAAGCTGCGAATGATGCGATGGAATTCCTCCAGCATGGAAACCACTTTGTCGGGTGTGTGGGCGGCGACATCGACGCCGGCGGAAAAGCAATTCCCTTCTCCGCGGAATACGACAATCGATATATCCGGTTGAGCTTCCATCTCGGCCAGAGCTAAAGCCAGTTCGTCCATCATCGGAATGTCAATGATGTTGAGCGGAGGATTGCGCAGAGTGATGCGAGCGACGGGGCCACGAATCTCCAGCGAAAGGCGGTCGACTTCTGTACCTGTCACTTTCATGCCTTTAGCGATATCCCGTTCAGGGAAATCACCCACCCTTCGAAAACCGCGAAGGGTGGGGCACCCTCAGTTAAGTTTGGCAACAGTGTCCAAGTCACACTCAATACCTTGTCGGACAAGAACGGCCGACCCACACATGTTTACCTGGTCCAGAAGGCTTCTTTGTCGTACTCGCGAATTGCTTGTAACTCCTGCGGCGACGGTTCTGGAGTTTGCTGTACGGTTTTCGCGATCTGCAATTTCCAACCGGTATTCGAAAGCACATCTTCGATCTCGATGCCCGGATGCACGGAATCCAGACACGCTTCGCCGTCATCCGTGTAGCGAAGAATGGCTTTGGTGGTAATCACGGCTGAAGGGCCGCCTCGTGGCAAGCCTACTTTCTTTCGCCAGCCGCGACCATCACCGAAACCGGGACTGGTCATGAAAGAGACGCGCTCAGGCAGTCGCTCCTTCTTGTGCTCGAGGAGTACAACGAAACGATGTGCCAGCGACGCAATGTCGCAAGCTCCGCCGGAGCCTGGCAGGCGAACGCTGCCAGTCGGTCCCTTTACGTGGGTCGAGTTCAAATTGCCGAAGCGATCGACTTCGGCCGCGCCGAGAAATCCGAGATCGACGCGTCCGGATTGCAACAGGCCCATCACGCTGAGCATATCCAGACATTGGGTCGCTCCCAGGATATTAGGAGGATCGGCCATGGTGTAGATCAACTCAGGCGCAGGTGTCGAACGGATCACACCGTTCTCAAAGAGTCCGATTGCATTCGGAGCGTGCGTTTTCTTGGCGACTACGAAGGCGATCAGCGGCAGACGCATGCCGACGAAGACCAGCTCGCCATCTCTAATTTCGCGGGCAGCGGCACAGACCATGAGTTCGGAGAGGGTGTAGGTGGGATTTGTCGAGCGCGGCTCGACCGAACGGGCGAGGGCGCCCGTTCCCACACGGCCGATAGTGGTCTCAGTCATCATGTCGGTAGAAAGTTAAAGATTGATCGCCGATTTGCGAGGCTCTGCGATAGTGTCAAAAGGATCGCGAGCGCCTTCTTTAGGTACGATCCATTTCTTCTCGTTGGCAATGATTTCGAGCAACAGCTTCTTGTCGTCGGCGCTGGGGAGAAATTCCGGCAACTGCTGGTCGTATTCTTTGTCTTCAAGCCGCGCGCCGTTCTCGGGATGAAATTTCTGGTTCGCCCAGCGGCCAATCATGCGATTGAACTTAATGTCAGGGGCGTACAGCTTTGGTTCGCCCGGTTTCAAAACAGTGTTGAAGCGTTCGATCAATCCGGCCACTTCGTCGCGATATAACTGGCGGTTGTAGTCATTCAGGTCGTCGAGATTCGCCTCTTTGTCGTTCTTAGGTTCGTCGTAGCGGCCCTTGATACCCCAAACGTAGGCCCAGTGCGCAGAAGAAGAGTGATCGGTACCGAAAAGATCGTACGAGCTCGACAGCCATTTATTCAGATATTTCTGAATGAGCCACGCGGGGATGACTCCGGCCTGCACGATGCGACGCAGGCCGTCATTGCCGGTGCCCATGTGAAAAGCCTCTTCGCGCAACATGTAGGACATGGAACGGCCGAGAGGAGCGAAAGCCGAATACTTCAACATCTGCAATTGGAACTTGCCGTCGCGGTCGACGAAGTCGGTGTAAGTGAAAAAGTCCATCCAGTTGTCGACGTCGACATTGAACGCGCCGAGCAAACGCTTGTTTTCAAAAGCCCGACGCTCGAGCATCTTCTGCGCCTCGACTTTGCCGGAGTAGCCGAAGTGGTCGACCAGCAGGGCACACATCTGCCAGCCGTGGCGCATCTCCTCGATCATGACGCGGGTGATGGCGCGGCGGTCCCAGTCGGTGGGCGCAGTTTCAAACAAATGCCGCTGTTGTTCACAGCTGGCAAACTCGGTATCGCCTTGATAGACGATCATGTTCATCAAGGCGTCGCGCATTTGCTGGGTAGGAATCTGGCGAAGATTTTCCCACTTGCGGCGGCCCTTGTAATGACCGAACTGGATCTCTTCGGTTTCAATGGCGCCAAAGAGAGTGTCAAATTTGAAGCTGGCGATCTCGTCGCGATTGACGCCGATTTCTTTGCGCCATTCGTCGAACAGGCCAATCCAATCGCTGAAAGTTCCGATTTTCGCTACTTTGCCGGGCATGTCATAAACCTTTCACTTGAGAGGACCCGAAGGGGTTCGTTTCATTCCTGGTGGTTGTTGCGCCTTCCACCCTCAGAAACACGGATTGTTGAGAGTCATGGGGATCGCACCGCAGCACAACCCTGTCACCTGCGCGTACCTCGTGGGCGTTCACAGAATCAAACCAACGCCAAGCATCGCCCGAATAGTATCCTTGGTCAGTCAAATACGAGTACAGGATCTGTTCGCGAGGCAAGGAACTGTCCCAAACGATGCGAGAGACCTCTCCTTTTATCTCGGGCCAAGAGGCGCTACGGACCAAAGACCTGTCCTGTCGAAACCGGAACCACCGCCTTTGCATCGCAACATAAAGCGCGTGTAGCAGCCTCGCCAACCATTTTTCCCACGGTAGAAAAGCTGTGAGTGCCATCGGTTTTCTGCGCCTCAGCGGCTAAAGCCGCAGCCTAGTTGCATCCCTGCGGCACGGCTAGAAGCCGTGCCCTTCCCACAAACCAAATCGAACACCTTCGCACGGGCGAGGACGCCCGCGCCTCCATTCCAGTTATTTCGCTTTAAATTCTGCCGGACGCTTTTCGACATACGCGGCCAAGCCTTCTTTTGCGTCTTCGCTTTGGAAGAGCAATTGTTGATTCTCGCGTTCGACCGCGAGTGCGGATTCCATCGGAATTTCCCAGCCGGTTTGCACGGCGCGCTTGATCCTGCCGACGGCCTTCGCGGCTTTGTTCGGAGGGCAAAACTGGCGAGCGTATTCCATGATGTTTTCCATGAAGCCTTCGCGCTCGAAGATGTCATTGATGATGCCGAGTTCGAGTGCCTCTTCGAACGAGAAGGTATTGCCGGTGACCATCAGCTCGATGGCTTTGCTCTTTCCTACCATCCGCGAAAGACGCTGGGTTCCGCCGGTTCCGGGGAGAACACCAAGATTCACTTCAGGCAGGCCGATCTTTCCTCCGTCTTTGCGGGCGATGCGAATGTCGGCGGCCATGGCGATTTCGAGGCCTCCGCCGACGCAATGACCGTTGATTGCTGCGATCACCAGCTTCGGCGTGTGCTCTAACCGCAGCAGCATTTCATTAGCGTGCAGGCAAAAGTAATACTTAAATGTGGGATCAACGCTGGCCAGCATTTTGATGTTCGCGCCCGCCGAAAAGAACTTGTCGCCGGCCCCGGTGAGCAGAATGACATAAGCATCGTTGGCCATGCGGGCTTTGAGGATCGCCTCATCGAGTTGGCGGTTCATTTCGTAGGTGTAGGTGTTGGCCGGGGGATCGTTCATCTCAATGACGGCCACTCCTCCATCCACGCGATAGTTGACAAGTTGTTTGGCGCTCTGTTCAGTCGCTGGTTGTAACGTGGTCGCCATAGCATTCTCCTTGAGTAACGGTGCGGTCCCTCGCGGGACTCAATCCGATAGTGCTTCTATATCCCAACACTGCCGTGCCGGGCTTTCTAATTTCGTCGCTTCGCAACTGAGCGACGCTTGCATCCGATTGTCACCCGCAGTAGATGCCGTCGTCATCGCCCGGAGATCCCTCTGAAGAAAATGTTCCCCATTTCGCGCGACAGCTGCACTGCCCCGCCGTCGAGGCGAGGGTTATACCAGGTGTAAATCCAGTTCATCATGCCGAACAGCGAAAGCACAGCGGTGCGACTGTCAAATTCTAGTCCCTTTTCTTTTTTGTAGCGGTCCAGCAGATCACGGCAAATCCGGTAGTACTCACGTTTGGTGTGCGCGATCTCGCGGCCGTATTCGCCGTCGAGTACTTCATCCTCGTGTGAGAGGACTTTCATCGCCTGCTGGTGCTCGAGGAAATATTCCAGGTGATTGTGGATGAAAGCGCGAATGCCCTGCCCTGCATCGTTGGTTTCCGAAAGGCGGGCGCGAAGACGCGACAGAACTGTAGAGAAGGTGTGTTTCTGGATCAGATAGAGAAGCCGTTCTTTCGAGCCGAAGTAGTGATACATGCCCGCTAGCGACATCCCGGTTGCGCGGGATAGGTCGCGCATGGACGCACCCTCGTAGCCTTTATCGCAAAAAACTTCAGTGGCATGTTCGAGGATCCTGCCCAGCTGGCGATCGAAGCGCGGCTCGGCCGGCTGACGGCGTATGGCTCGATGGGGACGGGGTCTAGTAGTTGGCGACGCCATAGTTCGAACGTTCGTTCTAATCGTATTCGGCAGAAGCGCCGGTTGCAAGTGAAACCAAGCGGGTCCCTCCTAATTTGATTTTTGCCCACCTGACTAACGCAGTCAAAAGCGCTTGCGATTTGCATTTTGCGCGATATAATTTCTGCCGCGGCGCATTCTTCTCTGCGCGTCACCTCGGCTATGAACGGCAGGAGTTACTAACCGTGCGTGGGAATTATGAGAAGTGGGTTAGGGCCATGAATCTTCCAAGGCGAAAATTCTTTCTGGTATTGGCTGCTGTAATTCTGACAACAGTTTGGGCGATTGCAGCCTGCTCAAGCGTTACCTGTCCAGTGCATGATGTAAGCACAGTTACCTTTACAGGACAGCAGAAGTTTGCGAACGGTCATTTTTGGTATCTGTATCACTGCTCTGCAGGAAGCAGCAGAGGTCACGATTTTTGGGTTCGGTGCGATTGACACGATACTATGGAGTTCGATGCAAGACTTGTGACACTGGAATCGCCCTTGGCAGGTGCGAAACGGTCGACCAGGCCACAGTTGTGTTTTACACGACTCCGCTTGACCCTGTTCCCTGTAAGTCTTGCGGGAGCAGTCACCTGTACGGGTCGAGCGATCTCTTCGAATTTGTAGCAGAGGACGGCATTCCATTATCTAATCGTCCCTGAAACACCTCCTCCGAGTCTTTTATCGCTCGTTTTCGAGAACGGCACGAAACGGGAGAGAACCACAGGCGGTGTTAGTTCCGGATGTCGGACATCAGAGTGTCAACTTCGCGTTTCAGGTCGGACGTGAGTGGGAGCAGAGGCAGGCGAGGCGCGCCGCCGTAATAGCCGTTGAGGTCGAGCGCGTACTTGAGGCCAGGAATTCCGAGTTCACTGGCGACCCGAATCGAGCTTGCGGAAATGCGCTCTTGCTTCAGGCGGGCAAGACCGGCGTCGCCTTCCTTCCATGCGGCGTAAATCTCGTAGCACGCTGTCGGCGCGGGACAGGCAAAGGCGAGAACCGCACCTACGGCACCGGCGTCAAGCGCGGAGTGCAGCTTTTGAGCTGTGCCCGCGAGCACTTGGAATCCGACTTCTTTCTGGCGGGTTTTAAGGCTGCCGATTAGGTGAACTGCAGAAGATGATGCCGGGGCGGAGCCTTGCTCCGCAGGACGGCCGGGGGCGGCCGTCCCCACATGGCCAATCTTCTCCACATGGCTCGCCTGCCCCACATGAGCGATCTTGTTCTCTCCAGAAAGTGAAGCTACGGTAACTAGGTCCCCGCTTTCGATATGCAATTCCGATTTCGCGGACTTCAGCATGCGTGGAGTTACCGCGGCGAAGGTTTCGGTCACGGTGGCGTTGCGCTGGATGGTTCGCGTGCCTTCGACCATACGGCGGATTTTTTCAGCATCGCCGCCGGATTCCTTGATCCCAATGATGTTGGGGTGATCGGCGAGCTCGATCACCAGCTCAGGCGGCATGTCATATCCGGTAAACACGGGGACGCTGTAGACGAGGACGGGAATGGGCGAATGATCGGCCACCGTGCGATAGAAGGCGAGAATGTTTGGCGGCTTCAATTGTGGCCGGTAGAAGTGCGGCGTACGGACAAGGGCGGCATCGTATCCGAGCTCGGCGGCGTACTCAGTCAGGCGCAGAGTTTCGACGGCCGATTCTGCGCCAGTTCCGGCGATAAGCACTTTGTGCGGGGCGCAAGCTTGGCGGGCTGTTTTGAGAACTTCGCGGCGTTCGTCGTCGGAGAGCATGATGGCTTCGCCGGTCGAGCCGAGGAGAACGATTCCGGCAATCGGGGTCTTCGAATAGCGCTCGACATTATGCTCGAGCTTCTTGAGATACACACGTCCGTCGGGATAGAACGGCGTAGTAATTGGCGGAAAGATGCCGTGCAGGAGCATAGGATGCCTTCTTAGACTAAGGCATTTCTTGCATGGTGTCGAAGCGCAATAGGAAGTTTTGGAATGGCCAGCTCGGGACAGCGTTTGTAGTCAACTTCAGACCTGGTCGTAGAACTTCAGGGCCATGGCGCCGTGCGTTGCCGCTCCCCCAGCTCGCAAGGCAGCAGCAATCATTGAGCTTTCGGTGACTTCCTCGCGGGAAGCTCCCGCGGTCTTTGCGGCTTTCGTGTGCACTTCGATGCAATAGGGACATTGCGTCGTAAAGGCGACACCCAATGCGATGAGCTCGCGATACTTTCTCGGAATGGCACCGCCGTCGCGGCCAACAATCTTGTCGAGGGCGAGCCATGCGTTGAATTCGGTGGGCGCAAGTTTCCCCATCTCCTTCAAAAGTCGCAGATCGCCGACATCGTGGTAGTGTTCACTCATTTCATTCCTCCTAAGTAGGCAGTTGACCTGCATGATCGCGGAAGCAAGCTCATTATTCCAAAGCGAACCGGCTACGTCCTTCTAAGAGGATGGCGCTTTAGAAGTCGCCTCGCGCTCCGCGTGCAACTGCTGCAATGCTTTGACGTTTACTTCACCGCGTTGAAGAGCCGCGATTCCTTCCGCGGCGGCGCGGGCGGCAGCGAGTGTGGTGATCGTGGGAATGCGGGCGGTGACGGCAGCGCGGCGAATGGCCTTCTCGTCAAAAAACGGATCTGGGCCTTGCGGGGTATTCACGATCAACTGGATGCGGTCGCCTTTGATCAGATCCACGACGTTGGGACGGCCCTCTTTCACTTTATAAACCCGATCGCACGCCATGCCAGCTCCTTCGATAACGTCGGCAGTGCCGGCGGTGCCAACCAGCTTGAAACCCATGTCAACGAATTTGCGGGCGACGTCGGCGACATGCGGCTTGTCATGATCGGTGACGCTAACGAAGACACAGCCTTGCGTCGGTAGCTTTTGTCCAGCGGCGATTTGCGCTTTGGCGAAGGCTTCGCCGAAGTTGTCGGCGACGCCCATGACTTCGCCAGTGGATTTCATCTCGGGGCCAAGGACAGTGTCCACGCCGGGAAATTTGTTCCACGGGAAGACGGGGGATTTCACGTAATAGCACGAGCCAGTGTCGAGATCTTTTTGCTGCTCAATGTACTCGGGCAGAAACTCGCGCAGCTTGCGGCCGGTCATCAAGCGGGCGGCAATTTTCGCCAAGGGGACGCCGGTAGCTTTGGAAACGTATGGCACAGTGCGGGAGGCGCGAGGGTTGACTTCGAGGACGTAAACTTTGCCGCCGGTTCCGTTGGTTGGACGGCCGAGGGCGGCCGTCCCCACATGGTCTGTATGTGGACGGGCGGGGACGCCCGTCGCTCCATGGTCTGTGGCGGTTTCGGCGTATCCTGAGCGCGGGATGGCGAACTGCACATTCATCAACCCGACGACTTTCAGTGCTCGCGCAAGTTTGAAGGTGTATTCGCGCATGCGGGCCAGGAAGTGTTCTGGGATATCCACTGCGGGAAGGACGCACGAGGAATCGCCGGAGTGGATGCCGGCCTCCTCGATGTGCTGCATGATTCCGCCTATAACCACGTCTTCGCCATCGGAGAGTGCGTCCACGTCAACTTCGATTGCGTCTTCGAGGAAGTGATCGATCAGCACGGGACGATCTTGCGAGTACTCGACCGCTTCCTTCATGTAGCGGACGACGGTCTCTTCGTCGTAAGCGATGACCATGGCGCGGCCGCCGAGCACGTAAGATGGTCGCACAAGCACGGGGTAACCAATCTTTGCTGCGCCCGCAACGGCTTCTTCGAGAGACGCTGCCATTGCCCCAGGCGCTTGAGGAATTTCGAGTTCATCGAGCAGCTTGCCGAAACGCTTACGGTCTTCGGCGAGATCGATGTACTCGGGTGAGGTGCCGATGATTTTCACGCCTGACTTTTTGAGCGGGAGAGCGAGGTTCAGCGGAGTCTGTCCGCCGAACTGGACAATGACTCCGACCTCGGCACCGGCTGCGGACTCGTGCTCGTAGATTGCCCACACATCTTCGAAGGTGAGCGGCTCAAAGTAGAGGCGGTCACTGGTGTCGTAGTCGGTTGAAACCGTCTCCGGATTGCAGTTGACCATGATGGTCTCGTACCCGTCTTCCCGCAGCGCGAATGACGCGTGGCAGCAGCAGTAATCGAACTCAATTCCCTGCCCTATGCGGTTGGGGCCGCTGCCCAGGATGATGACTTTTTTCTTGTCCGTAGGAGCGGCTTCGTCCTCTTCTTCGTATGTCGAATAAAGATAGGGGGTGTAGCTTTCGAATTCGGCGGCGCAAGTATCAACCCGCTTATACACAGGTTGTACTTTGTGTTTCTTGCGCAGATGACGGATTTTTTCCTGATCGCCTTTGCCGCTCAAGCGCCAGGTCCCGGCGAGGCGGCCGTCGGAAAAACCCATGCGCTTAGCGTCGCGCAAGACCTCGGTCGGAACGGATTCGATCGGGTGCTTCTCGACTTCGAGCTGCATGTCGTTAATTTCTTTTAGTTGATAGAGGAACCACGGATCGATGCCGGTCGTCTTTGCGACCTGCTTGACGGTGTGCCCCTGGCGAATGGCGTAGCGAATGTAGGAAAGACGCTCGGGGTGCGGCGTGACCAGGCGTTGGGTGAGGATCTTAGGTTCGATTTTTTCTCCGCCGATACGCTTGCCAGTGTCGAGGGCGCGAACGCCTTTCATAAGCGCTTCTTTGAAGGTACGGCCAATGGCCATGACCTCGCCGACAGATTTCATTTGCGGTCCGAGGCTCTCATCGGCGCCAGGAAATTTTTCGAACTGCCATTTGGGGATCTTGACGACTACGTAATCGAGCGTCGGTTCGAAGCAGGCAGGAGTTTTGCGAGTTATGTCGTTGGGAATCTCGTCGAGCGTGTATCCGACCGCGAGCTTGGCGGCAATTTTCGCGATGGGGAATCCTGTGGCTTTCGAGGCTAATGCGGAAGAGCGGGAGACGCGCGGGTTCATTTCGATCACAACCATGCGTCCGGTGTGGGGATGAACGCCGAATTGAATATTCGAGCCGCCGGTTTCGACGCCGATTTCTCGAATCACGGCAATCGCGGCGTCACGCATAGCCTGGTATTCGCGGTCGGAGAGGGTTTGTGCCGGAGCGACAGTAATCGAATCGCCGGTATGCACGCCCATGGGATCGAAATTTTCGATCGAACAAATAATGATGACGTTGTCTTTTATATCGCGCATCACCTCAAGCTCGTACTCTTTCCATCCGAGCACCGACTCTTCAATCAGCGCTTCGTGCACGGGAGAGAAATCGAGACCGCGGGCCAGGACTTCGAGCAGCTCTTCGCGGTTGTAGGCCATGCCTCCGCCGGACCCGCCGAGGGTGAACGACGGACGCACGATTACGGGAAAGCCAATCTTTCCGGCGAACTCAAGGCCGTCTTTTAGATTATTGACCAGCGCGGATTTTGGAACGTCGAGGCCAATCTTCTGCATCGCATCTTTGAAATAGAGACGGTCTTCGGCCTTCTTGATTGACTCGACGCTCGCCCCTATGAGCTTGACGTTATATTTTTCGAGCACGCCGCTGTCGGAGAGCTCGATGGCAAGATTCAACGCGGTCTGTCCGCCGACGGTGGGAAGAACGGCGAACCCGGCGCCGGGAGAAAGCTCGCGCTCGACGCGGATGATTTCTTCCAGGTACTCGCGAGTGAGCGGCTCAATGTAAGTGCGGTCGGCGACCTCGGGGTCGGTCATGATGGTGGCCGGGTTCGAGTTGGCCAACACGACTTCGTATCCCTCGGCCTTGAGCGCCTTGCAGGCCTGGGTACCGGAGTAGTCGAACTCCGCGGATTGCCCGATGATGATGGGGCCAGAACCGAGGATGAGGATTTTGGAGATGTCAGTGCGTTTGGGCATTTAATTCAGTGGTCAGTCATCAGTTGCCAGTTCCCAGTAGTAGCTATGCGAGACGAGTCGCGCGGAACGCTGGTGTCGGTAAATCCCATTTGCAATGTCACGCGTAGTTTTCCGGATCCTTCAGTTGTCACTTCGAACGGCACCATCGCAGAGCGAAATCCTGCTGAGGAAAAAACGGCGACGTATCGACCTTTAGGGAGTTTCTTGTTCGAAAAATTGCCCTTTGCGTCAGAAACTGCACTTTGTAGATTCGCCCAGCCGTGGAGACTTTTACGGAGAACCATCACTTCCACAGAAGCAATGTTCGCTCCAGTTAGGTCAACGACCGTCCCATCAAAAGCTTGTAGTCGAGCGCACTGCGTCTGATCTGCCTCGGTGACTCGATCTTCGAATTGCTTGTGGGTTTCTTGAGCAGCTTGCTGTGCTTCCGTCAAATCTATCGAGATCGTGCTCGTTTTCGATTTTGGCGTTACCTGCAACCAGATCGAACTTGTAATCTCATCGCCGAAAATCGCCGGGGTACGGTCGCGAAGTCTAGCATCCACACGATAACTATTGGCTGCGAGCATTGGCGGGCTGACGATTCCATTTTTGTTGGTTCGAGCGGAGAACACGGGCTGCGATGAGTTGCTTGCGCTGTCGTAGAAATCAAGTTCAACACCCGCAACTGTCTTACCTCGCAGAATAACTGTCATTCTTACATTAGGAGAACATTCAACTGCAACAATCGGTTCCACCTCAACTACAGCATGGGCCACGCAAGCAGTTAGGAAGCAGAAGATCGCGATGGCGGAAATATTCACCCTTTCCACTCCTCCATCATCTTCACGAAATCTTTGAACAAGTAATGCGAGTCGTGCGGGCCGGGTGATGCTTCCGGGTGGTACTGGACAGTGAAGAGTGGCAGATTGCGGTGGCGCATGCCTTCGAGCGTCGAGTCGTTCAGGTCCATGTGCGTCAGCTCGACTTCGGATTGTGGCAGCGAATCGGGATCGACGGCAAAGTTGTGGTTGTGCGCGGTAATCTCGATTTTGCCGGTGTTCAGTTGCTTCACTGGATGATTGCCACCGTGATGTCCGAATTTCAGTTTGAAAGTTTTGCCGCCGAGAGCGATGCCGGTCAATTGGTGGCCGAGACAGATTCCGAAGATTGGCTGGCGTCCCATGAGGCGCCGGATATTGTCCACTGCGTATGTGCAGGGCTCGGGATCGCCGGGGCCATTCGAGAGAAAGACGCCGTCAGGTTTCAGGGCGAGAACGTCTTCGGCGGGGGTCTGTGCGGGGACGACAGTTACACGACAGCACTCGCTGCGCAACTTACGCAGAATGTTTTGTTTAATGCCGAAATCATAAGCCACTACATGAAAGCGCTCAGGCTCGTCTTTGAAGCCTACGACTTCAATCGGTTCGTGCGAGCGCTCGCCTACTTCCCAGACATAAGGGCGATTCGTGGTGACGACTTTCGCGAGGTCGGTGCCGTCCATTTTCGGAATTGAATTGGCTTTGGCGACCAGCTTTTCGACATCGGTTTCGATGGTCGAGACTACGCCACGCATCACACCGTTATCGCGCAAGTGGCGAACGAGAGCGCGGGTGTCGATCTCTGCGAGGACGGGAATCTTGAACTGCTCGAGATATTCTTCGGCCACCTGTTGTGAGCGCCAGTTGGAGCTGACCTTCGAAAACTCGCGGACGATTAGTCCTTCAATGTAGGGACGGGTGGCTTCGTTGTCTTCGGAATTGGTGCCGTAATTGCCGATTTGAGGATTGGTTAAAACGACGATCTGTCCGGCGTAGGAGGGGTCGGTGAAAATTTCCTGGTAGCCAGTAATGGAAGTATTAAAAACGACTTCGCCGTAGCATTCGCCTTTGGCGCCGTAGCCTTTGCCTCGGAAGACGCGGCCGTCTTCGAGCGCAAGGATAGCCTGCATTCGATCTCCAGGGAGTGGATTTTATAGAGTTTAGCAGGGATGAAAGCATAGTGGAAGCGTGGAAAACAGAGGAGAAATTGGAGATTTTAGATCGCAGATTTCAGATTCTGTCATGTAAGCAAGAGCAAGAGCCTTTAACCGCCGACGACGCAGAGGAACCCACCGGAAGCTTCAACTACACTGAAAGCATCCAATCCAGTAGAATTGGAGCCGAAATGGCCGCAGCACCTGAAACTCCCCAGCTAGCTACAGAGATAAAACCTGACAAGCCGAAGACCGCGAACCGTGCGGCCGCGCTATTTTCTGCCTGGGTGCGTGATCTGGTAATTTCGCTAGCCATTTCTGCGTTCATCATTGTGTTCCTGTACCAGCCGGTCAAAGTTGAAGGGACCAGCATGATGCCCTCGCTGGACGATCAGGAGCGCATCTTCATCAACAAGTTCGTTTATCGCATTGAACCCATCCAGCACGGCGATATTGTGGTGTTTCGATACCCGCGCGATCCGGCCAAGAGTTTTATCAAGCGAGTGATCGGGGTTGCCGGCGACCATGTGCGCATAACTGACGGTCGGGTGTATCTGAACGGCAAACTGCTGGTCGAAGATTACGTTCCACACGCATATCAGGACGATCGCTCCTATGCGGACGTGGTTGTTCCACCGGACTCGTACTTCGTATTGGGAGATCATCGGAGCTTGTCCAATGACAGCCGCGACTTTGGACCGGTGGATTCTTCTTACATCTACGGCAAAGCCGTATTCGGCTATTGGCCCGTGGACAAGATGGGACGACTGCGGTAGGTTGAGTCTGTCATACTGAGCGGAATCGGATCATTCGCCGGCGAATGATCCAAGGCAATCGAAGGATCTCTGCACTGCCGCTTCCCTTCCTAGGCATCTCACGATGAATTCGGCAGTCTGTGCCGTGTGTGAAAACTCCCTGACTCGTCTGTGCTACTCCCGATTTACATGTGTCCTTCGACTTCGCAGGAAATTCGTGTTGCGAATCTCCTGTTCCACTCAGGACGACAGCGGGGTGGATAGGATTGGAAAGCCGCGTTAGTTCTCGAAGATATTTCGAGCTAGTGTGTCTTCTTCGGTGCGGGTAGTTCTCCCAGGAATGTTTCAAGAGCTGCCGTCGCATCGGAAGATCCCTCGATCGCGCGGGTCAAATCGCTGAATTTCAGACGCACTCCCGCGAGTATCTCTCTGTCTGCAAGAAGATGGTCCAGCAACTTCTGCCAGTTTGGAACGGCACGATGTTCGAGCACCAGTTTGAGAGCAATGTTTTCGAGGAACAAGTACTCAGTTGTCTGGAGTACCACCGAAAGCCTCTTCTTTTCCTGCTTGGTCATACGGATTCATCTTTTGGCGCAAAGGGACTAGCCTACGCGCTGCGCGATCCACTCCCCCACTTCCTTAGTTCCTAGACTCCCGCCGACATCTTGCGTTGTTTTCTTTTGGCGCACGGCTTCGAGGACGGCGGCTTCAATTTTTCTCGCGGCGTCGGAAAATCCTAAGTGAGCTAGCATCATTGCTGCGGTGAGAATCGCGCCCATAGGATTAGCGACGTTCTTTCCTGCCAAGGGCGGGGCCGAGCCGTGAACGGGCTCGAACACGGAAGTCTTTCCGGGATGAATGTTTCCGCTGGCGGCCATGCCCAAGCCTCCCTGGAGCGCGGCCGCGACGTCGGTGATGATGTCGCCGAACATGTTGTTGGTAACTATCACATCAAAGTTCCGCGGGTCGCGCACCATCTGCATGCAGAGAGCGTCAACGTACATGTGCTCGGATTTGATCTGCGGATATTCGGCGCCGACCTGTTTGAATACGCGCTGCCAGAGACCTCCGGCGTACGTCATAGCGTTCGATTTATCGCACATGAGAACGCGAGTGCGCGCGCTGCCATCGGCTTTCTTATTGTGCGCGGAGTATTCGAAGGCGAATCGAATAACGCGCTCCACGCCTTTGCGAGTGTTGATGTCTTCCTGGATCGCAACTTCGTCAGCAGTTCCCTGCTTGAAAATGCCGCCGGAATCGACGTAAACCCCTTCGGTGTTTTCGCGGACCACCACGAAGTCCACATCCTTCGGCTCAATGCCCTTCAGCGGACAGAGTGTTGCATCGAGAAGGCGCACTGGGCGGACGTTTGCGTAAAGGTCCATTTTGAAGCGCATGCCGAGCAGGATTTCTTTGGCGTGAATGTTCGAGGGCACGCGCGGATCGCCGAAAGCGCCGACGAGAATGGCGGCGAACTCTCGTCTCAGCATCTCGAAGCCGTCGGGCGGGACGGTGGTGCCATCGGCAAGATAGCGGTCGGCACCCCAATCGAAAGAGGTCAACGCGAGCGACGCGCCTGAGGCTTCGAGAACCCGAATAGCCTGAGGAATGACTTCCTTGCCGATACCGTCGCCAGGGACAACGGCGATTTTTTTGTTGTTCACGGGAGGAAGATATCAGAAATCCAGGTAGTGACAAACATGTGCTAACCCTCAGGGGCTAAAGCCCAGAAACATTTAAAGGATTAACGCAGGGCCAAGGCCCTGCTCCACCCATCTCTCCTCTATCGTCTCTGCACCACCCGTCTCCGCTCTCGGGTGCGACCGGAACTGCTCCGCTATAATCAGTATGAGCATGCATGTTCTGGCACAACAAGAGCAGGACGCCTCCGCAGTGACCGACAGCCGGCGGGAGCTGACTGCGCTGGTCGCTGGCTGCGGAATTGACCGGCCAGATCGGGCGCTGATTTCTCTGACTGGGCGCGACCGCGTGCGCTGGCTGAACGGCATGGTCAGCAACAATATTCGGGATTTGCCGCCGGGCAATGGAGTTTACGCGTTTGCTCTTACTCCGCAGGGACACATTCAAGCCGACCTATACGCTTTCAATCGCGGGGAAAGCCTGCTGGTCGAAACCGAGCGGGCGCAATCGGCAGCGCTGCTGCAGATTTTTCGCAAGTACATCATCATGGATAAGGTCGAGATTGAAGACCTGAGCGAGAAAACTGCCGTGTTCAGAGTCACGGGTCCGAAATCTGGCGAGGTGCTTGGCTCACTAGCCTTGACCGAAACTCTCGGGACGCTGCAGCTTGCGGACGTGAACTCGAACGACGCCGCGCTCACGCTGGTCCGTGGGGACAATCCAATTGTTCCAAACTATGAGCTGTGGGTTCCGGCGGAACAAGGTGAGTCTGTTTGGAAATCTTTGTTGCAGGCTGGCGGAGTTGAGGTCCACGAGCCGACGTTAGAGACATTCCGAATTCTGTGCGGGATCCCCAAGGTTGGCCAGGACATCCGGGAGCGGACTCTTCCAGCCGAAACCGGGCAGGAGCGAGCTCTGAATTACAACAAAGGCTGCTACATCGGGCAGGAAATTGTAGAGCGCATTCGCTCCCGCGGGGCCGTGCATCGAGTCTTCGTTGGATTCGAAGTGGAAGGGCCTGCTCCTTCTGGGGGAACAAAGATACAGAGCGAAGGCAAGGACGTGGGCGAGATCACGACAGTCGCGGCGCAGCCGCTGAAAAACAGGCGCCTCGCCCTGGGATATCTCCGAAGAGAATTTATGGGTGGCGACAAGACATTAACTGCGGAAGCGGCGCAGGTGAAACCAACGAAATTACCGTTTTCCGGGATACTATAGAGGAGAAAGCAAGGCAATAACTGTCGGACAAAAGTATCCGAACCACACGTGCATCTTATGGCAGAGAGAAAACAAGAAACCTTCACTGTAACCGACCGCAGACTTTTTACCGCTGATGGTGAGCTGCGCAAGGACGTGCCCGAGGAACGAGAACAAGAACTTCCGGTGACGAGTAAGCCGCAAGCGGCAAATCCCCCAACTCCGGCAGAGGAGAGCCGGTCGCAACAAACTCCAGAACCGCAGGGTCCCAGCGCGGCAGAGCAACAGGAGCAAGCTCACGCTTACCAGAAGTCTTCGGCGGAGATGGACCGTCAGGCTGAGGCGAGTGGAATCTCAACGAAAGACATGGAGATCACCTTCGAGCGCTTCCTGGCGTCGCTCTACATGACCGGAATGATGCAGCTCGGCTTGATGCATGAACAAGGAATGCAGCCGCAGGTCGACTTGATCGGGGCGCGACAGACCATCGACACATTGGCGCTTCTCAAGGAAAAGACCAAGGCCAATCTCACTTCGAAGGAAGAGAATTTTCTGCAAAATGCGCTTTATGAAATGCGAATGGCTTATGTAGAAGTAACCAATGCCATCGCCAAGAGCGCGCAGCAGGTTCCTGCCACAAAATGAAGGCGACGCTGACCGTGCTGGGCAGCGGCACCTCGATGGGCGTACCCACAATCGGCTGCGAATGTGTGGTCTGTCATTCTTCAGATCCGCGAGACAAACGCACCCGGCCGTCAGTACTCATTGAATACGACGGACGATCGGTAATCATCGACACAACACCGGACTTTCGCGAACAGGCGATCCGCGAGAATATCCGAAAGCTCGATGCGGTCCTGTACACGCATACTCATGCGGACCACTTATTAGGAATCGACGATCTGCGGCCGTTGAGTTTTCTGCATAAACCCAACAAGATGCCGCTCTACGCGCATCCTGACGCGGCCGAATTTATCCGCAAGATGTTCGGCTATATCTTTGACGCGAATTACAAATTCGGCGGATTGCCGCAGGTCGAGTTGCGACCGATCAACGGCTCAGTGGAACTCTACGGGGCCCGATTCGAGCCCATCGTGCTGATCCACGGTGAGGCGGAAATCTACGGCTTCCGTTTCGGATCGGCAGCTTATTTGACCGACCACAGCGATATTCCGCAAACTTCACTGGCCAAGTTGCAGGGGCTGGACGTGTTGTTTCTGGATGCGCTGCGATACAAGCCACATCCCACGCATTCGACAGTGGAAAACTCCCTGCAGACAGTTGAGCGGCTGAAACCGCGACGAGCATTTTTTACTCACATCTGTCATGACTTGCCTCACGAAGAGACGAATGTCAGCTTGCCGGACAACGTGAAGCTTTCGTACGACGGGATGAAGCTGGAGTTCGAGATTTGAGCAACCCAAAAAACTTTTAACCGCAGAGATCGCGGAGAGAAGCCACAGAGAACGCAAAGAACGACATGCAGATTTTTCACACACTCGAAGAGATTCCGGCGGATTTCGGGCCGTCGCTGGTCAGCGTCGGAAATTTTGACGGCGTGCATCGGGCGCACGTTCGGGTGCTGAATGAGATTGTGGTGCGCTCGAAGCAGCGGCGGGCGCGCTCCATAGCGGTGATCTTCGAGCCTCATCCCATGCGCATTGTACGGCCGGATTCCGGACTCAAGCTGCTGACGCCGACTGCGATCAAACTTCGATTGCTCGAAAAAACCGGGGTGGATGCGGTGGCCATCATTCCCTTCACCCGCGATCTCTCACTGATGAACCCTCGGGATTTTGTGAAACTAATCCTCTGCGACCGACTGCACGCTCTCGAAGTCCATGAAGGGTATAACTTTCGTTTCGGTCATAGGGCTGGAGGCGACATCCATCTCCTGACCCAACTTGGGGCCGAACTTGGCTTCGAAGTGATCGCGTATCCAGAGATGCGGCTGCGCGGGGAATCAGTGTCGAGCACGCGAATCCGCGAATTGATACAGGCAGGCGAAATGAGCCGAGCGCGATTTTTGTTGGGCCGCCCATTCAGCATTCAATCAACGGCTGGGCGCGGGCGCGGTTACGGTTCGAAGTATACAGTGCCGACGATCAACTTAAGCCGGTACGAAGAGTTGGTGCCACGCGATGGTGTCTATGTCACTCAGACTCGAGTCGGCGCAGAGTGTTTTGATTCAGTCACCAATGCCGGAAATCGCCCAACCTTCGGGAGCGGTTCCTTCGCCATCGAGAGTCATTTGCTCGACTTTCATCCGCTCGAAATAAGACCGGAAACTGAAATCGACATTTCCTTTTTAACGCGGGTACGTGACGAAATAAAGTTCAGCTCGGTAGAGAAACTGCGGGAGCAGATTCAGCGGGACGTTGTGCGCACTAAACATTATTTCGGATTGATGCGGCGAAAAGCGCTGACCGCAGATTTGCGAAGTAGTTAGTGAGGCAGGTAGCCGTCTTCCATTGGGACTTTGCCGTCGACGCGAATGATGTTGACGTGATCATTCAACGAGCGGACATCGACCAGGCCTACAGCCCCCGGCGTGCTTTCCACGTAACTCAAAACGTCTTCGTCCGAATCGACAATCTTTACTGAGTCTTTGTGCTCGGCAATCCAACTCTGCCATTGCTGCGCGGACATCTTGTTCAATCGCTGAAGCGTGATGGTCTCACCGTTAGAAGCTCTGTGCAGCACGAGCTGAATGCTCTTACCATCGGCCCATTTCTTTGTCTCGGCGCGAAAAATTCTGCTCAGCTGCGTTGAAGATACGGTGGCAACGCCGTTCTGTTTCGAGACTACGACTGCCATGTGGTGCGCGTAACACGGAGCGACCGAAATAACGGCAAATAGAAACACAGTCGCGGGGCGAAAAATTGTGAACTTCATACATTTACTCCACTTAACTCAGGCTAGTCGAACTTAGCGCGGAAGTGGAGGTTACCAAAGTGTCTGCATGGGAACCTTTTGTAAATAATTGGTCAACGAACGGGGGAAGATCAATCTACGGGAGTGACATGTTGAATATCTGAACCCGACCTCTGGGCCAACACAATCGCGCTCAGCACCATAGCGATTCCAACCGCCTGCAGTGGATCGACTACCTCTTTCAATGCAACTGCCGCAATCAGGATGGAGAAAACCGGCTCGAGACAACTCGCGATAATGGCTTTGGTCGGCGCCAACAGTTCGAGTCCAGCGAAATAGAACGTGAACGGCAGCAGCACAGATAGAAATGAAAAGACAGCCAGAAATGCCCACGTTGTTGCGGAGTAGTGCGCGGCAATAATCTTATTAGGTGGATTTAACATGAGCCAAAATAACGTAGCTGCCAGCGTGGTGTACAGCAGCACCGTCCAGCGATCATACCGCGCCAACAAGTAATGGCCGCCGATGTTGTAATAAGTGAACGAAAATGCCGCAATCAGCGCGGCAATAACGCCAACCGCGTCGAGTTGCACTCCGGCGTGGCGAAACAGCCCGATCACCAACGCGATTCCGGCAATCGCGAGCAGGACGGAACCAATCTTTGATAGGGTTAAGTGCTCTGCACCGCGGGCCACCATATAAAGCAGTACCCATACCGGTGCTGTGTATTGCACGATGATCGCGGTCGCCACGTTGGTTCTTTGGATCGCCACATAATAGAAGTAATTGGAAGCGGCCACGCCCCCCAACCCTAAGACAAATAGCTTACTGAGGTCTCTCCCGGGCAGGCGTAGCGATTTGATACCGCGCCGGGCGATCAATCCCGCCGCCACAACCATAAACGAAAAACTGGTGCGGCACTGAGACAGAATCAGAGGATCCACGTTGCGGATGCCAGAGCGTGGCAGAAGAAGTCCGGTAAACGCAGCCCGGCCGAGGCCGGCCGAAAGGCCCCAAAACAAAGCGGCCGCGCCAATGTAAACAAATCCTCGCACTGAACTGAAATGACCGCCGCCCGGCTCGAATGTTTTCGAGTTTGAGGATGGAGACACGCCGGCGCTTTGCGTCATCATTTTTGCCGTCGTCTTTAACTCTTATCCGAGTCCAACCGAATTTCGTAGGTGATGCGGGCGGTCTTATTCAGCATGGCGGCAACTGAACAGTACTTCTCTTCCGACAGACGCACCGCATCCTCAACCGCTTTTCGCGTGGGATTTCCCGAAACCCGGTACAGCAATTTGATGTCCGTGAAAACACGCGGCGGCTCGTGGGCTTTTTCTGCACGGGCGCTGACTTCCACGGCCGTGAAAGGCTCGCGTTTTTTTTGCAAAATGCTGACCACGTCGTAGGCGGTGCACCCGCAAAGCGCTACCAACACCAGCTCCATTGGACTATTGCCGGCTTTGCTCTCTCCATCCAGGAGCACAGGGTGGCCGGCATTGCCGGTCCCGGCGAATTGCATTTGGCCTGACCACTTCACTGTTGCTTGCAACATCTGTCATCTCCGATTGTCAGTACTTGGTTCTGGATGAATTAGTACGCGGAATAGTTCCGGGGCTTCCTGTTTGAACCGGGTTTCTAGCGCGGTGGAAACATCATGCACACGGGAAAGCGGCATCTCGTCGGGAAAAGTACAGTGGCAGGAAATGTAGACTCGCCCATTAACTCGCTTGACCTCGATGTCGTGAGTGTCCAGAATATCGGAAAATTCCGCGGACACGGATTTTAGTCGTTCCTCTAAAAGAGCGTGACGCTCGATCTGCTCACCGGCTTCGATGGTCGACGGTTCGCTTTCGATATGCGTCAGGATCGATGCAATCTCGGGGATTTCATGGCGGATCTCAGACTCCAGCATACTCACCAGATCATGCGCCCGTTTGAGCGGCAACTTCTCATCCATCTCCAGATGTTGTTCTACGTGCAGCTGCCCATGCAAGTCCTGAACGCTTACATCATGCACGTTCAGATTGTGGCGGGTCGCGACGGCCCGTACCCGGTCGAAAATGTTCTCCGCCGAAGCCGCGCGGGGAATGGGGTGGACCACGACGTCTGCATCCGGAAGCAGGCGGTGCACAGCGCTCGTGACCTCGTCTGCAACCTGGCCTGATCGTTGAAAAGTGACATTTCGCGCCAGCCCAATGGATACGTCGGCGAAATAGCGGTTACCGGCGCGACGGATGCGCACACGATCGACCTCGAGCAATCCTTCCACGCTCTCCAAGGCTTTCATGATTTTGCTGCGGGCGCCGACGGGAGCCGCATCGAGCAGCGCATCGATGGTGCGGCGGGCCAGGCGCGTGCTCACGAACACGATGACCCCGGCCACAAATAAGGCCGCTACGGGATCAGCAGAAACGAGCCATGCTGTATGCGTTCTTCGCCCGAGCACAACCAGCGCCAGTCCAAGGGCGACAACTCCGCTGGACCAAATATCCGTCGAAAAATGAAGCGCGTCGGCCTGCAGCGCCTGGCTGTCGTACTTAGCGGCGATGGTTCCTAACGCGCGTGAACGCCAGAAATCGACCGCCATCGAGAAAAATAACGTGAGGAATGCAGCCATGCCAGGCTCGATTTCCACGCGATGAAAGAACAAGCGTTTGAACGCCTCGTAGATGATGACCACGCAGGTTACGAGCAGCAGGCCGGTTTCGATGAAAGCTGAAAAATTCTCGACCTTGCCGTGACCGTATTGATGGTCGGCGTCCGCCGGTTTATCGGAAACCCGCACCGAGAAAAGCGTGATAGTCGCGGCGATCAGGTCCAGTGCAGAGTGTGCCGCCTCAGACAAAATGCCGAGACTCCCGGTGGTGATACCGACAAAAATCTTCAGGCCGGTGATGGCCAGGGCGGCCAATAGAGAATTGGCGGCGGCATTGCGCTTTTCTGCCCGCATCGACTCTGAACTGAAGGTTGCTGGCACGCCTGACATATCAGAATTATCGCTGGGCAGCAGAGTTCCGCCAAGTGAGCAGGACTAAGTTGATGGACTCAGGCCTGTGCTAGGATTCTTTATTACCCTTTCAATCCCTCGGAGGTATTCTTTGAAAAGCGTTCTCAATGGAGTCGTCTGTCTGCTGCTGGCGACCGCAGCCATAGGCCAGACCACCAAGCCGGCTCCCACTCCCACTCTTAAGCCGCGTCCGTCTGAGTCGAATGAATTGATTCCGAATTCCAGTGTCGCGCCTGATGCGCCAGTGATCACGATACAAGGCCTTTGCGAAAAACCGGCGGACAGTAACGCTACGCCTGCAGATTGCACCACTGTAATCACGCGGGCTGATTTTGAGAAGTTGGTGAATGCGGTTCAACCCAACATGCCTCCGGCCAATCGAAAACCTTTTGCCACCCGCTATGTGACGATACTGCTGCTGGCGGAAAAGGCACATGAAATGGGACTCGACAAGACTCCTGACTTTGACGAGCAAATGTATATTGCGCGGCTGCAACTTCTCGCCCGGCAGGCTGGAGAAAAAATGCAACGGGATGCTACTAATGTTCCAGATAGCGAAATCAGTGACTACTACCAGCAGCACGCGAGTGATTACAAGACCATCAGCTTTGATCGAATTTACATTCCCAAGCAGAAACAGGTTGAAACCTCGGCGCAGCCGAACGAGCTGCACGCGCAGAAGGGGCCCGGCACGTCCGAAGCTGATCTGAAAGATGAAGCTGATAAATTGCGTGCCAGGGCCGCCGCCGGAGAAGATCCCAACAAGCTGCAGCTGGAAGCCAATGAGTTCGCCGGAAACAGAGCTCAAGGTGCCGACGTCAAAGTCGAGAACATGCGCAGGGCGAGCATTCCAACAAGCGATACAGGCATTTTTGATCTGAAGGCGGGCGAGGTTTCGCAGGTGTTCAGCGACGCTACCGGCTACAGAATTTACAAGGTCGAGGAAATAAAAGAGCTGCCACTGACGAGCGTGCATGATGAGATCGCGCGCGCAATGCAGGGGCAAAACATGAAGAATTCGTACGACTCACTGCAGAACTCTGCAAAAACAACGTTTGACAACACCTATTTTGCTACTCCTGGAGCGCCTTCGCTGCGGAACCCTGGCGAAAAGCCCGCTTCACCCGGAGCGACCACAACTCCTCCTCCTGGAAAGAAATAAATGGCGGACGCTCTTCCGTCCGTTATCGTGACGGGAATTTCCGGAAACCTTGGGCAGCGCTTGCTGCCCATGCTGTCCGGGTTCCGCGTAGTTGGGGTGGACTTCCGTCCTCCGCAAACCGATTTTCCCTTGCAATTTGTTCAGATGGATTTCGGCCTGGAATCATCTTGCCTGCAAATGATCCAACTACTGCGCGATGTACGGCCAGTGGCGGTTGTGCACCTGGCGTTCGTAATGGATGCGGTGCGCACGGGAATTCTGGACCGCGATCGGATGTGGCAAGTGAATGTGGCCGGGACCGCGCGCGTGGTGGAAGCTGTCACTGAAGCCAACCGCGAATGGCCGATGGTGGAGAAGTTCATCTTTATGAGCAGCGTTTCAGCGTATGGTCCGGGACTTTCAACACCCGCGGCTGAAGAAACCCCGTTAGGCGCCCACACTTACATATATGGGATCCACAAGATGGAAGCCGACCGGGTGGTACAACAACGCGCTCCCGCCCTGCGGGGATGTAGCGTTTACATCCTGCGGCCGCACATTTTCGCTGGGGCCAGCATCGAAAATTATTTTATGGAAGCATTTCGGGGCGTGCCGGGTGGGGCCAGCAAACGGGCGGCGCGAATGCGGAAGCAGGGCAAACGGCTTCCCTGCATGTTGCCTTCGGGCAATAAATATTTGCACCACCGAATTCAGTTCGTCCACATTGATGATATTGCACGCCTGATCGCGTTCATCTTAAACAAGAACGAACCTGAAGGGCGCCGGCTTAGCATTCTGAACGTTGCCGGACGCGGCGGACCAATGACCTACGAGCAATGCGTCCGTCTTGCCAATGCCAAACTGGTGCGCGTTCCGACTGAGAAGCTGTTTGCTCTGATACTGCGACTCTTGTGGGCGATTAAGCTCTCGACTATTCCTCCGGATGTAGCGCCCTACATGACCTCGGACACGGTGATGGATACTTCCCGCCTGGAAGCGTTCCTTGGTAGCCAGTACACGTCGGTTCTTCGTTTTCCGATCGCTGATGCGTTTGCCGAATGCTTCCGGCAGCCTGAGGCGAAAGTCCAGTCTGCGCCCACGGGAAAAACTTAACGTTTTCCGCGGAAGAGGCCGGCAATTCCGAACGTGTACGGCGTCCACGAAACATCGCGAAAGCCAGCGGCTTGCATACGAGCAACTATCTCCGGTGGCTGCGGAAATCGCTCGACTGAGGCGGGTAGATACGAATAGGCTCCGTTATTACCAGAAATCAACCGGCCGACTCGCGGGAGAACGGCTTTGAAGTACACGTCGTAGATCCTGCCCAAGAACCCCTGCGGCTCGCTGAATTCCAAAATGCCGCATTCGCCTCCCGTGCGAAGCACTCTCAGGATTTCTCGCAAGCCAGCGTCGTAATCAGCGAGATTGCGAAAGCCGAATGCCGAAGTGACCAAATGGAAGCTCTGGTCTGGAAATGGAAGTTGCAACGCGTCGGCTTCGACCCATTGAATCGGACGTTCTGCTGATTTTTTCTTCGAAGCGAGCACCAGCATAGTGTGCGAAAAATCTGCGCCGGTAATTCCGGCTTGCGTGCCCTGCCGCCGCAATGCCAGCGCCATGTCGCCGGTACCACAGCACAGATCGAGAACCTGAGCCCCAGGTTGCGAAAGAATCTGCGCAAAGGTCCGGGCCGTCCGACGCCACCACAGTTTATCGATGTTGGCGGAGAGCAGATGATTGAGCAGATCGTAGCGGGGTGCAATCGCCGTAAACATTTCGCGAACCGCGCGGGCGGCGGAATCGCGGTCGGAGGCGCCTTGAACAGCGGCACCGCGAACGGGGTTGTCTGACGGTTTGTCCCTGACTTCCCTACTCACGCGAAAGCCGCCGAATCTGCGCCAGCGCCGACGCGACCGCCGTCTCCGGCACTTGGTTTACGACTTCAACTTTGCCGATTTCTTTGGGCAGCACAAAATTCACCACGCCCGATTCGGTTTTTTTGTCGGAGCGCACCAGCGTCATGGCTCTGGAAGTGGTGACGCTGACGGTGGGGAGAGATCCCCAAGAGAGGCTTGCGTCGCGAATCCGCTCGAAGGTCCCGTTGTTGGAAAAGCGTACTTCGTCAGCAATGGCGGCGGCGGCAATCATTCCCCAGGCAACTGCCTCGCCGTGCAAAAAATGTCGGTAAGAGGTTGCGGTCTCGAGTGCGTGGCCGAGCGTGTGCCCAAAGTTCAGAACCCGGCGCAGACCGCTTTCCTTTTCGTCGGCCGAAACAACCTGCGCCTTAAGTTTTACGGATTCCGCAATCGCCCAAGTGAGCAGCTCACGATCTTTGCGCAATGACTTGATGGAGCATTGCTCGAGACGCGCAAACAATGCGGGATTGCCGATGACTCCGCACTTGAGAGCTTCGTACATGCCGGCGCGAAATTCTCGATCCGGGAGAGTGGAAAGCGTCGCTGGATCGATGAGCACAAGCACCGGTTGGTAAAACGTGCCCAGAAGGTTCTTGCCGGATTTTAGATTTACTCCGGTCTTGCCGCCGATGGCAGCGTCCAGTTGAGCTTGCACGGTAGTGGGCATTTGGACAAGCGTTACCCCGCGCATGTAAACCGACGCGAGCATGCCAGCCACATCGCCGACTACACCGCCGCCAAATGCGAGTACGACCGCCTTACGATCGGCGCCGAGCTTCAGAAGATCTTCCGCCAGCTTTTCAACACTTGAAAGCCGTTTGAATCGCTCGCCATCGCGCATCTCGACAATTTTAGGAGCGAAGCCGGCATTGGCAAGAGATCGCAGCAACATCTTCCCCCAGCGCCGGCGCACTGGAGGGACCGTGACCACAAACACGGGTCGAGTTTCCCCGAAAAGATCATGCAGAATCTGCCCGGCGCCAGAGAGCACGCCATGCTCTATCACAGCTTCATAGGTGCGTGATGCGGTGGTGACTGGGATGCGGAGCATTGCGAACATGATAACAAGCCCTCAGCCGTCAGCCATCTGCCGTCAGGATAAGATCAACTTCCTTGTCGAGCGGACAGCCGAGGGCGGCTGTCTCCACTCTTCCTCGCTCGACTGGACGGCGGAGGATGGGTTTCTACACGATTCAGTGGCGAATGCGGCGTCGCTTGTAGAATGCTGCGGGTTTCAGGTATACCATTTCGATCATGCCAGCCGCTCCTTCCGAGACTGATTTTCTCGTCATTGGCGCCGGAATTGCGGGCCTGCGCGCAGCGATTGAACTCGCTCCTGCGGGCCGCGTGATGGTGCTGGTGAAGCGCGAGATCGCAGACTCCAGCACGCAATATGCTCAGGGCGGAATTGCGGCCGCGCTCAGCGACGAAGATGAGATTAGCCTGCATCTCCAAGACACCCTCAACGCGGGCGACGGACTTTGCAATCAAGAAGCAGCGAGGGTGTTGGTTGAGGACGCTCCGCAGCGTATCGAGGAACTAATCGCCTGGGGAACGCAGTTCGACCGCGAAGGTACCAAGCTGACTTTCGGGCGTGAAGGCGCGCACAGCCGTAATCGGATTCTGCACGCCCACGGCGATTCGACTGGCCGCGAAATTCAGCGGGCGTTGTATGCCAAAGCTAAGACGCTTCCTGAAATTTCGATCCGCGAATACGAGTTCTCTACTGATCTGGTGATGGAGAATGGTCGGGTGATCGGCGTTCGCGTGATTGACGATCACGGCACGCAGCGCACGATTCACGCTTCCGCGGTACTATTGGCCACCGGAGGTATGGGCCAGCTCTACATGAATACGACCAATCCCACCGTGGCCACAGGTGACGGGGTGGCCATGGCCTACCGCGCAGGCGCGGAAGCGACTGACCTCGAGTTCATTCAGTTTCATCCCACAGCGCTTTATCTGAAGAAGGCGCCGCGCTTTCTTCTTTCGGAAGCGTTGCGTGGCGAGGGCGCATATCTCCGCAACATGGAGATGATGCGCTTCATGTCGAAGTACCATCCCATGGGCGAACTGGCGCCGCGCGACGTGGTGGCGCGGGCGATCATGCATGAACTGGAAAGGGTTCGCGCCAAAGAGCCTGTGGTTTATCTCGACATGACACATCTGGACGAAGGGCACATTCGTAAACGCTTCCCGCGAATTTACGCGACTTGTATGCAGTACAACATCGACATCACCACTGAGTTTGTTCCCATTCGGCCGGCGGCGCATTACGCAATGGGAGGCGTCCGCTCCGACCTCGAGGGTCGGGCCACATTGCCGGGACTGTACGCTGCCGGAGAGGCGGCGGGAACCGGGGTCCACGGCGCGAACCGGTTGGCCAGCAATTCCCTGCTGGAGGGTTTGGTGTTTGGTGCTCGTGCGGGGAAAAAGATGCGGGACGAACTCAAAGCGCCGTCGCAGCGGGCTTCTGGTCTTCCCCCGGCCGCGTACTCGAATGGCCCAGTGAGTATTCCGGTGGACGCCTCAGTCATTGAACTCCAGGAGCTGATGTGGAAGAACGTTGGAATCGTGCGCACCGGCAGTGGATTGAAGGAAGCCATAAAGAGGTTAGGAGAAATTGGCGAAAAGGTTTCGCGCCCACACAGCCGGCGCGAGTTCGAGGCGAGAAATCTGCAGATCGTGGGAACGCTGGTTGCGCGTTCAGCTCTGGCGCGAGAAGAAAGTCGAGGCGCACACTATCGCACAGATTATCCTGACCACAACGACGCGAAGTTCAAGAAACACTCAGTGGTCACAACCGATAAGATACTGTTCGAGTAGTGACGGTCCAGAGCAAACTTTAGGGACAAGTAAGCTTCGCGCTGCTAGATACCGCCGTCGACATTTGCGTTCCCTGGCCGGAATTGCTTGAGGCGATTGCATTGATAGTGACCGTGCCGGCCGCACCGGAGACACAAGACGCTAGTCCAGTCTGAGTTATGGTTGCAACATTCATATCCGAAGTGGACCAAGTGCCGGTATATGGGCTAACGAACGGCACGGTTGCGGGAGATGGCGCTTTGCTGAATGTCCCCATCGCGGTGAATTGCACTTGACCGTGCGTGGTTTGCGCATCGGCATTCGCGGGGCTCAGGGTCATCGATTGGAGAACACGATTTGATGTCGAGTTCATCGAGCCACAGCCGATAGTTGCGACCAAAACCACAGCCAAAACGGAAGTCGTCGGAACACTGCGAGAGATCATAACGATCCTCCTAGACCAAAGTGTACAACTCTGCAAGGACTAACTTGTCAAATTACCGTCAATTCAAAGGTATCCGGCTTAGACTTTCCGTGGCGCGTCGCGGTGCAACGCCGAGGCCACAATTGTGATGAGCAAAATCCCCGCGATTACAGACAAAGAAATATCTGTGCGGATTGGGTAGCGGTGCGACAGCAGCATCTTGGCCCCGACAAATACCAGCACACAGGAGATCCCGTAGTGCAAGTATTCGAACACTTCCATAAGGGACGACAGTGTGAAGAACAGGGAGCGTAGGCCGAGAATTGCGAAAATATTTGAGGTGTAGACGATGAAAGTGTTCAGGGTGATCGAGAGAACGGCGGGGATGGAGTCGACGGTGAAGATCACGTCCGTGGTTTCGATCACAATGAGCACCAGCAGCAACGGAGTGGCGCAGAGTTGTTCGCCGCGCACAAAGAATTTGCTGCCGACGAAATCTGAAGTTACAGGCATGAACTTTCGGACCAGGCGCAGCAACGGATTCTTCTCCGGATGGACTTCGCCGCCACGCTGAAACAGCAACCGGATGCCGCTATAGATGAGTAGAAGTCCGAAGCCATAGATAATCCAGTGAAACCTTCTGATGAGGCCTACGCCGGCGAAGATAAATGCCGCGCGCATTACAATCGCGCCGATGATTCCCCAGAACAGCACCCGATATTGCTCGGGTTCGGGCAGGCGAAAGTAGCGGAAGACCAGAAGAAAGATAAAAAGATTGTCTGCGCTCAACGAGAGTTCGATCACGTACCCGGTGGAGAATTCGAGGGCGGCGGTGCGCCCTTGCGTGCCATACAGAATCGCTGCGAAAGCGGCTGCCAGCGCGATCCATATGCCGCTCCAGGCCAGCGCCTGGCGCAAACTGGGGGTTCTCGCGCGACGATGAATGACGCCGAGGTCGAGCACCAGCATGGCGGCGACGAATACATTGAACAGCATCCAGGCCAGGGTCTCGTTCATAGGCTTAGGCTGTGGGGATTAGAAATGAAATTGCGGAAGGCAGCAATGTCGAGGTAGTACAAAGATGTTGGGGAAATAGTGAGTCACAGAGTAGCGGGTGAGGGCGCCCACTCCACACAAGTGCTCCACACAAGCCTAGCGCTGGTTCAGCAGACGCACGGTTTCGAGCGTCACGGTGCCGACGATCTCCAGGCTCTTCGGACTAAGTTTGTCAACGGTGTCGTCCGTGGTGTGATGGAACACATTGTTGTAGCCGTAATTGAGGTCGATTAAATCCACCGCAGGAACCCCGCTCTTTATGAATGGCAGGTGGTCGTCATCCACGGAAATCTCGCGCCCGAAGAAATGTGACTGATATCCGACGCGAGTGGCCGCCTGACCGACAAGATCTTCTAGCCAGGGCGTGGAGTAAGTATCGTGCTCGATGTTCAGATCGGCGTCGCCGATCATGTCTTCCAAGATGAATGCTTTGATTTTCTTCAGCGTTCCATCGTTTTGCCATTTTTGCGCCAGGTGACGAACCCCGTAGAGCGATTCGGGATCATCCCACGGCAGCTTCATGGACTCTTCAGCGTCGTCCCAGAGCAGCCAGACGCTATAGCCATCTAGTTTTTTACCGCGAAGCTGGTTGGCAATTTCGAGCAGGAGCGCGCTGGAAGACGCGCCATCGTTCGCCCCTATATATGAGGTATTTCGCAAAGGCCAGTTGGTATCGTAGTGGCTGGCGATCACAATGATCCCGTCTCGCTTTCCGGGAAATTTCACGATGATATTGCGTACGGGAAATGTTCCTTCGGTGGGATGTATCTCGAACGAATCCTGCTCAACGTCGTCGCCCTTTAAATGCGACAGAATGTAGTTCTCGACTTTCTTGTGGTTCTCACTTCCGATGGGGCGCGGTCCATAAGCCACGATTTCTTTTACGTATTGCATGGCGCGATTAGCGTTGAAGGCTGGAGGCGGACTGCTGTCGGGCGGCAAATTCGATGCATCGGTATTTACCGCAGACGCGGATGCCGGGCTGGAGCTGGAAGCCGCGGCATTCTTCCCTCTTGAGCACGCGAACAGCGCTAGAACAAAAATCAGGAAAAAAAGTTTGCAGGTCCTCATGCGTTCTTTTTAGCGGCGCGGGCTTGACGCTGAGTGGGATGAACGAACCATGCGACGCCGATACTTAGAACATACAACGCGACCATCGGGGCCGCAAAAACGCACATGCTGCTGATATCGGGCGTTGGCGCAAGAGCTCCGGCAATGATGAAGATCGCTAGGATGCCGTAACGAATGTTTCGCCACATCCAGCCCGCGCTGACAACGCCCATTAGGGCCAGGAAGAACACAACAATCGGCATCTGAAAAACTAAGCCGAGCCCCAAAATCAGAGTCAAGAACAGGTCAGTGTACTCATGGATGTTAATCATCGGCGTGAACTGTGTGCCCATCCTGCCAATGAAAAACTCCAATGCGGCCGGGTAGACTAACCGATAGCCAAAGTAACCGCCTGCTGTAAAAAGAAAAATCGTGGAGACCATGAAAGGAATGGCATAGCGCTTTTCCTTGCGATAGAGGCCGGGCGAAATAAATAGCCAAACCTGGTACAGCACGTAGGGGGACGTGAGAAACAGCCCCGCGACTGCGGAGATCTTCAAGTAAAGGTTGAAGGGTTCCACCGGGGTCATATAGACGAGTTTTGCTGGCAGCCCGTGCGCTCTTAGTACCTCAAGAATGGGCTTCTGCATGAAGCTGAACAGGGCCTCGCGCTTCCACCAGCAGACAGCCATGCCGCACGCCACCGCCGCCAGTGAATGAAAGATGCGCTTCCGGAGCTCCTCCAAATGCTCGAGGAAACTCATCGAGGTCATGGGCTCGCGTTCGGATTCTTGTGGTTCCAGTTCGGTGACGGCTTCAGGCATGGCTGCTGTGGGCGGGCGAATTTACGTCCGGCGAAGCTGGATCGGAGTCCGGCCGATTCTCGGGCAAAGCAAATCGCGAAGAGGAAGCAGGGATGGATCCCGCCATTGGCTCGATCTTGGGCGAACTCGATTGCGCCTGCTCTTTTCTTTTCTCCTCGAATTCCAACTGCGAAATTTCCGACTCGATCTGCGCCTTGAACTCGTTCGATGCGCGCTTAAACTCGGCGAGAGCTTTCCCGACCTGACGAGCGATCTGCGGCAGCTTTTTTGGCCCGAACAGGAGCAAGGCAAGAATGAACAAAACTACGGTGTCGGGAAAACTCATGCTTAGATCATAGCGGAGCAATTAGCGCCCAGCAATGCGCAGGCAAGTCAGGTCGTTGTTTGTTGCTGACTGCTCCGCTTGACGCAGAGAATTACACATTGACAACACCCCGGGCTGACCACTATCTTACGTCCGCTCGTTTCTCAACGATGAAACTCTGGCTCAAAATCGTTCTTATAGTTTTAGTTCTAATCATCGCCTTCGCTGGCGTGGGTGCAGTCAAACTTTTTGGGCCGCGAGCGTTCCTGGGTCCAAAAGCCCGTCCATTGACGAACCGCACGTTTGATCGCACTCCAGCTCGATTGCAGCGCGGGAGCTACCTAGTGAATGGGGAGCTGGCCTGCATGTACTGTCATTCACCGCATGACTGGACCAAGCACGATGCACCGATACGGGCGGGATTGGTGGGCGCGGGAGATCTGTTCCCAGAAATTGGCCTGCCTGGCCGAGTGGTGGCGCCGAATCTGACTCCCGACAGCCAAACTGGCGCCGGAACGTGGACTGATGACATGCTCGCCCGCTCGATCCGCGAAGGCATTGGGCACGACGGCCGTGGACTGTTCGGGATCATGCCATACAACCAGTATCGGGAGCTCTCGGATGAAGACGTGGCTTCGATCGTGGTTTATCTGCGCTCGCTTACGCCGGTGCGAAATCCGCTCCCGCAGACGCAAATCATCTTTCCTGTGAAATACATCATGCTGAACTGGCCAGCCCCCGTCACTAGCGCGGTTCCGCCGCCGGATCTTTCGACGCAGGTGAAGCGAGGTGGTTATCTGGCAACCCTCATTGGCTGCAAAGAGTGCCACACTGGTGTGGACGCTCACCATAATCCGATCCCCGGATTGGAGTTCGCGGGTGGACAAGTCTTGGAAGGACCCTGGGGAAAAGTCGCCAGCCCCAATTTAACGCCCGACGCCAGCGGAATTCCTTATTACGACGAGAGCCTGTTCATTCAAACCATGCGGACCGGCTACGTGGGAGCGCGTGAAATCAATCAGGTCATGCCATGGTGGGCTTTCCGTAACCTGACGGACGAGGACCTGACCTCGATTTTCGCCTATCTGAAAACGTTAAAGCCAATCACTCACCGGGTGGACAATTCTGTGCCGCCGACACTCTGTCCGCTGGATGGGGCCATGCACGGTTCCGGTGATCAGAACCGAAAGCAATAAGAATAAGAACTCCTCCGGTCGCCTCGAAATTAACAAATAAATAAATCTCACCGCTTTCACTCTTAGGTGGAACTATAATGCTCGGTTCGCTCTTGGGCTGAGTACTCGAATTCAAATTGCTCAGAGTAGGAAAGATCATGGCCTCTGCTCCTCAAACGACCTATCAGGCAGCCAGCGCGGGTTCCTGGTGGATAAAGATCGTTCCCGTAGTCGCCATATTGGGCGGCTTCGGCGCGTACGCAACCTGGCGGGCATTTGAAGGCGCATACTTTTGGGCGGCTCCTTATCTCTCGCCTTTTTATTCGCCGCTGATCGACATTCATCATCGCTATTGGCCGTATTCTCCAGCGCTGCTGATTTTGGGCGGCCCATTGGGATTTCGAGCGACCTGTTACTACTATCGCAAAGCGTATTACCGCGCTTTTTTTCTTGATCCACCAGCGTGCGCGGTGCCGGAGCGAAAGCGCAACTATAGCGGCGAGACTCGATTCCCTTTTATCCTGCAGAATGTTCACCGCTATTTCATGTATGTGGCGGTAATTTTTCTGGCGTTTCTCTGGCACGATGCGATTGAGGCTTTTCGCTTTCCCAATGGATTCGGAATTGGCATCGGGAGCGTTGTGCTCCTGGTAAATGTGATTCTGTTGTCGCTATATTTTGCTTCCTGCCACTCGGTGCGGCATCTGTTTGGTGGCAAGCTCGATTGTTTCTCATGTGTAAAGTTCGGCGGCGCGCGCCACTCTACATGGAGAAATTTGAGCTTCCTTAACGAGCGCCACATGCTGTTTGCTTGGGCAAGCCTCTTCTCGGTCGGGTTTGCTGATTTTTACGTGCGCCTGGTTTCGAGCGGCGCAATCAGGGACCTGCGAATTCTGTGAACAGCAAATTCGAAACTCACGAACATGACGTTCTGATCATCGGCGCGGGCGGAGCAGGACTGCGCGCGGCGATCGAGGCGTTGGCCCATGGGGCGAGCGTTGGAATCGTTTGCAAGTCGCTTCTCGGCAAAGCGCACACGGTGATGGCCGAGGGCGGTATTGCGGCAGCGATGGCCAACGTCGACGCGGCTGACGACTGGCGAACTCACTTCGGCGACACCATGCGCGGCGGCAAGTTCCTGAACAACTGGCGCATGGCGCAACTTCACGCCCAGGAAGCTCCTGACCGAGTTCGCGAACTCGAACAATGGGGCGCGTTGTTCGACCGCACCGACGATGGACGAATTCTACAACGCGCTTTCGGCGGACACAGTTTCAAGCGACTGTGCCACGTCGGCGATCGCACCGGGCTGGAGATGATCCGCACCTTGCAGGACCGCGGCGTCCAAATGGGAATCGACGTGTACATGGAGTGCACGGTCACCCGACTGCTCACCGACGGCGAGCGCATTTCCGGAGCCTTCGGCTACTGGCGCGAGAACGGGCGCTTTGTGGTGTTCAAGGCGAAATCGATCGTGCTGGCGACGGGCGGGATTGGCAAGGCTTGGCCGATTACCTCTAATTCATGGGAGTACACCGGCGACGGAATGGCCCTGGCGTATGAGGCTGGTGCGGAATTGATGGACATGGAGTTTGTGCAATTTCATCCCACAGGAATGGTTTGGCCGCCCGGGGTCCAGGGATTGCTGGTGACTGAAGCGGTGCGTGGAGAAGGCGGGATCCTGCGCAATAAAAATGGTGAACGTTTCATGGAGCGCTACGATCCTAAGCGCATGGAACTTTCCACTCGCGACGTGGTTGCTCGCGCCATCTACACCGGTCCAAAAGAGGGCCGTGGCACCGAACATGGCGGCGCGTTTCTCGACATCTCGCAGAAGCCAGCGGAGTACGTGAAGCGCAAGCTGCCGAGCATGTACCACCAGTTTCTCGAACTCGCGGACGTGGACATCACCAAGGGACCGATGGAGGTTGGACCAACTTGTCATTACATGATGGGTGGAGTTCGAGTGGAGGCGGAAACAGCGGCCTCGACTCTTCCGGGACTATTCGCGGCTGGCGAAGTTGCTGCAGGCCTGCACGGCGCGAATCGTTTGGGTGGAAATTCCCTCTCGGACCTGTTGGTCTTCGGGCGGCGAGCCGGAGTTGCGGCCGCGGAGCATGCGAAGAAGCAAAGCGGTGCGGCGGTAGATCCAGCGCAAATCGATGCAGCCCAACGTGAAGCGCTCGCCCCCTTCGAGCGCAGCACGAACGATAATCCGTATATGGTCCATGCCGATCTTCAGCAGACGATGCAAAGTCTGGTCGGGATTTTCCGGACTGAGGCAGACCTTCAGTCTGCGCTCGGCAAGATCGCTCAGTTAAGAGAACGAGCGCAGAGACTTAGCATCACTGGCACGCGGATGTTTAATCCGGGATGGCATTTGTGCGCTGACTTGAAATCCATGTTGACCGTCTCTGAAGCCGTGACCCGCTGCGCACTGGCGAGAAAAGAAAGCCGCGGGGCGCATAGTCGGCTCGACTATCCAAAGTTAGACGCCGTATGGGGCAAGCAGAACAACATTATTTCGCAACGCGATGGCCAGATGAGTTTGCAACAGCGCCCCACGCCAGAATTGCCGCAGGAGTTGCAGAAGCTGGTCGATGGTGAGAAGGGAGCGGGAGCATAGGATGCCGAATGTGACCCTGAGAATTTTTCGTGGTGATCGCGAGAGCGGCAAAACCGCCGACTACGAAATTCCGCTGACGCCGGGAATGGTGGTGCTCGATGCGTTGCATTACGTGCAAAAGCACCAGGCGCCTGATCTTGCGGTGCGGTGGAATTGTAAAGCCGGCAAGTGCGGATCGTGCTCGGCGGAGGTCAACGGACGCCCTCGACTGACCTGCAAGACTCGCATGGATTCCCTGCCCCAGAACAAGCCCATCACGATCCTCCCGATGAAGTCTTTTCCAGTAATTAAAGATCTGGTGACGGATGTTTCGTGGAACTATAAGGTTAACAAGAAAATTCCGGCGTTCCAACCGCGGCCGGGGACAGACTGGAAAATGTGGCAGGAAGATGTGGACCGGGTACAGGAGTTCCGTAAGTGCATTGAGTGCTTTCTGTGCCAGAACGTCTGCCACGTTTTGCGCGACCACGATAAGCACGAGGAATTCGGAGGGCCACGTTTCTTCGTGAGAGTTGCAGGCCTGGAGATGCATCCGCTGGATGGAATTTCGCGGACAGCGCTTCTAAAGAAGGAACTCGGGCTTGGGCTTTGCAACATCACAAAATGCTGTACTGAGGTCTGCCCTGAAGAAATTCACATTACCGATAATGCGATCATCCCGCTGAAAGAGCGAGTGGTGGATGAGTTTTACGATCCCGTGCTGCGGCTGGTGCGGAAGATCAGAGGCGCTTGATGGATTTTCTTCGTGTGCCTTTGTGTCCTTCGTGGTCAAAGAAACCAGATAACCACGAAGGACAGGAAGTTACACGAAGGCATGAACGAGCCGTGATGTAGAGAGGAGGCAGCTTGGAATTCAAGCTGAAGACAATTTCGCCCGAAGGGATCGACGCCGCTCTTTCCAAAGCCGAGCTCTATCGTTTCTTAAACGAGCCAGAGGAAGCGGAATCGATCTGCGAGGACGTGCTGGCGGTGCAGCCTGGTCACCAGCTTGCGTTGCGTACACTCGGGCTGGCGCTGACTGATCAGTTCACAGGTGAGAGTTCTGATCGATACGCCGACGCCGAAAAATCATTTCAGCAGCTGACCGATGCTTACGAGCGGCTTTACTATACGGGACTCTTGCATGAACGCCGCGCAAAGGCGCAACTTCGCACCGGCCGTCCGGCGCACACCGTCACAGTTCTACTCGAAGACGCAATGCGCAATTACGAAGAAGCCGAACGCATCCGCCCGACCGGCAATGATGACGCCATCCTGCGCTGGAACCGCTGCGCCCGTCTGCTGCATTCGAAGCTGGATTCCGAGTGGCACCGCGAAGTAGGGATAGAGATGGGGGAATGAAGTGCAGCCGCACGCCAGATCCCTCGCCCCGCTGGTGAAAGCGCGGGGCTTCGGGATGACGCCCTTTACCAGCGCGTTAGCTCAAAAGTATTTCTGGCTCGAAGGGCCGCGTGTCCCGCCGCCGGGCTGCCGCATCTAATTCTTTAGGTACATTGACTTCCGGTCTGGTTCTATTAGGATTGGAAGCAGTTCTTTGAATGGTCCATCCCACGGGGTCCCCATTTGCGGGACTTCAGCCCCAAATGGGGTGAAAAATTGGGGGCGTCACGGCTTCGACGGAGATGCTTGCGGCCAAGAGGCATGCCGGGGTGCACTCACCCGTAATCGAGGGCAAAATGATAATTGCCAATCAACAGATGGCATACGCAGCTTAATTAATTAAGTTGCCGTCTTCCGCAGCTTCGCCCGTGGGCTGCGAGCGGACGTCACACAGCGGGCTGCTCTTCTCTGCTACGTCTGGGCAGAGAGGTTAAGACTTCAGGCTAGCGGCAACCGTTTCTTGTCCGTTCTGAGCGGCGGTCGCGAACGTCTTTGGGTAATGCCAAGGGCATGAACGCGAATAAGCATGTAGTCTCTTGACCAGTAACCTTTTCGGACGCGGGTTCGACTCCCGCCGCCTCCACCAACTTTCTGTCTCTCAATCCTTTTCAGCCTCAGAAGAATTACATCTCCAGCAAAATCGATTTAGTGATCCCGGACACAGCCTCGCCGACCTAGCGTTTTGTCCGGAAAGGAAACGTGAACTGGGTGCCCCATCCTAGCGTCCGCGCGCTTTGCGAGGTTAGGGTGGGGATTTGGAACTTCGGTCCAGCACAGAAAATCCCCGCCCAAGCGAACAAGGTCCCTCAGCTTCGCTCGGGATTTCGGCAGCGGGCTCAGACGCCCGCTGAGCGCCTCAACTTGAACGGGGCACCCTCGAATGCAGATGGTGGTTAGGGTGGGCCACCCGCCCTAATCCGCCGCGTGAATGACTCCGTGGGCAAACTAGGACCGGGACAGGTCGTCATGCCACCAAAGTCCGCGTCAGCTTGCGTCGAAGAAAGTCGATGATCTCTCGTGCGATCTCCTCAGCGTGGGTCTCGAGCGCGAAGTGGCCAGTGTCATAGAACTTCACCTCCGCGTTCGGGTTGTCGCGTTTGAATGCTTCCGCGCCCGGGGGCAGAAAAAAAGGATCGTTCTTGCCCCAGACGGCCAGCAGCGGTGGCCGCTTGGTGCGGAAGTACTCCTGAAATTTGGGATAGAGCGCTACGTTGCTGGCGTAATCCAGGAAAAAATCGAGCTGGATCTCGTCGTTGCCGGGCCGGGCCAGCAGCGCCGCATCGAGGGTGTAGCTTTCCGGCGCCACCTGCGATGCATCCGCCACGCCGTGGGTATATTGCCACTTGGTGGTTTCTGGCTTCAGAAACTCGCGCAGCGCGTTGCGGTTGGCCTCGGTGGGCTCTTTCCAGTACTTCTGGATCGGGTTCCATCCTTCGCTCAAGCCTTCTTCGTAGGCATTGCCGTTCTGGGAGATGATGGCAGTGATGCGCTCCGGATGCGCCAGAGCCAGACGAAAACCTACAGGTGCGCCGTAGTCGAAGACGTACAGGGCGAAGCGTCCCAGCCCGATCGTTTCAATAAACTTCTCTATCACTTTGGTCAGGTTTTCAAAGTTGTAACGCACGGTTTTGCGGTCGGGAGTGATGGAAAAGCCGAAACCCGGCAGGTCCGGTGCGACGACGTGATAATGCTCCGCCAAGATTGGGATCAGGTTGCGGAACATGTGGGAAGAGGTGGGAAAGCCGTGTAGCAAGAGGATCGTGGGCGCGGACTTTACGCCGGCCTCGCGGTAAAAAATCTTCTTGCCGTCAAATTCGGCGAAGTGATAACTCGTCACGTGTGCCTCCTAGTCGGACTCAAGTGTTCCGTCCGTATGCAGTATCAGATTTACTAACCTATAAAACGATTCATTATCGGTGTTATAATATTTAGAGGTGAAGATGAAAACGGTTGAGCCCAAAGAAGGTCCTGACTGGAAAGACGGCTTTCTCTTTGTTGGCAATGAGTTGGCCTTGGATTTCTTGAATACTTGCCCCATCCAGAACGGCGAACCTGCTGAATTGCTGCCGGATTTTGAGGCGCTTCTCCGGTGGTTTCAGGCGGCGGGAGTGTTGAGCGCCCAACAAGCGCGCAAGCTGGAAATCAAGTGGGCGGGATCACTGCGAGCCAAACGGACATTCGAAGACATGAGGCAGTGGCGCGAGCGACTGCGGAAGCAAGTACTCGCTTGGGAGGGCGGTGCTCCGCTGCATCCGGCGATGGTGAGAGAGGTGAACCAGCTGATGGCGGAACATCCCATGCGCTTCCGGTTAATTTCGCAGAAAAGGCCCACCACCGAGCTCTGGTTTGAACCGCATCAGCCCGAAGATCTGTTTGCTCCGCTGGTCCACAGCGTGGCCACGCTCTTCGCCCAGGCGGACCGGGATCGCGTGCGCAAGTGCGGGCAATGCGTGCTGCACTTCCACGACACCAGCAAGAAAGGAACTCGGCGCTGGTGCAGCATGCGGCTGTGCGGCAACCGCCTCAAGGTGGCAGCCTACGCTGCCCGCCAGCGCTAGCCCGCATTGGTGAGCCACCCGCCGAGAAGGAGAGGGCGCCGATCAGCACATCCCGGCGAGTGTTTCACACCCATTTTCGATAGTGGTTTCTAAGTCAGCGTCATCACTACTGCTGCGAATACGTGCCGCATTGGCAACGTCGAAATAAACGACATCGCGAGGATCCAGCTTGAGTTTCGTCATTGCCGCTTGGTAAATGACGCGGAGCATTATACGGACGACCTCAGGATTGTCTCCATTCTTCGTGATGCCCAGTTTTACGAGTTTTATCTTTCCGTCTTCCTCGACGGCCAAGTCCGGACTGGCTGACAGGCGCACTCGACCACTGCTGAAGTAAATTCGCGGGCGCGGCACAACCTTCCTTTTCCGGTTGCCGTAAATCGCAATATAGCCTCGGATTGCACGAATGTTATTTCGCAACGATGCTCGGGCCTGTGGCGAAGTGGCCTTCTGCATCTTGTCTTCGAGGGAGTGAAGTTCTTCCTGAAGATAATGGCGATCATTGCCCTTGGCGTGATACAGGCGTATGACGCGAATTGCCCGGGAGTAATAGAGCACAATTATTTGGGCTTCTTTTGATTTGGGTTTCAGGATATTGCGGATAATCTGTGCTTTCTTGCTCGGACTGGCTAAGACAAATTCCGCAAAACCCTTAGCTGAGAGTGGAATTACCACGGAGAACACCTCGCCATAAAATTATCTCAATCAGCTGGGCAACTTTCGTTGCTTCATGTCATTGATTGCTTCTAGCAGCTTCACGGTCTCTTCCATATCGAGTGTCTGCCCTTTGTAAGGCAGTACCAGGAGCCCTTGGAGATTCGAGGGCAGTTTCACTCCGTCTTTGACCACAAGAATGAATCGCTCCCCGAACAGAGCCATCGCCGCGCCAATCTCAGTCAGGACATTGTCATTCAGGACTACGTGTTCGTTGCCCTCTTTATCCACAAGATGACGCTCGTCTTCCACGTGAATAATGGCGGCACCACACGCGCGCATCTCGGACATCACCTTGGTAGGCACGGGCTGGGATACGGTCTGGCTCTGGACTGAAACAACTGCTTCCAATTCGCCGAACTTCAGCAGTTTCGTGATGGGCTCAATCAATGCTTTGTTCTTCCCGTGGGTGATGAAGACCCTTTTCGTGCGGGCCACGTCAGCGGCGGCTGGAATCGACGCAGCCGGAAGCGTAATCGGTATTTTTGCCACCGTAATACCGGAAGCTTCTGGAATACTGCCCGAGTCTCTCTCCTCTTCCTCACCTTCACCCGAAGCTGCTGCCAAAGCAGGAGGCTCTGTGCCCAGCAAGTCTACGTACTTCTTACCGTTGATGTCCCGCAGGAAACCAACGCCCTCCGCACTGTCCACAATCAACTTGAAGACATCGCCAGTTTTGTCCGAAGGCACATCAAGATCCAGCAATACATTCTTGCCAATCTGCTCCTTGGGAATAGGTGCGCCGTCATATTTCTGCAAAAATTCGCGGATCACTCTGGGTCTGAGGAGAGCCTGTCGTTTTGCATCCAGGTCGTCCCCTTCTTCTGTGAGTTTCACGATTCTCATGCCAAGGGGCTCAATGGCAATTTTCTCCGCGTTGTAACCGCCACTGGTGAACCCATACGCAATGGAAGCACCTGCGAGCATGCGAAATGAGGCTCCGCCCGGTGCCATCTGCAACGCGCTGGCGACCTGAATCGGCGTAGATGGCTTGAACCCATAGTTGTCTGCAATTGCCTGAGCGATTGACAACGCTTTTTCCATTGAGCAACTTGGAACATCGGTTTGACTGAGATACTTTCGTTTCCCGTTTGAATCGGCGATAGATACAACAGCGTGTTTAGGCACAAATCCTCCGCGCAATGGCGTTAGGTGCTTGGTCTCCCGACTTCTCTGTTCAGTCCTTAGCTTTGAACTGGGTCGGACGATGCTGCTGGGCAGGGCTTGCGGCGGGCACTCTCGGCCGGTACGACAAGATCGACAGCTCAACAGAACAGGTTCGGCCACATACGGGCATTATTAAAACAACTACACTAATAATAAACCTAGCTTCATTCGATGTCAAAGCTGCTATAGTTGAAAACCTGTGGAAATCGGGTTCACACCACGACAGGTCACTCATCTGACAGGAGTTCCCTATTCAACGCTCAACCTTTGGGCCAAGAATGGCCTTGTGCAGCCCAGCGTCGCGCCTGGTACAGGCACTGGGAACGAGCGCGTTTACGGTTTCAGCGATGTGGTTGCTCTAAAAGTGGCTTTCGAGTTACGGAAGGCCGGCGTCAAAACCAGTTCTTTGAAGAAGGTGGTGAAGTTCCTGCGTGACAAGTACGGGCTTGACCAACCCTTAGCGAATGCACGACTTGTGGTGAGCGGACGCGACGTGCTCGTCGTTAAGAACAGCAATGAGCTCGTAAGCGCCCTATCGAAACCGGGTCAGAGCTGCCTCAGCTTCGTAGTGGATCTTCCGCGCACATTGGGCGAACTCAACGATAGTGCCGAGACTACCGGCGCATTTGCTTTCGGACTCGCTCCAAAACGAGACTTGAAGAGACCTCCGCAAAAAGCCGGCTCAATGCGCCGCCGCAAACGAGCGTGACAGCCTGGGAGCCCATCCTGGCCGGGTGCCCCATCCTTTCGCGCTCTTTGCGAAAGGATGGGAAGCACAGGCCTGGTTTTCTTATTTCAGGATTCAATCCCTAACGGTACGGGACCGATGCTCCCACCCTTCGCAGAGTACGCGAAGGATGGGGCACCCCCTCTTATGGTAGCCTCCGAAGAAAAGGGCGGGCCACCCGCCCTGTATCTCGCGCATGACAATCATTAAAACTGCAACTTCTTATTTCGTCTGCGCTAGCTTTGTAACAACTGCGGCAAGTTTATCGAGTATCTGGTTCCAGCCCTCCATTTGACCGCTATTTTTCGCGCTCTCCATGGGTTCATTTCCAATGAAGGTAAGTTTCGTCTGGCCGTTTCCGAGATCCTCAAAGATGGTCACGT